>Ga0187786_10000220_pt1 | contig 18453 bp, 13 predicted proteins | sample 0815_BV2_10_20_M_FD_132449 | JGI IMG/M metagenome (GOLD analysis project Ga0187786, IMG submission 132449) | Tropical peat soil microbial communities from peatlands in Department of Meta, Colombia - 0815_BV2_10_20_MG | ecosystem: Environmental > Terrestrial > Soil > Wetlands > Peat | place...
AAGACAGGCACGCCGCCGCGCATTGATGCGAAAAGCATCGACTTCGATCGGCTCACCCCACAGCCGGGCGATGACCCGCCGATTCCTTTTTCCTACAGTACGGACCGCATCACCAATCCGCAGCTGCCATGCTACATCACGTATACAAACGCTGCAACCCATCAGATTATCCGTGACAATCTTGACCGATCGCCGCTCTATGGCGGCCGCATTACGGGTGTCGGGCCGAGATACTGTCCGTCGATAGAAGACAAGGTCGTACGGTTTGCCGAAAAGGATCGCCATCAGATCTTTCTCGAACCCGAAGGACTCCGTACAACCGAATATTATGCAAACGGCATCTCGACCAGCCTGCCATATGATGTGCAGGTTCAGATGGCCCGCAGCATGGAAGGGCTTGAACATGCGGAACTCATGCGGCCTGCATATGCAATTGAATATGATTATGTGCCGCCGATCCAGATCTGCCACACTCTTGAAACGAAGACGGTCCGCGGTCTGTATCTGGCCGGACAGATCAACGGCACTTCCGGCTATGAAGAGGCGGCAGCTCAGGGTCTTATGGCCGGCATCAACGCGGCGCTGGCACTGCGCGGCAGCGACCCGCTGATTCTCAGGCGCGATGAGGCATATATCGGCGTGCTGATCGATGATCTGGTAACCAAAGGGACGAAAGAGCCTTACCGGATGTTCACGTCGCGGGCAGAATACCGGCTGCTGCTGCGCCATGACAATGCCGACATGCGCCTTATGGACAAAGGGCATGCAATCGGACTGCTTCCGGATGCGGACTACGAGAAGTTTCGTGAACGCCGCACCGCGCTTCAGAAAGAACTCGGCAGGCTTGAACAGGAGCGGATCAAGCCGTCAGATGCGCTGAACAGCCGTCTTACGGACCTCGGCACGACACCGCTTGCCGGAGATGTTACGCTTGAGAAACTTCTTAGACGTCCCGAAGTGCATTACGATGTTATTGCTGCATTTGCGCCTTCACCTGAACCACTGGCATCCGATGTGCAAAAACTTGTCGAGATTCATCTCAAATATGACGGCTATATCCGGCGACAGGCTGATCTCGCGGAGCGAATGGTGAAATACGAGGAGAAGGGCATCCCGGAGGGGTTTGATTACTGCGGCATCCCCGGGCTTTCTCTGGAGGTCGTGCAGAAACTGAAAGAGGTGCAGCCGCGCACAATCGGCCAGGCAGGCCGCATTCCGGGCGTAACTCCGGCGGCAATTTCGATCCTTCTCGTTGCGGTTGAAAAACAATGGATGCAGAAAAAGAACTCCTGATACAAGGTCTGTCAGTGCTTGATATAGTGGCGCCTCCCGAGACTGTCGAAGCGTTTCTCTTTTATCTCTCCGAACTGAAGAAGTGGAACAAGGCATACAATCTCACGGCTATTACCGCTGCTCGAGAGATAATTATCAAGCATTTCCTCGACTCCCTTTTGTATCTCAAGGCCCTGCCGCCCTCCGTGCGAACAGTTTGTGACGTCGGGAGCGGCGCCGGCTTTCCCGGCGTTCCGCTATCCCTTGCAAGCCCCGATAGTTCGGTCACGCTCATTGAACCGTCCCGGAAGCGTTGCGCCTTTCTGAGACACATAACGCACCGGCTTGCACTCGAACGAATTGCCGTAATTGAAGCGCGGGTCGACGAACTGAACGGACCGCTTTTTGATGCCGTCGTAACGCGCGCGACGTTCTCAGTCGCAGATTTCGTTAAACAGGCAGGGCATCTTGTTGATGAAAACGGTTGCCTTGTCATGAACAAAGGGGGCAAGGCGTTTCAGGAAATCAGTGCCCTGCCAGCTGGATACGCATATGAAAGCATTCCCGCGACGCTCCCTTTTGCGGGACAGGAGCGCGTGCTGCTCCGCCTCACCCGCACCTACCACGAATATATGGGTTAGGCCCGATATTCTGCGTTGAATCATCTGAGCAAGGCCAAAATTGACTTCATTCTCAGCATTTTAGTATCGTATTACTTCACGGGGCGTAGCGCAGCCTGGTAGCGCACCTGCCTTGGGCGCAGGGGGCCGGAGGTTCGAATCCTCTCGCCCCGACTTTCCCGATGCCGAGCGGCATGGTGCGACTGAAGCTCCGGGCCTCTGATACGGTATCTTGCGCCTGTAGCTCAGTTGGATAGAGCAACTGCCTTCTAAGCAGTGGGCCAGGGGTTCGAATCCCTTCAGGCGCGTTTTTCCGACGGTGGGTGTAGCTCAATGGCAGAGCACTGGACTGTGGCTCCAGGTGTTGCGGGTTCGATCCCCGTCATCCACCCCATCTCTTCCTTTAATGCAGTCTCGACGAACATTCCCTTGAGAACAATAAACCGAAAATTTTTGTGATACGATCTAATCAAGGACAGAAAAGCAAGCTTGGACATCATCCATATCAAATACTCACGGCATGCTTGCGATGTATCGAGCACGGCGGCTCTCTCGATTTTAAGAATAAAGAGGTGTGGGTCATGAAATCAGCGAATGTTATTCCGAAGATTATCTTTGTCAGTTTACTGGTCTCGCTCATTGGAGCGGGCATTGCGGCCGCTGCTTCTGTCCTGAAGCTTGCGAATGCGAATGAGTCGGAGGTTGTCGGCACGTTTTCTGTGGTTTTATATGCAAGCGGTCCGTCGGATGGATTGCAGACGCTGGCGATTCTCGACAGGCAAGACGACGCATACACATTTGAACCGTATGCACCGGCCTTCGACTATACCGTCAAAAAGGGGCTTTCAGCCAAGGAAGCCCTGGAAACCGCTCAGGCGTTTGTGCGGGGCAGCGCGGCGTTTCAGCGGGCGCAACTCAGCAGCATTCGCGATTCGTCCGGCACGCTGCTCGGCTTTGAAGTCAGGCCGCTTTATTATTCTCATATATACGGCATGTCGGATGTGCTCGATGTCTCATATGAAATAATGGACAAGACGGTTCGCGTATATATCCGGCTGCAGCAATCGGTAGAACGCCAGATGCGCACCAATGGAGGAGATCACGAATAAGAACGCGGGTGAGCTAGGAGTTGAGACAGGCTTCAATCCGGGAAGATAATTCCTGCAGGGAAAACGGCTTCTGGAGGAACGCGCATCCCCGATTCAAGAGGACGGAAACTTTGCCTTCTCTGTCGTGTCCGCTGGCGATCATTACTTTGACCGCAGGGCTTATCTGTTTCAAGCGGGCAAGTATTTCAGAGCTGCTCATTTCAGGCAGGCTGTAATCGAGGATCACGAGCGAAATAGTTTCGACCTGGCGGTCGAAAAGCGAGAGGGCTTCAGTGCCTGTTTGGGCGTACAGTACCGAATAGCCCAACATTTCGAGCATTTCCCGTTCTACCTGCAATACGGATTCCTGGTCGTCGATCAAGAGAATAGTTGCCATGGCCTTCCCGCTCAACGTCTCCTACCCGACAGTATTCACGATAATCCGCAACTCTTCTGACTCAATTATATTATTTGATTGCTCGCTTGGCAATTCTGCATATCCGATTCTGCCGGCCGAGCTGATGAGCACCGGCGGGCCGACGGGAAGCTCGGCCCACAAAAAGCGCATAATTCAATGGGTTAGATTCTGAATAGCCTGACGTTTTCATGTCTGAATATGGTAAAATTAAAGGGTTTAGCAATCCAGAAAGAGGTGCTGTATTCATGTCCACTGCAGAGCTACCGAAGACTACGGTAAGTATAGAAGAAGAGATGCAGGTAAGTTACCTTGATTACGCGATGAGCGTAATCATCGGGCGTGCATTGCCTGAGGTCCGCGATGGGCTGAAGCCGGTGCAGCGGCGTATTTTGTACGCCATGTTTCGGGAGGGCCTGCTTCCCAATAAGAAATATTCCAAGTCAGCGGGCGTCGTCGGCGAAGTGCTCAAGAAGTACCATCCACACGGCGATTCTGCGGTCTATGACGCAATGGTCCGGCTCGCTCAGGATTTCAATATGCGCTACCCGCTTGTCGACGGTCAGGGCAATTTCGGTTCGGTCGACGGCGACCCGGCCGCGGCATATCGTTATACGGAAGCGCGGCTTGCAAAGATTGCGGAAGAGTTACTGGCCGATATCGATAAAGAGACGGTCAATTTTATACCGAATTTCGATGAGACAACGGAAGAGCCCGCAGTGCTCCCGACGCGTATTCCGAATCTCCTGATCAACGGATCTGCCGGCATCGCGGTCGGCATGGCGACGAATATCCCTCCGCACAATCTCGGCGAAGTGATAGACGGCCTCGTCGTGTTGCTCGAAAATCCGGACGCCGAGGTGGATGATCTCGTGAAGCTCGTAAAGGGGCCGGATTTTCCGACCGGCGCCTCCATTCACGGCATCAGCGGCATTCTTGAGGCGTACCGCACCGGCAAGGGGCTTATCAAGGTGCGGGCGAAGGCGCGCATCGAGCGCGAGGCGCGCGGCGGCGACAGCATCATTATCAGCGAATTGCCGTATCAGGTGAACAAGGCGCGGCTTATCGAGAAGATTGCGGAGCTTGTTCGCGAGAAGAGAATAGAAGGCATCTCGGACCTCCGCGATGAGTCCGACCGCGACGGCATCCGCGTTGTCATCGAACTGAAGCGTGCCGAGGTCCCGCAGGTTGTGCTGAACAATCTCTATAAGCACACCCAGATGGAAACGACCTTCGGGATTACGATGCTCGCGCTTGTCGGCGGGCAGCCGCGCATCCTCAACCTCAAACGCCTGCTCTGGCACTTCCTGCAGCATCGGCGGGACGTCGTTATTCGCCGGACGCGCTTTGATCTGCGCAAGGCCGAGGAGCGGGCCCATATATTGGAAGGGCTCAAAATCGCGCTCGACAATCTCGACGCCATCATCAAATTAATCCGTGAAGCGAAAAGCCCCGAAGAGGCCAAACAGGGGCTCATGGTCAACTACCCGCTCTCTGCCATACAGGCACAGGCGATTCTCGACATGCGGCTGCAGCGGCTCACCGGGCTGGAGCGCGACAAGATTGTGAGCGATTACCTTGAAGTGCTCAAGGAAATCGAACGCCTCAAGGCAATTCTCGGCAGCGAAGCACTTGTGAGCAAAATAATAAAGGACGAACTGCTCGAAGTGAAGTCAAAGTATGCCGATGAGCGCAAGACCGAGATTATCCTCGACACGACCGAGCTTACGATGGAAGACTTGGTTACCGATGAAGATATGGTCATCACCATATCTCACGGAGGGTACATCAAGCGTAATCCGCTCTCCATCTACCGAAGCCAGCGCCGCGGCGGCAAGGGCCTAACCGGTATGGAAACGAAGGAAGAAGACTGGGTTGAGCAGCTCTTCATCGGCTCTAATCACGATTATATGCTCTTCTTCAGTAATTTCGGGCGCCTGTACTGGAAGAAGATTTATGAAATACCGGAGGCAGGGCGTGCGGCCAAAGGCAAGGCATTGGTCAATCTTTTGCCTCTGGCCGACGGAGAGCGCATTACGACGGCTCTCAATGTCAAAGACTTCAAGGACGGCTATCTTGTCGTTTTTACACGCCACGGCATCGTGAAAAAGACCGAACTGCAGGAATACGGCAACCCGAGAAGCAAGGGCATCATCGCGGTGAATCTCGACGAGGGCGACGAACTGATTGCGGTACGGCTCACTTCAGGTAAAGACGACATAATAATCGGCACCCGCAGCGGGCTGGCAGCCCGGTTCCACGAGGATGATGTTCGCGCCGTCGGTAGGAACTCTCGCGGGGTCATCGGCATCAGGCTTGTGGAAGATGACGCGGTCGTTTCCTCAAATGTCGTTGCAGAGCGGACATGCCTGCTTACCGTTACGGAACGCGGCTTCGGGAAGCGGTCGCGCGTCGAGGAGTATCCGGTGCACAACCGCGGCGCCAAAGGCGTTATCTCGATAAAAACTACAGAACGCAACGGCTTTGCCGTTGATCACCTGCAGGTGAAGGATGAAGACGAAGTCGTCATCATCACGAACGGCGGCAAGCTGATCAGGACGAAAGTCGCGAGCATTTCGATACTCGGCCGAAATACGCAGGGCGTTAAGCTTATGGATCTCGACGAAGAGGACAGGATTGTCAGTATCGGACGGGTAGCGGAAGAATAGATGCGAAAAGGCAGATCCGGGAGGCGCCGGGGATAAACGAACGGCTGTCCGCAGCGCCTGAAATCATCCGTGCAGGGGGGCCTCAATGTCTATCAGGAATCTTGACGCAGTCTTTCGTCCGAAGCGCATAGCCGTATTCGGAGCCAATGACGAAGCAGGATCGCTCGGATGTACGGTCTTCAGAAATCTCCTCGGCGCCGGGTTCAAGGGCGCTGCGTATCCGGTCAACCCCCATGTTGAGGCAGTGCACGGCGTCGAGGCATTTTCATCGGTCGCCGACATCCCTCACGATATCGATCTCGCCATTTTTTCGACCTCGTGTCCGCATATCATTCCGCAGCTTGATCAGTGCGGCGAGAAAAACGTCAAAGGTGTCGTGCTGCTCTGTCCTGATTTTCATTATCGAACCAACAACCCGCAACAGTTTGAGCAGTATGTCCGGGAACGCGCGCGCAAATACGGATTCCGCGTACTGGGCCCGAACTCTCTCGGCTTCATGCGTCCGAGTATCGGCCTCAATGCCAGTCTCTTTCCGCATTCGCCTTTGTGCGGCAACATCGCATTCGTTTCCCAGAGCTCGACATTTTCCGTTGCCCTGCTTGAGCGGGCCGTGCACAAGCAGGTCGGGATCAGCTTTTTTGCCTCTATCGGCAGCCGCTTCGACATCTGTTTTTCCGATATGATCGACTACCTCGGCATGGACCCGGAAACACGGGCGATCATTCTTTACATCGAATCCATCGAGAGCGGTCGTCGTTTCATGACGGCTGTTCGATCATTCGCGTGTACGAAGCCGATAGTTGTCGTCAAATCCGGAAAGAATCCGGCTTCGGCGCAGATTTCGCTTACACATTCCGGAATGCTCGCAGGCGAAGACCGCATCTATGATGCTGCGTTCAAGCGGGCGGGTGCGGTCAGGGTCGATGATGTCCTCGATCTTTTCTATCTGGCTGAAACGCTGGAAAAACAGAAGAGACCTAGGGGCAACAGGCTCGCCATTGTTTCCAATTCGGGCGGCCTCGCGGTGATGGCGGTCGATACCCTCATACGGCAGGGCGGCGCGCTGGCAAAACTGAGCGATGAGAGCATCAAGAGCATACGCGACCAAATATCTTTTGCCGGAACGAGCAACCCTATTGATTTGCTTTCCGACGCATCCCCCAAGGCCTTTGATGCTGCGGTGCGCGCCTGCCTGAAGGATAAAGGCGTTGATGGTGTGCTTGTCATCCAGTCGCCGACAGCCGGATCGAAGCTTGAAGAAACAGCCGAAGCAGTAGCATCGGCCGCCCGCGATTACGCCCATAAGCCGGTTCTGACGGCGTGGATGGGCGCGGCATCAGTAGAGCCGGCGCGGGATATTCTGGCTGCACGGGGCATACCGACCTTTGTGACATCGGAACAGGCAGTCCGGGCGTTCGTTTATATGTATCGCTATGACGATAATCTCCGTCTGCTCCTTGAGACGCCGGAAGCTATTCTCAAAGACTATAAACCTGACAAGAAACGGGCCGAGGCGATTATCCGTGCAGCATCCGAGGAGAAACGGCTCGTCCTCACTTTTTATGAAGCGAAAGAGATGCTTTCTGCATATGGCATCCCTGTTATAGAAACGCGCGTAGTCCAGAGTGAAGAAGACGCCGTCCGTGTTGCAGTCGATATCGGTTATCCGGTCGTTATGAAGGTCGACACGCCGACAATATTCCACAAATTGCAGAAGGGCGGGGTAATTCTGAATCTTCGCGACAAGGGATCAGTTGTGGAGGCATACCGCTCACTCCGCGCAATTTGCGATTTGAGCGGAGATGTAAGCGCGAAGGTAATTATCCAGCCGATGATTGTCCGGCATGGGTATGAGCTAGTGATTGGCGCAAAGAAGGACCGTACCTTCGGATCCGCCATCCTCTTCGGAACGGGTGGTGAGCTGGTCGAGGCGCTTCAGGACTATGCAATCGGACTCCCTCCACTGAATCAGGCGCTTGCCCGCAGGATCATGGCCGATACGAGGATTTACCGCCATCTCGAGAAACAACAGAGCTTCGCGCATACGTTCAGGCATCTTGAGGAGGTCATCGTCCGTTTTTCCCAGCTTATCGTGGACTTCCCGCAGATTCGGGAGATCGACATCAATCCGTTCTTTGTCACCGATACGGATCGCGAAGGATTCGCATTCGACGCCGGCATTTTACTCGAAGAAGACGTCCTCGAAGGAGAGCTGAAATTCGAGGGAGACTTCTGTCCGCCGCATCTTGCGATTACGCCGTATCCGGCCCGCTTCATAAAGGAGATTTCCCTCTCCGACGGCACGGCGGCAACACTTCGTCCGATCCGTCCTGAAGATGAGCCGCTGGTTGCCGAGCTTTTCAAGACCTTTTCCGAAAGGACAATCAGTCTCCGGTTCTTTCAGCGGCTTATGGACCTGCGCCATGAACAATTGGTGCGCATCTGCCAGCTCGATTATGAGCGCGAACTCGCATTTGTCTGTCTCATCAAGGACGGGGATCGTGAGCAGATCATCGGTGATGCGCGCGTCATCAAGCAGCCCGACATGGAGAACGCCGAAATGGCGGTCATGGTCGGGGATCCCTGGCAGGGCAAAGGGGTCGGCAAGGCGCTCTGCGGATACTGTATCGAAGTGGCGCGTGAAGTGGGCATCCGCCACATCTGGATGGAAATACTGAGGATGAATACTTACATGCTTCAGTTGTCCGAGAGCCTCAATTTCAAGCGGGTCGAGGCGGATGAGGACAGCATCCGGGTGAGGCTCGATATGGACGAACCCGCGCCGCCGCCGCAATCGTAACGCGGCATGGCAGAACGAATCCTGATTGTTGAAGACGAAAGCGAGCTTCTCGACAAGCTCAGGCAGGTCTTTGAAGATGAGGGGTTCTCTGTTGAAACGGCCTCCGATGGGGAGACCGCCATCAAGCTGTACGACGAAGGCCTCTTTGATGCGGTGATCACCGATATCATACTGCCGGGCATCGACGGCATCGAACTGCTCCGCCGCATCAAGGAACGCAGCCATGAGCAGGTGGTCATCATCATGACCGCTTTTGCATCGCTGGACACTGCCGTGAGGGCGCTTAAGGGCGGCGCCTACGATTATCTTATGAAGCCGCTCATGTACGAGGAAATCAAGCAGAGCATCCGCAATGCCCTCCGCGAGCGCACGCTGCACACCGAAAACGTTATTCTCAGGAAGGAAATCGAAAAGCGGTACGACTTCGGCAAAATAATCGGCGAGAGCGATGAGATAAAGGCCGTTGTCAACGAAGTGCGCAAGATCGCCGACTCCCGCAGCAATGTCCTGCTTCTCGGAGAGACCGGAACCGGAAAAGAACTCTTTGCGCGCGCCATTCATTACAACAGCGCCCGCCACGACCGCCCGTTCATTCCGGTCAACTGCAGCGCGATTCCCGAGGCGCTGCTTGAATCGGAGTTTTTCGGGTATGCAAAAGGGGCATTTACTGGCGCGACAAGCGCAAAGCGCGGCCTGCTCGAAACAGCGGACGGCGGCACCATTTTCCTCGATGAAATCGGCGACCTGCCGCTGCCGCTCCAGGCAAAACTCCTCCGTGTTCTCGATGATCGCGAGGTGCGTCCGCTCGGTAGTGTTCATGCGCGCAAGGTTGAGCTCCGCATTGTCGCGGCAACCAACCGGGATCTGGCAAAAGAGATTCAGCGCGGGTTGTTCCGTGAAGATCTTTTTTACCGGATCAATGTCGTTTCGCTGCGCTTGCCGCCGCTGCGTGAGCGGACCGGCGATATCAGAGTGCTTGCTGAGCACTTTGTGCTGAAATATGCCTCCGAAGAGGGAAAGCAGGTCTCTGTACTGGACGAACCGGCCATGAGGCTGCTGATGAGCTATCACTGGCCTGGCAACGTGCGGGAGCTCCAGAACATCCTGGAGCGGGCCGTCCTCTTGGCGGCGGGCGAATCGATAACCCCGGCGCACCTGCCCGAAGAGCTGCGTTCGCTCGCCTCGCGCTTTGCTGAGGCGGCACAGCAGACACTCTCTATTGAAGACTATACGAAAGACTTTATCGTGCGGCATCAGGTACGACACAGCGAACAACAAATTGCCGACATGCTCGGCATTACCCGCAAAGCCCTCTGGGAGAAGCGCAAGCGCTGGGGGCTGAAGAGAACTTAACCTGCATTAGCTCAATGAATCTTCCAATCCGGAAAGTGGTACAATGTTCCGGGGAGGCCATTATTCAGGAAGGGCAAGCTGGCGGCATATCCCGTTACATGTTCGATGTGGCGGAAACTTCATTGTCAAAGGGGGCGAATGATGGGACTTTTCAGCACAATTCTTGAGAAACTCGGCTTTGGGAGCAAAACCGAAGAGGTGAAGGAGGCCGCACCTGCTCCGGCGGAATCAGCCGCTGCACCCGTTGAGACTGCACCGGCGCCTATCAGCGAAGTTGATGTTGTGGCAAGGCTGCAAGGACTGGCAGAGGAGAATCCGGAGAAATTGAACTGGAAAACCTCGATTGTCGATCTCATGAAGCTTCTTGGACTCGACAGCAGTCTGTCCGCCCGCAAAGAGCTTGCGGCTGAACTCGGCTGCCCGCAAGAAAAGATGGGCGATTCCGCGCAGATGAACATGTGGCTGCATAAAACCGTATTGCAGAAGCTGGCTGAAAACGGCGGCAATATCCCCAAAGAGCTTCTGGATGCCTAGGAAGCGCAACGGGGGGCAGGCCTTTTTCGGGCGAAAAGAGCCGTAACGTAAAGACACAAAGGAAACCCCCTGTTGAAACATTGTGAAAAACTTTCTTGCGGGCCGGGGGTTTTCCGAAACCCCCATTTTCCACCTTTTGAAAACAATGGGTTACAATGGGACAGTTCCAACGGACAGTCCTATCGATAGGAATTGAAACTTGTCATGTGCGACAAATGTTGATCACCCTGACGATAGTCGAACATCCGGCACCGGGAGGGTTCCCCATTTTTTCTGGATAAAGCGGTCCAGCTACTTTTCGTAACATCCCGACACCACACAATTACTTTTTTTCACTCCGAGTTGCGCTCTCTCTGGAAAATAGCCATCCTGCAATAATGCAAAAACACTATTATTTATCAGCATGTTGAGCATTATTTGCATTAGCATCATTAATATGTGGCATAAGCTTTGCACTATTAATAATCATGGTCATCGATGAGATAATTCAATTCCTCAGTCAGGTGCCACCCTTCCAGCTACTTGAGACTCCTATGCTTACGGCGGTTGCGCACGGCGTGTCGATGGAGTTCTACCCGAAAGGCACGCTGATTCTGAAACAGGGCGGTAAGGCGAGTGACTACCTTTACATCATCAAAAAAGGCGGCGTGAGGGTCTCCCGCAATTCGGCCGACGAGGGCGAGGTTGTCATCGATTACCGGAGCGAGGGGGATCTCTTCGGCTACCTCTCCCTTTTCGGCGGCGACAAGGCGCGCGCAAATGTCGTGGCAGTGGATGACACCATCTGCTACCAGCTCGATCGCCTGTCGGTGAAGAAGCTGCTCGACAGCCACGAAGGCGTTCGCGACTTCTTCATGAAATCATTCCTCAACATCTATATCGACAAGACGTTCAAGGAAATGCACGACAAGAGCATGTCCACATCTGCCGCCGATCGTATTATGTTCACCACGACAATCGGCGAGATAGCCGCCAAGAACGTCATTACCGCGCCCGATACCATATCGATTCGCGAAGCGGCGACGATAATGTGTCAGAACAAGATTAGCGCTCTCGTGCTGGGCGACCCGAACGGATTGCCGACCGGCATTGTCACGGACCGCGACCTTCGCGGCAAGGTGGTTGCCCGAGGCCGTGATGTCAACGATCCGGTGCGAACGGTCATGAGCGCCCCTTTGATACGTTCCGATGCACGCGACCTCTGCTTTGAGGCGATTCTCAAGATGATTCGCTACAACATCCACCATCTTCTCGTCATCAAGGACGGGGCGATGGTCGGCATTCTCACGAACCATGATCTGATGCTGCTGCAGGGCAATTCGCCCCTCTCGATTGCGCGTGATATCGGGGAACAGCAGTCAGTGGAAGGGCTTGCAGGCGTGGCCAGGCAGGTTAACGGTATCGTCGGCATGCTCCTGAAAGAGGGGGCGAGGGCGGGCAGCATTGCCCGTGTCATAACAGAGATCAACGACCGGCTCGTCCGGCGCGTTCTCGAAATCGCCGAGCGGAAATTCGGACAACCGCCGGTACGGTATTGCTGGCTTGCGTTTGGCAGCGAGGGACGCAAGGAGCAGACCTTCAGGACTGATCAGGACAATGCAATCATTTACGCCGATCCGGCGTCCTCGCACCAAACCGAGAAGGCCGAGCGCTATTTTGCAACCTTTGCATCTTTCGTCCGCGATAGCCTTGTACAATGCGGATTTCCCGTCTGCCCGGCCGATTATATGGCGAGCAACCCGAAATGGTGCCGCCCGCTGAAGCAGTGGAAAAAATACTTTACTAACTGGATCACGACCCCCACTGCCGATGCCGTGCTGAACTCGGTCACCTTCTTCGATTTCCGTCCGGTGCATGGCGAGCGGTCGCTGGCTGACGACCTCCGTGAGCATCTTGGAGCACAGTTGAAAGATCGCAAGGTCTTCCTCGGATATATTGCGAACATGGCGATTAAGAACCGCCCCCCGCTTGGATTTCTCAACACGTTTGTTGTTGAAAAGGGTGGCGAGCATAAGGACATGTTGAACCTAAAGGTGAAGGGCCTTGCCCCGATTGTGGATGCGGTCAGGCTGTTCGCCCTTGAGAAACAGGTCCGCGAGACCTCTACACTTGACCGCATCAGGGTGCTGAAGGGGCAGCATTCGATCGTCGACGAATTTGGCGATGAGCTTGCACAATCATTCGAGTTCATTATGTTGCTCAGGATTCATCATCAGTTCGAGCAGATAACAAAAGGGAACACCCCTGATAATTTCATCAATCCGAATGAATTGAGCAATCTCGAAAAGAAGACAGCGAAAGAGGCGTTTCACCTGATTACCCGCGTGCAGGATGTAATCATCGAACGCTACAAGCACATGATATGGTGAGCGCATTCCTCGACATATTCCGCACGAAACGGCCGCGCGAGCCGAGGATAGATCCCGCCCTCCCGGCGAGCGAAATTCATTATATTGTTCTGGATACCGAGCTGACCGGCCTAGATGAAAAGAAGGACTCCGTGCTTTCCGTGGGCGCACTACGCATGAACGGGACCCGCATCGAGCTCGGCACCTTTTTTTCCCGCAAGATGAATCCGGCCCGCGAGTTGAATCCGCGTAGCGTGGTTGTTCATGGCGTGACGCCTTCGGAAGTCGAACGTGAACCCGATCAAAAGCCTATCCTCAACGAGTTCCGCTCATTTTGCGGCGATGCGGTGCTCGTCGGCCACTGTATTGCATTGGATCTCTCCTTTTTGAATAAAGCGCTGAACAGGTTCGGCATTCCTGAACTCGACAACCCCTCGATTGACACTTATGCCCTGGCGGAACTGCTCGTCGCCAGGGGTGTTCTAAGAACGCAGTTGCATGGAATCAGCCCGAGCGAGGCACTGTTTGCGCTCGCCAAGGAGTTCGGCATTGCGGTGACATCTTCGCATGATGCATTGGGAGACGCCTATATAACATCTCAAATCTTTCAGCGGATGCTGGTCGTGAGCGCGCGCGAAGGCATCCATACGATTGGCGAGTTGTTGCAGGCAGGGACAATGTCCGGCGGTGATTCGGAAAAGCGGCCGGCAGGGCAGTTTACAAATTTTTAGCAACAAGGAGGTAAGCATGGCGAAGCAGGAAAGTACGCAACAATTATTGCAGGACAAAGACTTCCAGGAGATATCCCGGCAGAAGAATCAAATCTCCATTGTCCTGACGCTCTGCGAGATGGTTCTTTTCTTCGGGTTCATAGCCCTTATAGCATTTAATAAGCCGTTTCTCGCAACCAAAATCTCCGGCGCCATCACAATCGGCATTCCGATTGCCGTCGGAGTCATTATCCTGTCATGGGTTTTGACCGGTATTTATGTGAACTGGGCAAACAAAAAGTACGACGTAATGGTAGCTCGCCTGCGCGAGCGGATTGGAGGATAACCATGCATGAAACGACTATTGGTCAGGCGAATATGACGTCGATTGTTTTCTTTCTTTTATTTGTTCTCAGTACGCTCGTCATTACCTATTGGGCTGCTAAACGGACCCGAACCACATCGGAATTCTATGCGGCCGGCCGCAGTATTACCGGCTTTCAGAACGGCCTGGCACTGGCCGGAGACTATATGAGTGCCGCCTCATTTCTCGGCATCGCGGGCCTCGTCTCGACCCGTGGCTATGACGGCCTCATCTATTCGGTGGGCTGGCTGGTCGGCTGGCCTATTCTGACGTTTCTGATCGCCGAACCGCTCCGCAACCTCGGAAAATATACATTTGCCGATGTCGTTGCGTACCGGCTTCAGCAAAAACCGATTCGTACGGCGGCCGCAACCGGCTCGCTCATTACCGTGCTCTTTTATCTGGTTGCGCAGATGGTGGGAGCCGGCACGCTCATCAAACTGATGTTCGGCCTCCCGTATGAGCTCGCGCTGGTGATCGTCGGCACATTGATGATCGCATATGTTCTCTTCGGCGGCATGCTGGCAACGACCTGGGTGCAGATTATCAAGGCGGTGCTCCTCCTCGGCGGAGCTACCATTCTGGTCATTATGACCCTCTCGCAGTTCGGATTCAGCTATGGCTCTCTGTTTTCGGCGGCCGCAAACCAGTACGGCGACAAGTTCCTGGAGCCCGGCGGATTGATCGCAAATCCGATCGATGCATTCTCGCTCGGCCTCGCGCTCATGTTTGGGACAGCAGGCCTGCCGCATATCCTGATGCGTTTTTATACGGTTCCTGATGCGAAAGAGGCGCGCAAATCGGTCTTCTATGCAACCGGATTTATCGGATATTTTTATATCCTGACGGTTACCATCGGCTTCGGCGCCGCCGTCATAGTCGGCAAGAAGGTCATTACCGGCATTGATGCCGGAGGCAATATGGCTGCTCCGCTTCTGGCCGAGGCCCTGGGCGGCAACATGTTCCTGGGCTTTCTTGCGGCGGTTGCTTTTGCCACTATTCTCGCAGTTGTTGCCGGGCTGACGCTTGCCGGGGCATCCGCGCTCTCGCACGACCTCTATGTCGGCGTGCTCAGAAACGGCGTGGCGAACGAAAAGGAAGAAGTTAAGGTTGCCAAAATGGCGACGGTTGCCCTAGGTATTCTGGCAATATTGTTCGGGATGCTGTTCAAGGGACAGAATGTGGCCTTCATGGTCGGTCTTGCTTTTGCCGTTGCGGCGAGCGCAAACTTCCCGGCGCTGCTGATGTCGATCCTTTGGAAAAAACTGACGACAAGGGCAGCACAGCTCAGCATATATGCCGGACTTTTCACCGCGGTGACGCTTATAGTGCTCAGCCCGACCGTGTGGGTTGATATCCTCCATGGCAGCGAAAAGAAAGCTATTGAGGCAAAGGCGAATGAAATTACTCTGCAGATCAATCAGATGAGCGATTCCTTGACGGCCCAGGGCTCAGCCCAGGATGCAATCAAGGCACAGGTTGCGGACCTCGAAAAGCAGAAGAAAATGACGCTGGAGCAAATGCCGCAGGCTCCGTTCCCGCTCAAGAATCCCGGGCTCTTCTCGATGGGGCTCGCTTTTCTCGTCGGCATAGTGGTGTCGTTGTTGAGAGCTGAAAAGACTGCCGAGGACAAGTTTGCAGAGGAGAAGCTGCGAAGCTATGTCGGCATAGGAGCTGAATAGAACACAGTCAAGCCGGGGCGGTATTGCCCCGGCTTGACTGCGACCGAACTTGTGAATAAACTGAATGACTATACCCTGTATAATTTTTCTTTATAAAAAGGAGGATATTTTCAGAAATGGCTGAAGAAAAACTTGATGTCCTGATGACCGAGAAACGCACCTTCGCACCGTCCGATGAGTTTAGGAAAAAGGCGTATATCAAGAGCATGGCTGACTATGAGGCTATCTACAAACACGCCGCTGAAGACATGGAAGGGTTCTGGAGCGAAATGGCCGAAAGCCAGCTGTCGTGGTTCAAAAAGTGGGACAAGGTGCTCGAGTCGGATTTCAAAAAACCTGAAGTAAAGTGGTTTTCGGGCGGTAAAATCAATGCCTGTTACAACTGCCTTGACCGGCATGTCACGAACGCTACGCGAAACAAGGCCGCAATTATCTGGGAATCCGACGGCGGCGAATACAGGACGTATACGTACCAGCAGCTCTATCGGGAAGTGAACAGATTCTCGAATGTGCTGAAGAAATTCAACGTCGGCAAGGGAGACAGAGTCACTATCTATATGCCGATGATCGCGGAACTTGTCGTTGCGATGCTCGCGTGCGCCCGCATCGGCGCCATTCACAGCATCGTGTTCGGCGGATTCAGCGCGCAGGCATTGCGCGATCGCATCAACGACTGCAAATCCAAGCTCATCATCACCGCAGATCGCGGGGTGCGCGGCGGGCGCTATGTTAGGCTCAAGGCGAATGCTGACCAGGCCCTTGAAGAATGCCCGACCATTGAGCATATGATTGTCGTCAAGCGGACGATTGATGTCGATATGGAGCCGCGCCGCGATTTCTGGTGGCACGACGTCATGAACGATTCGGAAATCGGAGACTATTGCGAACCGGAGTGGATGGATGCCGAAGATCCGCTCTTCATCCTTTATACCTCCGGTTCGACCGGCAAACCGAAGGGCGTGCTCCATACGACCGGCGGTTATATGCTCTATACCAATCTTACCTTCAAATGGATTTTTGATTACCATCCCGAAGACATTCATTTCTGTACGGCAGACATCGGCTGGGTGACTGGCCACAGCTATATTGTCTACGGTCCGCTCAGCAACGGCGCCACTAGTCTCATGTTCGAAGGCGTTCCCACCTATCCGACTCCGGGTCGTTTCTGGGAGATCGTCGACAAGTTCGGCGTCAACATTTTCTATACCGCGCCGACTGCAATCCGCGCGCTCATGCGTGAGGGCGAGCAATGGGTGCAGAAATACAACCTCTCGTCGCTCCGCGTTCTCGGCAGCGTAGGCGAGCCGATTAATCCGGAGGCATGGATGTGGTATCACAAGAATGTCGGCAAGGAGAAGCTGCCAATAGTCGATACCTGGTGGCAAACCGAAACCGGCGGCATCATGATCACGCCGCTTCCAGGCGCTATGACGACCAAGCCGGGTTCTGCCTGCAGACCGTTCCCAGGTATTATCCCGCGGGTTATCAAGGAAGACGGCTCCCCTGCTGCAGCGAATGAAGGCGGCTACCTTGTTGTCGAAAAACCATGGCCGGGCATGCTCCGCGGCACCTATGGAGACCCGGAGCATAAGAGGGTGAAAGAGGTCTACTTCTCGCGGTTCCCCGGCAAATATTTTACCGGCGACGGCGCGCGCGTTGATGAAGACGGCGACTTCTGGCTCATGGGCCGCATCGACGACGTAATCAATATTTCGGGACATCGTCTCGGAACTGCTGAAGTCGAATCGGCGCTGGTCAGCCATTCGTCGGTTGCCGAGGCCGCGGTTGTCGGATTCCCACACGACATCAAGGGCGAAGGCATTTATGTCTTCGTCACGCTGAAGGATGGCTACGATCCGACTCCGGAACTCCTGAAGGTGCTTGTGGGACATGTCCGCGAAGTCATCGGCGCCATTGCGACACCGGACAAGATCCAGTTTGCGCCTGGCTTGCCGAAGACACGCAGCGGCAAGATTATGCGCCGCATCCTCCGCAAGATCGCGCACGGCGATACCCAGGACCTCGGCGATACCAGCACCCTTGCCGATCCTGCAGTTGTAACCGATCTCGTGAAGAACAGAAAGTAAGCATTCTTTTTCGTATCTGTAAAGAAGGGCCGCCTTTCGGGCGGCCCTTCTTTTTATCTGGAGTAAAAGCCGAAATCTTTGTGACGAACAGTGCTACAGAGTATAATATTCTCTACGTTATGAAACTGCTAAAGAGCATATCAGAGATTCAGGCCTTTCTATCGGTCCTTGCGGGACGGGCCGCAGGCGTCTCGCCGGAGCGGGAGGCGGCTGTTCGCGCCATACTGTCCGATGTCCGCGCACGCGGCGATAAGGCGGTTCTCGCCTATACGAAGAAATTCGACAAACATGCGTTGCCGCTGGCAATTACGGCGCCTGAGATGCGAAAAGGCGCAGCCAAAGCGCGCAAAACGGTTGTCAAGGCCCTGGAGCTTTCCGCACGGCGCATCTGGGATTTTCACGAACAGCAGAAGGAAGAATCGTGGGCGCTTAAATCGGACGGCGCGCTGCTCGGCCAAATCGTGCGCCCGCTTGCCCGTGCTGGTGTCTATGTGCCGGGAGGCAAGGCCTC
>Ga0187786_10000221_pt1 | contig 18423 bp, 17 predicted proteins | sample 0815_BV2_10_20_M_FD_132449 | JGI IMG/M metagenome (GOLD analysis project Ga0187786, IMG submission 132449) | Tropical peat soil microbial communities from peatlands in Department of Meta, Colombia - 0815_BV2_10_20_MG | ecosystem: Environmental > Terrestrial > Soil > Wetlands > Peat | place...
GCGCCAGGCTGTTGTCCGGATCACTGTCGTTGGCCTTGACGTCAATGTCCACCACCGTGTTGATCGGCGTGCTGGCCACATCGTCGTTCGCCACCGGCGCATCATTCACCGGCGTCACCGTGATCGACTGCGTGGCGACTGGCGACACCAGTCCGCCGGGGTCGGTCACAGTGAACTTCACGTCCACTGGGCCGTTGTAGTTCGGTGCCGGTACGAAAGTCAGCATGACCTGACCGGTCACGGGGTCGACAGGAATCGGGTCGCCGGCCACCGCCGGGGTACCGTCCGGCTTGTACAGCACGCCTTGTGCCAATGGCGGCAGGGCGGTCACCGTCACGTAGGCGATCGGGCTGTCCGGGTCGGTGCCCGACAACGGCACATGAATCACGCCGTCTTCGGTGCCAATGATCGGTGCGCCCACGGTTGCCGTCGGGGCATCGTTGGCGCCGTCGATGGTGATCGTCAATGTGGTGCTGGCTGTGCCGCCATGGCCGTCACTAACGGTATAAGTGACCTGTTCGGTCAGGGTGTTGCCGACGTTCAGGGAGTTCACCGCCGGATTGGCGTTGTCCAGCGTATAGGTGTAACTGCCGTCGCCATTTACCACCAGCTTGCCATAGGCCGTCGTGATCGTTGAGCCGGCAGCTACTGTTGTCGTGCCAAACTTGACCGTGGTCACGCTCAGGCTGTCGCCATCGATGTCGGTGTCGGTCCGATCGCCCGTGGCGGCGGCCGTCAGGACGTTGCCGCTGGTCGTCGAGCCAGCCGGGTTGTCCACTCGTTCCATCACACGGTTGGCGTCAGGATTGGCTACCGGGGCATTGTTGACAGTCTCGACTGGCGGCGGCGCATCTGGTCTAGCACTGCTACCAACGAGTCCCGGCAGCACATAACCGCGGCCCGTCCCGTATTCATAGCTCGCCGGCGGCACGGTCTCAACGATCCGCAGCAGCTCGACAAAATTGTGGCCATCGTTACCGGCACCGCCGCTAAGACCAGCGGACGTTTCCTCAAGCAGGTCATCCAGGCTGCTGCCTTCCGCGAGCGCCCGGGTGATGTCCGCCGCTTCAGTAACACGACCGAGCAAAGCGGCGTCACGGCCTTCCGGCAGATCGGTGCCGAAGACGGTCTTGTCGAGAGTGACGGTTTCCTGCTCCCGCAGCAGGAAGGTCTGGCCGCCTTCGAAGGCCAATTCGACGTGGCTGTTCGGTCCCGTGACGATGGCTTCGCCTTCGCGGACGACGTCTCCCACCTTCAGCAGTCTTTGGCTGCCATCCTGGCCACGCACAAATGCTTGACCTTGCAGGACTGCGACTCTACCGATGACGTTGCCGATGGTTGCCATGATTTGAAACTCCGAATGGATTGCGAGTAGCGGCACTTTATGCCGCTGCACGAAGCGCGACTATTGGACCGAAGTACAGGTACTACATCAGCGGCAGCTAACGCACCTGTCGGCCATTGACGATGAGGGAAAGTTGCAGCCGGTCACGAACACCCAGCTTCTCGAAGATCGCTCCGGTGTGGGCCTTGACGGTGCGCTCGGTGATGTCGAGCTGGCGGGCGATTTCCTTGTTGCTGGCACCCTCGGCAACCGCCTGGGCCACTTGCTGTTCCCTTTGTGTGAGCAAGGCCGCCCAGTCGGCCGAGACCCCTTTGGGCGCTGGCGTGGCGATGCGGGCGGTCCCTTGCAAAAGGCGTTGCATCAGGGACTCGCCGATCCATAAGCCGCCATGCAGGGCAACATCCGCCACGCGCAGCAGCAGTTCAGGTAAGGCGTGGGTATTGCAATAGCCCCGGGCGGCGGCGGCAAAGCAGGCAAGTGCCTCCTCGTCGTCCGGCTGATCGCTCAACGCGATGACCGGCATGTCACCCATGTTCCTGCGTACGGTATCGAGTAGCTGAGCAACGGGCACGCCCGTCGGCAGACGCACCCATGTCAATTGCGGCGTATCGCCACGACTGACTTCGATCTCGAATCGACGCGCGCTTGCCGACGGGAAAGCCTCCTGCCACCGTGGCAGCAAGTCACCCTTCTGCGAAACGAAACAATGAACCGTCTTGCTCATGACCCCCAACTCTTCAGCGTTCCCTCAGCGCTGCCTGTTTCGCCCGCAGCACCGGTTTCAACAGATAGGACAGGATGCTCTTCTGGCCAGTCACGATATCGACCTCAGCGACCATGCCGGGAATGATCGGCAGATTCTCGCCCAGACTGGCCTTGTCGGTACGGACCCGAACGACGTAGAAGGTGTTGCCTTTCTCGTCCGTCAGCGAATCGGCCCCGATCTGCTCCAGCTTGGCCTCCAGGCCGCCGTAGATGGAAAAGTCGTAGGCAGTGAACTTGACGATGGCCCGCTGGCCGGGATGCAGGAAGGCAATATCCTTCGGCAGCACCTTCGCCTCCAGCAGCAACGCATCCTCCAGCGGTACGACTTCGACGATATCCTTGCCGGGCTGGACGACGCCCCCGACCGTGTTGACCAGCAGGCGCTTGACCGTGCCCTTCACCGGCGAGCGTATCGCCGAATGCTTGACCTTGTCGGCGAGGCCGACGTTGGTTTCCGACAAGGCATTGAGCTTGCCAAGCGTCTCGGCCATGTCCTTGCGGGCCTCGCCGCGAACATTCAGTTCAACCTCCTGAATCTTGCGACTGGCCTCGGCAACCGACGCCTGGACGCGGGAAATCTGCGCCGCTGCCATTTCCCGCTCGCCGCGAAATCTGGCGACGTCCCGCTCCAGCCTCAGCAGTTCCACCTCGGATACCGCGCCGGATGAAATCAATGGTTTGGTCACTGCCAACTCGCGTGCGGACAAATCGTAAGCCTGCGCGGCCTGGTCGCGCTTTGCCCGCACCTCAGTCAACTCCTGCTGACGCTGGGCTAGTTGCTGGCGGGCGATCGATACCTGCGCCTCCAGCTCATTCGTCTTCGCCTCATAGAGACGCCGCTCCTCCTCTACCGTTTGCGGATCGTCCTTGACTGCCTCCGGGGGCGGGATGAACGGCTTGCCCTCGGCGAGCGCCCGCAGGCGGGCCGCCTTGGCAAGAAGGGACGAATACTGGGCCTGCCCCTCGCGCGCCGAGGACTCGAATCGCGTCGAATCGATTTGCAGCAACAGCTGATTAGCTTCGACAATCTGCCCTTCCTGCACAGCGATCTGAGAAACGATACCGCCGTCCAGGCTTTGCAGCACCTGGAGCTGGCGGGATGGAATGACCTTGCCTTCGCCCTTGGTGATTTCATCAACGTTCGTCACTGAGGCCAGCAGGATGAAGACCGCTACCACGACACCCAGCGTTCGCACCAGGAGCCTGGCTCGCAGCGGCTCCTGATAAATCATGTAGTAATCGGCATCGGCAACGAAATCCGCCTCCGGACGATCAGGGTCGGTGCGCCAGTCGCGCAGCCAGTTGTCAATCCTGGGCTGCACGCGCGAGCGGATTGCCTCCAGCCCTTCATGGACGCGCCCGGCTCGCACCCGCCAACGCTCCCGATCGAATGCGAAGCTCATGAGGCGCGCCCTATACGGCCGCTCTGCAAGGCCTCGACAACCTGGTCGCGCGGGCCATCGGCGACGATGCGGCCGCCATCGACGACGATAATGCGGTCGGCCAGATCGATCAGGCTGGTACGGTGGGTGACGATCACCAGGGTCTTGTGCTCGGCGAACTGGCGCAGTTTCTCCTTGAACTGAGCCTCGGAACTGAAGTCCATCGAACTGGTGGGCTCGTCGAGCAGCAGGATGGGCGGGTCGAGCAAAAGGGCGCGGGCAATGGCAACACCTTGACGCTGCCCACCGGAGAGGGAATCGCCGCGCTCTCCGATCAGCAGGTCGAAACCCTGAGGATGGCGATTGACGAACTCGCTCAGGCCACCAACCTCGGCCGCCTCAATGATCGCGCGATCGTCGGCATAGGGGGCGCCAATGGCAATGTTCTCGCGCAGGCTGCCATAGAACAGCATGGAATCCTGGCCCACATAGCCGATATTGCGCCGCAGATCGGCAGGATCCAACTGACGGAGATCAACGCCATCGACCAGCACCGCACCCTCCTTCGGCGCGAACAACCCAAGCATGAGCTTCTGCAGCGTCGTCTTGCCGGAACCGACGCGGCCGATAACCACGATGTGCTCGCCCGGCTGAATGCGGAACGACACCCCTTTCAGGGCCGGCTCGCCCTGCTCGCCGTAGGCGAAGGTGACATCGCGAAACTCGATTTCACCTCGTATTTCGGGTCGGTGTACGAAAGCTGTCTCACCGCTGCGCTCGGTCGGTTGCGACATTGTCTTTTCCAGCGAAGTCAGCGCCAGACGCGCATTCTGGTATTGCATCAACAGGCCCACGATTTGCGCCAATGGCGCCATGGCGCGGCCCATGAGCATGGTGCAGGCGATCAGGCCGCCCATGGTCAGCATGTTGGCGTGAATGAGATAGACGCCAGCAATCACCGTGACCAGATTCACGAACTGCTGAAACGTCGCTGTACCGTTGATTGCCGACGACGACAGCAGGCGCAACTGGCTGCTCACCCGCGCCAGGAACGCCGCCGTCTTCTCCCACTTTTCCTGCATCTGCCCTTCGGCGCCGTGCGCCTTGATGGTTTCCAGCGCCGTCAGGCTTTCCACCAGCGTGGCATTGCGCAGCGCGCTGGCTCGGAAGGTACTTTCCGAGAGTTCGTGCATCTTGTGCTGAATGATGTAGCTGTAGATGATCACAGCCACGGCGCCAAGAATGGGGAAGAAAACCAGCGGCCAGGAAATCCACAGGATCACCAGCATGAACAGGAGGGCGAAAGGCAGATCGATCATCGCCGTCACCGTCGCCGACGCGATGAAGTCCCGAATCGACTCGAATGACCGCAAGGTCGCCGCAAACGAGCCCACCGATGCGGGACGATCGACCATGCGCATACCCAATACCCGCTCCATGATCATCGTGGAAAGTTTGATATCGATCCTCGCGCTGGCGAGATCGATGAAATGCCCGCGCAGCAGGCGCAGCAGGTAATCGAGTCCAAGGACCAGGGCGAGCCCTGCCGCGAGCATCCATAGCGTCTCGACCCCATAATTGGGCACCACCCGGTCGTACACGTTCATCGTGAACAACGGCATCGCAAGCGCAAATACATTGATCAGCAAGGCTGCCGCCAGGATGTCGCGGTAAACCGGCCATTGCTCGATCACGGCGCCCCAGAACCAATGCCGCTGCACGACCGGGCCCAACTCGGGAGTACGCTGATCGAAGCGGAAATGGGGACGGGCGAAGATGGCGATGCCGACATACCGTCCGGCCAGATCCTCCCGGGCAAGCGTGACGCCTCCCTGCCCGGTCTCCGGCAGCAGCACGCGCGCGACCGCCCCATCATGCTCCCAGCCGAGCAACAGACATGCTTCATTGCCGTCGAGCAGCAGGATTACCGGCAACAGCGCCGCATCGATCTTGTCGAGCGAACGCCTCACCACCTTGCTGGAAAAGCCGGCACGCGAGGCGGCACGTGGAAAGAGGGATGGCGTCAACCCCGCCTTGGGCATCGGCAATCCGGCCGACAGCGCTGCCCGTGTACTGGGTCGGCCGTGGATACGAGTCAACTCCACCAGGCAATCCAGCAAAGGATCATGATGGAGCTGATCTTCTCGCAATCCGTCCCCGAGATGGACGGCGGCAACACCTGACGGGGGCATAGAACCTTGGCTCACGGGAGGGAATTATGCATCACGTCACGAAAATGCCGAGGCGCCAATAATGCAGACATTGATTACTCGTTCAGATTCGACGAGATTGGCGCAAGAGCACATTAGCGTATCCTTTATTAGCATTCTCTTATTATCATATGATTGTTTTATAAGGATTTTAAAAACATGTTGTGGTGCATCATCTGTCATTTTGACATTCAGTAAACGGCACAAACCCTCCATCTTTGAGACCCGATTAGTTTAATTGAAACCAAAATCACACACTTCAATAAAAAAATCGCTGCTAAGCCCTTGTTCATCCCTTCGCAGTCCTGCAATAATCCCTCACTCAAAAAATAGTTAAGAACCGCGGAATACGTGATGGCTTCGCACAAACCGGTCACGCAATCCCGCAGCGACAGGAGACAACCGAATGGCCGACAACTCGCAAATGCCTACTGAGGGCTCCCCCAATCAGCGGGAGGGAGGCTGGTTTTACCGCCTGCTGAACCCGCCCAAGTGCTCCATGCTGCGGATGCTGACCGTCGGCTCCATCCTTGGCATCATGATCTGGGGCGGTCTCAACATGGGCATGGAATACACTAACCGTGCCGATTTCTGTATCTCCTGCCACGAAATGAGCATCCCCTACGAGGAATTGAAGAAGACTGTTCATTACAAGAACCGCAGCGGCGCTGCCGCGCAATGCGCAGACTGCCACGTCGCCAGCAGCAAGACGCCGACCGACTACATGTTCAAGTCCTTCCAGAAACTCATGGCCGCCCGTGACGTCATCGGCAAGATCAGCGGTGTCGTCGATACGCCCGAGAAATTCGACGAGCACCGGCTGACCATGGCCAAGCGCGTCTGGGAGCGCATGAAGGAACGCGACTCGAAGGAGTGCCGTAATTGTCATGACTTCAAGTACATGGATACAGAGAAGCAAAAGGATCGCTCCGTCGTCAAGCACGAGGGCGCCATTGAAGACGGCAAGACCTGCATCGACTGCCACAAGGGCATCGCCCACAAACAGGTACATCAGTTGCTAGAACAACAAGGCAGCTCCGAGAAGAAGGAAGGTTGATAGCATTGCGTTTTTCGCGGGTTTGAGTTTCGCAGTTTCAACGTTCAGGAGTTGATCGATGAAGAAGATTGCATTAGCTGTGATGGGGGCGCTCGTCGCCGGTGGCGCATTTGCCGGCGCCCCCGACTGGAACAAGGTCACGGAACGCAAGGTCAAGCTGTTCTACCCCGGACAGTCGTCGTTCGAATGGGTGATGAACAAGGCTGACCATTCAGCCGTTCCCGATATCGTCGAAAAGAAGCGTCCCTGCGCCAAGTGCCACGAGGGCGACGCCAACGAGATTGGTGAAAAGATCGTCACCGGCAAACCGGTCGGCAGTTCCAAGGCTGTGCTCGAACCGAAGCCGCCCGCCGGCAAGGTCGGCTTCATTCCGGTCACCTTCAAGGCGGCGCACGATGGCGACAAGATCTACTTCCGCTTTGAATGGGTGCCGCCGAAGAACGGCGACGTCAAGATGGACAAGAAGAACGAGGTCAAGGTGACCATGCTGTTCGACGGCGGCAGCACGGTTGCCGGTGCCGAGCTTAACGGCTGCTGGTCGACCTGCCACAGCGACATGCGCACCATGAAGGATGCCAAGGACGACAAGAAGACCAAGTACATCAAGGACGGCGATCTCGCCACCGGCAAGTTCTACGACCTCATGCAGTTCCGCAGCGGCAAGGGCGAGAAGCCGGTCGACGGCTATGTCACCGACAAGCGCTACATGGAAGGCGGCAAGGGCCTCATCAAGGCCGAGGGCGTCAAGGAAGGCAACAAGTGGGTGGTGACCTTCGAGCGCAGCCTCGCCGGCGGCGGCAAGGGCGACCACGCCATCACGGCCGACAAGATCTACAACTTCGGCTTCGCCATCCATGAGGACTACACCGAAGCGCGCTACCACTATGTATCGCTGGGTTATCAGTTCGGTCTCGACAAAGCTGTCGAGGGCGTGAAAAATTATTACAACGTTACCAAGCAGTAAGCGGGGAAGTAGCAGTCAGCAGTTCATTGCCATCTACAGGAGGAGACAACGATGAAGCAACCTTGGAGTGGGGCCCTGGCCGCAGGTGCCCTGGCATTTTCAGCGACCGCGTTGGCGGCGGCGCCGACACCGGAGATGATGTCGTTCGCCTGTGCCGGCTGCCACGGCACCAGCGGCGGCAGCGCCGGCCCGAGCATGCCCAGCCTGGCCAGCCAGTCGAAGACCGCGATCGTCGACGCCATGAAGAAGTTCAAGAGCGGCGAGCGCCCCTCCACTATCATGGGCCGCTTGGCCAAGGGCTACACCGACGCCGATTTCGAGGCGATGGCCAGCTTCTTCTCCAAGCAGAAGGTCCATTTCACCGGTCAGATGGTCGACCCAGCCAAGGCAAAGAAGGGTGCCAGCCTGCAGGAAGGCAATTGCGACCGTTGCCATCTTGAAGACGGCAAGGAGGGCAAGGACGACACGCCGACGATGGCCAGCCAGTGGCTGCCCTACCTGAAGATCCAGATGGACCTGTATCAATCCGGCCAGCGCAAGATGCCGGAAAAGATGGCCGAGAAGGTCAAGCCGTTGTCCAAGGAAGACCTGGACGCCCTGCTGCACTTCTATGCCAGCGTCAATAAATAAGGGGGAGACGACATGACTTTGGATCGCAGAAGTTTCATCAAGATTCTCGGCAGCGCCTCCGGCGTTGCCTTGGCGGGTTGCGCAGGCGCACCAGCCGTTTCGTCCGGCAGCGCCGGCGAAATCATGGCCAAGACCGGTCGCCGTGTGGTCGTCATCGGTGGCGGCTATGGCGGTACCATTGCCGCCAAGTATGTGCGCATGCTGGACAAGTCGATCGAGGTGGTTTTGGTCGAGCGCAACAAGACCTACGTGTCCTGCCCGTTCAGCAACTACTATATCGGCGGCCTGATGAAAGACCTGTCGCCGCTGACCATCAACTACGACAAACTGGCGGCCAACCATGGCATCAAGATGGTCTACGCCGAAGTCACCGCCATCGACCCGGTGGCCAAGACGGTCGTCACTTCGGGCGGCACGCTCACGTACGACCGCCTGATCGTCTCCCCGGGCGTCGATTTCCGCACCGAGGAAATCGAAGGCTATGACGCCAACACGCCGAACCTTCTGCCCCACGCTTGGAAGGCCGGCGACCAGACCATCCTGCTGCGCAAGCAGTTGGAAGCCATGCCCGATGGCGGCAAGGTCATCATCAGCATGCCGCTGACGCCCTACCGCTGCCCTCCCGGGCCCTACGAGCGTTCCTGCCTGATCGCCCATTACCTGAAGACGCACAAGCCCAAGTCGAAGGTGTTCCTGCTCGACGCCAACCCCGATGTTGTTTCCAAGAAACCGCTGTTCACCAAGGCCTGGAACGAGTACTACAAGGGCATCTTCGAGTACGTTCCCGGCAAGAAGGTGACCAAGGTCGATGCGTCCGCCAAGAACCTGATCGTCGAAGGCCTCGAGGATCACAAGGGCGACGTGGTCAACTTCATCCCGCCGCAGCGCGCCGGTGCCATCGCCGTCAAGGCGGGCCTGGTGGGTGCGGACAAGAACTGGTGTCCGGTCAATGCCACCACTTTCGAGTCCACCCTGCACAAGGACGTCCATGTCATCGGCGATGCCTCCGTCGCTGGCGCCATGCCCAAGTCCGGCTACTCCGCCAATTCGGAAGCCAAGGTCTGCGCCCAGAACGTGGTGAACCTGATGAACGGCAAGGAAACGATCGAATTGTCCGGCATCAACGTCTGCTACAGCGCCATCAGCGACCATCAGTCGGTCAGTATCGCCGGCGTGTACAAGGTGGCGGAAGGCAAGATCATAGGCGTGCCCAACTCGGGCGGCATTTCCCCTGCCGACTTCTCGACCACCACGCTGGAGCATATCTATGCCGACAGCTGGCTGAAGAACATCCTCACCGAGATGTCGAGTTGATCGTAGTCGCCGTTGCAATCAAGACAAACCCCGCTCCGGCGGGGTTTGTTTTTTGGCACTCAGCCGTGGCCGGTACTACCGAAGCCACCGTCACCCCGGTGACTTTCCTCGAAGTCGACGACGACGTTGAAGGCAACTTGCAGCACGGGCACCACCACAAGTTGGGCAAGCCGGTCGAGCGGATTGAGCGTGAAGGTGTCCTTGCCCCGGTTCCAGGTGGAAACGAAGATCTCGCCCTGGTAATCGGAGTCGATCAGCCCGACCAGGTTGCCAAGCACGATGCCGTGTTTGTGGCCCAGCCCGGAGCGCGGCAGGATCATGGCCGCCAGGCCGGGATCGGCCAAGTGGATGGCCATGCCGGTCGGGATCAGATGCGTCTCGCCCGGATGTATCTTTAGCGGCGCCTCGATGCAGGCGCGCAGGTCGAGGCCCGCCGAGCCTGGCGTCGCGTAATGCGGTGGGCTATCGCGCAGACGCTGATCGAGAAGCTTGACATCTATCCGGTGCATTTCATGAGCCTCGCGATATGAGCGACGATGCCGCGCGCCACCGCAAGCTTGTCGCCGGCCGGCAGTGGATGTTCTCCAGCTTCGTCGAACAGCGTCACGCGATTGCTGTTGCCACCCAGGCCGTCCTGCACCAGGTTGCCGACCACCAGCGGCAGCTTCTTCGCACGACGCTTGCCTTCCGCGTACTCGGCCAGATTGCGGCTCTCGGCAGCGAAGCCGACGCAGAACGGCGCATCCGGCCGACTGGCGACTTCGGCCAGGATATCCGGGTTGGCGATCAGCTCAACGGTCAGACGCGGCGCACCTTTCTTTATCTTGTGTTCGCTTGCCTCCGCCGGCCGGTAATCGGCCACGGCCGCGACAGCGACAAAGACGTCTTGGAAAGTCAGTGATGACAACACGGCGGCACGCATAGCGAGCGCGCTGACCACGTCGATACGACGGACACCCATCGGCGTCGGCTGGTTCACCGGCCCCGCCACCAGCGTGACTTCGGCGCCGGCCTCGACACAGGCGCGGGCGAGGGCGAAACCCATCTTGCCGGAACTCGTGTTGGTGAGGCCGCGCACGGGATCCAGCGCTTCGAAGGTGGGTCCGGCTGTCAGCAACACTTTCTTGCCGGCCAGTGGCTTGGGTTGCATGAAAGCAATCAGCGCATCGAAGAGCTCGGCAGCCTCCAACATGCGCCCCTCGCCGACCTCGCCGCATGCCTGTTCGCCCGTTGCCGGGCCGAGGATCGTCACGCCATCAGTCGCGAGTTGTACGACATTGCGCTGCGTTGCCGGCTGTTCCCACATCTGGCGATTCATGGCCGGTGCCACCAGCAGCGGGCAATCGCGCGCCAGGCAGAGAGTCGTCAGCAAATCGCCCGCCATGCCATGCGCAAGGCGGGCCAGGAAGTCTCCGGTCGCCGGCGCCACCAACGTCGCATCGGCACCGCGGGTCAGATCGATATGCGCCATGCCGCGCTTGTCTTCATCCCACAGGCTGGTCCATACGGGCCGCCCGGACAGAGCCTGAAATGTCACGGCGCTGACGAAATGGCTCGCCGCCTCCGTCATGACCACATCGACCGTCGCACCGGCCTTGACCAGCAGGCGCGTCAGTTCCGCCGCCTTGTAGGCCGCAATGCCGCCGGTGATGCCGAGGACGATGCGCTTGCCGACCAGTTCAGTCATGACAGGTAGAATCGTTCAAATCAATGGGAAATTCTACCTGCTAATGGCAATCACCGACTGGCCCGAAAACGAGCGCCCCCGCGAGCGGTTGCTGGCGCTCGGTTCGCAAGCGCTCTCCGACTCGGAATTGCTGGCGATATTCCTGCGCGTCGGCATCCGCGGCAAGAGTGCGGTCGATCTTGCCCGCGACCTGCTTGCTCAGTTCGACGGCAGCCTAGCCCGCCTGGCGGATGCGTCGCCAAAGGAGCTGGCAAAACTTTCCGGTCTCGGCCCTGCCAAGGCGACGCAACTTGCCGCCACGCTCGAACTGGCCCGCCGCGCATTGGCCGAAACGATGAAGGATCGCGATCTGCTCGGCTCCCCAGGCGCAGTTCGTGACTGGCTGCGCTTGAAACTCGGTGGCCTGCCGCACGAAGTTTTTGGCGCCCTCTGGCTCGACGCCCAGAACCGACTGATCGCCTGGGAAGAACTCTTTCGTGGCACGCTGACGCAGACAAGTGTGTACCCGCGCGAAGTCGTGAAGCAGGCACTCACCCGCAACGCCGCCGCCGTGATCCTCGCCCACAACCACCCCTCCGGGCTGACCGAGCCGTCGGCCGCCGACGAAGCCCTGACCCGCAGCCTCCGGGAAGCCCTGGCGTTGGTCGATGTGCGCGTCCTCGACCACTTCATCGTCGCCGGCCGGGCTGCGCCCCTTTCCTTCGCCGAACGCGGGTTGATCTGAAAAAGGCTTGAACGGTCGGCCTTATTCCGGGTATACTGCGCGGCTTTACTGAATTCGACTGACTGGAGCACGACCATGTCCCGCGTCTGCCAAGTGACGGGCAAGGCCCCGATGGTTGGGAACAACGTTTCCCACGCCAACAACAAGACCAAGCGCCGTTACCTGCCCAACCTGCACAACCGCCGCTTCTGGGTGGAAAGCGAAAACCGCTGGGTGCGCTTGCGCGTATCCAATGCCGGTTTGCGCACCATCGACAAGAAGGGCATCGATGTCGTCCTCGCCGAACTGCGCGAGCGCGGCGAACTCTAATCCGAGCGTCCAAGGAGAGCGAACATGGCCAAAGGCGGTCGCGAAAAGATCAAGCTGGAATCCACGGCCGGTACCGGCCATTTCTACACCACGAACAAGAACAAGCGCACCACGCCTGAAAAACTGGAGTTCATGAAGTACGACCCCAAGGCGCGCAAGCATGTCATGTACAAGGAAGTGAAGCTGAAATAACCAGGCTTCGCCCCAATAAAAAACCCGCCTCGGCGGGTTTTTTATTGCCTGTTTTCAACCCCCATTGATGATCCGCACTTCCCGTTGCGGGAACGGAATCCCGATACCTGCGGCCTGGAAGCCGCGCCAGATGGCGAGGTTGACGTCGGAACGCAATTGCTGGGTGCCCTCCTCGGGATCGTTCACCCAGAAACCCAGTTCCAGGTTGATGCCGGAATCGGCGAAGGCCATGACGAACGCCTTGGCCTGCGGATCGACAAGCACGCGTGTTTGCGACGTGGCGGCATCGACCATGATCGCCATGGCGCGCTCGAGATCGCTGCCGTACGCCACTTGCACCGGCAGATTGATCCGCACACGGGTATCGGTAAACGATTCGTTCAGCACCACCGAACCCACCAGAACCTCGTTGGGGACGATGGCGTCAATGCCGGTCTGGCCCTTGAGCACGGTGTAGCGAGTGGTAATACGGGTCACCTGACCCCGATCCTGGCCAACGGCGATCAGGTCGCCAATACGGATCGAACGGTCGAGCAGGATGATGAAACCGGAGATGTAGTTGGCGGCGATCTTCTGCAGGCCGAAACCCAGGCCGACCCCCAGCGCACCGCCGAATACCGACAGCGTGGTCAGGTCGATGCCGACCATGGGCAGGCCGATCAGCACCGCGAGTACGATCAGTAATGCCTTGGCGAGGCGAGCGAACACGACGCGCACATTGGAATCCAGTCCCGCTGCCGACATCAGCCGCGTCTCGATGGCGCCGCCGATCCACAATGCGACGAGCAGCGTCGCCAGCACGGTCGCGCCACCCTGCAGGATCATCCAGACATTGAGCTTCTGCTTGCCGACCGTGAAGCCGATGCCTTCCAGCAGGTCGATCAGTTCCGGCAGCAGACCTGTGATGTAGAGGGCGACGACACCCCATGCCAGTGCCGCGAAACCGCGCTCGAAGCCGCCGAGCCATGGTCCGCTGAAGCTCAGGCGCAGGACGAAGAACACCAGCCGGATGACGGCCAGCGAAACCAGTAGCGGTACCGCCAGCGACAGCAGGTTCACGTGGTGCCATTGCGCCAGGACGGGACGCGCCAGCAACACCAGCACCAGTGCCGCGAGCGGAAAAGCAAGTCGTCTGAAGCCACGATGGCCTATCTGCAGCGCGGTAGCACCAGCCTGAACCTTGCGACTTTGCACGAAATAACTGAACAGCGTCGCGATGCCCAGGCAGCAGGCCAGCACGCCGACCTGCCAAGGCATGCCGGGTTGTTGCAGATCGTCCCAGAGATCGATCAGCAGGCTGCCGAACTGACTGCCGGCGCTCGTCATCGGAATGCCTCCGCATAGGGCATGGCCTCGGCCTGGTGGCGGCGCCAGTTGTCCAGATAAGCGCGTGCCAGCGGTGCATTGCCACGCATGATCACCAGATTTTCGGCGTTGCGCGCCTGGGCCGAAAACGTATAGTTGTAGCTGCCGGTAACCACCACGGGATCCGCGTCCTCCGCATCGATGAGCATGATTTTGTTGTGGGCGTTAGCGTAACGCACCTCGAGCCAGATGGGGATGCCGGAATCATGCAGCGTGCGCACCAGGCTGCGCTCGTTCTTCGTCACCTGTTCCATGTCGGCCAGCATTTCGACCCGTACGCCGCGCCGACGTGCCTCGCCCAATGCCCAGCCGATGTTGCGGCTGCTGAAGATGTAGGCCTGGATGTGAATGGTGCGCCGTGCCTGACCGATTACCCGCAGCAGCGCGCCCTCGGCATCGTCCCAGGGAGTGAACAACACCTCCACCGTGCCCGTTGCCGCCAATGGCCCCGCCGCCAGCGCTGGCAGGCAGAGCAAAGCCAGCAGAAAGAAGGCAGCCTTCCTCACTTGCTCCGTTCCAGCACCGCGGCGTAGAAGCCGTCGGTACCGTGGGTATGTGGCAGCAGGCTCAAGTCCTGGCCGACGTCCATGTCGATGCCCTGCTTCGCCAGCATATCCACGGCCGAGAGCCGGGCGAAATCGCCGTGCGTGGCGAGAAAGGCATCGACGATCATCTCGTTCTCTTCCGGCAGGATACTGCACGTGGCGTAAACCAGCCGGCCGCCGGCTTTCACCAGCCGGGAAGCGCCGGCGAGAATATCGGCCTGCTTGCGTGTCAGTTCGGCCACCGACTCCGGTGTCTGCCGCCACTTGAGATCCGGATTGCGCCGCAGCGTGCCGAGGCCAGAGCAGGGCGCATCGACCAGTACACGATCGATCTTGCCGGCCAGGCGCTTGACGCGGATATCGTTCTCGCCGGTGATGCACACCGGATGCACATTGGAAAGACCGGACCGGGCCACTCGCGGCTTCAGCTTGGCCAGCCGCTTCTCGGCCACGTCGAAGGCGTAGAGCCGACCCGTCGAACGCATCAGCGCGCCCAGCAGCAGCGTCTTGCCGCCCGCGCCGGCGCAGAAGTCGATCACCATCTCGCCGCGCTTGGGCTGAAGCAGATGGCCGAGCAACTGACTACCCTCGTCCTGCACCTCGATCTTGCCTTCGAGGTAGAGCGGGTGCCGGGAGAGCGAGGGTCTTCCCTTCAGGCGAATGCCCATCGGCGCGTATCGACAAGCCTCGGCCTCGATGCCGTCGGCCTTGAGCCGCGCCAGCGTCTCGTCACGGCTGACTTTCATGGGATTGACACGCAAATCCAGCGGCGCCGGCTGGTTGAGGCCCCGGGCCATCGCCAGCAGCTCGTCGGCCCCCATGCGCCCTAGCAGGCGCGCGACCAGCCAGTCTGGCAGATCGGCCTGTTCGGCCAGCGTCAGCTCCGGCTCGGACTGCGCCTTGAATTGCGCCAGCCATTCCAGTTCGCGCGCGCTCACCGCCTCGGCCAGCTGGCGCTGGTTGCAACCCTGCAGGCGCACCAGCGCGGCCAGCACCAGTTGCCGCGGCGTGGCGCCCGGGCCGGCCAGACGATCGAGCAGCCGCTTCCGGCGCAGCACGGCATAGGCCGTCTCGGCGATGAAGGCGCGATCATGCGACCCGGTGCGGTCCACCTTGAAGTGAGTCGACAGCACACCGTCGGCAGGCTGGTTGAATTTCAGCATATCGGTCGCCGCATCCACCGTGGCAGCCAGCAGTTTTTCCGTGATGCGCATCAATGCGGCCCTTCCGTCCCAACGTCGAATTCGATCTTGTCGGCGATCTGCTCGAACATATCGCCCCGGCGATCCACGTGCCGGATTTTGACCGGCAATCGCGAATCCTCCAAGCCCAGCCACACATCCGTCGACTCCTTGCTGGAGGCCTGACGGGTACGCAGATGCAGCGTCGTTCGTTCGCCCCGCGGCGTGGCTATCTTTTCTTCGCCGACGACGGCAAAGGCATAGCGTTCCACCTTCTTGCCGGTGACCACCGGCACGGAAACCACCGCTGCGTCGGTCGGCACCATCAGCGCCAGCTGGCAGAACATCGACAGCATGTCCTGGGCGCCAGCCTCCAGTTCGAACTGCCGGTCGCCAGACAACGTCACCTTCCCCGCCTGCCAGTCGAAGCGGGCCGATTCGCTCTCGCCCCTGCTGCGTTCGATGCGGAACTCGCGGGGGCGCAGGCCGCCGGCAACCACGTCGCCTTCGGAGACATTCACCACCTTGGCCGGACGAAACAGGCCCGCCAGCCCGGTCGTGGCAGCCGTGCTGCTCAGCGCATAGGTCGCGCCGTCGTGGCGCAGTTCCTGGATCGCCTCGCCGATGACGAAACCGTTCTCGCCCATGGTCACCTCGTAGTGAATGCGAAGCTGCCTGGGCAAGGCGATTTCGGCTGGAACCACCACCGCCACTGCGGGTTCAGGCTCGGCAGCGACCGCCGCCTGTTCCACCGGGACCGGAATGTCGGCCACCGGCGGCGTATCGCCAGCACTGACTTTCCGATCATCGACGGGAGCCGGGGCCGGCGCTCGTCGCTGCTTCGGCTTTGCATTCGGCTTCGGCCGGGCCGGCGCCGATGATGACGTTCGTGGCTGCCCGACCAGATGCGCGTCGAGTATCGGTTCGTCCTCGTGCAGCAGTTCATCGAGCGGCAAACGCCAGCCCGGCCCCGACAGCACACCCAGATGCACCGCCAGGGAAATCGCCAGCGCCCACAAGAACCGGCGGCGGACTTTCATTCCTCGGGCGCTATCAAGGCCCCGGCCGTGGTCGACTCTCCCGCCAGCAGGACACGGCCGACGGCCAGGCGCAGGCGCTCTTCGAGAAACCAGCGCACGGCCCGCGGATAGATGACGTGCTCCTGGGCCAATACCCGCGCCGCCAGCACTTGTGGCGTATCGTCGGCCAGCACCGGTACGGCGGCCTGGATGACGATCGGACCGCAATCCAGGGTCGGCGTAACGAAATGGACCGTCGCGCCGTGAAGACGCACGCCCGCCGCCAGCGCGGCAGCATGCGTATGCAGGCCGGGAAAGGACGGCAGCAGGGAGGGATGGATGTTGAGCAGGCGGCCCTCGTAGTGGCGCACGAAATCGTCGCCGAGTACGCGCATGAAACCCGCCAGCACGACGAGATCGGGGGCGTGGCTATCGATCGCCGCTGCCAGGGCCGCATCGAACGCGTCCCGGTTCGGATAGCGCTTGTGATCCACCACCGACGTGGCGACGCCACGGCCGGCCGCCCAGGCCAGCCCGGCGGCATCCGGCCGGTTGCTGATGACGGCGGCGCAGCGTCCCGGCAGGTCGGCGGCCAGCATGGCCTCCATGTTGCTGCCGCGGCCGGAAATCAGGATGACGTAGGTCTTCAAGTGGAGAACCGCTGGCGCAGCCAACCCACCATGATCGGCAGGACGGAGATGCCGACGATGACCAGAATCACCAGGGAAAGGTTGTTCTTCACGACAGGCAGATTGCCGAACCAGTAGCCGGCCAGGCTCAGCGAAACGACCCAGACGACGCCGCCGAGCAGGTCGAAGAGGAAGTAGCGCAGATAGGTCATGCGCGCGACGCCGGCGACGAAAGGCGCAAAGGTACGTACCAGCGGAATGAAACGCGCCAGCGTCATGGTCAGGCCACCCCAGCGCTCGTAGAAGCCGTGCGCCTTGTCGTAGGCGCCGCGATTGAAGAAGCGCGGCGAGCCGCCACCCCAGTGCAGCACCTTGAGCCCGAACCAGCGGCCGATCCAGTAGTTGGTGTTGTCGCCCAGCACCGCCGCCGCCAGCAGTACGGCGATCAGGATGCCGATGTCCATGCCGCCGCCGCTCGTGGCCGCGAGGGCCCCGGCGACGAACAGCAGCGAATCGCCGGGCAGGAAGGGCGTCACCACCAGGCCGGTCTCGCAGAAAATGATGGCGAACAGGATGGCGTAGATCCAGGTGCCGTACTGGGCCACCAGCACCGCCAGATGGCGGTCCAGATGGAGGACGATGTCGAGGAATTGGCTGAAGATTTCCATAGGCCGCGTAGTGTACCCGACGGCCCCTATAATCGCCCGATGTCGCGCATCCACCCCCTGCCGGATCTCCTGATCAGCCAAATCGCCGCCGGCGAAGTCGTGGAACGGCCGGCCGCCGTGCTCAAGGAACTGATCGAGAACAGTCTCGATGCCGGCGCGACGAAAATCGACGTGCAACTGGAAGAAGGTGGCGTCAGGCTGATCCGCGTCGCCGACGACGGCGCCGGCATCGAGCCGGACGACTTGTCGCTCGCCCTCGCCCGCCACGCCACCAGCAAGATCGCCAGTCTCGACGACCTCGAACGCGTCGCCAGCTACGGCTTCCGCGGCGAGGCGCTGGCCTCCATCGCCTCCGTTTCCCGCCTGACCATCACCTCGCGCCTGGCTGGCTCCGATACCGGAGCGCGTCTCCAGGTCGAGGGTGGGCGCTCGGGGAA
>Ga0187786_10000222_pt1 | contig 18387 bp, 18 predicted proteins | sample 0815_BV2_10_20_M_FD_132449 | JGI IMG/M metagenome (GOLD analysis project Ga0187786, IMG submission 132449) | Tropical peat soil microbial communities from peatlands in Department of Meta, Colombia - 0815_BV2_10_20_MG | ecosystem: Environmental > Terrestrial > Soil > Wetlands > Peat | place...
AAAGATGTCGGCCTCAGCACTAAATATGGATGGACTGTAAATACATTACTGTCGGTCTGATTAACAAAGGAACTTTCACGTGCAAAGTTCTGAGCCGGGTCCAGTGATACTTTCTGGTAAATATCACTGACTTCCAAATAGAGATTATTGCTGATCAGAGCAGCACGGGCAAGCCCGTTAAAATAAAAAGGGTTATTGCTTTGCACGGTATTGCGCGCGTAAATTCTGTAGGTATATGCGCCCAAAATATTAGCATACAGAGATGGGTCATCAAGCAATAAACGCGCTGCAGGAGTGATGCCGGTGATAAAATCGCTTTTCCGGTTGGTTCTCGTGAGATAAATATTATCATTAAATTCTTCAGAGAGAGTCAGGGAGGGTTCGAATTTGAAATCCGCGGCTAACGCCCCGCCTGGCCTGTCGACTCCGCACAACAAAATCAGCATGGCAAAGACGGAAGGGATTAAAAAATCAATTATTTTTTTCATGGATTTCATCTTAGCACAAGCCTTCACGAAATGGAACCCCCTTTTTTATTCGAATAGCGCATCCGTTTAATGCTCCGCCCTCTCAGTCCCGAAAGACCGAGAAGGCGTGGTTCTCCCTTGTTTTTTCATGAACATGGTCACTGTCTCTTTACACCTCGAGGCCCGTTCTGCGGCGGCCTTCGGCACAGCAGACGGATAATCAGACAAAGAAACGCTTTAGACGCGGAAAAAGCTTGTCGTCACCCTGCGGGGCAGAGGCCCCTTCTGCATTCAGAGCAGGGGATTGAGCCTCATGATTCCTCTCAAGACTCCTCTCACGGCTCGTCGAGGAAGACTGGACTGCATTCAACACATTGCGCAGCTCAGCCAGAGTGGATTCTATGAGACTTGTCTGTTCATTCATCCGTTGCTCAAGTTGCTCGATCCGGTCGACAAGCACCTGCGTATCCTGGGTTGCGATCGGATTCATCTGCGCTTGAACGCGGACAGCTTCTGCGCCCTCGTTCAAGCCTTTGATGCCTCCCGCGGGGTTCACGTCCGCCCCACCGAGAGCATTCGGCACGCCCACTGCAACCGGCATTTCGTCCTGGACAGGAAGGGTCCGGTCTTCAACGGTAACTCCCCAGCATCGATTCTCGACATCCATATCTTGCGCAATATCGCGAACCATATCCTCATTGATTTCGGTAACCTGTTCGGCATATGCCGACAACAGGAGGAAATCGCACATCGTATTAATAAGCCTCGGGATGCCTCGCGTGTGATCACGAATCAGGCTGATAGCCTGAGGGTTGAACCAGACGCAATCGCGATTGCCGGCCTTATCGAGTCGATGGTAAATATATTGTTCGGTTTCTTCACGGCTGAGCGGATGCAGGTGGCAGGCAATACTGATGCGCTGCTGCAGCTGCCGGAGTTCCGGCAATGCCAGTTTCTGCTTTAACTCAGGTTGCCCCACCAGAATGATCTGCAGGAGCTTTGCCTTGCCGGTCTCGAGGTTCGATAGCATCCGCAAATCCTCAAGAAGGCTGCTGTCGAAGTTCTGCGCTTCATCGATAATCAATATCGCGTGCTGTCCCTGAGCGAAAAGTTGAATGAGAAAATCGTAAATCTTCTTCAGGAGGAATACTTTATCCCTGTCCTTATCCTGAACGGGGATGTCGAATTCATTACAGATCATCATCAGCAACTGCTCGAACGACACCCGCGTATTGAAAATGCGGGCCACCGAAACGCTGCGGTCCAGGGATTTAATAATCGTTTGTACCAGCGTTGTCTTCCCTGCGCCCACTTCCCCCGTCAGCAGAATAAAGCCGAGCCGTTCTCTGATGCCATAATCGAGGTACGAAATCGCCCGTTTATGCGTCGAGCTCGGAAAGAGAAAGTCAGGGTCGGGAACCAGGTCGAACGGTCGTGTATGCAGCTTGAAGAACTCAGTGTACATCTTTCACATCCTTGACCGTTTCGCCGGTTACATAGTAATACGACTCATAGTGCGCACCAAGATTTTCCGGTGAGACGTTATTGAACACAAGGCCGAGCATACGATTGCCGCGCAGGATATCCAATGCATCCCGAATTCCCTGTTCGGCTACCTTCCCCTCGGCAACAACAAAAATAATACCGTCGACCAGCGACGCCATAATGCGTGTCTCGGCAACCGGCAATACGGGCGGGGCATCAAGAATGATGTATCTGTCCCGGTATCGGTGTTTGACCTCCCCAAAGAAACTGCGCATTTTCTGGGAAGCAAGCAACTCCGTCGGATTGCCTACTTGCCGGCCCGCAGGAAGAAGCGTCAACCTGCCGATATCCGTCTTGATCAACGTTTCACTGGGATCCACGCCGTCAACAAGGCATTCGGTAAGCCCCGGGCGCTCGCCAAGATTGAAATAGGTGCCGAGAGACGGACGCCTGAGGTCGGTATCTATTAAGAGCACCGTATTATCGAGTTCTTGCGCGAGGGTTATGGCGAGATTGATTGCCGACAGGCTTTTCCCCTCGCCGGAACCCGCGCTGGTAACCATCAACGTATTGCCGGCATTCAGATGCTTCAGCTCTCTGACAACCATCGACTTGAGCTTCCGGTATTCTTCTGCCAGGACGACCCAACTGGAAGGATCACTTATGATATAAGGACTTGATACCTCAAGAGATTCCGCCCCTGTCCGGTCATACTTAGGGATCGCAGATGGATGGGGTTGCGCATCCGCAGGAGCCCCGCTTTTACGCATCTGCATCGCTTTTTCAAGTGCTTGTTCAATTCTGCCCATGGAACGTATGCCCAGCCCTTTCTAAAGTGCCTTGGGGGCAGAAGTCTTCACCCCGGAGAGCACGGAATGCATCTGGCCGAAAACAGCATCAACCGGCGAATATCCGAGCGTTTCCAGCACCATGATTAACAGCACAACCGCCGCAAAAGCACCCGCAACTTTATAGGTAGCCTGATCCGCCTGGCGCTGCTTTGCAAGATCGGATTCAAGAGTCATGTGCGGAATAATCGCGAGTACCGGCAGGCCGAGATTCTTGACCGTATCCACGGAACGCACGGATGAATCCATGCGATCTCGTATGATGACGAACCCTGCAGCACCGACAAGACCCGCCAGGATTCCCATCAATATTATCTTCGGGCGATTCGGACTGATCGGCTTGGTCGGGACGACAGCAGGATCGATAATCCGAAACGACGGTATGCCGTCTCCGATGGCAATCTGCTTGGAAAGCTCGGACTTGCTGAGGCGCGCCACCAGTTCTTCATAGGTCGTCTTAATCGCCTCGCGGTCCCGATCAAGAGAAATAAGCTTGATTCTGTCAGCCGCCGAGAGCCCCTGCATCGAATATCTCCGGCCCGCTTTGTCGTTGACAGCTTCATCGGGGACAGCCGTTGCTGCCGGAGCATAGCGCTCCGAGGACGGACGGCTCTTCAGCGCAGCAATCTCATCCTTCAGCCTGACAACATCCGGATGATTATCAGTATATCGGAGCTGCAAGTCCTTAAGTCTCGCTTCAAGCCCCCTCACCCTGTCTCCGCCGCCTCGCGCTCCACGGCCGGCAGCACGAATGCCCTTCTCCCTGACGAATGCCTCAAGATCCGCCTCCGCCTTATCAAGTTTTTTCCGGAAATGGGCGATCTGATCCTCGATAAAACGATTTGCCCCCTGAGACTCCTCCCGTTTCGAAGCAACATTGTCTTCAATGTACCGGTGAATCAGGGCGTTCACAAAATTGCTCGCCAATATCGGATCCGAACTCTGGTATGACACCGTAAAGAAATCGGTCTCACGCCTGTCTTCCTGAGTCTTAATTATCGTAGCTTTCTGGAAATTGTTGAGAAGCCCTTCTATCTTTCCTTCGTCCTTGTTGCCGGAGCTGTCACGGCCAAGCCCCAGGTCATCGATGGTCTTCAGTAACATGTTTCTGCTCAAGAGGGTATAAACAAGCACCCTAACGCGATCTTCCGTCGAAGGAGCGACCGCCATGTCTTTTGTAAGCGCATTAATAACGCTCCTCTCGATAAAAACCGTTGACTTGGCTTCATATGTGCGGGGAGTCACATAACAGGCCAGCACGCCCAGAAGCATGATCGCTACTGCCATGGCGGAAAACACCCTCTTGTTGCGGGCAAGTAAGCCCAGATACCGCCGAAAATTCAAATCACTTGTGTCATTCGATTCCATAAACCACTATCCCCCTGAAACTAAAAGATACCTTCCTGCACAACGACGTAATCACCCGGCTGCAATTTAATATTCTGGCTCAAGTCTCCGCTCTTCATGAGGTCTTTCAAGCGGACATTGAGGATGGTATCCCTGCCCCCTTCTTTTCTCATGACAAGCGTACTGCTTTCACGGGCAAACTTCGTAAAGCCGCCCGCCTCCAGAATGGCTTCCATAACCGTCATGTTCTCCCGATAGACAATCGGTTTCGGCGTGTTGACGGCTCCGACAACATATACATTCCGGTCATGGAGCGGCGGAATGAAAACCGCATCGTTTATTTCCATGTCCATATTCTCAGAAACATTGCCCTGCACAAACAGACTGTAGAAATTCTCCTTAATCTTTTGGCCGTTGCGCATCAGATAGGCGCGCCGCAAATCAGCAGAGCGGACATCATCGACCATGCTGAGGAGCTGCAAGAGCGTCGTGCGGCGCTCAAGATTATACACGCTCGGCTTCACACCGTTGCCGAAGACATACACTCTGTTATTGGAGATTGTCTCAACCGTTACGGTTACGGTCGGATTCCGCACAAACTGGGAGATTTTCGACTTCAACGTATCACTCAGCGCTGCCGGTGTCATGCCTGCAGCCACAACATCACCGACCGCGGGTACCGTAATCTTGCCGTCAGGGCGAACCTTGACCTGCGTGGACAGTTCGGCGTTGCCCCAGACGGCCACCTTCAGCGTATCGCCTTCACCGACATAATAATCCGCCGCAGAGGCAACTACAGGAAGCATAATACAAACAGAGAGAACCAGCATAATCATTCTCGCCAACATTACCACCCTCCTTTTCAAACTCTCATTAATGATTACTATTTACTGCCGCGACCGAATAATACCGTCTTAATCGTCTCAAGAACAACAAGTATATCAAACATCAGGCTCATATGCTTGATGTAATACAAATCATAACTCAGCTTCTCAAAGGTGTCCTCCACAAGTGCGGTGCCGTAAGAATAGCGGACCTGCGCCCATCCGGTCACGCCGGGCTTTACAGAATGGCGCTCAGCATAAAACGGTATCTTGCTGGCGAGTTCCTGGACGAACTGCGGCCGCTCGGGCCTCGGCCCCACGAAGCTCATCTCCCCCCGCAGAACGTTCCAGAGTTGGGGAAGTTCATCAATGCGATAAGTCCGCAAGAAACGGCCGACGCGCGTTACGCGGGGGTCATTTTCAAGTGCCCAGACAGCACCCGTCTTCGATTCAGCATCCTGGCGCATGGTTCTGAATTTGAGCACATTGAATGTTTTGCCGCCTTCCCCGACACGCTCCTGCCGAAAAAGAACCGTCCCGGGAGAGTCCATTTTAATAAGGAGCGCGACGATGGGCAGCATCGGCGCAACCAAGAACAAAAGTCCCCCCGCGCACGCCAAATCGACGACGCGCTTGACAAAACGGGTCGTATCGTTAATCCTGAAGCCGTCGGAAAAAATGAGCGCACTCGGCGTGAGATGTTCTATCATAAGTTTCCCGTTCAATTCCTCATAAAATGTTGCGGCATCCACAACAGGCACTCCGCTCAATTTGCAGTCAAGGAGGTCGCGGATCGGTACCTGCCCCCTCCTGTCTCCCAGCGCCACAACAACCTTGTTCGCCGCAGTCTGGGCTACTACGTCGAGCAGCGGCCGCCCATTGGGAATGACAAGATGTTCCGGCACTTCGACAGGTCCGGAAGAAGATGCAACATGCCCGACCAACCAGTATGTCGGATTATGCGATGTGATAAGCCGCGTCATCTTGAATGCCAGCGCTCCGGTGCCGATTACGAGAATGCGCCTCGCAAACTCCGGAGATGCCTGCAAGCGCGCCATACTCCAGTGCCATAAGGATTGCAGCACGCCGAATACGAGAAGGCCGCCGAGGAGAAGAACGCGGCCGAGCAAAAGGCTCTGTATGACAAAGCCGATAAGGGCGAGCAGGCAGAGCGCAGCCATGAGCGACTGAAGCGTCTTCATGAGGAATCGCTTCATATTGTGATTCGTATCAGTCACGTACAATTCAAAAAGATACGATGAAAAGACTACGATAATCACCCATATCGCAGGACGAATAATGTCAGTATGCTCCGGGCAGTTGCCCTGCATAAAGCACACGCTGAAAAATATGCCGAGCGCGATGATCACATCGCCGGCAACAAGAAGCAGCGTGCTGTCGGATACCGTGCTACGCATTAATCCGAATCTTCCCGAACAGTCCGTGTATCGTGCACAAAAGCCTCCGCTTTCTTAAAAAATCCCTCGACAATCAAACGCACAAAAGAACTAATCGACAAGCACTTCTCCCCGCTCCCGAAATGAACCGGCCAAGGCATCCTGCACGACAAGCCTGAATTTGCGGTAATCAAGCGGCTTAACCATGCAGCAGATATTTCGGGACTCAACGAGCACATGAACCATATCGCGGTCAATACAATTCAACAACATAATCGTGGGAACCTTGGAGCCCTTTAATAATTTGAGAACATCATGCCCCACCGGATAGCTGGCAACTATCAGGCTGGCACTGTCGGCATCCGATGAAAGAGCACGATGGAGCGAGGTTGCCTCTGCTCCCACGATTTGCACTGTATGGCCGTCTTCAGCCAAGAGCGCAGCACAAACCCGTGAGAACGGCCCTTCTTCAATTATTAAAATGGGGGATGACATATTTCGATTGGATTAAACCAAAAAGCATGCCAACAACAAGATTAAAGCACATCCGATTGAATTATCGACAATAATTAAAATCTATGGGGAGAAGGGGCGAGCCCTTAGCAATGCCGAAGATGTTTTTTGTCTCCATCAGATACAAATAGAAATTGAATCCTCCGAATCGATAAAATAAATTGTACAAATTGGAAACAATCAAAAGAATAGGGGCGAAGATTGTATATTTCACAGGCTTTGCGGCTGTGTCAATGAGAAACAGAAAGAACAGTTCAATTTTCCTTAATATCGTAATCCTGGATCTTTTTATAAAGAGTTTTCCTTGAAATACCAAGAACTTTTGCTGAATCAGACTTATTGCCTTCGCATTGCCGCAGGGCCTCGACAATCGCATCGCGTTCGAGATCGCACAGGCGAAGAGTTCTCATGCGGGGAGCCTCCTGTTCCCGGACAACGCCCGCAATTTCGGGAGGCAGATGGCGCACCAGGATGCGGCCCGCGCGGCCAAGAACAACAGCACGCTCGATTGCGTTGCGCAACTGTCGAACATTGCCCGGCCAGTCATAATTCTGCAAGACCTCGAGCGCCTCATCGGAAATAGTGACGGTTTTGTTCTCTCTCACGCAGAATTCCTGGATGAAATCGGATATCAACAGGGGGATATCAGCCCGTCTCTCGCGAAGCGGAGGCATCTGTATCTGGACAACGTTTATCCGGTAATAAATATCTTCGCGAAAGGCCCCGCTCGCCACTTCCTGGGCCAAATCGCGATTTGTTGCGCAGATAAGACGGAAATCGACATGGATGGTTTGATTGCTGCCGAGAGGATGAACTTCTCGCTCCTGCAAGACCCTCAGCAGCTTCGCCTGAACCGACAGGTCAAGTTCTGCAACCTCGTCGAGAAAAAGTGTCCCCCCCGAAGCCTCGACAAACTTGCCGATTCGTCTGGTGACGGCGCCGGTAAAAGCCCCTCTCTCATAGCCGAAGAGTTCCGATTCGATAAGATTTCGCGGTACCGCGGCGCAATTGACCGCAACGAAAGAGCGTCCGGCCCTGACACTTCCCATATGCAGCGCACGGGCGACCATTTCTTTTCCGCTCCCCGTTTCTCCGCAGATCAGAATACTGCTCTGAGAATCCTTGACTGCTTCAATAGTCTGATAGAGCTTCTGCATCGGCGGAGAGGCAAAAATCAGCCTCGCCCCTCCCTTGCCTGACTCCTTTTCATTTCTGAGGCGGGCGACCTCGCGCCTCAGCCTGCGCCTTTCCACGGCAATGGCAAGCACATTGCGGAGGTGCGCATAATCCGGGGGCTTGATGAAGTAATAGAAGGCACCTTGCGTCACTGCATCGACCGCCGACTGAACGGTTCCATACGCAGTGAGCAGGATGACGGGAATATCGGGGTAGTGCTCGTGGCAGTGCACTAGGAGCGAAAGGCCGTCGCGACCCGGCAACTTGACGTCGGAGATTATGGCGTCGGGGTCTGCAACCTTGAGAATGCGCAGTGCCTGATCGACATCCGACGAGCTGACGACTCCATAACCGACCTCGCTCAGCAAAGCGGTAAGCACGCGAACGGAAGACGGATCGTCATCTACGAGCAGAATAGTTCCGCGGGCCGGCGCGTTCACGATTCAGTGCTCCAATGGGAAAACGGGGCAGGAATATAAAGGCTCACCGTTGTTCCGGCTCCCTCCATGGTCTGAATCTGCATATGGCCTCCCATAGCCCGCAATACCTCTCGTGTAATAAAAAGACCGTATCCGTGCCCGTCACTCGGAGGTTTCGTCGCAATATCCAGCATAACGCTGCCGAGCCCCGGCCCGGTATCGCCGACCGAGATAACCGCATAGGCCTTGCCGTCAATTTGCTCCCTGGTGCCCTGCAACGTCAGCACGCCGCTTGCAGGCATCGCTTCCAGGGCATTGTTGACAAGATTCAGCACCGCCTGTTCAAGATGAAACGGGTCTGCAAGCACATGCCCAGCGGATACCCCCGAAATAACGATCTGAATATCACGGCTTTGCGCCTGAAGCCCGACTAGCAGCTTTATCCTTTCGATCAGGGCGTCGAGATCGACCAAAACAAATTCGCTTCCCGACGACGTGGTGGCAAGAAATCTCGATATGAATGAATCAAGGCGTGCTATCTCGTCATCCATGATAGCGACAAATTCCAGAAGGGTTGCTTCCTCGGAGTACTTTTCACGAAGGTAGACAGCCGCACCCTTGATGGCATTGAGCGGATTTCTGATTCCGTGAGCGAGGGTTGATGCGAGCGTGCAAACATCTATCTGAGAACCGCCCGGATTTGCGAAATTTTCTGAAGGTTCAATGGTAACTGAAGCCCCGTTGACAGTACCGTCGGCAACGCTCATCGGCCTGATGCTGATATCCACATAACACAGCCCGGCAAAAGAGTGGACGGGGTGCGCCTGCAATGTTATCAGTCGTCCGTCTTCCATTGAGCTTGTCAGCATGTCCAGACCGCCGACTGCTATTGGGACAACTGCTTCACGATAAGGACGCCCAATCACATCGGCGGCACGCATGCGAAAGACCTGCTCGAATGCGCGGTCACATGCAGTAATACAGAGGTCCCTGTCTACCTGAAACGAATACCGAATCATTTCCCCTGAAACGCCTCTCAATTATGAAAAGCGCGTCCCCATTTAATGTGAACATAGTATACAGCCTTTAGTTAGCCTTGGCAAATAGTTTTCATAAATAGGGTTATATTATAAAGTTAAATCTGAATTAACGCTTAAATTTAGACCATATTCAGATCTATATGCTCCTGTTGCGTCCGCCAAGCTCAAAATAGAGAATCTTCAGACTTTCCAAAAGAATCTGTTTGGCAGCATGCGGATCTCTCCACCATGAATCCGGAAACGGCTCATCGGGAGTTGCGATAACGGATACCATGCAATGGCTGACAATGTGATGAAAGATTATCCGCACGCGGCGCACATGATAGGGGGATGTGACCACAAGGAAACGGCAGGGACTTTTCGGGAAGATGCGCGCAAGCACCTCTGCTTCTTCGGCAGTGCTTATTGTCGGGCCGTAATAGCGGATTGCAGCTTCAGGCACGCCATGTTTGACAAGGATCATCCGGCTCAGCTCCTCTTCGGGAAGCCATGGGACTCCGGATATGCGAATCTTTTCCTCACCGGCCGTCCGCACCGGACGATCAACATATATCGCAGGCGCAAAACCGTCCCGGTACAGTCTCGCGGCATGAAACGCACGCACTATACTACCACCGGGGACAATGATCGCATCTGCTTTCTGCGGCGCGTCGGACACCGAAAGAATCCGCGGCGCGAAGTAGAGGCCTACTCCGCCTGCAACCAGGAAAAAACAGGCGCAGTAGCCGAGGAAATTGAGAAATCCGCGATCATTCCGTCTCTTTTTTTTTGTGCCGAAATTCTTTTGCATATCCTGCTGATAGTGTTGACTAATATGTGTTGAGGGCTCCGATGAAACTCCTGAGACGGCCAAAATCATGGCGATTGAAATCGACAAGGAGCCGTGGAAGTTCGGCAAGGTCAGGCTCATCGGCCTCTGCCGGCAATCCACCGGATTCTTGTATTTTGCCGCCGTCCAACAGCATATCGGAATAGCGAACCGCGAGCTCATTCACTGCCCCTTCCGGCAGCGGCGTCAGCATCCGGATGACCAGCGTACCATTCACATAGCGAACGCTTTGAAAGCGTCGATAAAAGAAAACAATGTGCTCAATAGCGGCGGCTATCGAATCAACCCGCTTGAAGAGGGAAAAATCGCTTTTGCTGATATATCCCTCGCCAAAAAGCTCATCCTCGAAAAACCGAATCCATTTTGTCCAGTAGGTCCCCCCCGGCTCATCGATCAGAACGAGAGGAATTATGTTGGCTTTGCCGGTCTGCATCAGGGTCAGCGACTCCATCGCCTCGTCGAGCGTCCCGAAACCGCCCGGGAACAGCGCTATTGCGCACGCTTCCTTGAGAAATGCGACCTTGCGGTTAAAGAAATACTTGTAGGTTATCAGCCGCGGATTCCCCTCCAGCGTCTCATTCGGCTTTTGCTCGAACGGGAGACGAATGTTGACACCGAAGGAATGGTCAGGGCCGGCTCCTTCATTTGCGGCTTCCATGATCCCCCCTCCACCGCCGGTAATCACCATAAAGCCCCGCTCCGCCAGCTCCCGGCCAAACGCAACTGCCATCTGGTACACTGGTTCATCCTGCCGGGTGCGCGCCGAACCGAAAACAGTCACCTTCCTGATCTTGCGGTACGGAGCAAAAACCTTGCCGGTGATGCGCATCTCTTTCATTGTGGTATTCATCAGCTTGAGGTCCGCCCGGCTATCGCTTTCCTGCCCCGCCTTCAGAGCGGCAATGATCATCTCCCTCACAAGCTCGGGGCAGCAGACAGGGCCGACCCTCTCAATAAGTCCGTCTATTTCCGTATCGATTTCCTCGTTCGAACGGGTAAAATGGAGTCTGATCATGACGATGCAATTCCCTCCTCAAATGATTGCGCAGTGCGGTAAACGAACAGCCAATAATCAAATGGAATACGGTCATGGCGAATCGCGGCATGCGGAGACAGCTCGTCGAGGGCGAAGCAGAGCATGCTCTCTGGGTTTGAATAATTGAGTTCATAGTCCTTTCGCGGGATGTGATCAGACAGGGCATTAAACCCGAGGCCGATTCTGCACCGTGCAAACAACTTGCGCAGGACGTTCCTGATCGTATCGTCTATCCCCTGCACCTTGAGGTTGAATACGCCGCACAGCAGGATATAATCGAACTCCTCATCCAGCAGCTCTTCTTCGATATCGAAAACCGCAAAGCCGGCACCTGGGTATTTCTTCTTTGCGTGCTCGATAAGGTGCGGATTTATGTCGCAGCCCCGATAAGATACATTGATGCCCTCGCTGCGCAGAAATCCGTAAAACCCGCCGGTCCCGCAGCCGTAATCAAGCAGGCTGCGGCCGCGGAGATCTCCGATATCTAACGCAGCCCGATAGTGCTCCCTCTGTCCCGGCGCCGTCCACCTCACGGCCTCTGGCCGATCGCCGTGCAGCATGAGCGTGCGCTCGAAAAATGAAACCACGTATTCTTTTGCCAATTCGTCCATCAGGGCATTATAAAGCAAATGCCGCAGGACACGATAGGCAGCGGCACTTGCGGCAACGCAGGTTTTGCATCAAAGGAGGAAAGAAACAGCCCAAGCGTTCTCACCCCTTTTTCTGCATAATACAAGGAGGGCCGCATTGTTCATTGAATAGATGGCCGCCGATACGGCGGTATGAATAATATGAGCCGGAGTTTAACGTAAGGATGTGGTTTCCAATGAAGAAAGTGATGTTTCTCTGCACGGCCAATTCGTGCCGAAGCCAGATGGCTGAGGGCCTGGCGCGCGAGATCGGTAAAGGCTTATTAGAGGTACATAGCGCCGGAACCATGGCAGTCGACGTACAGCCTCGCGCGATAGCGGTGATGGCCGAGATCGGCATAGATATTTCGCATCAGAGGCCTAAAGTAATCGATGATGACCTCATGAAGCGGATGGACTACGTTATTTCACTCTGTGACTATGCAGCGTCTATCTGTCCGGTTCCTCCGTCCTCGGTGCGTCGCATCCATTGGCCGATAGTCGATCCTGTCGGAGCGCGTGGCTCTGAAGCCATGATTATGAAGGAATTTCGCCGCGCCCGTGATGAGATACGGGCGTTGATTGAGCAGTTCGTTAGTGAACTTAAGACGAATATGAAAGGACGATATCATGGCTGAAAAGAGCGTTGGGTTTATCGGCGGAGGAAGAATTGTGCGAATCATGCTGCAGGCACTGAAACGTGCCGCCTCGTTGCCCCAGTCCGTCATCGTCAGCGACACGAACCTTGATGCTATCGCCGCATTTCCCGCAGTTTTCCCTGGAGTGTCCGCCGCACATAATGACAACCGTCGCGCAGCCGGTCAGGACATTGTATTTCTCGCTGTTCACCCCCCTGTTGTCACTGAAGTTCTGGCCGAAATTCGAGACTCTCTGAGGCCCGATGCGCTACTAATCTCGCTAGCCCCGAACCCTTCGATCAAAAAGATGGAGGAATTGCTCAGAGGGTTCAATCATATTGTACGAATGCTGCCCAATGCCCCTTCTCTCATCAACTCGGGCTTCAACCCGGTCGTTTTTTCGCCGGCTATTTCCGCGGAAAACAAGACGTGGCTTCAGGAGATGTTCGGCCTTTTCGGTTCATCGCCGGAAGTGCCCGAAGACAAGCTGCCAGCATATGCAATTCTCTCCATGCTCGGTCCCACCTACTTCTTGTTCCAATTGCACGAACTGCACCGATTGGCGGAATCTTTCGGGTTGACGCATCAGGAAATCCAAGACACGATGTTCGGCATGGTAAGCGGAACCCTCAAGACACTCTACATGTCGCACCTGCCAGCCGAACGTGTGATGGATCTCACACCGCTAAAGCCGCTCGCGGACATGGAAGAATCTGTGAAAGAAGCATACAGAAACAGGCTGTCCGCGGCATACAACAGCCTCAAACAACCGTGATAACGGAAATATGCAGGGTCCTTGCGCACAGCACCCCTGTCCCGCGCCGACGGGAATGAATACTGCATGCCTTTTCAGAAAAGCGGGGACATGAAACGATCATCTCTCGCTGAAATAGTGCGTGCAAAGGCCGCCCGCATGCGAATGCCGAAACTGGACTGGATCCAGGTCGAGGTTACTTCGTGCTGCAATGCCTCCTGCACGTACTGCCCGCGAACCGTCTATAAAGAGTCTTGGCAGAACCGCTCTCTGCCGCTCGATATGTTTTTGTCGCTCAAGCCGGACATGGCAAAAACAGGCATGATTCACCTTCAGGGATGGGGCGAACCGTTTCTGCATCCCGACCTGTTCACCATGATTCAGACGGCAAAAAAAGAAGGGTGTCTCGTCGGCACGACAACAAACGGCACGCTTATTGACGACGACTGCATCGACAATATATTCTCTTCCGGACTCGATCTCATCTCTTTCTCACTTGCAGGGTTCGGATCGACCAATGCAGCAATCCGCCGCGGTACCGACAGTTCTCACATTACGAGAGTTATCCGCACGATCCATTTGAAAAGACTCGCCCTCCGGACGCCGCGCCCGCGAATACATATTTCTTATATGCTCCTGCCGTCGACGCTCTGGGAGATTGAATCGCTTCCGCATAGACTGGCTGGCATCGGCGTTGACGAGGTCGTCATCAGCACGCTCGATTTCGTTGCGCATCCCGATCTCCAGCGGGAAGCCATCCGCCCCTTTTCGGAAGACGACTATGCGGGACTTTCGGCACAACTGGACCGCTCCGTAAAAGAATGCCGGCGCGCGGGACTTGCAGTCCATTACCGGTTGCCGTCACATTCCGCTCAACACGCATCGTGCACTGAGAATATCTATTCTTCAGCCTTTGTCGGTGCCGAAGGCGCGATACATCCGTGTGTCTTTGCGGGGATCCCTGCGGACGGGCAACAGTATATGGATACGGAAATTCAGCCGTATTCCCGCATTCATTTCGGCACGCTTGCCGAGACGCCGTTCCCTTGCATCTGGCTCGGCGACAGCGCCAATGAATTCAGAGTCGCTTTTGCCGCCAACCGCGGCTCCGCACTCTGTAAGAACTGCGTAAAAAGGGCTGAATAGCAATTTACCTTCCGACGGGGTCGGGTCGGCTGGGCAGAACCTCCCGTGCCCGCCATCGATAGTGAGAGTTTTCGGATTCCATAAGTTTGATATACTTTTATTAATACTTCATATTTCGTCCCCGCGGAGGATATAATGCGAAAAATACTGGCAGCCGTGTTCATCATGGCATTCGTTTCAGGATGCGCAGGTTCTGCAGGCATGCAGTCAAAAACGGAAACAGCAGCCATTGATGCACTCGTCGCTCCGGGCAAGATTCACGAGGCATGCTACGAAATGCTGAAAGGACAGGTACTCCGGTATCGCTTTACGGCATCCAAGCCGCTGGATTTCAATATTCACTTTCACGAGGGCGCACACATATCATATCCGGTTGAACTGAATGGAGTGGCCGCGCAGAACGGCGATTACGTCATCCCCCAAGATCAGTTCTATTGCCTGATGTGGACAAACAAACAGGCCGAACCGGTTACACTCGGCGGATCCGTCGTTCTTTTAAGAAGCCCTCAGTAGACCACGGCAGGTGTCTGCAGGTTTGAAGCGGCATGTTTTCCTCATAGGATTTTTCTGTAGTTGCATAGCGTCGGGGGTGGGAATCCCTGCCCCCGACGCTATGCTCGCTTCTGCACCATCAATCCTCTCCTGCGACGGGAGTGTTCGACAGTATAGCCTGCCCTTCATTGCAAACAACTCCAGCGCGAATATGGATAGCGCAGAAATGCACAAAAGCTTCACGGTCTTTTTTTTCGAAGGAGAAGGCTGTCCTCACTGCGCCGAAGAAAAGGCATTCCTCGCTGCACTGAAGACAAGATATCCGGACTTGCGTGTTCTGGATTATGAGGTCTGGAGTAACAAAGAGAACGCTAGGCTTCTGGCAGCGATGACGCAAGCGTTGCGCCTGCAAACGGGAGGAGTGCCGGTGACGTTTGTCGGAGACAAGGGTTTTTTCGGTTTTTCCGGCGCGACGAAGGAAGCCATTTCTCAGGCAATCGCGGTCTGTGCGGAACAGACATGCCCCAATCCGCTGGACATCATGAAAGCGTCTTCGGGAGAAGCCCCTTCGTTGCTGAACGACATTCTCCTTCCGGCCTTGGCACTCGCCGCAGCCGTGTGCGTCACATGCGTGATTGCCTTTATTACCCGCAAGACTTGACTGCTGCACCACTATGGGAAATAAGCAAGGGGCAGAACGCGACAACATTCCGCCCCTTGCACATGCATGAGGGTAAGCTATTTAACAACAAGAACAGGGCATTTCGAATAGTCGACTATCTTGGACGAGACGCTTCCGATGAGGAACTTCTTTGTACCATGGCGGCCGTGAGACCCTGTGACGATAAGATCCACCTTCATCTTCTGCGCGGTCTCGAGAATCTTTTCCGCAGGATCGCCCTGCCGGACCAACGTCTTCACCTCAATCGATTTACCCGAAAGCGTCTTGCGAATCTTTTCCATCGAATCAGCCGATTCCCGCGTCAGAGACTCCACAATCCTGCTCCGCTCCGCATCGGTCAGCTCAGTCAAATAAAGTTCAGGTACAACTGAAAGAATCGTAAGCGACCCCCGTAAGCTGACGGAAAGCTCAATAGCCTTTTTCAGCGCCTTGTCGGATGCTTTTGAACCGTCGTGGGCAACCAGAATCTTCTGCATGAATGTCTCCTCCTTCAGGTGCGATGCGGAGGGCCGGCGTCATGCCGGCAGAATCGCATGGCTGTGCTATGTATTTTATCATATTTTACCGTGACTTAGCATAAATGCGTATCGGCGTCCCCGCAAATCCGTATTCAGCGCGCAAGGCCTTCTCAATATAGCGAAGATGAGCATCCTTGACCCCCTGCGCATGGCTGACGACGAGATTGAAGACCGGAGGCTCCGTTCCGGTTTGAGCCATATACAAGAACTTGACCGGTTTCCCGCGATAGGATGGGAACGGCTGAGTACTCAATATGCGACCGAGAAACCGATTCAGCACGCCGGTGCCGATGCGTTTGCGCCTCTCCGCCATAATCGTATCGATGAGCGGAAATATTTTTGTGATGCGCTTGCGTTCAAGCCCCGACGTCGTGAGAAAAGGAATGCCGACGAGAAACCAGTAGCGGCTTTCAAGCTCCTGCTTCAGTTCCTTATAGCGCGCATCCGGGTCTTCGACAAGGTCCCACTTGTTAAAGAGCACGATAACGCTTTTCCCGAATTCCTCGGCCATGCCCGCGATACGCTGGTCCTGCTCTGCGATGGGCATCGTGGCATCAAGAAGTATCACCGCAATGTCCGCACGCTCGATGCTTTTCACGGCCCGCATCAACGAGAGTCGTTCGACAGCCGCCTCGTCGATCTGCTTCGATTTTGACGCGCTGCGCAATGTCTTGGCGTAGCCTCCCATTTTCTTCCGAATTCCGGCGGTGTCTATCACAAGATAGCGGCGGCCATAATATGAACAAACGGAATCAATGGCATCGCGCGTGGTTCCCGCGACCGGACTCACAACAAGACGTCTTTTGCCGAGCAGCGCATTTATCAGGGTGGACTTGCCGACGTTCGGCCGTCCGACGACGGCAATGCGCGGCATGTCCTGGTTCGCGTCTTCAGAGACAGAACCGAGGGCCGCCTCCGGCACAAAAGAGACGATGCGATCCATCAATTCTTCATAGCCGAGGCCCGTAACTGCGGAAACCGGGAATATCTCGGAGGCGCCGGTCCCGTAGAATTCGAGTGCGAACGACTCCTTTTGGGGTGAATCTATCTTGTTGACGGCCCAGAGCACCGGCTTTCCCGAGCTGCGCAGCATCGATGCCATTTCCGTATCCGAAGGACTCAGGCCTTCCTTGCCGTCGAGCAGGTGGATGATAAGGTCTGCCTCCTCAACAGCCAGCAAGGACTGTTCGCGAACCTGTCGCGCCATTTCCTCTTCTTCATACGGCAGCCCCTCGGCATAAAATCCGCCGGTATCGATTACGGTGAAGCTTCTGCCTTCCCACTCCGCCGTGCCGTAATTGCGATCGCGGGTTATGCCGGGCATCCTTTCGGCGATGGCCTTTACTTTTGCATCGCCTCGGACAAGCATCCGGTTAAAGAGCGTTGACTTGCCGACGTTCGGTTTGCCGATGATAGCAACGATATAGCTCATCGGTCGTCCGCTTCCTTGATGTCAGTAATGCCATATGACTTGATTTTTTTATGGAGGTTGCTGCGCTCGATGCCGATCAGCTCAGCCGTGCGCGAGACATTCCCGTCGTTTTCCTGCAGTTTGCGAAGAATGAAATCACGCTCAAACGCCTCGCGCGCATCGCGCAGTGAGCGCATACCGAAATACATATCGCCAGGCACGAACCCCACCGCATGGAGTATCCCCAGCGTCTCAAGATGCTTCCGCGTGACAGGCTGCCCCGCCGACATGATCATGACACGCTCGACCGCATTCTTCAGTTCGCGGATGTTGCCCGGCCACAAATGCTGCTGGAGCGCATGCAGGGCATCGGCATCAAGCCTCTTGGGCTTGATGCCGTTTTCAGCGGCAAACCCTTCGGAAAAGAAGGGAACGAGGTCGGAGATGTCCTCCGCACGCTCCCTCAATGGAGGCACGGTGAGCGGTATCACATTGAGTCTATAGAAAAGATCTTCGCGGAATGCCCCCTTCTTCACCTCGTCGGGGAGGTTCTTATTGGTCGCCGCGACAATGCGGACATCGACCGAGATGTTCTTGCTGCCTCCCACCCTTTGGAACACCTGAGTCTCTATAACACGAAGAACTTTCGCTTGCGTTTGAAGGGACATGTCGCCGATTTCATCGAGGAAGAGCGTCCCCCCATGGGCAAGTTCGAACTTGCCGGTCTTGCGCTCGG
>Ga0187786_10000223_pt1 | contig 18374 bp, 17 predicted proteins | sample 0815_BV2_10_20_M_FD_132449 | JGI IMG/M metagenome (GOLD analysis project Ga0187786, IMG submission 132449) | Tropical peat soil microbial communities from peatlands in Department of Meta, Colombia - 0815_BV2_10_20_MG | ecosystem: Environmental > Terrestrial > Soil > Wetlands > Peat | place...
CCTGTCGATGCGCTTGGGCGCCGCTAGCGCGACATGCTGGGCGATCATGCCGCCCATGGAGACGCCGCAGAAATGCGTGCGCTCGACGCCCAACGCATCCATCAGGCCGAGCACGTCGGCGGCGAGCATGGCGAAGTCGTAGGGACCGTCGGGCGCGCTGCTGCCGCCGTGGCCGCGGGTATCGAAGCGCAGCACGCGGAAGCTGGGCGTCAGTGCCGCCAGCTGGTCGTCCCAGAGCGAGAGGTCGGTGGCGAGCGAATGCGACAGCATCAGCCAGGGGCCTTTGCCTTGAATGTCGTAGCGGATATCGATGCCGTTGGCGCGTATCGCGGTCATCACACGGTCTCCAGTTTTGCCACGGCCAACGCCAGCCACTTCATGCCGGCGCCGCCGAAGTTGATCTGCGCGCGGGCATCCGCGCCGCTGCCTTCGAGATTGACGATGACGCCCTCGCCGAACTTGGCGTGGCTGACAGTCTGGCCGATCCGGTAGCCGGGCCCGCCGCCGCTCCGCTGTGCGTAGGCGGCGCGCGGTTGTTCCGCGAAAGTCAGCCGTGGTGGTACGCCGCCATGCGCGCCGAATTGTTTCGCCATCTTCGGCGTCAGCCACTTGATCAGCCCGGCGGGAATTTCCTCGATGAAGCGCGAGGGCAGGTTGTAGCGCGTCTGCCCGTGCAGCATGCGCGTCTGCGCGTGCGACAGGTAGAGCCGGCGGCGGGCGCGGGTGACGGCGACGTACATCAGGCGACGCTCTTCCTCCAGGCCCTTCGCTTCCAGAACCGAATTCTCGTGCGGGAACAGCCCTTCTTCCAGGCCGCTGAGGAAGACGACGTTGAACTCCAGCCCCTTCGCGGAATGTACTGTCATCAGTTGCAGCGCATCGTCGCCCTCGCCGGCCTGGTGCTCACCAGCTTCCAGCGCGGCATGGGCCAGGAAGGCGATCAGGTCGGCGCTCAATTCACCCTCCTCGCCGACACGACCTTCCTCGGCGACGAAGCTGGTGGCGGCATTGACCAATTCGTCGAGGTTGGCGAGCCGGTCCTGGCCTTCCTTCTCGGCCTTGTAGTGCTCGCGCAGGCCGGAGAGCTCGACGACGTGATCGACCAGTTCGGGCAGCGGCAGGTGCGCGACCTCCTTCATCTTTGCGATCAGCGCCGCGAAGCTCGCCAGCGACGCGCCGGCCTTGCCGCTCATGGCCGGAATCGCCGCGAACAGGCTGCCACCAGCTGCTTTTGCCGCATCCTGCAAGGTTTCGACGCTGCGGGCACCGATGCCGCGCGTCGGGAAATTTACGACGCGGGCGAATGAAGTGTCGTCGTCCGGGTTGGCGATCAGGCGCAGGTAGGCCAGCGCGTGCTTGATCTCCTGCCGCTCGAAGAAGCGCAGGCCCCCATAGACACGGTAGGGCAGTCCGGCCGAGAACAGCGCGTGTTCCAGCACTCGCGACTGCGCGTTGGAGCGGTAGAGCAGCGCGATCTCGGCGCGGGCATGGCCGTCACGCACCAGCGCCTTTATCTCCTCGACGATCCAGCGCGCCTCGTCGAGATCGGAATAGGCCTCGAAGACGCGGATCGGCTCGCCGGCGCCGGCATCGGTCCACAGGTTTTTGCCGAGCCGGTTGTCGTTGTTCTTGATGATGGCGTTGGCGGCATCGAGGATATTGCCGTGCGAGCGGTAGTTCTGCTCCAGCCGGATGACGTTGCTCACCTTGAACTCGCGCTCGAAGTCGCGCATGTTGCCAACCTCGGCGCCTCTGAACGCGTAGATCGACTGGTCGTCGTCGCCTACCGCGAACATCGCGGCTTCTTCTCCCGCTAGCAGCTTCAGCCACTTGTATTGCAGGACGTTGGTGTCCTGGAACTCGTCGACCAGCACGTAGCGGAAACGCTCCTGGTAGTGGCGACGCAGCGCCTCGTTGCGCGCCAACAGTTCGTAGCAGCGCAGCAGCAGTTCGGCGAAATCGACCACACCTTCCTTCTGGCACTGGGCGTCGTAGGCTTCATACAGGCCGACACGCTTCTTCGTGTAATCGTCCCAAGCCTCGACAGCGGACGGGCGCAGGCCCTGTTCCTTCTGGCCGTTGATGAAGTGCTGCAGCTCGCGCGGCGGGAACTTCTCGTCATCGACGTTGAGCGCCTTCAGCAGGCGCTTGATGGCGGCAAGCTGGTCGGCCGAATCGAGGATATGGAACAGCTGCGGCAGCCCTGCCTCGCGGTGGTGGGCGCGCAGCATCCGATTGCACAGGCCGTGGAAGGTACCGATCCACATGCCGCGCACGTTGATGGGCAGCATGGCCGTCAGGCGCGCCATCATCTCCCTGGCGGCCTTGTTGGTGAAGGTCACCGCCAGCACCTGCTGCGGCGTCACTTGACTGGTAGCGATCAGCCAGGCGATACGGGTGGTCAGCACACGCGTCTTGCCGGAACCGGCGCCGGCGAGGATCAGGGCGTGGCTGCGTGGCAGGGTGACGGCGGCCAGCTGTTCCGGGTTAAGGCCGTTGAGTAAGTTCATGGCGCGATTATAGAACTTAGCCATAACGCACTTAATTTGTGCATTGCGGCAATTACGGTCAACCGCAACTTGTAAAGCGGCGTTGTTGTCCATACAATAGCAATTGTTGCATCGCAACATGGAGAACGCCATGAACGATCTTACCCATGCCAAGGCACCCAAGATCCTGCCGTGGCTGGCCCACAAGGCCGGCATCGACGATCGACGCGCCCTCACCCTCTGGCACGCCGCCCTGCGGCACGCTGCCCATATCCACACCCCCGAAACCTCCGATTACTGGCAGGCGGCCATGGACCGGCTGCTGGAACTCATCGCCGCCGAATCCCGGCGTGCCGACGCCGCCTCCTTCGGCTGGCGCCCCTGGGCGCGCAACCTCGCCGAAGCCTGGACCGTGCGCATGGACATCTATGACGACTTCGCGCTGGCACCGATCCGCGCCTGGCGCATCCTCGGCCAGCACACGCAGACACCTCTGATCCACTGACCGGCGCGGCCTCCGAAGCTGCGAGCCTGGGCGGGCGGGCCAGCCTGCGCGCGTATAATTCGCGCTTTCGAAAATACTCGGCTGGCCATGCAGGAAAAGTACATCCCCAAAGACATCGAGCAGGCCGCCCAGGCCCATTGGCAGTCTGCCCAGGCCTTCCGGGCCGTCGAGGATACAGCCAGGCCGAAGTACTACTGTCTGTCGATGTTCCCCTACCCGTCGGGCAAGCTGCACATGGGCCATGTGCGCAACTACACCATCGGCGACGTGCTCACCCGGCACCACAAGATGCGCGGCTTCAATGTCCTGCAGCCGATGGGGTGGGATGCCTTCGGCCTGCCGGCCGAGAACGCCGCGATGCAGAACAAGGTACCGCCGGCCAAGTGGACCTACGACAACATCGCCTACATGAAGAAGCAGCTCCAGTCGCTGGGTTTCGCCATCGACTGGAGCCGCGAGCTGGCCACCTGCCGCCCCGAGTATTACCGCTGGAACCAGTGGCTGTTCCTGCGCATGCTGGAAAAGGGCATCGCCTACAAGAAAACGCAGGTGGTGAACTGGGACCCGGTCGACCAGACGGTGCTCGCCAACGAACAGGTCATCGACGGCCGCGGCTGGCGCACCGGCGCTCTGGTCGAAAAGCGCGAGATCCCCGGCTACTACCTCGGCATCACGCAGTACGCCGACGAGCTGCTGGCGGCGCTCGATACGCTGCCCGGCTGGCCCGAGCGCGTGAAGACCATGCAGGCCAACTGGATCGGCAAGAGCTACGGCGTGCGCTTCGCCTTTCCCTATGAATTGGAAGGCCGGCAGGAGAAGCTCTGGGTTTACACCACGCGCGCCGACACCATCATGGGCGTCACCTTCTGCGCCGTCGCCGCGGAACACCCGCTGGCCACGCGAGCCGCACAGGGCAACGCCAAGCTCGCCGCTTTCATCGAGGAATGCAAGCAGGGCTCGGTGATGGAAGCCGACATCGCCACCATGGAAAAGAAGGGCATGCCGACGGGCATCTTCGTCGCGCACCCATTGACCGGCGAAAGGGTGGAAGTCTGGGTCGGCAACTACGTGCTGATGGGCTACGGCGAGGGCGCGGTGATGGCCGTGCCGGCGCACGACGAGCGCGACTTCGCCTTCGCCAAGAAATACGGCCTCGCCATCGAGCAGGTCATCGACGTGACGGGCAAAACCTACTCGCTCGACGCGTGGCAGGAGTGGTACGCCGACAAACAGAACGGCGTTTGCATCAATTCCGGCAAATACGATGGTCTCGACTACCAGCAGGCGATCGACGCTATCGCTGCCGATCTCAAGGCCAAGGACCTCGGCGATCAGCAGGTGCAGTTCCGGCTGCGCGACTGGGGCATTTCCCGCCAGCGCTACTGGGGCTGCCCGATCCCGCTGATCCATTGCGACAGCTGCGGCACCGTGCCGGTGCCCGACGACCAGCTACCCGTAGTGCTGCCCGAGGACTGCGTGCCGGACGGCTCCGGCAATCCGCTGCTGAAGCGCCCCGACTTCCTGAACTGCGTCTGTCCCAAGTGCGGCAAGCCGGCCCGGCGCGAGACGGACACCATGGACACCTTCGTCGACTCGTCCTGGTACTACGCCCGTTTTGCCAGCGCGGGGGCCAAGACCATGGTCGACAGCCGCGCGCCGTATTGGATGCCAGTCGATCAGTACATCGGCGGCATCGAGCACGCGATCCTGCACCTGCTCTACTCGCGCTTCTGGACCAAGGTGATGCGCACGCTGGGCCTCGTCTCCTACGACGAGCCCTTCGCCGACCTGCTGACGCAGGGCATGGTGCTCAACCACATATTCAGTCGTCGCACCGACAAGGGCGCCATCGAGTACTTCGCGCCCGACGAGGTCGAACTGGTACGCGCCGAAGGCGGCCACGTCGCCGGCGCCACCTCGAAGGCCGACGGCCAGCCGGTCGACTACGGCGGCATCGGCACCATGTCGAAGTCTAAGCGCAACGGCGTCGATCCGCAGGCATTGATCGAGCAGTACGGCGCCGACACCGCCCGGTTCTTCATGATGTTTGCCTCGCCACCCGAGCAGACGCTGGAGTGGTCCGATTCCGGCGTCGAGGGCGCCTACCGCTTCCTCAAGCGGCTCTGGGCGTTCGGAGTTGCACTCAAGGGAGGCGTGTCACCAACGCTGACTTCTGCAGCGTCCGGGCTGCGCCGCGAGATCCATCTGCTGCTCAAGCAGGCCAATTACGACCTTGGCAAGCTGCAGTTCAACACTGTCGCCTCGGCGGCGATGAAGATGCTGAATGCCCTGGAAAAATCGCCTGCCGATCCGCACGCGCGCGAGGGCTTGTCGATTCTGCTGCGCGTGCTCTCTCCCATCACGCCGCATATCTGCCACGCGCTCTGGCGTGAGCTGGATTTTGGCGACGACATCCTCGCCGCGCCCTGGCCCGAACCGCTCGAAGCCGCGCTGGTACAGGACGAAATCGAACTAGTGTTGCAGGTAAACGGCAAGACGCGCGGCAGCGTGCGGGTGCCGGCCGGCGCCGACCGTGCCGCCATCGAAGCGGCAGCCGTGGCCTCCGAGGCAGCGCAGAAGTTCATGGAAGGCAAGCCGGCGAAGAAGGTCGTCGTCGTGCCGGGCCGACTGGTCAACATCGTCGTCTGACCATGAAGCGCCTGCTGATCCTTGCCACTGTTCTGCTGTCCGCCTGCGGCTTCCAGCTGCGCGGCGCTTACTCGTTTCCCTTCGACACGCTTTATATAGCCCTGGCGGAATCCAGCGAATTGCGGTCGGTCATCAAACGCAATGTCGAGGCATCAACCCAGACACGCATCGTCGCTGCCCCTGCCGACGCCCAGGCCAGCCTCACCATTCTGGGCGACGTGGTGCTGAAGAAGATCATGTCGCTCAACTCGGCCGGCCGGGTGCGCGAATACCAGCTGGAACGGACCTTCACCTTCCGCGTTACCGACCCGAAGGGCCAGGAGTTCCTGCCACCGAACACCATCCGCATCACCCGGGAAATGACCTTCGACGACGCTGCCGTGCTGTCGAAAGAGGCGGAAGAAGTTCTGCTCTGGCGCGACATTCAGAACGACCTGGTTCAGCAGTTGTTGCGCCGGCTGGCCGCGGGCAAGTTGAAGCCGGCAGGAACCTAGATCATGCAGCTGCGCCCGGAGCAGCTTGCCGCACAACTGGAGCGTGCCCTCGCGCCACTCTATGTCGTCCATGGCGACGGCCTGCTGGCCATCGAGGCGGCCGACGCCATTCGCGCCGCCGCCCGCAGGCAGGGCTACGGCGAGCGCGAGGTGCTGATGGTGACGCCGTCCTTCCGCTGGGACGACCTCTTCATGGCGGCCGGCAACCTGTCGCTGTTCGGCGGCGACAAGCTGGTCGACTTGCGCATTCCCTCGGGCAAGCCGGGACGGGAAGGCAGCGAGGCCCTGCAACGCTACTGCACGCAACTGCCGGCGGGTGTCATTACCGTGATCACGCTGCCGGAGCTGGACTGGCAGGCGAAAAAGGCAGCATGGTTCGTCAAGCTCGCCGATGCCGGCGTGGCCATCGAATGCGCCGCACCGCCGCTGCCCCAGCTGCCGACCTGGATCGCCCAGCGGCTTGGGCAACAAAATCAGAAGGCGTCGCGCGAAGCGCTGGATTTCATCGCCGCCCACGTTGAGGGCAACCTGCTGGCCGCCCACCAGGAAGTCCAGAAACTCGGCCTGCTCTACCCGAAAGGCGAAATATCCCTCGCCGACATCGAAGCCGCCGTGCTCAACGTCGCCCGCTACGATATCGATGCACTGCGCGAGGCCCTGCGCAGCCGCGACACGGCGCGTTGCGCCCGCACCCTCGACGGCCTCAGGGCCGAAGGCGCCGCCATGCCGCTGGTGCTCTGGGCTCTGGCCAATGAGGCGCGCCAGCGTGCCGCTCGCGCTGCCCTCTTGCACGCAGCGCGCATAGATCGCATGATCAAGGGTGTGGCGAAAGGCGACATCTGGGACGAGATGCTGCAACTCGCCCTCCGTTTAACCAGGGCTTAGGATCGCACGATGAATGTGAAGGAATATATAGAAGGCATCGGCCTGGCCGCCCGCGCCGCCTCCCGCGAGACAGCGAAGGCCTCGACCGCAGCCAAGGACACTGCCCTGCTGGCGATGGCGAAGAGCATTCGCGAGAGCCGCGATGCGCTGTTGGCGGCCAACGCCGCCGACGTCGCAGAAGCGAAAGCTGCCGGGCTCGACGCGGCCATGATCGACCGCCTGACGCTGACCGCCAAGGGCGTCGAGACCATGGCCCAGGGGCTGGAACAAGTGGCCGCGCTCGCCGACCCCATCGGCGAGATCACCGACCTGAAGCGTCGGCCATCCGGCATCCAGGTCGGCAAGATGCGCGTGCCGCTCGGTGTCGTCGGCATCATTTACGAGGCGCGGCCCAACGTCACTGCCGACGCCGCCGCACTTTGCCTCAAGTCCGGCAATGCGGCGATCCTGCGTGGCGGCAAGGAAGCGATCCGCTGCAACCAGGCGATCGCCGCCTGCGTGCGTGCCGGGCTGAAGGCGGCCGGTCTGCCCGAGACTGCCGTGCAGGTCATCGAGACCACCGACCGCGAAGCCGTCGGCCACCTGGTCGCCATGCCCGAGTACGTCGATGTGATCGTGCCGCGCGGCGGCAAGGGGTTGATCGAGCGCATCTCGAAGGAAGCGCGCGTGCCCGTGATCAAGCATCTCGACGGCAATTGCCACGTCTATGTCGACAACGACGCCGACGCGGCCAAGGCGCTGAAGATCGTCGAGAATGCCAAGACCCAGCGGCTCGGCACCTGCAACACCACAGAGTCAGTCCTGGTGGCACGCCGGATTGCCGCCCAGCAACTACCCGCCATCGCGCAGATGCTGATGGCGAATGGCATCGAGATCCGCGGCTGCGCGGAGACCCTGGCGCTGGTTCCCGGCGCCAAGGCCGCGACCGAAGAGGATTACTACACCGAGTACCTGGCGGCGATCGTTTCGGTCAAAGTCGTGGCCGATGTCGGCGAGGCGATCGAACACATCAACAAATATTCGTCCGCTCACACCGAGGCCATCGTCACCGAGAATTACACCCACGCCATGCGTTTCCTGCGCGAGGTGGATTCGAGCTCGGTGATGGTAAATGCCTCGACGCGCTTCGCCGACGGCTTCGAATATGGTCTCGGCGCCGAGATCGGCATCTCGACCGACAAGTTCCACGCTCGCGGCCCGGTCGGCCTCGAAGGCCTGACGTCGCAGAAGTGGATCGTGCTCGGCAACGGTGAGGTTCGTGGCTAGCCCGGCCTTCCGTTGGGACGATCCGCTGCTGCTCGACGAGCAGCTCACTGAGGACGAACGGCGGCTGCGCGATGCCGCACGCGATTTTTGCCAGGGCGTGCTGGCGCCGCGAGTACGGGACGACTTCCGCCACGAGGGCACGGAGCCAGCGCTGTTCCGCGAGATGGGCGCCATGGGTCTCCTGGGCACCACCATTCCAGCCGAATACGGCGGTGGCGGGCTTAATCACGTGGCCTACGGCCTGATCGCGCGCGAGGTGGAGCGCGTCGACTCCGGCTACCGCTCGATGATGAGCGTGCAGTCGTCGCTGGTCATGCTGCCCATCTTCGAGTTCGGTACCGAAGATCAGAAGCGCAAGTACTTGCAGAAGCTGGCCAGCGGCGAACTGATCGGCTGCTTCGGCCTGACCGAACCCGACCACGGTTCCGATCCCGGCGCCATGGAAACGCGTGCCCGGAGCACACCTGGCGGCTATCGCCTGTCCGGCGCCAAGATCTGGATCACCAACAGCCCGATCGCCGACATCTTCGTTGTCTGGGCCAGGGACGATACCGGCAGGATTCGCGGCTTCGTCCTGGAGAAGGGCATGAGCGGTCTCGCCGCGCCCGTCATTCACGGCAAGGTTGGCCTGCGCACCTCGATCACCGGCGAGATCGTCATGGACGACGTCTTCGTGCCGGAGGCGAACGCCTTGCCGGAAATCGAAGGACTGAAGGGTCCGTTTACCTGCCTCGACTCGGCGCGCTACGGGATCGCGTGGGGCACGCTGGGCGCGGCGGAGGACTGCTGGCACCGCGCCCGACAGTACGTGCTCGACCGCCAGCAATTCGGCCGCCCCCTGGCAGCCAACCAGCTGATCCAGAAGAAGCTCGCCGACATGCAGACGGAGATCGCGCTCGGCCTGCAAGGCTGCCTGCGCCTCGGCCGCCTGAAGGATGCTGGCCGGGCGAGTCCGGAGATGACCTCGATCATGAAGCGTAACTCCAGCGGCAAGGCGCTGGAGATTGCCCGCGTCGCCCGCGACATGCACGGCGGCAACGGTATCTCGGATGAATACGGCGTCATCCGTCACGTGGTGAATCTCGAAGTCGTGAATACCTACGAGGGCACGCACGACATCCACGCCCTCATCCTCGGCCGCGCGCAGACGGGCATCGCGGCCTTCTGACGAAGGAGTCCCGACATGACATCTTACTCAGCAGTCGTTTCCGCACCTGGCTTCAGCCTCGGCATCCGCTGCAACGAGGATGAAATCACCGCCATCGAGTTCCTTGAACCGGGCGCCGAAATCGTACCGAAGTCGCTGCTGGCCAAGGAAGCCGTGCGCCAGTTGCGCGCCTGGCTCGCCAATCCGAAATTCACGTTCTCGCTGCCCCTCGCTGCCGCGGGTACGCCGTTCCAGCGCAAGGTCTGGGCCGGCATCGCCGCCATCCCATCCGGTAACACGCGGCAATATGGCGAACTGGCGGCCGCCATCGGCACCGGACCGCGCGCCGTCGGCAATGCCTGCGGCGCCAATCCATATGCCGTCGTCGTGCCCTGCCACCGCGTGGTGGCGGCCAGCGGTGGTCTTGGCGGCTTCGCGCGTAACCGGGGTGGCTTTCTGCTCGACGTCAAGCGCTGGCTGCTGGCGCATGAGCGAAGCTGACGCGGCGCTGGTCGACGCCGCGCTGATCGATGAGTTCGTCGACGCGCTGTGGCTTGCCGACGGCCTGGCGAAAAATACCCTCTCGGCCTACCGCGGCGATCTAACACTGTTCGCCAGTTGGCTGGCAGCACGTCAGTCTGGATTGGCGGATGCCGACGAGGTCGCCATCAACCGCTATCTCGCCCATCTGCAAGGCCGCCCCGGCGGTTTCAAGGGCACCTCGCAACGCCGGCTGCACTCGACGCTGCGCCGCTTCTACCACTGGCTGCTCGACCAGGGCCGCATCCAGGTCGACCCCTTGCTCAACATCGAGCGGCCGATGCGTGCCGAGCGCTTTCCCAAGACGCTGTCGGAGAAGAACATCGAGGACCTGCTGGCGGCGCCCGACATCGATACGCCGCGCGGCCTGCGCGACCGCGCGCTGCTCGAAGTACTTTACGCTACCGGATTGCGCGTTTCGGAGCTGGTCGGACTCAAGATGTTCGAGCTGAGCCTGACCGACGGACTGGTGCGCGTATTCGGCAAGGGTGCCAAGGAGCGGCTGGTGCCGCTGGGGGAGATCGCGGTGGACTGGCTGGGCCGTTATCTCAAGGACGGCCGCCAGGATCTGCTGAAGGGCGGCAGTTCGGACCACGTCTTCGTCACCGGACGCAAGGGTGGTAGCGGCGGCATGACCCGGCAGATGGCCTGGACGCTGATCAAGAAGTACGCGCTGACCGCCGGCATCCCGCGCGAGCGCATTTCGCCGCACGTGTTGCGCCACGCCTTCGCCACCCACCTGCTCAATCATGGCGCCGACCTGCGAGTGGTACAGATGCTATTGGGGCATGCCGATATCTCGACCACCCAGGTCTATACTCATGTGGCACGCGAGCGACTCAAGCTACTGCACCAGACCCATCACCCGCGCGGATAAGTCATGAAACCCGAAAGCCAGGCGCCGGAAACACCGGCGACCAAGTTCCTGCACCGGCACCACATCGCCCATTCCAGCCATTTGTACGAGTACGAAGAGCACGGCGGCACGCGCGTGTCGTCGCGCGAACTGAACGTCGCCGAACATGCGGTGGTGAAGACGCTGGTCATGGAAGACGAATCAGCCAAGCCGCTGATCGTGCTGATGCACGGCGACCGCAAGGTGTCGACCAAGGATCTGGCACGCCAGCTTGGCGTCAAGAAGGTCGCCCCCTGCACGCCCGCGGATGCCCACAGGCACACCGGCTACCTGGTCGGCGGCTGCTCGCCTTTCGGCACCAGGAAGGCGCTGCCGATCTGCATGGAAAAGAGCATTCTCGATCTGCCGCTGGTGTACATCAATGGTGGTCGGCGCGGTTATCTCGTCGGAGTGCATCCGCACGACATCCTGCGCGTGCTGGTACCGAAGATCGTCGAGGTCGGCCAGGCCGGCTGACGTTGCTAGGCCCGGCTTCTTTCGATCTGCACGCCAACGCGCTTGACGCCCTTGGCGATGCCCATCTTGGCGATGGAAATCTTCACCCAGGGCGCGCGGAACTCGTTGAGCATCAGGCCGATGACGTATTCGCCCAGGGTCTCCAGCAGGTTGAAATGCCGCTCGGCCAGCTCGGCGCGAATACGGGCAATCACGGTAGCGTAGTCGATAGTCTTGGCAATATCGTCGTCGCGCGCTGCCTCGTCGGGCACGCCGAAGGTCAGGCTGATCTCCAGCGTTTGCGGCGCGGCCTTCTCCCGGGCATAAATGCCGACGTGGGCGTCGACGCGCATTTCCTCGATGAAGATGAAGTCCATCTGCGGCCCTCGGTTAAAATTGGCGAAATTCTAGGTCAATCGGCATGAGCGCGCTTCCCTTCGTTGTTCTCGGCTACTTCCTCGGCTCGCTGCCGTTCGCCGTCATCGTATCGAAGGCCTTCGGGCTCGACGATCCGCGTAGCCATGGCTCGGGCAACCCCGGTGCCACCAACGTCCTGCGCACGGGCAACAAGCTGGCGGCACTGCTGACGCTGCTCGGCGACGGACTCAAGGGCTGGCTGGCCATCCGGCTCGCGGGCATGCTGGGCGCCGACGGACTCGGCATGGCCGTCGCCGGCATTGCCGCCTTCCTTGGCCATGTCTTTCCAGTCTTTCTCAAGTTCCGGGGCGGCAAGGGCGTTGCCACGGCGCTCGGGGTGTTGGCCGGCTTTTCCGGCAATCTGGCGCTGATCGCCGCCGCGGTCTGGATGTTGACCGCCGTGCTGACGCGCTATTCGTCACTGGCCGCCCTGATGGCCGCGCTGGCTGCACCGATTGCCACAGGCTTCCTGATCGGCCGCATCGAAACGACTACCGCCGTCACGCTGATGTCGGCACTGCTGATCTGGCGCCACCGCGGCAACATACAACGTCTTTTCAATGGCACGGAGAGCCGCATCGGCGGCAGCAAGAGGGAGGCGTCATCATGAGCAAGTTCGTCGCGGCCATGGTCTGCCTGCTGACGGCCACGTCGTCCAGCGCGGCGGACCGTTCGGTGAGCAGCATTGTCGATGGCCGCTGCGCACTCTGTCACGGCCCCGAAGGCGAAAGCGCCAGCGCCATCTACCCGCGCCTGGCCGCACAGCATCCCGAATACCTCGCCAAGCAGCTCAAGGATTTTCGTGACGGCCGGCGCAAGAGCGACACCATGAGCGAAATGGCCAAGGATCTCACCGACACCGAAATCGCGGGCCTGGCGACGTTCTTCGCCGGCAAACCGGCGCCAACGCGCCGGACTGGCGATGCCGATCTCGCCGCAGTGGGCAGGTACATCTACCTCAAAGGCAATTCCTACGCCGGCGTGCCGGCCTGCGCCAGCTGCCACGGTCCGGCCGCCCACGGTACGGTGCAATTGCCGCGGCTGGCAGGCCAGCATCCCGCCTATCTCGAAATCCAGCTGAAGGAATTCAACAAGCGGGCGCGCACCAACGACAACGCGGTGATGCACACCATCGCCTCGAAGCTGACGGAACTCGAAATCAGCGCCGTATCGGCTTATCTGGGCGGACTGGAATAGTCAGTCGCAGCGTCACGCCGCCGACAGGCTTTGCAGCGGCCAGCGCGGCCGCACGCCGAAGGCACCGCCAGCCGGTCCGCGTTGCCCGGCCAGCAGTCGCTGGGCGCCGCAATAGGCGATCATGGCGCCGTTGTCGGTGCACAACGCCACCTCCGGGTAATGGACGCGAATGCCGGCGGCGGCCGCGTCGGCATCCAGCCGTTGCCGAAGTCGCCTGTTGGCACCGACACCACCCGCCACCACCAGCCGGTCGAGATCGCAGTGGCGTACCGCCATGACCGACTTTTCGGCCAGCACTTCGGTCACCGCTTCCTGGAATTCCCAGGCCAGATCGGCCCGCTCCCGCTCCGAAAGCTTCCGGCCACGTACCTGGGTCAGCACGGCGGTCTTGAGGCCGGAGAAACTGAACTGGAAATCGCCGCTCCTGAGCATCGGTCGGGGTAGACGCAGACCGCTCGGCCCGCCGGATGCCGCCAGCGCCGCCAGTTGCGGCCCGCCCGGATAGCCCAGGCCGAGCAATTTGGCCGTCTTGTCGAAGGCCTCGCCGGCAGCGTCGTCGACCGACTCGCCGAGCAATTCGTAAGCGCCCACTCCGGCCACGCGCATGAGTTGGGTGTGGCCGCCGGAAACCAGCAGGGCCACGAACGGGAAGGTCGGCGTATCGGCCGCCAGCAGCGGCGACAGCAGATGGCCTTCGAGATGATGGACCGGCAGCGCCGGCACGCCCAACGCCACGGCCAGCGAGGCGGCGAAACCGGCACCGACCAGCAGCGCGCCGGCCAGCCCCGGTCCGGCCGTATAGGCGATGCCGTCGATGTCCTGCTTGCTGGCGCCGGCCTGGGCAAGCACCGTACGCAGGAGCGGGACCAGCCGCCGGATGTGGTCACGCGAGGCCAGTTCCGGCACCACGCCGCCGTAGGCCTCGTGCATCGCCACCTGGGTATGCACGGCATGACCGAGCAGGCCGCGCTCGGTGTCGTAGAGCGCGACGCCGGTTTCGTCGCAGGAGGATTCGATGCCGAGGACAAGCATGGGACATGCGATTCTACTTTGACATCCGGCGAAAAGACGCTAGAATCCGCGCCTTTCCGTTCCGCCCTCACACAGGACACATCGCAATGCCCGGTATCCGCCTCAAGGAAAACGAGCCCTTCGAAGTCGCCATCCGCCGCTTCAAGCGCACCATCGAAAAGGCCGGCACACTCACCGAACTGCGCGCCCGCGAGTTCTACGAGAAGCCCACCTCCGAGCGCAAGCGCAAGCTGGCTGCCGCCGTGAAGCGCCATCACAAGCGCATCCGCAGCCAGATGCTGCCGCCCAAGCTCTACTAAGAGTCGAGCCCCGATTGCCAGCAAGAACCGCCTCCGGGGCGGTTTTTGTGTTTGTGGAGAATGACTATGAGCCTGAAAGCCCGCATCACCGAAGACATGAAGACGGCCATGAAGGCCAGGGAGACGGCACGCCTCGGCGCCATCCGCCTGCTGCTGGCGGCGATGAAGCAAAAGGAAGTCGATGAGCGCATCGAACTCGACGACGCCGCCATCGTCGGAGTAATCGAGAAGATGCTCAAGCAGCGCAAGGACTCGATCTCCCAGTACGAGGCCGCCAAGCGCCAGGATCTGGCCGATGCCGAGAAGTTCGAGGTCGAGGTACTGACCGCCTACATGCCAGTCGGGTTGTCGGCGGACGAAGTTGCCGCCATCGTCGCCGCCGCCGTTGCCGCGTCAGGCGCCAAGGCGCCGGCCGACATGGGCAAGGTGATGGCCATCGTCAAGCCGAAGATCGCCGGCCGCGCCGACATGGGCGAGGTATCGAAACTGGTGAAAGCAAAACTCACCGGCGCATAATTCCGGGGTGATACCGGAAAGCTTCATTCAGGAACTGCTCGCGCGCGTCGACATCGTCGATGTGATCGAGCGCTTCGTGCCCCTCAAGAAGGGCGGCGCCAACTACCAGGCCTGCTGCCCGTTCCACTCGGAAAAGACCCCTTCCTTCACCGTCAGTCCCTCGAAGCAGTTCTACCACTGCTTCGGCTGCGGCGCCCACGGCAGCGCACTGGGTTTCCTCATGCAGTACTCGGGCCTCGGCTTCATCGAGGCGGTCGAGGACCTCGCCCACTCGGTGGGCATGCAGGTGCCGCGCGTTTCCGAGCATGTTCAGACCGAGCGGGCCAAGAAGGCGCCGCTGACCGAACTGATGGCGCGGGCGGCGCGCTTCTACAAGGACCAGTTGAAGGCGTCGCCGAAAGCCATCGACTATCTCAAGGGTCGGGGTCTGACGGGAGAAATCGCCGCCCGCTTCGGTCTTGGCTACGCGCCTGACGAATGGCAGGGCCTGGAGCGCATCTTCTCCGACTACAAGGACCCGGCGCTGGTCGAATGCGGCCTGGTCATCGAGAACGAGCAAGGCCGTCGCTACGACCGTTTCCGCGACCGCATCATGTTCCCCATCCTCGACCAGCGCGGCAATGTCATCGGCTTCGGCGGCCGGGTACTTGGGCAGGGGGAACCCAAATACCTCAACTCGCCGGAAACGCCGCTGTTCGAGAAGGGCCGCGAACTCTACGGCCTCACGCAGGCAAGACAGGCGATCCGCGACGAGGACACGGTGATCGTCGTCGAGGGCTATATGGACGTCGTCGCCCTCGCCCAGCACGGTGTCGGCAACGCCGTCGCCACGCTCGGTACGGCGACAACGCCCAACCACGTGCACAAGTTGCTGCGCCAGGCGTCGCGCGTCGTGTTCTGCTTCGACGGCGACGCTGCCGGCCGCAAGGCCGCCTGGCGGGCGCTGGAAGCCAGCCTCGACCAGCTCGGCGACGACAAGTCGGCGGGCTTCCTGTTCCTGCCGCCCGAGCATGACCCCGACAGTTTCGTGCGTGCCGAGGGCGCCCAAGCGTATTGCAACCTGGTCCGGCACCCGACCACCCTTACCGAATTCCTGCTGCGCGAGCTCAAGGCGAGCGTCGATCTCGCCACCGCCGAAGGCCGCGCCCGGCTGGTGCACGAGGCCAAACCACTGCTGCAGAAGCTGTCGGCGCCGGTACTGCGGGTGCAACTAACGAAGGCAGTAGCCGAAGCGGCCGCGCTCAGCCAGGCCGAAGTCGAAGCCCAATGCGGCCTGAAGTCGCTCGCCAAGGGTTATGGCAGCCGCCCGGCGCCGCCTCCACGCCGCCGGTCCATTGAAGTCTCGCAGATCAAGACCTTGCTGAAAGCCGTGCTGCGCCGGCCCGAACGAGCGGCGCGCCTGCCACTGGAACAGATCCAGGCCGAAACGCCGGAGGGTGCCGCCCTGCATGCCATCGCCGACGCCATCGATCACGGCGAACTCGCCGCCGGCAACATGGGCGTGGTGATCGAGTACTTCCGCGGCGGCCCGCATGAGGGACTGATCGGCATGCTGGCAGCGACGACAGCCGACGAAGAGGTCGATGAAGGCGAGGAGGAAATGGTCTTCGAGGATACGCTGGAGCGTCTGCGCCAGGCCGAACTCGTCGCGCAAATCGAGGCCCTCAACGCCCGGGCCAAAGCCGCCCCGCTCTCGACCGACGAGTCGCGCCAACTGGCGGCGCTGCTGGCGCTCAAGGCCAGGAACGGTGCCCGGCCGGGCGGCTAGTTTCTGCTATACTGCCGGGTTTCCCCATTAGCTTGCCGTAATTCTCGCGAACGGAAGGCACCCGGGGCCTGATTCCGAGGAAAATCAAGACCATGCCCAAGGAAAGCGCGAAGTCCTCCAAGCCGGCCGCCAAGGCCAAGGCCCCAACCAAGGCTCCGGCAAAAACCCCCGCCAAGAAGCCCGCCGCCAAGCCGCAGCCCGCAAAAAGCGCGGCGAAGGCCAAGGCCGCCCCGCCGGTGAAAGACAAAGTGCAGGCAAAGCCTGCCGCCAAGAAGGATGTCGCCAAGCCCGAGGCGCCTGCCAAACCACAGCAGCCTGTTGCCAAGGCCGCCCCGCCGGCGAAGGCCAAGGTCGGGAAGGCTGCCGCCGTCACCGCGCCCGCCCCGGCAAACACGGCACCTGCGGCCAAGCAAGCGAAGCCTGCCGCCAAGGGTGGCGAGGCGAAGGGCAAGAAAGGCAAGCACCCGCCCGAACTCGCTCATCCGCAAACCCCGGTCGATCTGGAGACCAAGCGTACGCGCCTGAAGACTCTAATCGCCCTCGGCAAGGAACGCGGTTTCCTCACCTACGCCGAAATCAACGACCATCTGCCCGACGACCTGGTCGATGCGGAGCAGATCGAGTCGATCATCTCGACCTTCAACGACATGGGCATCCAGGTCTTCGACGAGGCGCCGGCCGCCGACGACCTGCTGCTGACCGAGGCCGCCCCGGCTCAGGTCGACGAACAGGAAGTCGAGGAGGAGGCCGAGCAGGCGCTGTCCAGTGTCGACTCCGAATTCGGCCGCACCACCGACCCCGTGCGCATGTACATGCGCGAAATGGGTTCAGTCGAGTTGCTGACCCGCGAAGGTGAAATCGAGATCGCCAAGCGCATCGAGGATGGCCTCAAGCACATGGTGATCGCCATCTCCGCCTGCCCGACCACCATCGTCGAAATGCTCGACATGGCCGGCAAGGTAGCCCGCGACGAGATGCGCATCGACGAACTGGTCGACGGTCTGATCGACCCCAACGCCACCGACGACATCGAGGCCCTGGCCGAGGACGAGGAAGCGGCCATCGAGGCCGATGAAGCCGAGGACGAGGACGAGGAAGGTGGCGGCCAGATTTCCGCCTCCATGCTGAAGTTGAAGCAGGACGCGCTCGAGCGTTTCTCGGTCATGCACCATCTGTTCGGCAAGATGATGGCGGCGCTGGTCAAGAAGGGTTCCCAGGACAAGGGCTACCTGCGCGTCCAGAAGCAGATCTCCTCCGAACTGATGAACATCCGCTTCACTGCCCGTTCCATCGAGCGTCTGTGCGACTCGGTGCGCGGCATGGTGGAGGCGGCGCGCAATCACGAGCGCAAGATCCAGCACCTGTGCGTCGAGAAGGCGCACATGCCACGTCCGCATTTCATCAAGGTCTTCCCGGGCAACGAAACCAACCTCGAATGGCTGAAGCATGAAGTCCATCCCAGCAAGTCCTACTCGGCGCAGTTGATGCGCGCCGTACCGGCCATCCTCGAAGAACAGCAGAAGCTGATCAATTTGCAGGACCGCATCGGCATTCCGCTCAAGGAGCTCAAGGACATCAACAAGCAGATGTCCACCGGCGAGGCCAAGGCCCGCCGCGCCAAGCGCGAGATGACCGAGGCCAACCTGCGCCTGGTGATCTCCATCGCCAAGAAGTACACCAACCGCGGCCTGCAGTTCCTCGACCTGATCCAGGAAGGCAACATCGGCCTGATGAAGGCGGTGGACAAGTTCGAATACCGCCGCGGCTACAAGTTCTCGACCTATGCCACCTGGTGGATCCGCCAGGCGATCACCCGTTC
>Ga0187786_10000224_pt1 | contig 18337 bp, 19 predicted proteins | sample 0815_BV2_10_20_M_FD_132449 | JGI IMG/M metagenome (GOLD analysis project Ga0187786, IMG submission 132449) | Tropical peat soil microbial communities from peatlands in Department of Meta, Colombia - 0815_BV2_10_20_MG | ecosystem: Environmental > Terrestrial > Soil > Wetlands > Peat | place...
ATGTGCAGGCGCCTGCGCTGCCAAGGGCTGAAGCCTGATGGAGCCTGTTCACATCCATATTCCGTACCCCAAATTAGCCGACTATCTCCCCCTCCTCAAACAGCGACGTTATGATCTCGAGATATACCTGTCTGCGGCTGTGCTTGATCAGGTGGAGAAGCGTGATTTGGAAGAGCTTTTGGAGCGACTGGACTGGAAGCCGCAGCTGACACTTCACGCGCCGTTTATGGACCTGAACCCCGGCGCGGTTGACTCCATGGTGCGCTCGGTAACACAGGTGCGGTTCCGGCAGCTGCTCAACGCGGCGGCTATTTTTAAGCCGCGTGCTGCGGTTTTTCATGCGGCCTATGACCGCTGGCGGTACGCCGGAAGAACCGATGTCTGGCTCGAAAACAGCGTGGCCACCTGGACCCAGGTCATGGAGACGGCTGCAAAAACAGGCCTTCGCGTGGCGGTGGAGAACGTGTTCGATGAGCAGCCCGACGCGCTGCGCTTGTTGATTGAGAAGATCAACAGCCCCGATTTCGGATTCTGCTTCGACACAGGACACTGCAATCTTTTTTCACGGGTGCCGCTGGCGCGTTGGTTTGAGGCCCTGGGGAAGCATCTTATCGAGGTGCATCTGCACGATAACGACGGCACGTCGGATGCCCATTGGGCAATGGGCCGGGGGTCCGTGGATTTTGAGGCATTTTTCTCGCTCCTGCACGCCCATGCGCCCAAGCCGGTTTATACGATTGAAGCCCACGACGCGGCGGATATCGAAGCGAGTTTGTCGCGGGTAAAAAATTTCATGGCCGCGCAGGAGCGCGCATCGTGTTCCTCATGAGCATGCGCCGGGCGTTCTTGGCAGACTATGGATTCAGGAGGGTCGGGGCTTTGACGACTTCACCCGTTGTTCGGGAAAAATACGGCATGAAGAAAACTTCCCTTCTTTTTGTGCTTGTCTTCCTGATCGTGCAGTCTGCTGCCTGTGCCTCCTCAACGTCGCATCTGCCGGACAAGGCGTTCGGTCATCCGAAGGATTATGACGAAAAGCAGGCCGAAGCATACTACCATTTCATGGTCGGCAGCATGCTGGAACAGGAAGGGTCATTCGACGAGGCGCAGAGCGAGTACGAACAGGCATACCGGCTTGACAGCTCGTCTGCCGAGATTGCTCTCGCGCTTGCGGCGGGAGCGGCGCGGAAAGGACGGCTCGACGACGCCATCCACTTTGCCGAGCGCGCTGCAGAGATCGATCCGTCAAAAACTCAGGCGCTCATGATGCTGGCCAGCATTTATGCGAGTCAGAAGCAGTATGATGGGGCAGTCGCCGCATACCGCAAAGTGATCGCTGTCGATCCAAAGAAAGAAGAGGCCTATATTTATCTCGGATCGCTGCTCGCCCAGCTCAAGCGTTATGACGACTCCATAGACGTGTTCCGGTCGCTCGACGCCATCAATCCGGCATCCCTGATGTCCCCCTACTATCTGGGCCGCATCTACCTGGAGCGCCAGATGTACGACGAGGCGATAAAACAATTCAGGCGCATTATCGCACTGCGCAACGACTTCGAACCTGCTTATACGAGCCTGGGGCTTATTTATGAAATGACGGACAGGATCCCGGAGGCGATAGCGGAGTACAACAAAGCCCTGAAGCTGAATCCCCACAACATAGAAATTTCTCAGCACCTGGGACAGCTGTATATTCAGCAGAATGAACTCGATGCAGCCCTCCAGCAGTTTAAAGATGTTGTCGCTGCGGACCCGCAGAATTACGATGCCATGGTGAAGATCGGCCTTATTTACGCTGAGCAGAAAAAGTATGCTGACGCGGCCGACGTGTTCAGGTCCGTAGTCAAGGCCATGCCCGGAGACCTGAAAGTCATGCGTTACCTTGCTTCCACGCTGGTCGCTGCGGAGCAATACGACGAGGCGCTGGCTGCATATAAGGAAATTCTGACCGTAGCCCCGGGCGACTCGGATTCTGTCCTGCAACTCGCTTACATCTACACGCAGTTGAACAAGACGGCGGAAGCTGTTCCGTTTCTGGAAAAGGCGGTTGCTGACCAGCCCGGAAAAGCCGAACTGTACCTGTACCTGGCCAACGCATACATCGAAATTGAAAAGTACGAGAAAGCTGTGAAGACGCTGAACCGCGGCATCGCCGTCGCGCCGGACCGCGACGATCTGCAGTTTACCCTTGCGGTCGCGTACGAAAAGATGGGTAAGCGCGATGATATGATCGACGCCCTCAAAAAAGCCATCTCCATCAAGCCGGATAATGCCGATGCCCTGAACTACCTCGGATATTCATATGCCGAGGAGGGAGAACGCCTCGATGAGGCAATATCGCTTATCAAGCGTGCACTTGCGGTCAAGCCGGACAATGGCTACATTCTCGACAGCCTCGCTTGGGCCTACTACCAAAAAGGCCTTTTCAAGGAAGCGCTGGACGCGATGAAGCGCGCGGTCGTGAATGTCTCCGAAGATCCGATTATGCGGGAGCATTTCGGCGACATCTACCTGAAACTGTCTGACAAACCCAAGGCGAAGGAACAGTGGCTCAAGTCCCTCGAGCTGGACCCGAAGAATGAAAAGCTCAGGAACAAATTCAAGCAAACGGGATTCGGGAACCCTGATGACCTTCTGAAAAATGGAAAATCACCCCGGAAAGGCAAGAAATAACATCCGCGCGCTGATTCTGCTGGCCGTCCTTTTTCCGCTGCTTTCTTGCATGCCGAAAAAAACAGAGATTCCCATGGCTGAAATGCCGGCTGGGCCTGTTCTCACAGCACTTGAACTTCGGGTCCACTCATTCAGCTCGTTGAAGGCAGTGGCAGGCGTTGAGATCCGGAAGTCCGGGCGGCCACGGTCGTTTGACACCGTCGGCATCGTGGTTGATGGACAGCGCCGGTTCCGTATGGAGGCTTTCGGTCCGCTGGGGCAGTCTCTTGCAGCGGTTGTCTGGGACGGCAGGGAAGTATCGCTTCGATTGCCGGATCAGGAGCATGTTGCTCGTCGCAGTCCGGATGCCTTAGCCCAGATTCTCGGTGAGGGCGTAGACCCGGCGGAGTTTTGTGCCGTTCTGGCGGGCAGCTTTCCAGCCGCCGCTTTAACGGCTCATTCCCGGCTGCTTTGCGCCGGGAACGGCGACTGTGTCCTGGTGCTGGATGAGGGGAAGACAATGCGAAAGATCAGGCTGTATTCCCCGCTCACGCCGAAGTCAGATGGACCGAGGATTCGGTCTTACGAACTGATCCGGTCGGGGGAAACAGCATTTCTGGCACGCTTCGAAGACATGGCGGAAATTTCGCACTACCCCATTCCTCTTCAGATCATCATTGAAAATACGAAAAAGAACATCCGGATTTCCATTCGGTACAGCGATGTGGACATGAACGTACCTGTGCACGATGATGCATTCAGTCTGCCCGATGAAGAAGCGCCGTCGAAAGGGCAGTGAACCGGTCCGCGCATGATAAGTCTCCGCTCCGCGGGCTCGTTTGTCGGGGAACGCCAACAACAAAAGGATTGCGATGAAGAGCATCGTGCTTCAATCGCCGGCCAAGATCAATCTTTGCCTTTCGGTGCTGGCAAGACGGCCGGACGGATATCACGAGGTGGAGATGATCATGCAGATGGTGGGGCTGTATGATGAAGTCTCCGTGTCTCTCGGGGGGGAAGGCATCAGCGTAAACTGCGACAGCAATGCCGTCCCGTCCGGGGAACGCAATATCGCCTGGAAAGCAGCGAGCGAGTTGCTGAATGCTGCCGGCAGCAGCGAAGGCTGCTCTATTAGTATAAAAAAGTGTATCCCGACGGCAGCCGGCCTGGCCGGGGGAAGCAGCAATGCCGCAGCAGTTATGCTTGCTCTGGACAGGCTGCTCGGATTGGACTTTTCCCGTGACCGACTCGCATTCCTCGGGGCGAAAATCGGAATGGACGTTCCCTTTTTCTTTTTCGGACCTACTGCTTTCGCACACGGCCGGGGCGAACTCGTTGAACCGTTGCCGCCGCTACCGGAATGCTGGGTGCTTTTAGTCAATCCGGGCTTTGAAACATCAACCGCATGGGCATATAATAATGTAAATTTGAGGTTGACAAAAAAGGGGTTTTGTACTAAAATCCCACGGCTTACGGTACGGAATATTGTCAATGGCCTTCATAATGACCTGGAAACCGTAACCGCAGCAGCACATTCCGAGATCTTCAGGATGAAAGAAGCGCTTCTTGCTCAGAAGGCATTGGGGGCCTGCATGAGCGGAAGCGGACCTACAGTTTTCGGGATCTTTGAAACAGAAACAGACTGCCGGACAGCCGCAGTCCACCTCACGGGAGAGGGGTGGAGGCTTTTCCCGGCGAAAGTATTGACAGAGTCGCCGTTCGGGGAGCTGCTGATGGGGGATAGGGCGCTGTCAAGATGGGGGAATGCGCCTCCTGCTTGAACAGAGTCATGCATCATGGGGGGGAGCAGATGGAGATAACGGAAGTCCGGGTTTTTCCAGTTAATAACGAAGAGCGGCTCAAGGCATATGCAACGATAACTGTCGATAATGTCTTCCTTATCAGGGATTTGCGAATCATTAATGGGAATACAGGTCTGTTTGTAGCAATGCCGAGCCGCAAAATGAAGGATGGGACATTCAAAGATATTGCCCATCCGCTGAACAGCGATACAAGACAGATGATCGAGAAGAAGGTCCTTGCCGAATACGAACGGGAGCTGCAGAACCCAACAAGGCGGGAACAAACCATTAAAGACACAGAATCCCAGTAAAGCCCCAATACCATACTGCTGCCGACTCTGTACCTTCGCGTGAGAGAGGATAGGCGTGTGCCTATCCTTTTCATGTTTCACCGGTTCGGGAATTCAACATCGCAGCAATCATTGTTCGGGGATCGTCTAATGGTAGGACAGAGGCCTTTGAAGCCTTTAATCGGGGTTCGACTCCCTGTCCCCGAACCAGAAAACGACGGGTGAGGTTGTGATGGTAAAATTACGCGGTCAGGAAATCAAAATATTTTCCGGCAACGCAAATGCAGCGCTGACGCAGGAGATCTGCAAGCAGATGAACATCCCTGTGGGAAACGCGCTTGTCGGACGTTTCAGCGACGGCGAGATCAATGTCCAGATCGTGGACAATGTGCGCGGCATGGATGTGTTCGTCGTTCAGCCGACGGCAAATCCGGTGAACCGCAACCTCATGGAGCTTCTGATCATGATCGACGCGCTCAAACGCGCTTCGGCCGCGCGCATTACGGCGGTGCTTCCCTATTACGGATACAGCAGGCAGGATCGCAAGGTACAACCCCGGGTCCCGATCACCTCGAAGCTCGTTGCGGATCTGATCACTACGGCAGGCGCGAACCGGGTACTTACGGTGGATCTGCACGCCGGCCAGATTCAGGGATTCTTTAACATACCGGTGGACAATCTCTTTGCCGCTCCGGTGCTGCTGGATTATCTGCGCTCGAAGAAATTCAACAACCTGACCGTCGTATCACCCGATGCAGGCGGCGTTGAGCGTGCACGGGCTTTTGCAAAACGGCTGGAAGCAGCTCTTGCGATCATCGACAAACGAAGGGAAAAGCCGAATGTAGCTCAGGTCATGCACATCATCGGCGACGTGAAGGGGCGCGACTGCCTCCTGCTCGACGACATGGTGGACACCGCGGGCACACTTACTGAAGGTGCATCCGCGCTCAAGGAGAACGGCGCGGTCCACATATACGCGGCCTGTACGCATGCCGTGCTGTCCGGCCCGGCCGTACAGCGGATCATGAAGTCACCGCTTGACGAATTGATAACGACCAACACGATCTCCCTCGACAGCAAGCTGCAGGAGTGCACAAAACTGAAGGTGCTCTCCGTTGCGCCGCTCCTTGCCGAGGCAATCACGAGAATTCACGAGGAAACATCGCTCAGTTCACTGTTCGTTTAATAAACGTACAAGCCGTTTAAACTGAATCAAGCCGTTTAAACGGTGTTGATGAAAATGGAGGGAATATGGAAAAGTTGGCATTGACAGCTCAGATCAGGGAAAAGGCAGGCAAGGGTGTCGCCAGAAGCCTCAGGCGAAACCAGCGAGTGCCGGCGGTGTTGTACAGTCACGGCGAGTCCACGCCTATTTCCATGGGCAATAAGGACATGACAAAGATCCTGAACACCGAGGGCGGCGAGCACGCGCTCATCAACCTCAAGCTCGAAGGCGGCACCGGCGAGAAGCTGGCTTTGATCAAGGATTATCAGATCGACCCTACCAGCGGCAGCCTCATACACGTCGATCTTATGGAGGTCGCCCTGGATGAGAAGGTGAAGATCCCCGTTGACGTTCACGTGTCGGGCAGCTCGATCGGTGTGAAAGAAGGTGGGATTTTCCAGTACGGGCTCAGAAGCCTCGATATTGAATGTCTCCCGAACCTCATCCCCGAGCATATCGAAGTCGACATTACCAACCTCAAGATCAACGAGTCGCTTCATGTGCGGGACATCACGGTTGCAGAAGGCATCCGTATCCTTACGGACGGCGATGCCACGGTGGCGACAATCCAGCCGCCGATTTCCGATGCCAAGCTCGAGGCAATGCTGACGGCAACGCCGGCCGCGGGACCGGAGGCTGGAGAGCCTGAACTGGTGAAGAAGCCGAAGAAAGAGGAAGAAGGTGCAGCGCCGGCCGCCGAGACCAAGGGCAAGGAAGGCGCAAAAGAGACCGCAGCAGCGCCAAAGAAAGAGGCTGCTCCGGCAGCCGCCGCCAAAAAGGAAGCCGCTCCGAAGAAATAATGCGGTACAAACTCTGAATCCCAGATGTATTCAATGCGGCGAAGTCTCCGGAAAGGCCGGCAGCGGCCTTGCCCCCGCAGTGAATAGTATCTGGGATTTGTGATTTGGGGCCTTCTTGAACGATGAAGATCATCATCGGTCTCGGGAATCCTGGTCGGAAGTATGCGAGGACACGCCATAATGCTGGGTTCCTTGTCCTCGACGAACTTGCATCGGACCTGTCCGCTGTATTTAGCCAGGAAAAGCATGATGCGCTTCTCTGCAAGGCGCGGATCGGCACGGAGCCGTTGATACTGGCTAAACCGCTGACGTTCATGAACGACAGCGGCAGGGCGGTTGCTGCATTGTTGAGGGATGCGTATTCGAGCGCAGGGGATCTCATTGTGGTGCATGACGATCTCGATCTCCCGCTCGGAGCCGTGCGGGTGAAGATTGGCGGGGGGCACGGGGGACATAACGGACTCCGCTCGTTGATCGACATTCTTGGCACGGCGGAATTCCTCCGGATCCGCATCGGGATCAACAGGCCGCCTGCCGGATGTGATGCCGCGGAGTATGTGCTGAGCCCTTTTTTACCGGAGGAGCGCAGCGCAGTGAACGATGCCGTGAAAAAGGCGGCGGAGGCAGTCAGGGCAAGTGTCAGCGACGGCCCCGTGCGGGCCATGAACCTGTTCAATAAACAGTAGCCGTTCATAGCCCGGAGCACTGATGAAAAGCTCCGGGCTTTTTGTTGGTCAAGCAGAGGTAATATGGGAACGAGGGATGAACACTGATATATGCAAAAAAAATGATTGAGCTGCGTTCGCGGGAATGACGGAATGCATAATGCATCGTAAACAACCCCATTGAAGTTGCCCTCCCCTTTTTATCTGTGTATATCTGTGTTCATCTGTAGCTCATTGGCTCTATAGTTTTCCAGGAGTATCTTATGGGTTTTAATTGTGGCATTATCGGTTTGCCGAATGTCGGAAAATCGACGATCTTCAATGCGCTTACTTCCGCGGGGGCGCAGGCTTCGAACTATCCTTTTACGACGATTGATCCGAACGTCGGTGTGGTCGACATGGCCGACGAGCGGTTGGAAAAGCTCGCTGAAATTTATCAACCAAAAAAAATCACGCATACGACCATGGAATTCGTGGACATCGCGGGGCTTGTACAAGGCGCGGCGCAGGGTGAAGGCCTGGGAAATAAATTCCTTGCGAACATCCGCGAAGTGGACGCTATCGCCCACGTGGTCCGCTGTTTTGAGGACCCCAACGTTATCCACGTAGCCGGCCGCGTCGATCCCAAGGCAGACATTGAGGTGATTGAGGCGGAACTTATGCTCGCAGACCTCGATTCCATGGAGAAACGGCTGTTCAAGGCCGAGAAGCTGGTCAAGACGGGGGATAAGAAGGCCGTCGAGGAAGTAGAGTTCATGAAACAACTCAAAGATATGCTGAGCCGGGGTGAGCCTGTGCGCCGGGCGACTCACTCCGAGGAGGAGGTGCTCTGGCTGACAAGTTACGCCCTTCTCTCCTCCAAACCGGTGCTCTATGTTGCGAACGTTGCAGAAGACATGGTAGGAAGGCCAAACGCCTACGTCGATGCTGTCCGGGAAATAGCGGATATCGAAGATGCAAAAGTTGTTGTTATCTCGGGCCAGGTTGAAGGCGAGATTGCGCAGCTTCCCAAAGAGGAACGCAGGGAGTATCTCGGCGGCATGGGGCTGATGGAATCGGGCCTGGATCGCATGATTCGTGCCGGCTACGACCTTCTCGGGCTCATCACCTATTTCACCGCAGGCGAAAAAGAGGTGCGCGCCTGGACCATCACCAAAGGCACAAAATCGCCCCAGGCAGCGGGGAAAATCCATTCGGATTTTGAGAAGGGTTTTATTCGAGCTGAAGTTTTTCATTTTGATGATTTGATGAAGTTTAAAAACGAGCAGGCGGTGAAGTCCGCAGGATTGCTCCGGTCGGAAGGAAAGGACTACATTGTGAAGGACGGGGACATCATGCTGTTCAGATTTAATGTGTAGCTAGGCGACAGAAATCGCTTGCTGTTCACCAGAAAAGAGCGATAACATACTCAGTTATTTTGCAGCGAGGGAGTTTTTTCAGCGGGATGAAAGGCTGTCTTCTGCTCAGAATCAATGATCTGAGGTGGCCGCGTCCCTTCTCGTTTCATCGACACATAATTTTGTGCGATTTGCATGAGTGCTGTTTAGGTGTTCTTCGTGCACTGTTGTTTCATTTCACCTAAAAACTTCGTAATTTGCTCAGAAATACCTCTCATGTCCTTAAAAATACTCTCGGCCGTCTTGACATCCCCCTGCATGTGGCTCGTGACAGCTTTTTTAGCAAGTTCGTGTATATGTGCATGCGGTTTTTCAATTGCCTGGTATGCATGAATTTGGCCGCAGTGTTTTTTGCCATCGGAATAATACCATTTGCCGAACCGACACCCATGATGGTCGGGTAACGTCGCAGGATCTACCTGGGCATGGCCGCGAAGATGAGATTGTATCTTTTCTATGAACATCAGGTGGTCTGATTTGGCGCGGTCGATAATCATCAATTCGTTTCCGCTGATCCTGAATTTATCAGCTGAACTTCGGATGTTCTCGACTATTTTTATCAGGGAAGTAACATCGTGAGAAACCTCTTGCGCCATGCCTTCTATTTTGTTTGCAATGGTCGCCGTTTGCTGCACGTTACTTACGACTTCAGAAGTAACGGATGATTGCTGTTCAACTGCCGCGGCTATTCGAGTCACCTGGTCCTGCGCCTTTTGAACGGACTGTACTATGGAATTCAGGACATCGCTGACATTTTTAATCTCTGTGTTCGCACGAACAACTTCGTTTGTCGTCGTATCCATGGATTGGACGGTCTGTCGTGATTCAACCTGCACGGAGCCGATCTTTTCTGTTATTTCATCAGTTGCCTTGATAGTTCTCTCGGCAAGCTTCCGCACCTCGTCAGCCACAACCGCAAATCCTCTTCCCTGCTCCCCCGCCCGGGCAGCCTCAATTGCCGCATTGAGCGCCAGCAGGTTCGTCTGGTCTGCAATGCCCTTAATTACGGTTACGATACTCCCGATCTCTCCAGCGCGACTGTCTAATTTTTCGACCATTGCTGCGAGCGATATTGTCGCTGCATGCACTTGTTGGACTGTCGTGCTAGAGCGAGTCGCAACTTGGTTTCCGCGTTCTGCATAAGAAAGCGCTTCCCCTGACGTTTCTGCCGATAAAGTAGCGTTTTTGGCTATATCCATAATTGTCTGATTCATCTCTTCAGCAGCTGTCGCTACTTGATTTGTCTGGTTGGCCTGGTCTTTGGCATGGGTGGACGTTGTATCGGCACGAATTATCAGAGCATCGACCGTCGTGACTATATCGTTTGCGGACTCTATGACGCTCGTCATCATCTTGTTAAGAGAATTAGTCATGGCGCCGTAGTTCTTCACTATCTGGCCAAGTTCATCATCTGCAATATAACACGCTTCAACAGTTAGATCTCCCTGGGCGACTTTTGCTGAACAATCGTACATTATTCTGAATGGACGTTCGAGATGTGTATACGTTATAATCATCAGATATGTCATAATGATAACGCCAATGATGGATGCAATAACCTGGGTAACCATGCTGCCGGGAACGAAAAAAGCCGCATAGGCATTTATTCCAGCACAAATAGCGAGAGCAGCCAGCGCTGTTCTGAAATGCGTGACGATTTTCATGAAATCGCTCCTTCGTTAAGTTGCATTTATTGAGTATTTTTAATCTTTTCGGTTCTGTGTACTAAAACTTTAATGTTTAATTATTGTATATCATGCTGAGTGTTTGCTGCTTTACGTAGATCGTCGATTATAACGTTATCACGTTTTTCATGCCGTTCCGTATGCCATGAGGGGCCGGCTTTAAGCCTGGAGACGTAAGAAGTTTCAGCAGCTCACAGAAGATCGTATCCAACTTGCGCATGGTTTGTTCCTTCCTGCCGGGATCGTGTTCTCGCAGACTCTATTGTTCAACAAGAAAGGTTCTCAGTCCGTGTTCTTTTATAAATTATTACCAGACGTTACTGAACCTTGTTGGTTCCGGGTTATCCGGGGGAAATGACTATCAATGAGTGGGCGGAAATTTGCTTCAGCAAAAAGCCGGCTTGATGAATGTCAGAAAGATAGATTTGAATATTAAGAGCCTTAAAGCTCTGTGTGCATCGGATGTTGGCTTTAGAAAGTCCGGGAGAACATTCGGTGTGCCCCTAAAACTCGGACGGAGATTGCGGGTAACACTCGCAAAAATATTTTAGGGATTCCTTTTATAGCAAGTATATAGCAAAATGCAATTATTCATAATGACGTTGTCTGGCAAAAAAAAAGCGCAAATACTTGCGCGTAAGATAGAAAACATCCAAATGAATATGGCTTGTTCAGCCCTCACGAAAAGGCCGTTCTGTGTCAGGACTTATTCTTGCCTTTGTTTCCTGTAAAAATTAAAATGGCGATTCCGAGCGCTCCGGCAACAGTGAATCCGATTGTGGCAACAACAGAAATATCCATATATTGCCTCCTGAAGAGAGATATACAAGACTTAAATTATCCAGATATTAGTTAATCAAGACCAGCATGTCAAGAATAATTTTCAAAGATTTGAATAAAAGGGTGCTTGGGACTCGACAGGGAACAAAGCGGAAAATCTACAACAAGGCGATATAGTCAAACCGGCATTAAATTGAGATGTTGATTTCTGTAGTTTGTGGTGCGACATCAATTGGAATTCATCTGTCGGTCAGGTACTTTTTCTATTTTTGCAGTTGGCTCTTGAGCAGAGGATTTCAGTGATTCTGATCGGGGAATAGGAATTCTCTATGCGGCTGTGAATCCTGTTCATGCCAGACAGGGAGTTCAGGGAAGACAGCTGGCCGAGCATATCCTTGGAAACGGCCTTATTTCACGTGCATGTTTGACCATGCGACGAGCCTCGATATGCCTCCAATAATTAAAAGTCCGGTGATGTGTCACTGCTATTCAACGCTTATCCGCTTCTCTGATTTTCACCACGGAATCCTTGTTCACATAGTACATCTTCCCGCCGGTGTAGATACTTAAAAAGGAAGAGGGAATGTTGATGCAATCGGAGAGCCGTCCGCGGCCCGGCGGGACCTCGGCCATGAGTTGGCCGCTCAATGTGCTGTTGTCCTTGTAGTCCACCGTCACGGGCACGGTATGCATGAGTAGATGAGGGAAAAAAACCGTGCCGGGGCCGGTCGGGATAATGACTTCAACAGAGCGGATCGCCGTTCTATTGAGAAATACCGTACTTGATGCCGTCATGACCGGAAAGAACCTGGCTCCCTCAGAAAGGAATCGCAGAATTTTTTGATGGGATGACGTGCCGCTCCCGCTCGACTCCATGAAGATGTCGCCCTCGATGGAGTCACCCGTGTCGAGATGAACGACCACAGCTTGTCTGTCTTTAGGAACCGCAAGACCGGAGTCTATGTTCATAGACGGCTCCACTTATTCGATCATTCCACTAATATTAATATCGATATTCTTGGTCTTCAGCAGGGCAAGGAGACCGGATTTATCAACGGCCTTGATATATGCCTCTTCCGGAGCAACCTTTCCCTCCCCCACGAGTTTAAACAGCGCGTCGTTCAGCATAATCATGCCTTGTCCTTTTGAAGTCTGGATCACGGATGGAATCTGGAATATTTTACCCTCCCGTATGAGATTGGAAACAGCAGATGTCACGAACAGCACTTCCATGGCCGATACGCGTCCCTTCCCGTCAGCCCGCTTGCAGAGCGTCTGGGCGAGTACGCCTTTGAGTGAATTGGCCAGCATGGCCCTGATCTGCGCCTGCCGGTCTGCGGGGAACTGATCGATGATGCGGTCCACCGTCGATGCCGCGGTCGTCGTATGCAGCGTGCCGAATACAAGGTGGCCGGTTTCCGCCGTTTCTATTGCAATGGAAATCGTTTCAAGATCGCGCATTTCACCCACGAGGATGATGTCCGGGTCTTCACGCAGCGCAGCACGGAGAGCGTTCGAAAACGATTTTGTGTGGATATGGACTTCGCGCTGATTGATGAGGCAGAGCTTCCGCTGGTGGACGAATTCGATAGGATCTTCGATCGTAATGATGTGGTCTTTCCGGTGGCGGTTGATGTAGTCGATGAGCGCACACAGGGTCGTTGATTTCCCGGAACCTGTGGGGCCGGTGACCAGTACAAGCCCCTTGCTGAGATAGCACAGATCCAGAACCTCCTTGGACAAACCGAGCTTCTCGGCAGTCACGATCTCCATCGGGATCTGGCGGAACACGGAGCCCATGCCGAAACGGTCCCGGAAAACATTCACGCGGAATCGCGCAAGGCCGGAAATTTCATGGGCGAAATCAGTATCGTGCATCTCCTCAAACTGGGACTGGTTGTGCGGAGGCATGATCGGGAGGATAAGGCTTTTAATCTGTTCTGCCGAGAGGGGTTGCTGCTTCGACAATTCCTGCATATCTCCGTGGAGCCGGATCATAGGCCGGTGTCCCGCAGTCAGGTGGAGGTCGGAAGCGCCGAGTTGAAACATTTTCCGAAGAAGGGAATTGACATCAGGTTCGCCCCCTTTCGTACGAGCCGGTTCTGGTTCGGACTGAGAGGAAAGCACCTCCACATCCTCCTCGTCGCCCGCGCCCATGTCGACGGCAACGGTATCCTCGCCAGGCGTATCCTCAGCCGGGGCGTCGTGTTCGGCGGCATCGGAGAGAGAAATGACCCCGCGTACCAGCTCGCCCTGAGTTAAATAGGAAACGGTATATCGTTTGCTCCCAAGTGAATATTCGAATGACGCCGGTTTCTTCTGCAGGAAATTGGCTTTGAGGTCTGCGGGTGCAAGTTCAGCAAGCAGCGCCGTGATCTGGGCTGACGTGAGGCGCTGGTTTACCATGATTTTAAGCCCCGATGCTGACCGCATGGTGGGCTCTTTTTGCGACTCCAGAAGAAGCTCCTGCGTTGGTTGGATTCTCTCAACCAGTTTGTCGAGCTGGCCCATCTATCCTCCCTTTATATCTGATAGAAGCCTTGGGAACCATGGGAAGTCAGCTGAGAAAAGTGCTCACGAACGATTAATGATGCGGAGCTTCGAACAGGGCGGGATCAGCCGACTTCCTTTGTTTCCTTGACAATTTTGCGAATTTCATTCTTCAGGTTGTCGGCAATGACTTCGCCGTAGAAGAGGCGTGCTGTCTTATCGAGTTCATCGAGATGTTCCCAGCACGCATCGCTGTACTTTGCGTGGAGTTCATCGATTTTTTTCAGCAGTGTCGGCGCTTTTGTGCCGAGCATTTGCTGCGCCAGGGACCTGATGAGATCATGGCAGTCGCTGGCAGTGCGAATAAAATTGCCTTTGAACAGCCGCTCCAGGGCTTCGTCAAGACCTTTGAGCCCCCGGAACATGAGATGAAGGTCATCGATGGTCTTTTTCCCGTCGACCTGAATGAGGATGTGTCTGCACAACGGGCTGAGATCCGGAGGAGCGTTTTTCAGCGCCTCGCGGCCTTTCTGTGTCAGCGTGGGAATGCCTTTAACCATGGGCGACTCCTTGCGATAAAGTGCGAACTCTAGACAAACAGTGTTACAGTCGCTCCCATACCGTATTCAAGGAAGGTCGCAAGTCCTCCGAACTCGATGCCGTCGATCAAATCCTTCTTTTTCAAGCCCAGCACGTCGAGGGTCATTTGGCAGGCAACGAGTTTGACGCCCGAGTCCCGCGCCATATCAAGAAGTTCTCCGATGCTTGGCACCGCTTGCTTCTTGAACATGCCTTTCATCATCATGGATGCCATGGATGTCATGCCCGGCAACGCACCGATGATATTCGGTACGGGCATGGGCATGGCCGGATTGGCAAGAGGTGCAACTTTCAGATTTGCGTTTTTCTTCAGTATTGAGACGCCGTACAGGGTAAAGAAGACTGATGCTTCGATGCCCATGCTTCGTGCCCCTGTCGCAAGAAGCAGGGGGGGATAGGCCATGTCAAGGGTGCCCTTGGATGCAATGATCGCAGCCCTGTTCTTGCCTATTTTTGCGTCGACGTCCTGAATGCGTGTTTCAACGTTTTTAATTTTTTTATTTACTGCATCGTATACTTGGCGCGATGCTTCTATAATGCGCTGGTCGATGTAACTATTCAAATAAGCCTTGAGTTTGGGGTCGAGCTCCTTGTCCGGATCCATTGCCATATCAGCCTCCCGCTCCGGTCAGTTCCCGCATGAGGGATTTGACCGACATAATTTTATCAACCCGGTAAGCGTTGGAGCCGACAGTGTAGAGAGGTTCTTCTTCAACAGGATTGTATCCTGCAGAGCTTAGCAGGCCGTTGCAAATACAGAAATAATCTTTGTTATCTTCCTTGGCCGGGCAAATGGAGAATTTGCCCTCGGCGTCCTTCATCAGGACATATCCCTTGTCGCATTTCGGCTTTCGTCGCTGCTGCAGCGAGGAAACATACATCGGAGACTGCTTTATGACCCTGAACGGCAGCCCGCAGGGAGAACCCGGCCGATGAGCGACGACGATATCTTCCGTCGTCGACCGGACCACCGCCTGTTTATACTGTTCTGTAGCGCTGCTTTCTTCCGTTGCGAGAAAGCGGGTCCCCATCTGAACGCCATCGGCGCCCATGTTCATAAATGTAAGTATATCATGATGAGTATATATCCCGCCAGCGACAATAACGGGGAAGTCGCCGAATTTTTTCGCCATGTCTTTGACGGGGGGGAGTAGGTTTTCGAGTTTGTTGGATTCCAGGTCAATCTGATCCATGCGGAAGCCAAGATGGCCGCCTGCGAGGGGGCCTTCAAGAACGACGGCATCAGGCCGATACTTCAACTTTTCCCATTTTTTGCAGATGATTTCCAGAGCACGTGCAGACGATACAATGGGAACAAGGGCGGTGTCTTTAGGCGGCTGTATGGCCGGAAGGTTCAGTGGAAGGCCTGCACCGGATATGATGAGGTCCGCGCCGGCATCAATGGCTCCTTTGACGGATTCGCTAAAGTCGCGAGCCAACGCACCCATGATATTGATGCCCGAGAACCCGCCTTTGATTTTGGAGAGGGAAACCTCTTCGTAAACTGCTTCGTAGATCGATACTTTTTTGTTCGTTCTTTTTGATACGAGACGGTCGAGGCAGGCGCTGGATATGATACCGACGCCGCCTTCAGCGCTAACAGCCTTTGCCAGGGGATGGAGAGAAACACCGACGCCCATGCCTCCCTGGATTATCGGATATTGTACGCGTTTGCCTTTTACATGAAGTTGTTTCAAAACAGAACCGGATTCCAAATCGCCCCCTCGTGTGTACTCGATGGTAATTGAGTCTGATACCTTCTAAAGTTGATTGTAAACGAAAACGTTTTAATATACCACAATATAAATCTATATACAACTATTAGTAGCCATGGCGCTTTTTCGTTCGTTTCCTGCGGAAATGTCCGTACGAGTGGCTCCGCAGGCATGCATTTGCCTGCGGGCGGCGGAAAGGAAACAGAATATTGACAATTTGCCGCGTCTGTGCGATTATCCCTGCGCATATGAGGGTCATTCGCAACTTCAGGAACCTGCACGAGCGTTTCACCAATCCCGTCTTGACGTTGGGCAATTTCGACGGTGTTCATCTCGGTCATCAGGCGATATTTAAAAAAGTTATATCCCGGGCGCGTGAAATCGGCGGGGTCAGCATCGCTTTCACCTTTGAGCCCCATCCGCTCAAGGTGGTCGCCCCGGAGCGTTCCCCGCGCCTGCTGAACACGTTCCATGCAAAAATGAAGCTGTTGGAGGCTGCCGGCATCGAAATAGTCATGATAGCGCATTTTACACGTGCTTTTGCCGATCAGCACCCGGAAGACTTTGCGCGCACCGTGCTCCATGAGTCAATCGGTGTCAGGGAAGTATATGTCGGGTATGACTATGCCTTCGGCAGAGGGCGCGAGGGGAGCATCGAATCGCTCAAAGCAATGGGACGCACATTTGGCTTCGCGGTTGGGGTTGTCGAGGCTGTCCGCGTGGGCGATAGTGTTGTAAGCAGTTCCGTCATACGCGACTTCCTGTCAAGCGGCGCCGTCAGCGAGGCCTATGCGTTTCTCGGAAGATATTATACAATCGAAGGAGAAGTCGTCCATGGTGCGCAGCGGGGCAAGGGATTGGGGTTTCCGACGGCAAATCTCAAAACTCCGAATGAACTCATTCCCGGCATCGGTGTGTACGCCGTGCGTGTTTCCCTGGAAGGCCGTTCGCTTCGGGGGGTGGCTTCCATCGGGATTCGGCCCACCTTTGATTCCGGTCCCATGTCTGTGGAGATTTACCTCCTGGATTTTTCGGGAGATATCTATGGGAAGCAGATGGAAGTGGCTTTTATCAAACGGCTTCGCGGCGAGGAGAAATTTACCGACGCGGATGCGCTCGTGCGCCAAATCCGGAAGGATGTGCACGAGGCGGAACTGGTCCTGCGGGAAAACCAATAAGCGCTCGTTGCAGTAGGATTTATGCATGAACTGGTTCTTTATTGAATAATGTGCACGCACAGATGGATATGCTGTGCTTACAGCATGAGGCGCGGAAGGGGGTGAGACAGCATGGCTTGCGGATCACGCTGCGGAATGAAAAAAGCAGTCAAGAAAAAAGCAACGAAAAAGAAAACAGCGAAGAAGAAGTAAAAACAAAATGACGAGGCGGGATGCGATTCCCCGCCTTTTTTTCACTTTTTCCCTTCACCTGTCTTTCCGTGATTCCCACGCCATCCACACCGGTTTTTTCATGAATTAAATTGACTTTTCAGATTGCCTATGATAGATAGTTCATTCGTTCGAACGCAGAGGTTTATCAGTGAAAACCGCGGTCATTATTCTCTTTCATGGGAGCAGGGCGGATGGTTCGACGGAAACCGCCAGGACTATTGCGGAATTCGTGCGGAAACGCGGCGGCTATGACACCGTGACAACCGCGTTTCTGCAGAATGTCCGGCCGGGTTTGAGCGATGCGATCCGCGACAGCGCCGCACATAATATCGAGAAAATCGTAGTTGTCCCTTTTTTCCTGCAACTGGGGATGCACGTGACCAAGGATATCCCGGCACTCGTGAGCGAAGCGCGGCGCAGGCATCCAGGGGTTCAGATCGAATTGACTCGCGCTGTGGGTGCTCATCCGCAGATGGCGGATATTGTGCTCGACCTTATTGAGCATGGTCAGTAAAAAATCAGGAAGCGGCTCCCTTCCCGGGAGCGAATGGACACGTACCATGAAGAGCGCCAGAGAACAACTGGATGTCATAAAACGCGGAGCAGTGGAGATCATTGTCGAGGACGACCTGCTGAAGAAACTGGAACGGTCGGTTGATCAGAATAAACCGCTGCGTATAAAAGCGGGATTCGACCCGACGGCGCCGGACATCCATGTGGGTCATACGGTGCTGCTGAACAAGATGCGGCAGTTTCAGGAGCTCGGGCATGACGTCATTTTCTTGATCGGCGATTTTACCGGCATGATCGGTGATCCCACGGGGAAATCCGAGACGCGAAAACAC
>Ga0187786_10000225_pt1 | contig 18248 bp, 15 predicted proteins | sample 0815_BV2_10_20_M_FD_132449 | JGI IMG/M metagenome (GOLD analysis project Ga0187786, IMG submission 132449) | Tropical peat soil microbial communities from peatlands in Department of Meta, Colombia - 0815_BV2_10_20_MG | ecosystem: Environmental > Terrestrial > Soil > Wetlands > Peat | place...
CAGCCAGCGTGTCTGGCAGTGCCCGTCATGCCGTGTCGTGCATGATCGGGATCAGAATGCCGCTGTGAATATTGATGTCGTAGGGCAGGATATGCCCGAAGTTACGCCTGCTGAGAGAAGGGCCTCTGCTAAATCGACTCTATCGATGAAGCAAGTCCGCTCGCTGAAGCAGGAAGCTCTCGCATCTCAGTAGTTTTGAGATGCACGGGAATTGATTCCCGTGAGTATATCACAAAGGCAGGGGCATCTTAGGAAAGCGGAAGCCCTTCCCTTTTTTCCCTCCTCCCATGCCGCCTTTCATCATTTTCATCATCTTGCGCATCTCAAGAAACTGCTTCACAAGGCGGTTAACGTCCGCCACCGTCGTTCCGCTCCCCATTGCAATGCGCTTCCTGCGGCTCCCATTCAACAGGTTGTAATCATTTCGCTCGGCGCGCGTCATCGAATTGATGATCGCCTCTATCCTCACGAACTCTTTTTCGTCCACCTTGACATCTTTCATCGCCCTGCCCATGCCCGGAATCATTCCGAGGAGGTTTTCGAGCGGACCCATAGTGCGAAGTTTCTTGAGTTGATCCCTGAGATCCTCGAAGGTGAAAGTATCTGCAACAATGCGGCTGGCGAGCTTGGCCGCCTCTTTTTGATCATACGCGTCCTGCGCCTGCTCGATAAGCGTCAGCATATCACCCATCCCAAGAATGCGTTGTGCAATGCGATCGGGATGGAACGGCTCGAGCATGTCGATCTTCTCGCCGACGCCCATATATTTAATCGGTTTGCCGGTCACATGGCGAATCGAGAGTGCTGCTCCGCCGCGCGCATCGCCGTCCATTTTGGTCAAGATGACGCCGTCAAGGCCGATTTGCTCATTGAAGTTCTTTGAGATATTGACCGCATCTTGACCTGTCATCGCGTCGGCAACAAGCAGGATTTCCTTCGGGTGAACCGTATCCCTGATATTCTTGAGCTGCTGCATAAGCTCTTCATCAATGTGGAGTCGACCGGCAGTATCAAGAATCACGACATCGCGACCGTCGAGCCTGGCCTTTTTCAGCGCCTCGACGCAGAGCCACACAGGATCCTTGGTGTTCCGGTCACTATAGACAGGGATATCGAGCTGTTTCCCGAGAGTAATCAACTGGTCGATTGCGGCAGGTCTCTGCAGGTCAGCCGCAACCAAAAGCGGCCGGCGGCCCTCCTTCTTGAAGACGCGAGCAAGCTTACCGGACGTTGTCGTCTTGCCGGAACCCTGGAGACCTATCATCATCAGGACCGTCGGAGGATTCGGGGCAAGCTGAATACGCGCAGCTGATGTGCCGAGCAATTCGCAAAGCTCTTCATGAACTATCTTGATGACATGCTGTCCCGGCGTAAGGCTCTCGAGCACTTCGTTGCCGACTGCGCGCTCACGGATCTTCGCTATAAAATCCTTTACCACTTTGAAGTTGACGTCGGCTTCGAGCAAGGCCATCCTTACTTCTTTCAGCGCGGCATCGACGTCCTCTTCCTTCAGGATGCCCCTGCCCTTCAGTTTCTTGAATACCGCATCAAGCTTGTCACTTAAAGACTCAAACATCCTGAAATCCTCCCAAGGGCATCTTCAGCCCATAGTATTTCGAAAAACCCGGGAATGGCAGTCATCCGCACATTACTGCTTAACGAAGAAGTCCTTCAATTTCTTTTGTAATGCGCTCATGTAAATCTCTTCTAGCCCCAGGAAACCGCGTCCGGATTTCTCCGGAGGGAGCGACAACAAGAACGGTCGGTACAGAAAATATCCCGGTCAGTTCCCTCAGGCGTCCATCGTCAATCACGACCGGAAATGCGGTGCCGTTTTTTTCTACGAAGGTTTTCACGGCACGTGAAGATCCCGGCTGGTCCAGCGAGACCCCGACAAAAGCGACCTTATCCGAGCGATTACGTTCATATGCACGCTCGACCAACGGCGCCGTCTCCTTGCAGGGACCGCACCACGAGGCAAAAAAGTCCAAGACAATGATCTTCCCCTTCAATGCGCCGAATGAAACGGGATTCCCTTCAAGGTCCGGAAGCGTTATTTCCCAGAGCTGCGGAACTGCCCCGCCCTGGGGCGCCGTATCTTCTTTTCCGGAACATGCAAAAATAACTAAAGAGAGAAAAACCAGCACAAGACGAAAAAGATGCCCTGGCTGGTTCATGGGTGCACACTTATGCATCATTGCCACCGCAACAGTCCGGCAGCGCGACGAACTACGCAAGAAGGCCGTCGAGTTTTGCTTTAAGCTGAGGCTTCGGCACCGCCCCGACAATCTGGTCGACTTTCTGTCCGTCTTTGAAAAAGATGACTGTGGGAATGCCCATAATTTTGAAGCGGCTCGCAATTTCCGAATTCTCATCGGTGTTCAGCTTGCCGACCTTCGCCTTGCCGGCATATTCCTTCGCAAGTTCTTCAATGGACGGAGCGATCATTCGGCACGGTCCGCACCAGACAGCCCAGAAATCCACCATTACGACGCCCTTTGTATTCGTCACCTCTGTATCCCAATTAGCAACCGTCAATTCAACCATACCTTCTGCCATGTTCAGGAGCCTCCTCGCAAGAAATTGTTTTTCATTTTACGCCGCGCTACATGTTTTGTCAATGCGTGAAACGCTTGTCATTCAATGTGTTACAGGCCTGTTATCAGCAGTTTATTCATAAATCAGATGAGTAAGTCATGAGCTATTGCTTACCGATTCAGCGCCATTTGGTACAATCACACTATGCACTATCTCATTATCGGCAACGGCGTGGCCGGGACTACCGCAGCGGGGGAAATCAGGAAACATGATTCTGCCGGGGAGATCACGATTTTTTCATCTGAGGCCTTGCCCTTTTACAGCAGAATCCGGCTTGTCGAATATCTGGCGGGAGATATTTCCGATCAGGATCTCGTTCTCTTCAAGAAAGAATGGTATGAGAGTCATTCGATCTCTTTGATGCTTTCATCGCAGGTGCAGTCCATTGAACCTCAGTACTCCCGGATTATCCTGGCCGATGGAAGCTCCCGGACATATGACCGTCTTCTGATAGCGAGCGGCGGCATTCCTCTTATCCCGAAGTTGGATGGCGTATCACTCCCTTTTGTCCTTCCTTTGCGCACCTATGAAGATGCGCGGCGAATCAGGGCGGCATTGCCGAACTGTTCCGCGGTGACGGTGCTCGGTGGAGGACTGCTCGGTATTGAGACCGCTGAGGCGTTGCGCAGGACCGGAAAATCCGTGACGGTCATAGAGACCTTTCCTCGCCTCCTTCCGCGCCAACTGGATGCCGCGGGAGCTGCGATTCTTCTGGAGATGCTGCAGAAGCGCGGCCTTACGTTCGTCCTTCCGGCAAGGGCCGCCGGAATCGTAGATGCGCCACATGACAGAGGGATTGAACTCGAAGACGGACGGTTCATCAAAACGGAAATGGTCGTCCTCTCTGCCGGAATGCTGCCGAACGTCGCACTTGCCGAAGCGCTCCCGATACGGCATGGGCGCGGGATTCAGGTCAACGATCGCCTTGAGACAGAAACACCCCGGATCTATGCTGCCGGAGATGTCGCAGAACACAGAGGGATGACATACGGCATCTGGCCTGCTGCCGAAGAACAGGGGAGGATCGCAGGGGTCAATATGTCCGGCGGCAAAGAAACGTACGAAGGAACACTCCCCGCAACCACACTGAAAGTCGCCGGCATCAGCCTCGTCTCTGCCGGCGAGATCGACCCTGATGGCAAACACAGGTCGCTCGTCACCAGCCTGCCGGACAGGGGGGTTTACCGGAAGATTGTCGTCGACGGTGAAACGGTTATCGGCTGCATCCTCTTCGGTGATATGACCGGCAGGAAGGCCTTGTTAAACGCCGTTGCAAAGAAACAGCACGTGAACGAACTCGACGCGAATATCATCGAACTCAAGGGATAGTAGATGGATGCCATCTCGAAAATAGCGGAACAGAAGATCCGGGCCGCGCAGGAGAACGGAGAATTTGATGACCTGCCGAATGCCGGCAAGCCGATGTGCTTTGAAGACGAAAGTTTTATTCCCGAGGATCTGCGCCTCGCGTATCGTATTTTGAAAAACGCCGACTGCATTCCTCCCGAGCTTGAGTTACGAAATGAGATCCTTACCCTGCGGGATCTCGTCATGACTCTCGATGACGATAAGGAGCGCCTGAAGCGGATGCGCGAGCTGAATTTCAAGATCACGCGGTTCAACATGATGAGGAATCGGCCGTTGAATCTCGAGGGGTTTCCTGAATACGAGGAAAAATTCTTCCTGGAGGAGCGTCCGGAGCGTTAGCCTGCGGCAGCACCTTGCTGCTGCTGGCGATAGAGAACCATGAACTCCTTTTCAAGATCTTCATACTGTTTGGAGAGGTCGGTAAAATCGTCCTGAGACTTTTTGAGACTTTCCTCGCTTACACGCAGCTTTTCCATGAGATCGGCCGCTTCACCGGAAGACACCGTTCCGGAGGCAATATCATGCGCCTGCGGCAGTTCATTCGCTATCTCTCTCGCTTGCTGCCACAACACTTTCAACTGCTCTTCCCATTCCGACATCTTCGCTCCGAGAGAAACGCTGCTGCCTTGAAGAATCGTTAGATATTTCCCGAGATCCGCATTGCTCGACTGCACAGCAGCCGCCACCTCCCCGAACGCCTGGGAGTCGGCAGATGATTCCACAAGACTGACGATTCTCGTCTCAAGTTCCTCGTTTTTCTGGCGAAGCATATCGAGCTGGCGGTAAGCATCGTCGAGCATGTCGCGAAGGCAGAGCAGTTCGACAATCTTCTGCTTCTGATGTTCAATGATTTCGAGGAGTTTGCGGATATTCTGCGGTACGGCTTCCTGCTCCTGCTCCGCCACGACCGGCTCCTCTATCGCTTGGACTTCAGGGACCGCGGCCGGAGGCTCAGGAGCGGGTGACTTTTCAGCAACAGGGAGCTGCGGCTGCTCTTGCGGAAGGGGTGGTAATGCACTACGCGACCTTTCCGATTCCTCAAACAGCCGCCTGTATTTTCTGCTGCGCACGAAAAAGAAAACGGCAAGTCCGAACACCACAATCGCGCCTTCGCACAGAAAAAGGAAAAAAAGAGGATCTATCAGAAGCATCTGCCTACTCCTTCGGCGTGCATCATTTTTTATTCTCCTTTTTCACTTCAGCATTCGCCCTGCGCGCCTTCACGACAACCAGTCCCTTGCGAACACCCCAGGCCGAAGCGATCAGCCCAATAAGCAGCGCGTTGGCACCGATAAATTGAAGCAGCACATGCTGCCAGTGGAGGCCCTCTGCATGAGCCTCTGCCTCCCCGTGTCCCTTCTCCGGAGCGGAGACCTGCGGCGCGGCTGCAGGAGGCTCAGACACGTGCACGACAAGCTCGCGTGCACGATTGAACGTTTTGCCGCCGGCTTGCAAAGCCATTGTTGAATCACCCGCCCTCGGAAAGGCGATTTCGGCGGCGAATACGCCTTCCTTCCCCGTCGGTTTCAGCGACTGACGCTGTTTTGTGCCATCGGCATAGACCAGGTCACAGAAAAATTCCATCTGGCTCAGCACATCGCTATTCTGAACAACCGCTCCGTCGCGCTCGAGCCATGCGTCAAGCACAATCTTCTCGTCCTTTGCAACTGCGTCCCTTGCAAAGGTCGTGCGAAGTTTCAGATTCGTGAGAACGAATATCTTATTTCCTTCTTTCGTGCTGAGTTTGATCTTCCAGGTGCCGGGAGCCGGTTCGCGGATTGTGATCATATCGAATACCTTCGACCCGAACCACTCGACGTCGCCGTCGAACTTTGACTGGAGAAGCTGTTTCCCCGACGGCTCGAACAGAACAGTTGCGGTTCCCGGATTCTTATTGACAAGGAGAACGACCTCCTTGATATCCCTGTCGACGCGGAAGCTGTCGCCCTCAAGCGCAAGGGAATCAGGCGCTTTTATCCGCTCGAACAGCGAAGCGAACATCACATGAATATCCTTGTCGTTTCTCGCAAAGCGGAACGCCCCGCCGGTCTTCGCTGCGATGTCGCGAAGAAATTCCGCATCTGACATATCGCTGAAAGCGACCGTATGAATCTGTATGCCCGACTTGGCAATGCGCGTCAACAGATCGGCTAACTCAGCTGTCGCCGCTGCGTCCTTTTCTTTCGTACCGAGATCGAGCTTGCCATCCGACATCAGCAGAATGACGCGCTTGTTGCGCTGAGACTTCTCGAGCAGTGACGCGCCCTGTCGAACAGCCTCGGTGATATTCGTCCATGGCTCGTTTGACCCAATCTTTGCAACTGCTCCGAAGAGCGCTTCGCGGTTCTTTTTTGCTGAGCTGGTCAAAGATGCTAACACTTCGGCACGCTCGCCGAAGCCGACGACACCGACATTATCGCTGTCGCCAAGTAGTGATATGAGGAGTTTCGCGGCTTCCTTGCGGTATTGGCTCGGATCGGTTTTTTTCATGCTCCCGGAACTGTCCATCAGCAGAACAACATCGGCGCCGCTATCTCGCGCAGAGACCTGTGTCTGCACTTTTTGCGGCGGTGCGGAAGCGGTTTCGGGTATGGAGGCAGCAGCGGGGGGTGCATCTGCCCCTTGACTGATGGCCGGCTGACAAACTAGTAAAACCAGGAAAACCAGGAAAACCATTGCCAGCCATCTGGTCATGGCGCCACTCTTTATGAACGACGAGCAGCCGGTAATGCCTATCGGGAAATCCCCCATGATCGCTCAGTGCTCCATTCACCCTTGAATTAAGAGGTAATGCTCTATATACGTATCGGATGGGACAGGCGTTTCTTGAATTGCGTACAATAAAAGATGTCGACTTCGCTTGGTCAAGCCGCCCTTAGATTCCTGCAGACAATGGCTGCCCCATCCATGCCCTCATACGAGCAGAGGGCTCAACAGGAGCACCTCATGGATGCATGCGCATCAGCCATTGTCGGCGGCGGCACGCTGCTCGCGGAGGCCGGAACCGGAACCGGCAAGACCTTCGCATATCTCATTCCACTGCTCGTCTCGGGCAAACGTTCGATCATCTCCACACGCACCATCAATCTGCAGGAACAGCTCGTCCGTAAAGACCTCCGGTTTCTCGGGACCCTTCTTGATTTCACGTATGCCATTGCAAAGGGGCGGTCGAACTATCTCTGCCTGAGAAGGCTCAATGCATTCCGCGCAGAGAGTCCCGCCGAAGAAGAGGATTATCGACGTGTCAGCCGCTGGGCTTCCGAGACATCCACCGGCGATATCGAGGATTTCGGCATTTCGAGCCCGATTGTCTGGGACCGGCTCTGCACCGATGCGGATGCCTGTACGGGAAAGGGCTGCCCCTCCTTCAGCCGTTGTTTCTATTTCGAAGCCAAGCGCCGCTGGGATGATGCACAGATTATCGTCGCAAACCATGCGCTGACAGCCATCAACGCGCTTATGTCTGACGACAGCAAGCTCTTCCCCCCGGCTGAAGTGCTCGTGATCGATGAAGCACACTCGCTCGAACGCACCCTTTCAGACCAAATCGGCATTACGCTTTCAAACAGAGGGTTTGACTATATATTAAACCGCGTGCTACGCGTCGATGATCGCGGTGTTTATAAAGGCCTGTTCTCCTTGACCCAGTCGCTCTTCACCCCTGTTGAACGTCTTCGTACTGAACTGGCCGCGCTCTGGATAGCAGTCAGAACTCATTGCAGCGATAGGACGATGATACGCGGAGACATCGCGGTAAAGCAGGAGTTGCTGAATGTCAGAAACGCCGCGATGGAACTCATAGAATCCGCCCGGGAGGGAACGATCGGGCTTTTTTCCGAAGACGACGAAATAGAGCTGAAGGCAACACTGCTCAAGCTCGGCGCTCATGCGGAGGCAGTCGCCGCGTATCTTGATGGCTCGGACGACGCAGTACGTTGGGCTGAGGTCGAGCAGCAAAGAACTGCCTTGCGGATGTCGCCGCTCTATCCCCGCTCCTTCATGCTGACGGAGGTGCTGCCGCAGCATGAATCCGTCATCTTAACGTCCGCAACGCTTTCGGCAAACGGAGATTTTCGTCTGATGCAGGAACTGCTTGGTCTTGAACAGGCTCAGACATTATCGCTGCCGTCACCGTTCGATCCCGACCGCCAGATATCGATCCAGATCGAGAAAGGAATTGATCTCCGCAATGACGAGACAAGCGTTCTGCGTCTTGCCGCGACCATCGGCCGCGCCGCTGCCGAGGAACCAGGCGGTATGCTTGTTCTCTTTACATCCCGCGACGTGATGCGCAGAACGTGGAGTGCCGCTGCCGCCGAACTTCGATCCATCGGAAGAAATCCCATGATGCAGGGAGACCTGTACCAGAATCGTTCGATGCTCGAAATCATGCGTGACAGCACGGATTCGGTGATCTTCGGGCTAGATTCTTTCTGGGAGGGAGTTGATCTCCAGGGAGATGCACTGCGCTGTCTCGTTATTACAAAATTGCCCTTTGAGGTGCCGACTGAACCGATTACGCAAGCCCGCACCGAGGACATCTCGCGCCGCGGACGGAATGCATTCCTCGAATACAGCCTGCCTCGTGCTATTTTAAAGTTCAAGCAGGGGTTTGGCCGGCTGATACGCTCGCAAACCGATACGGGCCGCGTCATTATCTGCGATGAGCGTATTATCACCAAGCGCTACGGCAAGGCTTTTCTTTTAAGCGTGCTTTCGCAGGAAGGGGTGGGCAGGATCATCAGCTCATTTCGCAATGAGAAGCCGAAGCTCGCTTGATATCCTGTCATGGTTCCGAGACTAATCTTTCGGCGCTGGAATAAGTCGGATCGGAATAGGGGCCGCAGCGTCAAGATGCACATCGCGCTGGGGAAACGACAGGACAATCTGTTCGGCCTCAAATAATTCGGTGATCCGATGCCTGATATCGCTGAGCAGAAGGCGGTTGTCCCTGACCGATTCAAGTTCAAGCCAGAAGTAGAGCATAAAATTGAGACTGCTTTCTCCGAAATCTTCAAAAACCACCATCGGGGCAGGAGTCTTCATAACCACCTGCTGTTCGGCAACCGACTGCATCAATAACTCGGCAACCTTCTTCGTCGGCGAACCATACGCTACGCCGACCGAAATCTGATAACGCATCTGCCGTTCCGAATGTGTCCAGTTGATAACCTTCTGCTGAAGGAACTGGCTGTTCGGAACAAGCATCTCCACGCCGTCGAACCGCACGACGTGGGAACTCCGCATACCTATAGTGGTAACCTTGCCGCCCTGACCGTCGACTTCGATGATATCCCCGACGGTTATCGATCGATCAAAGAGCAGAATGAGGCCGCTTATGAAATTGTTGATGAGATTCTGAGCACCGAATCCCACGCCGATAGCGAGCGCCCCGCCGAGGAATGCGAACACCGCGAGCGGAATGTTTACTGAAACAAGCGAAAAAACGAATACCATTACAAAAAGGAATAGAAAAGCGACAGTGCAGATTTGCGCCGCTATGCTCCGGTCCTGTCTGAAACGATGGATTACAAGCCATCGCAGCGGCCGCATCAGTTTGCGGGCAATCCAAATCCCGACAATCAGTATGATAAGGGCCTGAACGACTTTAGCTACGGTCACGCTCACCGGTTTGACGACCTTTGTTCCCTCGGCAACCACCGTTTCTTCCGCTATATAGAGTTCAGCAGCCCACAGCTTTTTCAGCAAGTGCACAGCCCATTGATAGGCTTCCTGCAGACGGCTTCCGAATGACGCTCTCCCCTGGCGCTCGCGCAGGCCGTCATGAAGCGCCGTGATGACCCGTTCGGCGGATGACAACATGTCCAACGCCCTGAGAAGCAGGCTCTGGCGTTCTTCCATTGACTTAAGGATATTCCGGTCGATCTCGTCGGCAACACGCGACCGATCCGCTTGGTCAAACCTCGCCTTCTGCGCCTGCAGCAAGCCTCCCAGATTGAGAATCCGCGACTGAACATAATTCTTCCAAATGCGAATACTCTCCATTACATGCCCGACACGTTCATTTTTGTCACGGATAGCCGAAAGATCCTGCTGCTGCGTCAGCCAGAAGCGGTCTTCCCATCCGGTTTCCGAAATGTCAATAAGCTGCAGGATCCCTTTCAAAACCTCCACGCGGTCCGACGCTGTCTCGGCCTGCGCCTGCAGCAAGGCAAGCTCCGCTTGTGTGCGCATGACGTCAAGCCCTTTTCCAGAGTCCCTCTGCATCTCGGGAACCGCTTGCGATGAAATCGGCACGACCTTATCGCGGGCGGCATTCAGTCTCTTTTTTGCGTCATCCTCTCGACGAAGTGCCAGGGATAACTCAGCAGTAACCTGCTTTCTCTGCGCTTCAAGGTCATGCAGTTTCTGATCCACATCCTGCCGCGTGAGCGGCGAGACCTCCTCCGCCATGCGGAGTTTCTGATCGAGAAACTGAATATATTCTTTTTTGTCGCCGAGCGATTCTTCATAAACAAGCCGCCGCGTCTCAAGCGACGAGACGGAAGCCTCGTTCACTTCATTTTCGAGAGACAGGAGATCGCGCTGCCACCTTCTCTGAGTCTCTTTTGCACTCCCTGCGCTGCGCTCGAACTGTTCCTGTGCCAGGCGAAGCGCCTTTTTGCTTTCCTGCAATGCCTTCACATACTGGCCCAGTTCTCCCGTTGCCGCCGTGAGTTTCAGTGTCAAAGACTGAACATCAAGCCGCTGGTTCGTAGCCGCGTCCCGAAGATCGTCAAGAAATGAGATACTGTAAGGCGGCTTTTCCTGAAATCCCTGCCAGTTCCTTATTTCAACGGTCCTCTCTTTGTTGATCCTCCGGATTTCCTTCAAATCGCGGAGCGCCTGGGAATGCTTGTCCAGCGAAGCCGCAAGCTCGCTCAAGAGACGCTGCCGCTTCCTCAGGTCTTCAGGCGGAGCCACAAAAAGGCCTGTTCTCTGGCTGGATTCATCAAGCAGAGACGCCGTTTGCGTACGCACGTCGCTCAATCTCTTTTCGAGTTTGGAGATGGACGCGTCTATTTCTTCGTCTTTCCCCGGCAATACCAGCTGGCCGGGAACCAATGAGGATTCTTTCTTTTGGTCCACGGTCTGGGGATTCTCAGCTGAAAGACCGGGTGAATGAAAGAACAAGAGGATACCCATGCACATCGAACACACCACTGCGACGACGCAGGAGGCATGTCGCAGTGAACGATTGCGGGAAATATAGGAATCGGAAAGACACGTGGAACGCGGCATACGCAATAATACCCTTTTCGGCCCGATTTTGCCAGAAACGCAACCAGTTACCCGATTGCGACGCGGCAAATTCAAAATGCCTGCCGCCTACATCTGAAAGGCTAAAAATGTTACTATATACCCTTAATGCGCGCTGCCGGTGTAATGAAAATGCACTGGAGAGGTGACCGAGCGGCTGAAGGTGCACGACTGGAAATCGTGTGTGGGGCTAACACCTCACCCAGGGTTCAAATCCCTGCCTCTCCGCCATGACAATAAAAAACACCGGCAGCGTGCCGCTTTCCCCAGCCGGGGGTCGGCCCTGCGCAGCAGGCCGTCGTGAACTCCGCCAGATCCGGAAGGAAGCAACGGTAAGCGCTCTGGTCTGGGTGCCGCAGCAAGCCGGCTCCATTTTCATCGTCCGTCGCCGGCCGCCGGGTGGGGAAAGCGCGCAGCATTCACGTACCACAGTGAGGATGCATGTCATATCTGGTATTGGCCCGAAAGTGGCGCCCCAAAACCTTTGATGAACTGACCGGCCAGGAGCCCATTGCGCGGATCCTTCGCAATGCAGTGGCTGGCGGAAAAGTCGCGCACGCGTATATTTTTTCAGGCCCGCGCGGAGTCGGCAAGACGACCACGGCCCGCATTTTGGCCAAGGCGCTGAACTGCGAACACGGCCCCACAGCGGATCCGTGCGGGGCATGCCGTTCATGTTCAGCGATTGCCGACGGGACGTCGATGGATGTCTCCGAAATAGATGGCGCTTCCAACACCGGGGTCGACAACATCCGTGACCTTCGTGAGCGAGTCAGGTATGCTGCCGCAGAATCGAAGTACAAGGTCTATATCATTGATGAGGCGCACATGCTCTCAACGGCCGCGTTCAACGCGCTCCTGAAAACCCTCGAAGAACCGCCGCCGCATGTCATATTCGTCCTGGCGACGACTGAACCGAAAAAGATCCCGGGCACTGTCCTTTCCCGTTGTCAGCATCTGCCGTTCCGCAAGATTGCGACCATGACCATAGTCGAACGGCTTCGCCAGATTGCAGATGCGGAAAAAATCGTCGTCGCAGACGGGGCTCTGGAAATGATCGCCCGCGTTGCCGAAGGAGGCATGCGCGATGCGCTTACGCTGCTCGATCAGGTCGCTTCCTTTGCCGATGCCATATCTGCGGAAGATGTGCGTGATCTTCTCGGTCTGACGGATACGGAGAGCCTTGCACAGATGCTGACCGCTGTGCTTGAGGGTGTGGCTGCCGATATTGTTGCGTTGACAGCGTCTTTAGCCGACAGCGGAACGGACCTCAAGACCTTTACGCGCGACCTGCTGCAGTTTACCCGCAACCTTCTGATAGCCACGATTGTCGATGAGATCGACGGGGTGCTCGACCTTGCCGAGACCGAAAAATCGGTAATGCTCAGCATGAAGGGGCTAACGTCCGAGGAGCATATTGCCCTGGTCCTCAGCGACCTTATTCGGTCGGAGCCTTCAATCCGTTCGGCACTTCACCCCAGAGTCGTTTTTGAAATAGTCATGATACGCCTGAGCCTTATGAGCCGCTTTACAGCTATCGACAAGGCCTTCAATGCAATCGGAGGCGGTACTGGGCCGATCAAGGAAGGACTCAACAGCACTCCTTCTGCCGCGAAGCCGTACCAAAAGCCTGTGCAAAAAACGTCGCGGGACGTGAAGACAGCGCCGCAAAGCGCTTCTGCATCAAGGCCAGTCGCTCAAGCCGTATCGCAGGCCCCGTCGGCCGAGCATAATTCCATGGCTTCCGTCTGGGATGCAACCATCGACCGGCTCGACAAAGAGAATCACCTCCTCGTCTTTAAGATTCAAGAAAGCACGCCTTCTTTTGCCGGCGATGCAATTACCCTTCTCTTCAATGGCGGAAGCTCTGTCCACGCTGACTCGGTCAAGGAAAACCTGCCGGCTGTCCGTTCAATAGCATCTGAAGTAGCCGGAAGGCCGATCAGTATCACTATCGAGACGAAGGAAGCGCCTGCTGTTTCAAAAGCCGATCTGCGGGAAAAGGCGTTGCAGAATCCCGTGATCCGGGAGGCGCTTGAGTTGTTTGATGGCCGTATTGTTGATGTCATTCCTGCAAGTCCTAAAGGAGGTTCCCATGTCTAAAAAAATGCTCGGCGACATGATGCGCCAGGCGCAAAAACTACAGGCTGATATGCAGCGGGTTCAGGAAGAAAGCAAGAAGAAGACCGCCGATGCAACCGCCGGCGGAGGAATGGTCTCGGTGACTGCAAGCGGTGCGGGGGAAATCGTCTCGATTAAGATTGAAAAGGATGTCGTCAATCCCGAGGATGTCGATATGTTGCAGGATCTCATCATCGCTGCCTGCAATGAGGCGTTGCGGCGTGCGCAGCAGATCGTCAGCGACGACATGTCGAAATTGACCATGGGTCTTAACATACCGGGCATGGGCGGCCTCGGCAACATGTTCGGCAGATAGTCACGACCGGCGCAATCAATGGCATTTCTCGCTACGACACCGATCCATGACCCAGAATATCATCGATAATCTTATCGTCCAGTTGACCAAGTTGCCGGGAGTCGGCCGCAAAAGCGCACAGCGGCTTGCTTTTTTTATCCTCAACCTGCCGAAAGACGATGCAAAGGCAATTGCCGACGCCATTGTCGACATCAAGGAGAAGGCCCGATTTTGCTCGATCTGTTTCAATATCGGCGACGCAGATCCCTGTGACATCTGCCGCAGTGAAACGCGCGACAAAAGCCGCATCTGCGTTGTTGAGGAGCCGAGCAATATTCTTGCCGTCGAGCGCACACGCTGCTTTTCCGGCGTTTATCATGTACTGCTCGGTGCGCTCTCCCCGGTCGACGGAATAACTCCCGATCGCCTCAAAATCACCGAACTCGTCCGGAGGGTGGAAGCAGGCGGCATCGAGGAAGTGATTCTTGCGACCAATCCGAACACAAAAGGCGAGATGACTGCGCGGTATATCACCGAACTTCTCAAACCTCTGCATGTGCGTGTCTCACGGATTGCATACGGCCTGCCCATCGGGAGCGACATCGAGTTTGCCGACGAAGTGACCCTGAGCAAGTCACTCGAAGGTCGCCGGACACTTTGATTCCCTAGTCGCGTCTCTTCATGCAGAGGGTACGCGACCGTAGCTCCTGCATGGAAGACTCACCCGACTCCTGGATTTCCGCCGACTGCACTATCAGCGCACAGCCAATTTTGTCTTCTTATAAAAAAGTGGTTTCAGCAGTTTCAATCCACTGACGGCAAGGATCGGTTTGAGCGCCCAGCCGATGCGCGAACTGCTGCCGAGGCATCTCTTGCAATACGGATGCTCCAGCCGGTATTTTTCGAATCCCTTCATAATCTTCCCTACTGCGTCGGATGACATAACGTCCTTCAGGGTAGCGCTGCCGACGTTGCCGACGACGGTATTCCCGTCATAATCGATGCAACAGAGCACGACGTCCCCATTCCAAAGGACCGCAAAGTGATCACGAAGCCCGAAACAGTATCCGCCCCATGCGTCATGCACCTTTTCATCGCCGAATGCATGCCCCCAGTCTTCGAGCATGTATGTTTCGAAAAAGACCTTGGGCGCCACTTCCACTACATGCCATTTGAAAGCGGAAAGCCCAGCTATCGTCTGCAAGGCCTCCACTCTCTCTTTTCCCGAAGTCCCGAGCGCATCATAAACGCGGCCGGCCCAATAACGGAATGTCTCGCGCAGTTCCTCCGTGGATGAGATAACCCGAATTGGGCCCGTTTTCTTCTCCATGGATTTCTTCGGGAATCGCGTATTCAAAAAACGAAACTTGAAGATTGTATCGGGATATCTTTTATGATAAGCCGCAAAGAACGAAAAGATGCCGTCCAGATACTCCCGAAACTGCAACTTCCCCGCTTTCCGCAAGCCAAAGGACTTCTCATCCGGCGTCTGCAGGGAGATATCGAGTTGGTAAAGAGGATAGTCAAGCAAGCGGGTGCCCGTTGCGCCGCCCAGCCTGCCGCCGTTTGTCGTGAGGCCGACTTGAGCGCAGCGTCGCTGCGCATGATCAAGAATCGCGAAAAAATCGCGATGAAGCATCGGCTCCCCCATGACATGAAAGGTTATCTTTTCACAAATGCCTTCTGTAGCGATTTCATCGATGAGACGCTCAGCAAGTGCGCGATCCATAGAGCCATAGGGACGTTTCATCATCGACTTCGGACAGAAGGTACAGTTGAAGTCGCAGATATTGGTCAGCTCGATATGGACTCGCTGCAACGGAATCGTGATATGCCCGAACTTCTTTTCCCGCATGCGCTATGCGACGCCCAAGGCCTCTCTTGTCATGAGTTCAGCTGCTTCAAATACCGCCTTCTTTCCTTCTTCGGTGCGGGCCTCGATATAGAAACGCACCTTGGGTTCGGTGCCGGACGGCCTGATCATGAGCCATGAACCATCATCGAGGACAAGCTTCGTGCCGTCGACCGTAATAACATCGACTACAGTCCGCTCGACTCCTCCGATAACAAGCCTGCTGCCCTTCGGATACCGCTTCTGGATAATGCCAAGCTTCTCAATGAGCGGAGCGCCGACCAAAGATCGATCAACGGAAATGCCGGCACGATCCGGATAATACGCTCCGTATTCATCCATAATGGAATGAAGATAGTCGCCGAGATTCATTCCCGTGGCAGCAACCATTTCTATCGCCAGGAGAAGCCCGAAAATCGCATCCTTCTCCAGTGTGTGATTATAGGCAGAAATGCCGTCAGACTCTTCAAAGGCGACTATCGCATGCTCCACAGCATCGCTGCGCATAAAAGGCCGGAAGTTCTTGAACCCTACCCGCGTTTCCTGGACGGGAATATGCAGCGCTGCTGCAATGGCATTGACAAAATTGCTCGTGCCGACCGACTTTGCCACGATCCCGTCAATGCCCTTATGCACATGCAGATAATGCAGGGCCATCGCGCCGAAGTAATTCATGGGAATCTGCGTTGTGCCATCCGCGAGACGAATCCGATCTCCGTCAGGGTCCATGATAGCCCCGATTTTATACTTCGAGGCATGATTGTAAAACCTGTTCATTATCCCGGACATATTCTTTTCACTCGGCTCCGGGGCAATTCCTCCGAATAAGACATCGTCGTTTTCCCTGAGATAGACAACCTTTGCGCTCTCACCCAGGAGCTTTCGCACCCGATAACGGGTTGCTCCATGCACATGATCCACGCAGATAAGGCAGTCTTCATTCTCGATGAAGCGACTGATAGCATCAAGGTCGAGCGTCTTGCGCTCTCTCACGTACTCCCGGTATAGCCGCGCAAGATCTATTGGTTCGAAAGCCACGGATGGCGGCACAGCAGGGACCTCGAAGCCCCGAACCATTCGGTTTGCGATCATCTCGATGCGCGATGTGATTTCGGGTCCGGCCGGACCGCCGTCGGCAGGGTTGAACTTGAATCCTGCATAGTTCGCCGGATTATGCGAGGGGGTGAGATTTATTGAACAGGCAGCACCGCTCATCTCGATGCCGGAGGAAAACTCGGGGGTCGTCGCTTCCCCGGCATAAAAGCACTTGATCCCGGCTGCCGCGAGAATACCGATGACCGCATAGGCAAAGTCTTTGCCGAGGAAACGGTTGTCATGCCCGACAATGACGCCGCGTTTCTGCAGCTCCTCGAACCCGCCGACGCCCATAGCGCGATAGAAGGTATCATCTCCCGTGCGAAACGCCTCAATAAGTGCCGCCGTTACGATACTGAGATTCCGGAATGTGTAGTCACTACCGATCTCTCCCCTCCATCCTGATGTCCCGAATACAATGTCCGCAGGGGCGGTATTGGTATGCGCGAATTGCTCTATCGCCGAAAGCAGCGAAGCATTCGCATCGATGTCGTCAAGAATTACTTTCCAGCAATCTGCAGCCGTCGTATAACAACGTACCATCGTCTCTCTCCTTTCCTGTATATCTGCGCTCCGCGCGCCAAACAGTTACCGTTTCTCTTTGTCCGTATAAATTGAGAGCAACGATATTAAAAGGGGCTATCATTATTTGCTGCAGCCCTGCATTAGTGTATCAGATGTTCGGTTATGAGGGAGCAGGTTTGTTGATTACGTAGACTGCCGAGACGGCGATGGTTCCGCCGATAATTGTCCCTGCATCAGGCGTTTCGGCGAGAAAAAGCCAACTCAGGAGCATTGCGCTTGACGGGACAAGAAATACAAACGAGCTTGTGCGATATGAGCCGAGCTTTTCAGCTGCAATGAAATAGACCGTCGTGGCAAAAGAACCGGAGACAACCGCGAGAAAGAAGAGGTTCCACCAGAAGACGGCGTCTTGATGCAAAACATCGCCGACCCCCCTGAGCGCCAGAGGGAGATACAAGACGCTTGCAATGCCATATGCTGCAAAACTGAAGAGAAAAGGCGACAAGGTACTTCCTGCGCGCTGGCTGGAAATCGTAACCATTCCCCACAGCACAGGGCAGACGAGAAAGAAGATATTGCCGCTTCGAAGCAGCAGCGCGTAGTCCACTGCCCAGAGTTTCAAGATGATGGACGCACCGCAAAGTCCCAAAATCAGACCGCTGATATCCCTCCTCCTCAGCTTCCGCTTCAGAATAATGAGAGAGAGAAGAAGCGTCATCAGCGGAATCATCGATGTTACGAGTACGCCGCCAGCCCCGGCGTATCCACGCTGCAGTCCCTTAAAGAAGGAAAACATATATGCAGCCATAAATACCGCTGCCATGAAACAATGACCGAATTCATTCTTTGTCAGGACGAGCGGTGTTCGTAGGCATAGCAAGAGCGGGATAAACGATAGAAAACTCAGGAAGAATCTCCAGAAGCTCAAGACCTCCGGAGAAAGTCGCCCAGCGACAACCTTTGCCGAGACCCAGCTTCCACCCCAGATAACCATGGCCAGTATCAAGAGAGCGGTAAACAAGGGAGCAAGGCTTTTTCTTGAACTGTTCGGCTGTTTTGTCTCGGCCTGCATCGCACTAGTATGCTGCATTAAAAGGCGTTGTGTGAAGTTGCGTATGGAATCCCGTAGAAAGA
>Ga0187786_10000226_pt1 | contig 18239 bp, 18 predicted proteins | sample 0815_BV2_10_20_M_FD_132449 | JGI IMG/M metagenome (GOLD analysis project Ga0187786, IMG submission 132449) | Tropical peat soil microbial communities from peatlands in Department of Meta, Colombia - 0815_BV2_10_20_MG | ecosystem: Environmental > Terrestrial > Soil > Wetlands > Peat | place...
ACAGTCAGGATTGAAAAACGTTGCTTGGGTTATCACGACTGCACCCGCAATTAGAGGATCGATATTACTCAGCTTTTGACCATGCTAAGGTAATGCAACATCTTTCTGGTAACATGCTTTCCTCCCTGTCCATAAAATATGCCAAGTCCAAACGAAAGTTCACGCGATCACTGAATTATATGGCTGACAATGACACTATTTGTTGCCGCAATTTTAGTAACACTCGTTAATAACTTTATATGCCTAATAACCCATAGTAATAGCCATATAATTATATTGCTGTATTGACCATCAATATAGTATAGTAATCTTATGAATAGAGCCCGCTTTGAATGGGACGAGGACAAAGATAAGGAAAATCAGGCGAAGCATAATGTTTCATTCTCTGCGGCTCAGTATGCTTTTCTCGATCCTGATCGTATCATAGTCGAGGATATTAATCACAGCACTGAGGAAGATCGCTTTTACTGCCTTGGTCGAGTGGGTGAAGGAATAATGACTGTGAGGTTTACATACAGGGGCAACCTCATCCGCATTTACGGTGCAGGTTATTGGAGAAAAGGGAGGAAGATATATGAAGACCAAAATAAAATACACTGAAGAGTCAATGGGCGAATTGCGAATCGTAAAAGATTTCCTGCCTAACCCTGAGCAGTTAGTTTTGAAGGAAGAAAATGTAAAGATTACAATTTCACTGAACAAATCGAGTATTGATTTTTTCAAGAAAAAAGCTAAAGAACAGCATACGTCTTATCAGAAAATGATTCGGAATCTCATTGACTGGTACGCTTCACAGTATCACAAAAGTGCGTAATAATGCATTAGGTGAGTCATGCTAAGCTCACAGAATCCAGACTGTTTCTGGTTATCCGCAGTCCTGGCTCCCTATCAAAATATGAAGATTATTCTGGACAATTTGCATTTCATCGCCTTGCAATGTGATATACTTTTGGCAGATATAAGCAGTTGAGGTAATGTTTGTCGGTCATACGAAAGGGGGGATAAACAGAAACTTCCTATAGCGCCTTACTCAAAGACATCAACATGCCAATAAAGGAAATGGACGGATGGAGCGGGCATTAGAATTCGAGCATCTATTGTTGTGAATGGGCATTTGGGATTGGGAGATCCCAGTACCAATTAATTTAGTCATAGGGAAAGATACCCCGGAGGTAATTGATCTATGACTCAGAAAGCTGTGCCGGACAAGTCCGGTATCGGTGATTGCAGGGCTAAATACTTCGGCGTCATAAAAGTCGTCTTGTTGTATGCCGTTTTTGCGGCGTTCTGGATATTCTTTTCCGACAAGGCAGTCGGCATGCTGTTTGCCACCCCGTCTGAAATGACTAAAGTCAGCATCATCAAGGGATGGGTCTTCGTCGCTTTGACATCCGTATTGCTTTATGCTTTGATCAGACGTTTAATAACCGACCTTCGACACAGTGAAGAGCGGTTTCGCTTGATGTTTGAGCAGGCAGCCGTGGGCGTGGCTGAGATTAATTCCCTCACAGGACAATTTCTCCGCGTAAATCAACGCTACTGCGACATTGTTGGATATAGTCGTGAGGAGATGCTGCGCATGGATTTCCAGTCCATAACGCATCTGGATGATTTGGCGGTGTACCTAGCCCATATGGAGCAGCTTAAGGCCGGGACGATCAGCCAATTCACAATGGAGAAACAATACTACAGGAAAGATAATACAGTCGTGTGGGTGACGCTTACTGTTTCACAGTTATGGTCGCCGGGCGATTCACCCACCAAGCATGTTGCTGTCATCCAGGACATAACTGAGCGCAAGCGAGCAGAGAAAGCATTGGAGGCAAGTGAAGAACAATATAAGCTGCTATTCTCCGCTAATCCCAATCCTATGTTTGTGTTTGACGAGGAAACACTGCAATTTCTTGCTGTAAACGATGCTGCTGTTGCAAAATATGGCTGGTCAAGGGAGGAATTTCTCTCAATGACCGTCCTAGATATACGTCCGTTGGAAGACAAGCATCTTGCCTATAGCACAATTCAGCAAACCATGAACGCGCGCGAAACCGATATTGGAGTATTTCCCCATAACAGGAAAGACGGAAATGTAATCCACATGGATATTAGAGTCAGCTCTATCCACTTTATGGGACGGCACGGCCGTCTATGCTCAATGACTGATGTCACTGAGCGCAGGCGCGCTGAGGTTGAGTTGCAAAATGCTAATTCGCACTCCCGTCATCTCAACAGTCTCTTGAGGTCACTTTATCTGGTTCAAAGCTTGTTCTCTGATGCGCGTGACGTACAGAAATTGCTTGTAGCTGTTTGCGAGACTCTGGTCGAAACGCGTGGTTATGTTGCCGTCTGGTTCGGAAAACCGCAAAAAGAACCAAAACTGGTCATTCAGCTTGCAAATGCAGGAAGCGCAAAGAACTTAATGCAACACGCCCCAATTATGTGGGACGACAGTCCTCTTGGTTGCGGACCGTCAGGACTAGCTGTTCGAGAAAAACGGCCGATCGTGTTTGATGATCTTGCCAATGATCCACGATTTGCACCGTGGCGTGATCCAATCGTTGGAAGCGGAGCCGCTTCAATTGCATCCATCCCGCTTATTCGTGAAGGTGAGGTGCAGGGTGTTCTTACGGTCAAGGCTGATCGTATCAGTGCGTTTGACTTAGAGGAAATCGATTTACTGACAACACTCGTTACTAATTTGGGCAACACTCTTGATGGCCTTGAAAAATCGGTTGCACTGCGCCGGGGCGAGCAGAACTACCGTGAAATATTCAATGCCACATCCGATGCCATCTTCGTCCACGACGCGGAAAGCGGCCAAGTCCTAGATGTAAACAGCGCAATGTTGCAAATGTACGGCTGCACATACGAAGAAGCTTTGCAACATGAGGCTTACTTGTTTCTTAAATCTCCCTATTCGGCCGACGATGCTCTCCGTAAAATCCGTGCGGCGGTGTCAGAAGGCCCACAAGCATTTGAATGGCAGGCTGCGCGGCGGTCCGGCGAGCTTTTCTGGGTGGAGGTAACACTCAAGAGTGTAAACATAGGTGGGCACACCCGAGTGTTAGCCGTTGTTCACGATATCACGGAACGCCGGAAGGCCGAGTCAGAGAGAGTTAGTCTTGAGACACAGTTACAGCAGTCCCAGAAGATGGAAGCGGTTGGGCAGCTTGCGGGCGGCATAGCCCACGACTTCAACAACATACTGTCGGCCATCACGGGGTATGGGTTTCTGGCGCAGAGCCAGCTTGATGCCGACAACCCCGTGCAGAAGGATATAGCCCAGATACTGGAATCGGCAAACAGGGCAGCGGAGGTAACCCATAGCCTCCTGGCGTTCAGCAGGAAACAGTTGATAAAGCCCATGCCTAAGGACATAAATGAATTAATCAGGAAATCCGTAAAGATATTGTCCAGACTCATAGGCGAAGATATCGAGATAGTTCTTGATCTTAGCAACGAAGCCCTTGTCTGTATGGTAGATGTGGCCCAGATCGATCAAGTATTGATGAACATAGCCACAAATGCAAGGGATGCGATGCCGAATGGAGGCAGGTTCACATTGTGCACAAGTAAGCTGATAAGTGATAAAACCCTCATTGAGCATACACACATCAAAAGGCAGCCATATGCAATTGTAAGCATATCCGACACCGGGGCGGGCATGGACCAGATGACGTCCTCCAAGATATTCGAGCCCTTCTATACTACCAAATCTATCGGCAAGGGCACCGGGCTAGGACTTGCGATGGTGTATGGGATCATAAACCAGCTTGACGGTCACATAGAAGTTAAGAGTGAGCTTGGCAAGGGCACGACATTCCAGATATACCTTCCATTGATGGCGATGGGCGAGGAAATTGAGGAGCAGGAGCAATCGGGGGCGCCGGCCGGCAGTGGAGAGACAATTCTTGTTGCGGAGGATGATGAGACATTAAGGAAGCTTTACAATGCAATTCTCGAAAAGAACGGTTACAACGTCATCCTGGCCAGCGACGGGGATGAGGCAATAATCCAATTTGCAAATAATAAGGACAAGGTAAAGCTGATGCTGCTTGACATGATAATGCCCAAGAGGAGCGGCAGGCAGACATATGAGGCGATAAAGGAAATGGGGACGGAGGCAAAGTTTCTGTTTGTGACCGGATACACGGCCGACAGGGTTGACAAGGAAATATTACAGAATAAAGGTGTCAATTTCATAACAAAGCCTATTGCCCCATCAGATTTGTTCAGGCAGATAAGGAAAATATTGGACAGCGCATAATCTGATCACAGCGTGTTAGATTATTACGGGAATCCTCACAAAATACGACGTCTATTAGGTGAGGAGTCGCAGGTGTCTTTGAGATGTCCACCCTGCGAATATCTGTTTCTACTTTGTTATCTATTCGAACGGCTCGAAACGAGGGCTTCTGTGAGACATTGATGCCTTATTCATCTTGGTCTTGACTATATTGAGCCATTCTGCCAACATTTATTCACATGTTCCTGAGAAAAGGGAGACGCTAAATTAAAAGTGATGTGGCGCGTTCAGATATTAGGTGACAGTACCGATCTCGATCTTCTGAAGAGATCATTTATTGATAGCGACATGAAGATTAAACACGAAGACGGGAACTATTATGTGGAGGCGTCGAAATTTGAAAATCTTTCTGCTGTGGAAGAAGTTGTCAAGATGGCTAACGAACATATCGCTATTTTAAGCGGAATCGCTCGATTGGCATATAATGCGAGAATTCCGTTTATGCTTGGTCGCGTATTGCATATTAACTGTGAGAAATCAAAACGTGACTATCTGCCATGTCGAATGCGGATAACCCTATGGAGTCGATGATCTGACGATGTCTGATAGATAAAGTACAGATTTTTACAGCTTACGGCATGTTAATGACTATTTCATAACTGCCGACACTGACCTTGTCCATTATGCCCTTCTGCCATAGCAGTTCCGTAACTTTAGCCTTTGCATTTTTCGGCACCATAAGAATCAGTTTTATGCCCGGCTGCGACAGAGTCTTCCACATATCGGCTCTCTCATGCGTAATGCTGTTATCTGTTTCCACCTCAACATTGGCCAGTACAAGTCCGTGATTTGCCAGCACAAGGTCGGGATTTCCTGCACTATTGATACTGATCTCCTTATACTCTCTGGCCAGTTTCTGCCGCAGGTTATCGACTATAAGATCATGTATCAGCTTCTCATCCGGCATATTATGCCCCCTCAAACAATCTCATCTGTTATCAGCTTTTTCTTAATGAAATCCACGCTGATGACATTCTTACCGCTGCCGACATGGCTATTGTTATTTGCTACATTCTTCGTATTTCCGACTCTTGCCCTATATTCAAGACGCTCTGTATTTTCCCTTATTAGCTGCCGTTCCTGACCAGTGTTCACAAACTGAACATTAAGCTCTGGAGAATAGACCGCCGCAATGCTATCCGTAGGAATAAAGCACTTCTGCGGGGCTGCACCAAACACGAGAGTTGCCGTAATCCCGAACTCATCCCAGGTAAATTTCATTTTAGGATTGAAAACCAGTACAATGCCGGTCTCCTTTTCATCCCCAATAAATCCCCGATTGCCGATTACCACATCAGGGGAAGACTTCACAAGCAGCATGACCCGGCCTGCCATATCCAGGAGTTCATAGAACACATGTCTTTTCAGATCGTCTATTCGCTCTTTGTCATCCATGATATATAAAGTTTAACCTTATTTCTTGCTTCGCGCCAAATACAACAGGATACCGACCGCGACCATAAGGGAGCTTAAAACCTGCCCCATTGTGATAAAACCCAGAAGATAACCAACCTGAGAATCGGGTTCTCTGAAGAATTCAGCGATAATCCTGAATGTACCATATAGAATAAAAAACAAAGCTGTAAGCTTTCCTGACTTCATCGTCCCCTTCAGCATCCACAACACGGCAAACAGCACCACACCTTCCAGTAGAAATTCATATAACTGCGACGGATGCCTCGGCAGGCTTTCACCCGGAAAGATCATTGCCCATGGGACATTTGAAACTCGGCCGTACAACTCCCCATTGATGAAATTGCCCAGCCTGCCAAATCCTAACCCAATGGGTGCCGTCACGGTGATGAGATCAGCAATCAGCCAGAAATCGGCTTTATATTTCCGGCAAAAAAGCAGACCAGCCAGCAGAACTCCAATAAAGCCTCCATGGAAAGACATCCCTCCCTGCCAGATCGAAAAGATCTCCAGGGGATTGCTCAAGTAATACTCAACATTATAAAAGACAACATAACCCAGCCGGGCGCCAAGCAGCAGGCCTGCTATAAGATATGAGTAAAGAGTTTCAACAAAGTCAGTCCCCAGATCCAGGCCTCTCTTCCTGATCTGGTACTTCACCAGCAGTAATGACGAAGCAAAACCCAGAAGATACATCAATCCGTACCACCGTACGGCAAATGGGCCAATCCTGAATATCTCAGGGCTTATGTTGGGATATGAAATCATGATCAGTCCTTATAAGCGATATGTATATAGACGCATCCCAGGCTGAGCGCCTTTTTTTCGCATCTGCTGAATCCAGCAGCTACTATAAGTTGTGCAAATTCCTCAGCAGCATAAAACTTCCTGATAGAGTCTGCCAGATAGTCGTATGCTTCTCTCTTCGAGAATAAACCTGCGACGAAAGGAAGTATTTTCGACAAATAGAAACTATACGGTCTTTTTATCATGCCGCGCGGCATCGAAAATTCAAGAAAAGCCATCTTTGACCCTTTTTTCATAACACGATGGATCTCCATTAATGCTTTTATCGTTTCGTGCATATTCCTAATACCAAATGCACAGGTAGCTCCGCTGAATGTCTCGGCCTTAAACGGCAGAGCGTAGCCCGATCCTGAGCAGATTTGATAATGCCCTCCCGTAATCTTTTGCTTTGCCTCAAGCAACATGTTGAAACTTATGTCTACACCAATGACATCAATGCCTCGTTCCACAATGGCCTTTGCGCTATCACCGGTTCCCGTTGCAAGATCAAGAATACGGTCTCCCACTGATGGTCCGAGTTCCCTAACCATAACAGCCCTCCAATAGTAGTCCTGACCCAGTGAAAGGAGATGGTTCAGAAAATCATATCTTCCCGATATATTGTCAAACTTCAAGTTTAAATGCCTCTCTCAGCAAATTAGCAGACCCGGCACGCAAGTTAAAATTATCTTTCCATTGGCAGCTCTGTGTCAAGTATTTCAAGACTTAAATGGAAGAATAGTTGAATTGGCCTCAGATAATAAATGGCCCGAATCAATGCAATTTAAGTATTTCAAACAGACCGCTTCGTATCATTTTCACCGCTATGGCGGCTAACAGCAGCGATGCGACCTTCGCAAAAGCCCTCGCGCCGTTAAGACCTATTATGCGTATTAAGAATTCAGCCTTGAAAAGCAGCAGCCAGGCTATGAACAAATTCAAGAATAACGACAATATTACAGGGAAATAGCCATAATTGCCAACAAGCACCAGCGCCGTTGTCAGCGTTGCCGGTCCAGCCAGAAGAGGTGTCCCTATTGGCACCACTCCCATAGTTGGGCTTATGAGATGTCTTCCCCTGCTGTCAGGAAACACGATGTCTACAATAGAGAATACAAGCAAAAGTACGCCGCCTCCTATCATGAAATCTTCCACTTCTATACCGACGGCACTAAAAACGATTCTACCAAGCAGAATGAACCCGGTTGCAACGAGAAATGCAGTCAAGACGGATTGCGTTGCTACCCTTTTCCGCTCTTCAACCATATCCTCAGTCAAGGATATGAACAAAGGCACTACGCCCGGTGCGTTTATTGCAACCAAAATAGAAATGAAAACCGTAGCATATATTTGATAATCCATAGAATTAATTTTAGACGCATATCATATAATAATCAATAAACTGCCGCATGTCGGAATAAATCTGCTTGTAAATCAGCTTCTTTATATTTTGATTTCGCAAATGGCACATTCATCAAATTATATTGCGAGCTGGATTCAGGTTTATATTATTCTATTGTTGTGACAGAGTCATATCATACTCTTGACAAGGCCGGGGCAAATCGGCGAGAGTAATCCATGATGAAAAAATATTTCTTCGCACACTTCCGCTTTTTTACCTGCTTTTATTTTAGCAGGTCTGCCTGCCGGCAAGGTTGACGAAGAAACAATATTAAGCAACCGAAAGCCGAGGGCAGACAGGGGCCACCGGCTTTTTTATGGTCAATATAAATGAAGCCGGGAAGTTACCGGCTTTTATGCTTTCGGAAATATAAGGAGGTCTTATGATTATAGTTATGAAGGCAGGGGCGTCAAAGCGCGAGAAGGGAGATGTAATCGACAGGATCAAGGAGCTTGGTTATAAACCTCATGTAATTCATGGAACGACACGTGATGTGATCGGAGCAGTAGGCGATGAACGAGGCAAGCAACTTGTGATAGAAACCATTGAATCCATGCAAGGAGTTGAAAGCGTAGTGCCTATACTCAAAGCCTATAAGCTGGCTTCGAGAGAGCTGAGAAAAGAATCCAGCATTATAAAAATAACTGACAGCCTCTCAATCGGTGGTAGCCGTATAGTAGTCATGGCAGGCCCGTGCGCCGTCGAAAATGAGAAACAGATCATAGATACAGCGACTGCAGTAAGGAAAGCCGGCGCGAATGTACTGAGGGGCGGTGCGTTCAAACCGAGGACGTCACCATACTCCTTTCAGGGGATGAAGGAAAGAGGATTGAAGCTGCTCGCAAAGGCCCGCAAAGCAACAGGTCTTCCAGTCATAACAGAAGTTGTTAATCCTGAAACAGCGGAGCTAGTTGCTGAATATGCGGACATACTCCAGATCGGGACCAGGAATGCCCAAAACTTTGAGCTGCTGAAAAAGGTTGGTCAAATCAGGAGACCTGTGATGCTTAAAAGAGGCATGTCGATGACAATTAAAGAACTGCTCATGAGCGCAGAATATATAATGAGTGAAGGCAACCAGTCTGTAATACTTTGCGAGCGCGGCATCAGAACTTTTGAGACTGCAACGAGAAATACTCTCGATCTTTCTGCCATACCAGTTTTGAAAAACGAGACGCATCTGCCGATTGTTGCCGACCCGTCACATGGTACCGGCCACCAAAAATATGTAGCCGCCATGGCTTTTGCAGCGGTAGCAGCAGGGGCTGACGGCTTGATGATAGAAGTTCACCCTGATCCTGAGCATGCAACGTCGGACGGGCCGCAATCTCTGACCCCTAAAGATTTCTCCGATCTTATGTCCAGGCTCAAGTTATTTGCAGAGGCTGCGGGGCGGACATTGTAATTCATAAAACGGGGCAGAGGCGATGTGACACGCTAGTCAATTGAGAATGACGGCTCTTCGATCGCTTCACCCCGGCATATCGGACATTTGCCGGGCTTGCTTAATCTCTCTCTTTTTTTAAATGTGAATCCGCATTTCTTACAACTGGCCGGATTAACAATAAGTTCAATGCCGTTTTTAACCACGCTTCTTTGTATGTGCTCAAGATGATCGTACACCTCTTTTTGCCGGATGCTGATTTCCGCCGATATCTCAGTTGCGGTAAGCGTCCGGTCCTTCAAAACATTTATGATCTTCTGCCTAATAGTTTCATGGCGTTCAATCGGAATGAACGGTTTCTTTAGCTTCTGTATCAAGCATCTACTCCTCAGCGGCTACAGCTTCGAACCTTACGTTGTTATCACCTTCAAAGGGATTGTTATGGTCGAAGTCGCCTTCCCATATGTTGTCAGGAATACCTAACGGAAAAGCAGTGCAGGAGGGTCTGTTCTTTTCAAAGCTTCCACGGAAATGAACGCAGCCAAGGCATTGATCCTGCATATAGCGCTCCTCGTCGTGAAACTCCAAGTGTGTTTATGAAAATTAATGGCCGTAACCATCTTGCCATATTCATTATAGCACCACGTCCAATATTCATAAATCAGCAATTCAAATATTGCACAGCGGCGTTAAATTGGCTTGCAGTCGTGGTAAAATATAGATATTTTGCATCATTGGTGGGGATTATCTGCATACTCACCGTGAGAGGATGGGTTGGACTGGTACTATAGAGCCGACGGCGGCAAGATTGGACCGCTGACCGAGCGGGAAATGAAAGAACTGGCTGCACAAGGCAAGATTTCCCGCGAAACAATGATATGGAATGAGCTGAGTGCCAAGTGGCTACCTTTTAGTTCAGTAGCTGCCAAAATAGGTATAACCCTGCCGGATGAGCCCAAGACCCCGGATTCAAATGATGAAGTGGTGACTGGCCCGGACTGGATTGCCCATTCGCCATTTGAAACCGACGATACCGAACACCAGGAAGTCATTGCGCAGACAGCATCTCCAGTGACAGAATCCTATTGTGCACGGTGTTTTAGAAAATTCCCGAACGATGAGTTAGTAAGATATGGTGCCGAAAAGTTCTGTTCCGCGTGCGAATCGCTCTATGCCAGTGAACTGAAGCGAGACGTCAGGACACAACGCCTTCCCTTCGCAGGTTTCTGCATTCGCATGATCGCAAAGCTTATTGATCTCACTATTGTTTCAGTGATAGGAATGCTGTTATACGCAAGTGCAATCTTCTTACTTCTCTGGACAGATGCTATATTTGATACGAGCGCTAGATGGCTTGCCTTACTGGCAGTTTATTTTCTTTGTTTTGTTACATTCCTATGCTACACGTCGTTTTTTAATGGCAAATATGGAGGCACGCCAGGCAAGCTTGCACTTGGTCTGAGAGTTGTCGATATCGATGGCGGTAAGCTTAATTATACGAAGGCTCTTGTTCGATGCCTTGTTGAAATAATTAGCGCTCTGCCGCTAGCCGCGGGTTACATCGCTGCAGCATTCGACATCGAAAGACGGGCGCTCCATGACCGTATATGTGGAACCAGGGTAATCAGAAAGGCGTCATGAACATAGCAATATTTATATTTGTCTGTTTTGCCTCTAACAGTTATACATTCTATGGACTGGGAGATAGACATGGACTGGTATTATAAAGATGGCGACAGAAAGATAGGCCCTATCAGCGATGAACATATGAAGCAACTGGCTGCTGATGGAATCATCAAACTCGAGACAAAGGTATGGAATGAAATTATATCGAAATGGATTGCTTATGGGGAGATAGCCAAAGATGCGACTGCGGCTTTCAAGAAGTCTGATAAACACGAACCGCCTGCTCAGGGAAACTCTGAAGAGCCGGGATGGGATCCATACTCGGATGTGGATTCACGCTGTTCTATACATGATGCTGCTGCCAATGTAGAGGATAAGCCCGGTCGCGACAAGGAAGCTACAGCGATCTGCTCTATATGCAACAAAGAAATTGCATGGAGCAAAATCAGGTCTTCGCCACGCGGTCTTGTGTGTGAAGGATGCATGAAATATGCGGAATCGGGCACAGAGCCTCCTCATATTGCGCAACTGGATGCAGGAAGTCCTGGAAGCCATAAATTCCAATTTACCGGATCAGGAGGAGAGTATTTTCGCATTTGGATAGTAAATTTACTTCTTTCCATACTTACGCTCGGCATATATTCAGCATGGGCAAAGGTGAGAAAAAACCAATATTTCTACAGGCACACACGTGTTGCCGGATCAAGCTTTGACTACCACGGCAATCCCATTGCGATTCTCAAAGGCCGAATAATTGCCGTAGTCATTATTGCAATCCTCAACTTTTCAAAAAAACTGGACCCGGCAATTTACGGATTGCTCATTATTCTGGTGATTGCAGCTGTGCCGTGGATGGTGAGTCGAGCTTATGCTTTCCGTTTATATAATACAAGCTGGCGCAGTATGCGTTTCCACTTTCGCGGAACACTGACTGATGCATACATTGTTTTTATAATGTACGGCAGCATGGCGCTTTTCACTCTCGGTATTTGCATCCCGCTTTTTTATCAAAAAATGCGCTCTTTTCTGGTCAATAATGCAGCCTTCGGCACTACCAGGGCATCTCTGTCTGTAACGGCTGGTGACTTTTATAGTATTTTCGTTCGTACAATCGGCCTGGCTATCGGCATCGGCTTTGTACTATCGGTTGCTTTAGGCATATTCGGAGCGTTAACGCCATTGCATACCAGATCGATCAGCCGCTCTGCGATCATCATATTTGCCATATCTATGGTTGTTTTTTATTTCTTATATCGCCTTATAGTAATGACTTTTTTCAAAACACGCATAGCCAATCTTATATGGAACCATACCAGCCTCGGCCCGGTAACGTTTGAATCTACACAGCGCGCACGAGACCTTGCCAGCATCGTAGCTACCAACGCCTTCATAACTCTGATTACCTTTGGTTTTTATTGGCCTTGGGCACAAGTCCAGCTGGCGCAATACAGAGCGGACACAATGATCCTCTCTGCACAGGGCAGCCTGGAACACTTTGTCACCGATACGGAATCGGCCATAGCAGCAACCAGTGACGAACTTACCGAAGCATTCGATGTCGACTTCTCCTTCTGATCATAACAAGCACGGGCAGACCGGTCTTTATTATGACGGCTTCAGCAGCCGTGCCCATCCTGTATTTGTAACGCTTGTGAGCGGTGAATGCCGGATCACCGGTGACGGTATCGAGCGCCGTATATCACTGGATGAAGTTGCTGCCGCTGAACGCTTTGAAGGAGCCAATCGCTTACTGCGCTTTAGAGACGGCACATCATGCGAACTTCGGGATAGCCGGCAGCTTTCGGATGCACTGGGCAAACGCGGAAGCTCCATAGCACAACGATTGCAGCAGTCATGGCGATGGGTAATAGTATCGCTCTTTTTACTAGCTATCATTGTTGCTGCGGGATATCGGTGGGGACTGCCGTGGGCTGCAGAAAAGATAGCATTTCGCATGCCTGCAAGCATGCTTCGTTTGATCAGTCAACAGGCTTTATCGATTGTTGACAAGAAAATTCTGCTGCCATCAGCTCTGCCGCTCGAAAGACAGCAACAATTACGCGACAGGTTCAATAAAATTTCTCTCCCTTCAGTCGGAACGCCACCCATTAAGATCGAATTCAGGGATAGCCGTATGTATGGAGCAAATGCATTCGCTCTGCCGGACGGCACAATTGTATTCTTCGACAAACTTGTCCAGCTGGCTGACAACGACGATCAGATTGCAGCAGTTTTTGCGCATGAAGCCGGGCATGTAGTTCTAAGGCACGGGATGAGGCAGATCATCCAGAGCTCTGTAGTAGCGCTTGTGCTGGCTGCTTATTCCGGCGATGTCAGCAGCCTGGGCGCTGCTCTTTCGGGCTGGCTGCTGGAAGCTAAATATTCTCGGTCATTTGAACATGATGCCGACGTCTTCGCTGCTGATACGCTCAAGCGAAACAACATTTCGCCCAAGCTGCTTTCAGCTATGCTCGCAAAGTTGGAAAAGGCACATTCATACAAGTCAGGAGACGACAAGGAACCGGACTACCTATCATCTCACCCGGCAACCGAAGAACGAATCAGATATCTAAACTCAATGCAGTAAGATTTGTCCTGACTGTGAATTGATTCTCTATCCTTAAATCTGATGCAAATTCTATTTTTTCTGGCTGTCAGTCTTGAATTTCCGCGTTACTTCCTGCATTTCAGATGACAGCCGCGCAAGATTGTTGGATGCGGCTTCAATTTCGATTGCGCTTGCACTGTTCTCTTTTGATGCATTAGCAACCACTTCAATATCAGCACTGATGGATTCAGAGACAGTAGACATCTCTTCCGTTGCCGATGCGATCTGCTGAACCATTGACTGCAAGCCATGCACGCTGTCAAGAATCTTGTGCAATGCAGTGCCGGCCTCAGACGAAAGGGCCACCCCTTTTTCAACCCGCGATTGACTCTCAGACATGGCTGAAACGGCACGTCCCGTCTCGCTCTGTATCGCTCCTATCATTTCGCCTACCTCTGCCGTAGCCTTCGAAGTCTTCTCCGCCAATTTACGCACCTCGTCAGCCACAACAGCAAAACCGCGTCCCTGCTCTCCGGCGCGGGCAGCTTCGATGGCCGCATTCAGCGCCAGAAGGTTGGTTTGGTCTGCGATATCTTTGATTACGTCAACGATCTCAAAGATCTGTTGCGAGCGCTCGCCGAGAGTTTTGATCATCTGAGACGAATCGGCCACGGTGTTTGATATGATCTGGACCTCGGATACAGTATCGTCAACGATCTTTCCTCCGTTCCTGGCTACTTTCAGGGTATCATCAGCAGATGTGGCAATACTGGAGGCGTTCTTCGCTATGTCAACTACAGTTTGGGACATTTCAGTTGCCGCTGTGGCGACTTGTATCGATTTCTTTGACTGCTCATCAAGCCGTCTGGTAATCTGATTTACCGTCGCAGAAAGCTCTTCAGAGGCAGATGACACCTGTCCGGCAGTGTTAACAACGCTTGCCATAGCCGAGCCGAGCAGTTGATTTAAGGCATTCTTTGTCTTGTTAAGCGCAGTTGCGAGCGTGCCGGCCTCATCCCTGGACTTGACCTCCAGGTCAGGAGAAGTGAAATCTCCATCCGCCATCTTGTTTGCAACAATCACCCCAGCTCGGAGCGGTTTTGTTATAAAGACCGATATCAAGAAAATGATCGGAATAATAATAATCGAACCGACAGCAGTTGCAATCAAGATTTTCTGTCTTACCTTTGCCAGTTCGGCTGCCACATCGTCCGCATAGATTCCGCTGCCAACCACCCAGCCCCATGGCTGGTAAAGCTTTACATATGATACTTTTGGTACCGGCTTTGTCTCGCCGGGCTTAGGCCACATATAATCGACGAAGCCCTCCCCTTTTTCCCTGCAGACATTAATCATCTCTATAAAAAGTCTTTTCCCGTTGGGGTCTTTGTTCTCGCTAAGGTCTTTACCGTCAAGCTCCGGCTTGGTCGGATGCATTATCATAGTAGGATGCATGTCATTTATCCAAAAATACTCGTTGCCCTTGTAACGCAGATTCTTGATCCTGGTCATAGCCCGTTTCTGAGCCTCGGCTAGGGTGAACTCTCCCTTCTGTACCCGCGCATCATATTCAGCTATAAGGGCGAAAGCAACATCCACAACGCCTCTCGTCGCACTCCTCTTTTCATCCATCATTTTTGATGACATGACCGGCAGAAAATAAAAGATAACTGCCATTACAAATAAGAGAATGACGAATAATGACATCGCAATAATCTTAGTTGAAATCTTCCAGTCGCGGATGCTATAGACCATTTCAGCCCCCTGGGTTACAGTCAGTACAGAAATGCCATAGGCAGTCAGCCTTCCCTTTTTATATCATATCACCTTCTTGGCGAATAATATGTGAAGTCGTTTAATATTTTATTCTTTTTTTCAATAATTATTAAACTTTAGCTGATTCTGCTGAAACAACGGCATTCGAAAATAGCTTGGATCTAATAATAAAGAAAGGGTCTCCGAGAAGACCCTTTCTTGAAGGTTTTAAGGTGAGAACGCTACCACGCGCCTTTTTCTGTTATAAATTTGTGCATGTCAGCAGCAGCCCTTTTGCCGGCACCCATAGCGCTGATAACTGTAGCAGCACCCGTTACAACATCGCCGCCAGCCCATACCTTTGGTTTTGTAGTGCGGCCAGTAACCTCGTCTGCGACTGTTGTACCCCATTTGGTCCTTTCCAGTCCCCCGGCATCCACGAAAACCAGCGGATTTGGGCTTGTACCAAGCGCCACAATAACTGTATCAACTTCCATAACAAATTCCGAGCCCTGTATGGGCACCGGCCTGCGGCGGCCAGAAGCATCCGGTTCACCCAGCTCCATTCTTATGCACCGCATAGCCTTCACAGTGCCCTTGTCGTCGCCGATAACCTCAACAGGGTTAGTCAGGAAGTCAAAAATAACCCCTTCCTCTTCCGCATGATGGACTTCTTCAGCCCTGGCAGGCACCTCGGCGCTCGAGCGACGATAGACAATATGGACCTCGTCAGTATCATTCTTGGAAACCAGCTTCTGCAAGCGAATGCTGCATCTGGCAGCATCCATAGCTACGTTGCCGGCACCTATGACAGCCACTTTCTTGCCTACTTTTGACGGAGTATCATACTCGGGGAATAGATAACTCTTCATCAGATTCACACGCGTCAGGAATTCATTAGCTGACATTACGCCATTGAGGTTAATGCCAGGGATGCGCATAAAGGACGGCAGACCTGCGCCAGTGCCAAGAAATATGGCGTCGTATTTGTCCGCCATTTCAGCAAGCGTCAATGTGCGGCCTATTATGTAATCCGTTTTAATATCTATGCCGAGACACTTTATCGCGTAATCAACTTCGGAGTGAACAACCGACTTCGGGAGGCGGAATTCAGGAATGCCATAAATAAGCACTCCACCTGGACCGTGCAGGGATTCAAACATAGTGACCTCATGGCCTTCCCTGCCCAAGTCAACAGCGCATGTGAGTCCTGCGGGGCCTGTTCCGGCAATGGCTATTCGTTTTCCGGTTGGTTTGGCCTTGACCAGCGGGCATGTGCGATGCTGCAACTCATAATCTCCAACAAATCTCTCCAGTCTGCCGATTGCTACAGGGTCGCCTTTTTTACCAAGAATGCATTTGCCTTCACATTGCGTCTCCTGAGGGCACACTCTTCCGCATATTGCCGGAAGGTTGTTCTTCACCTTCATCTCCTGGACTGCCTTCTGCATATCACCACTGCGTAATGCCTTGATAAATTGCGGGATACGGACGCCTACCGGGCAACCGTCCACGCATGCGGGCTTCTTGCACTGAAGGCAGCGCTCGGCCTCTTCTTTGGCTGTCTCAAGGGAGTAACCCAGCGCGACTTCGTCGAAGTTTCCATTTCTAACATGTTCATCCTGAACAGGCATATCATGCCTTGGAATCTGTATGCGCTGTTTAGCGGTGAGTTCTGCCATTCTACTTGCCCCCCTTTTCCAATGCTGCATCCAAGTTGCACTTATGTTTGTAATTATCTACTGCAATCTTTTCCTCCTCCTTATAAAAGGACAACCGCGAAAGAAGGCTGTTCCAGTCAACCTTATGGCCATCGAATTCCGGCCCATCCACGCATACGAATTGCGCACCTTCGGTCAACGGAACTCGACAGCCGCCGCACATACCGGTCCCATCTATCATAATAGTGTTCAGGCTGACAACCGTTGGTATATTGAACGGCTTGGTAGTAGCCGCGACGAATTTCATCATAATGGCCGGGCCTATAGCCCAGACATGCACAATATTCTTTTTTGCTTCAAGCATTTCCCTGAGTGGATCTGTCACCAGGCATTTTCTTCCGTATGACCCGTCGTCCGTGCATATAAGCAGCTCATTTGACGCTGCTCGCATTTTGTCTTCCCAGAAAAGCAGGTCTTTAGTTCTTGCCCCGATTATGGAAATTACATGATTTCCTGCTTCCTTGAGGGATCGCGCGATTGGATATATAGGAGCTATGCCGACTCCGCCGCCGACACAAACTACAGTGCCATAATTCTTAATTTCGGTCGGATGACCCAGAGGTCCTGCAAAAGTCGCAAACCGGTCACCCGGTTTAAGGGTCCCCATTTGCATGGTGGATTTGCCAACTTCCTGGAAAATAATCGTTATAGTACCGGCCTGGCGGTCGTAATCCGCTATAGTCAACGGGATGCGCTCACCTTTTTCGTCAATTCGGACTATAACAAACTGACCGGCCTTTGCCTTTGCTGCGACCTGGGGCACTTCAACTACCATGAGCTTAGTGACATCACTCAATGTTTCTTTGCTCAGAATCTTGTAACCTGCGGCCGCTTCCGCAGTGGAACCACTTTGAGCCATATTCCCTCCTCGCTTATTTAATGACCTGCTGCTTTCCTATGTCAGAAAAACCATTGTTGATCATTTTACAGAGTGCTGTTAGCTCAGAGCAGCCATTCAGAGAAATCAAGGCTGCAGTGCCAGGCTAATTGGCAACCCGTTCAATAAGTTACGATTGAGAAGTAAAAAAAGGCCATAAAATTCGTGGAACGATTCATAATACCACCCCGTGGCAAGATATGGCAACTGATGTCAAGAGGACATTTTATGAGGGATTCGAATCAGACTTAGACAATACTATTGATGATTCTGCCGCCGCCTTTCCATCCTGAGCTCTACAGCCTGCATCTCTTCTATGGAGCGACGCAATTCCTTTTCCTCTTTTTCGAGCTGGTTGATCCTGCTCCTGAGAGAGATGTTTTGACGTTCCAACGCAAGGTTCCGCCGTTCCAGCGCAAGGTCC
>Ga0187786_10000227_pt1 | contig 18215 bp, 20 predicted proteins | sample 0815_BV2_10_20_M_FD_132449 | JGI IMG/M metagenome (GOLD analysis project Ga0187786, IMG submission 132449) | Tropical peat soil microbial communities from peatlands in Department of Meta, Colombia - 0815_BV2_10_20_MG | ecosystem: Environmental > Terrestrial > Soil > Wetlands > Peat | place...
AAAGCCGCAACTGACGGTGACCCCTCTCGCCGAGGGCGTCCACCGGCAGCACATGTGCCTCCTTGCCTCCGTCCGCGGTCTTCACCAGCAGGACGATGAGCCACGGGAGGACTGTAGTGGCGGGATCGACGCCAACTGCAATCGAACTTCCGTCGGGACGAAGCAGGCTCAAGTGGCCGGTGGCATTGAACGCCAGTCCGGCCATCGGGGGCCGACGAATTAGGACGGCAAGGGAAGACGCCAGCGCAAGCCATAGTGCGGCTTTCAGAGCCAGCGGCAGGTCGGTGGGCAGCAAACCCGCGGCCGCCAGCAGATGGGCAAGCGTAAGCGCCGCGATCAGACTGCGCGAGCGACGAATATCAAGGGTGACTGGCAGCAGCATCGCCGCTGGCCGCGAAAGTCAGACGCGGCGGAACGCCAGCGTGCCGTTGGTACCGCCGAAGCCGAAATTGTTCTTGATGGCGACGTTAATACTGAGATCCCGTGCCGTGTTGGCGCAGTAATCGAGATCGCAGTCCGGATCCTGATTGAAGATGTTGATCGTCGGCGGCGATACCTGGTGATGAACCGCGAGCGCCGTCAACACCGACTCCAGACCGCCGGCGCCGCCGAGCAGGTGGCCGGTCATCGACTTGGTCGAATTCACCACCAGTTTTCTGGCGGCGTCGCCCATCGCCAGCTTGATCGCCTCGGTTTCGTTCTTGTCGCCGAGTGGAGTCGAGGTGCCGTGGGCGTTGATGTACTGAACCTGGTCGGCGTTGACACCGGCATCCTTCAGCGCATTCATCATGCTGCGGCGGGGACCGTCGGTATCGGGGGCCGTCATGTGATAAGCGTCACCACTCATGCCGAAACCGGCCACTTCGGCGTAAATCCTGGCACCACGACGCTTGGCATGCTCGTACTCCTCCAGCACCATGACGCCGGCACCCTCGCCCAGCACGAAGCCGTCGCGGTCCTTGTCCCACGGACGGCTGGCCGTCGCCGGATCATCGTTGCGAGTGGACAAAGCCTGTGCCGACGAGAAGCCACCTACCGCAAGTGGCGTGATGGTCGACTCGGCGCCACCGCAGACCATCACGTCGGCATCGCCGTACTGAATGGTGCGGAAGCTGATGCCAATGGCGTGCAAGCCTGTCGTGCAGGCCGTCACCACGGCCAAGTTAGGTCCCTTGGCACCGAGCATGATCGACAGGTTGCCCGAGATCATGTTGATGATGGTGCCAGGAATAAAGAAGGGCGAAATCTTGCGCGGGCCGCCGGCGAGAAAATCGTCGTGCGTTTCCTCGATCATCGGCAGGCCGCCGATGCCGGAGCCGATATTGACGCCGATGCGTTCAGCGTTCTCGGGCGTGATCTCGATGCCGCAGTCGCGGAAGGCCTGAATTCCCGCCGCCATGCCGTAATGGATGAAGACGTCCATCCGGCGCGCTTCCTTCGGCGACAGATAGGCCCCGACATCGAATTCCTTCACCTCGCCGGCGATGCGAGCCTTGAACGCCGAGGCGTCGAACCGGCTGATCGGGACAATGCCGCTATTACCGGCGACAATGTTTTGCCAAGTTTCGGCAACCGTGTTGCCGACCGGGGAGATGGCCCCCAGGCCAGTGACGACGACTCTGCGACGCGACAAGGTGATCTCCAGCGATGAAGGGGAAAGCTGCCCGAAAACGGGCGCGGATCAGGCCTTCTTGAGGTTGTTGCTAACGTAATCGACGGCCTGCTGGACCGTGGTGATCTTCTCGGCTTCCTCGTCCGGAATCTCGCACTCGAATTCCTCTTCGAGGGCCATCACCAACTCGACGGTGTCGAGGGAGTCAGCGCCCAGATCGTCGACAAAGGACGAATCGATCTTGATGTCAGCCTCGTTGACGCCCAGTTGCTCGGCGACGATCTTCTTGACGCGTTGTTCGATGTTCTCCATTTGATGCTCCTTCCCTTGATGATCGGGTGTGTAAAAACTGCGCTATTTTAGCAAAACCGGAAGACAGCCCGGTTAAACCTTAAACCATGTACATGCCGCCATTGACGTGCAGCGTGATGCCCGTGATGTAACTGGCACCGGGGCCGGCAAGAAAAGCCACTGCTGCTGCGACATCCTCGCCCTGCCCCAGTCTATTCAACGGGATACGCTGCAACATCGCGGCACGCTGGGTCTCCGGCAATCCCCTCGTCATGTCGGTGTCGATCAGGCCGGGCGCGACGCAATTGACGGTGATGTTGCGACTGCCGAGTTCCTGGGCCAGCGAGCGGCTCAAGCCCTCGACGCCGGCCTTGGCCGCCGTGTAGTTGGCCTGGCCGGGGTTGCCCGACGAGCCGACCACCGATGTGATGTTGATGATGCGACCATGGCGTGCCTTCATCATGCCGCGCATGACCAACTTCGCTAGCCGGAACACGGCCTTCAGATTGGTGTCGATCACGGTATCCCATTCCTCATCCTTCATGCGCATGGCGAGGTTGTCGCGGGTGATACCGGCATTGTTGACCAGTACGGTGAGCGGGCCGAACTTCTTCTCGATTTCGCCGATAACGGCCTCACAGGAAGCCGGGTCGGTAACATTGAGCACCGTGCCCCAGCCCTTGATGCCAGCCTCGTCGAAAGCATTCTGGATGTCTGCGGCGCCAGACTCGGAGGTGGCAGTGCCAACGACCGAGGCGCCTTCGCGGCCGAGACCGAGCGCAATGGCGCGGCCGATGCCGCGCGAGGCACCCGTAACCAGTGCAATTTGTTCATTCAACGTAGTCATTCTTCAGCCCCTCACGGCGGCGAGGGCCGCTTCGATACCCGCCAGATCGTTCATGGCGCCGCCGGTCAGGCCATCGGCACAGCGCTTGACCAGGCCGGACAGCACTTTGCCTGGGCCGCATTCATAGATATGGGTGACGCCGGCCGTCTGCATCGCCTGCATGGTTTCGACCCAGCGCACCGGCGCGGCCGCCTGCCGCACCAGGGCAGCGCGAATCTGATCCGGGTCATTTACCGTGGCAACATCGACATTGTTGACCACCAAAGTCAGTGGCGGTGATACGGCGACGTCCGCCAGACGCGCCTTGAGCCTTTCCGCCGCCGGCTGCATCAGTGAGCAATGGAAGGGAGCGGATACCGGCAGCATCAGCGCGCGCTTGGCACCCTTGGCCTTGCAGGCTTCGGCGGCCCGTTCGACGGCGGCCTTGTGGCCGGCAATCACTGTCTGTTCCGGAGAATTGAAATTTACGGCCTGGACTACCTGACCCTGGGCCACTTCGTCACAGACCGCCTTGACCGCGGCGGCATCGAGGCCGAGCACTGCCGCCATGGCGCCCTCGCCTGCTGGCACGGCTTCCTGCATGGCCTTGGCGCGCAGTTCGACCAGCGGCACGGCGTCTTTCAGTTCGAGCGCGCCAGCGGCGACCAGCGCCGAGTATTCGCCGAGGCTGTGGCCGGCAACCATGGTCGGTTGCGGCCCACCTTTTCCCAGCCAGAGGCGATAGACGGCGACGCCGGCAGTCAGCATCAAAGGCTGGGTATTTACAGTCTGGTTGAGGGCTTCGGCCGGACCTTCGCTGGCCAGTTGCCAAAGGTCGCGGCCCAGTGCAGTCGAAGCTTCATCGAAGGTGGCGCGGATGACCGGACTATCTCCGTAGGCAGCCATCATGCCGAGAGATTGGGAGCCTTGACCGGGAAAGACGAGCGCAAATTTCATGATCGTGTTCTCAGAATTTCAGGAGCGTGGCACCCCAGGTGAAACCACCGCCAACACCTTCCAGCAGGACGACGTTGCCGCGTTTGATTCGATGGGCTCGCACTGCTTCATCGAGCGCCAGCGGAATCGAAGCCGCCGAGGTATTGCCGTGACGGTCGACGGTGACGATGCATTTCTCGGCAGGCAAATGCAGTTTCTTCGCCGTCGATTGCATGATGCGGATGTTGGCCTGATGCGGCACCAGCCAATCGAGCTGTTCCGCCGTCATGCCGGCCGCTGCGATGACTTCGTTGCCCACGTCGGCGAGCACCTTGACGGCGAACTTGAACACTGCCTGGCCGTCCATGCGCAACAGCGGATCGCCAATCGGCTGCCCGCCGGAAAGATGTCCGGGGACGGAGAGGATAGGGTTGTAGCTACCATCGGCATGCAGGGCGGACGCTAGAATACCCGGCTCGTCCGAGGCTTCCAGTACTACGGCGCCGGCGCCGTCGCCGAACAGGACACAGGTACCGCGATCCTTCCAGTCGAGGATGCGCGAAAACACTTCGGCGCCGACCACCAGCGCGCACTTGTGCGAGCCGGAGCGAATGAATTTCTCGGCGATGCCCAAGGCATACATGAAACCGCTGCACACCGCCTGAACGTCGAAGGCAGCGCCGCCACTCTTGATGCCGAGCTTGTCCTGCAGCAATGCTGCCGTGCTCGGGAAGACGTAATCCGGCGTCGAGGTAGCGACGATAACCAGGTCGATGTCGTTCGGCTCTCGGCCAGCGGCTGCCAGCGCGCGCCGGCTTGCCTCCGCCGCCAGATCGGAGGCGGCAACGCCGGGTGCGGCCAGATGGCGGCTGCGGATGCCGGTTCGTTCGACGATCCACGCATCCGAGGACTCAAGGCCATGCGCGGCAATCAATGCATCGTTGGTGACGGGCGCGCCGGGCAGAAAGCTGCCGGTACCGGTAATGCGGGCGTGACTCATGCGGCAACTGATACCGAGTTAACGGGGTGTATGGCTGCCATGCGGGCCGCGATTCTTTCCGGTAGCCGCTCGCGGGCCGCTTCGGCGGCACGTTCCAGTGCGCATCGGAAAGCGTAGGCATCCGCGGAGCCATGGCTCTTGAAAACGATGCCCCTAAGGCCGAGCAGGCTCGCGCCATTGTAGGCACGGTGGTCGAATCGGCGCTTGAAGGCGCGGATCACCGGCAGCGCCATGACCGCCACCAGCTTGGTCAAAAGGTTGCGCGAGAACTCTTCCTTGAGACCTCCGGCGATCATCTGCGCCAAACCCTCCGAGGACTTGAGTACCACGTTGCCGACGAAGCCGTCGCAGACCACCACATCGGCTGCGCCTTTCCAAATGTCGTCGCCCTCAACGTTGCCGCAGAAGTTGAGGCCGCTATCCTTGAGCAGCTCGGTGGCCTGCTTGACCACTTCGTTGCCCTTGATGTCTTCCTCGCCGATGTTGAGCAGACCAACGCTCGGCCGGTCGCGATGCTCGAGTGCGGAGACCAGCATAGCGCCCATGATGCCAAACTGGCGCAGGTGTTCCGCCGTGCAATCGACGTTAGCGCCGAGGTCCAGCACGTAGGTATGGCCGTTGACGGTGGGAAGAATGGTCGCGATGGCCGGCCGGTCGATGCCGGGCAGGGTCTTCAGGACGAACCGGGAAATGGCCATCAGCGCACCGGTATTGCCGGCCGAGATGGCGGCATCGGCGACGCCGTCCTTGACCAGGTCGGCCGCCACGCGCATCGACGAATCCTTCTTGTTGCGCAGGGCAGTGGCGACCGCCTCGTGCATTTCCACCACCTCGCTGGCGTGGTGGATGCGCAGACGTTCGCCGACTTCGGCAGAGCCGGCCAGCAGCGGGCGCAAGACCTCCTCGCGGCCGACCAGAATGGCCGCGCAATCGGGGTCGCGACGGAGGAAATCGAAGACAGCGGGGACGGTGACCGAGGGGCCGTGGTCACCACCCATGCAATCTACGGCAATAGTGATCGCCATCGTGATTACGGCCAAATGTGCGGTTGCTGCCGCACATTTGGCCGCAGTCGATTCGACGGATTACTCGCCCTTGGCCTTGACGACCTTCTTGCCTCGATAGACGCCCGACGGAGAAATGTGGTGGCGTAAGTGGACTTCGCCAGTGGTCGCCTCGACGGCCAGGGGCGGATTGGTGAGGAAGTCGTGGGCGCGATGCATGCCGCGCTTGGAGGGGGACTTCTTGTTCTGTTGTACAGCCATGGTCAAACTCCTTAATTTAGCTCCGGCCCAACGCTCGCCACCGCGGGCATCAGCCTTCGCCGATACTACGTCTCAACCTCGCCAGCGCCGCGAATGGCGATGGTTCATTCTCTTCGATCACTGGTGCCGGCGGCTCGCAGGACTCGTGCCGGGGCGCTATCGGCAGCGCCAGCAGCACTTCATCCTCGATCAACGGCAACAACGCCATTTCCTTCTCCGCCGCGATGGCGTCAAAACCATCTTCGGCCAAATCCTCGTCGGGCCAGGGTTGTCCCTGTGGTATCAGCAGGAACCGGCTGCTGATATCGACCGGAAAAACCAACGCCGCCAGACACCGCTGACAGCGCAGATTCAAGCTGCCCGACAATGCCATGGTCAGCCAGGCCTTGCCGTCCCGATCCCGCTCGCCGGCAAGCTCGCAATTCAGAGCACCTGCGTCACCGACCAGTACCTCTGCAAGTCTTGACAATGCCGTCACTGCCACCTGCCCCGCCAGCCTCCTGCCCTCGCGGGCGAATTCCAGGCCGTCGATGCTCGCCCCGGCAATTGCAGTGCTTTCCGTCACGATCCGGGCAGCCGACATAAGGGGCGCGATGTTATCATGCAGCGGCTTTCTCCGTCAAAACAAAAACATGCCTGAACTCGTGCTTGCCTCCACTTCGCCGTTCCGGCGCGAGCTATTGTCTCGGCTGGGAATACCCTTCGTGTCTGTCGCACCGGCAGCCGACGAAACGCCGCTACCGGACGAACCTCCCGCCGCCACCGCCGAACGCCTGTCGATTGCCAAGGCCCGTGCCGTCGCTGATCGCCATCCGAAAGCGCTGATCATCGGTTCCGACCAGGTGGCCTACCAGGGCGAAACCCGATTCGGCAAACCGGGGACGCGAGAGAATGCCATCACGCAACTGCGGGCGATGAGCGGAAAAACGGTGATTTTCCACACCGGTTTATGCTTGCTGAACGCCCCCACCGGGAGGATTCACCTGCGCGGTATCCCGACCAAGGTTCGGTTCCGCGAGCTTTCCGATGCCGAAATCCGGCGCTACCTGGACAAGGAGGATGCTCTCAATTGTGCCGGCAGCGCCCGCTCCGAAGGACTGGGCATTTCGCTGGTGGAATACATGCGCGGCGACGATCCCAACGCCTTGGTCGGCCTGCCGCTGATCGCGCTCTGCAACATGTTGCGGGCTGAAGGCGTCGAACTGCCCTGATGCCGGGGATCCTTTATTTGATCCCGTCCGCGCTCGGCGACGCGCCATGGACAACCTATGTTCCGGCGGAAACACGCGAAACCGCCTGTCGGCTGACGCGCTTCATCGCCGAGAATGCCAAGACGACCCGGGGCGAACTAAAGCGACTCGGCCATCCACTGCCATTGCGCGATATCGCCATCGAGCAACTGCCGGAGAAGCTGTCTCCTGCCGACATTGAACGTCTGCTGGCACCAGTCCTGGCCGGTAACGATGTGGGGGTAATGTCGGAAGCCGGTTGCCCGGGTGTCGCCGACCCCGGCGCCCTGATCGTCCGCCGTGCCCACGTCCTGGGAATCACTGTCAAACCGTTGGTGGTTCCCTCGTCCCTGCTACTGGCCCTGATGGCGTCTGGGCTGGAGGGCCAGCGCTTTGCCTTCCACGGCTATCTGCCTGCCCGGGAGCCTGAGCGCAGCCGACGGATCAACGAGTTGGAAAAGGAATCGGCGCGACTCGGCGAAACACAGATGTTCATCGAGACGCCCTACCGCAATGACACCCTGTTCAAGGCCCTGCTCGGTGCCTGCCGGCCGAACACTCGTCTTTGCCTGGCTACCGACCTCACCTTGCCAGCCGAAACGGTGGCAACGCGCACGATCACCGACTGGCGCCGGCAACCGCCGCCCGAACTGGAGCGGCGGCCGACGGTCTTCCTGCTGCTCAGCGAAGGCTGAAACGATTGAAGGCGTTGGCCATGCCCTCGGCCATGTCGGCGCCAAATTGCTTGGCCAGTTTCTCGGCGAAGTTCGGCTTCACGGTGTAATCGCGCACATCCTCCGCCTTGATGACATCCCGGGCGACGGAGTCAATGGTGCCGTAATCGTCGGCCAACCCGAGCTCGATGCTCTTGCTGCCACTCCACATCAGGCCGGAGAACATCTCGGGCGTTTCCTTGAGCCGCTTGCCGCGCCCCTGACGCACAACCGCGATGAACTGCTGGTGGATTTCTCCTAGCATCTGCTGGGCATGAGCCTTGTGCTGGGCGTTCTGGGGTGAGAAGGGATCGAGGAAGCCTTTGTTTTCTCCGGCGGTAAGCAGTCGCCGCTCGACGCCCAGCTTGTCCATGGTACCGGTGAAGCCGAAACCATCGATCAGGACGCCAATCGAGCCGACGATGCTGGCCTTGTCGACGAAAATCTTGTCCGCGGCGGCAGCCACGTAGTAGCCGCCTGAAGCGCATATATCCTCGACCACCGCGTACAGCGGAATGTCGGGATACTTGCCGCGAAGACGGCGGATTTCGTCATTGATGATGCCCGCCTGTACCGGGCTGCCGCCGGGACTGTTGATGCGCAGCACCACGCCACCGGTTTTCTTGTCCTCGAACGCGGCCTGCAAGGCGCTGATGATGTTCTCGGCGCTGGCATCGCCCCGGCTGCTGATGACACCTTTCAGTTGCACCATCGCGGTATGCTTTGCTCCGTCGGGGAGATGCTCGCGCGCACCCGGCCAATCGAGCGCGATCATCAGCACGATGATCAGATAGGCAAAACCGAGGAGCTTGAAGAAGATGCCCCAGCGCCGGCGGCGGCGCTGCTCGGCAACGGCATCCAGAGCAAGTTTTTCGATGATGCGGCGTTCCCAGTTGGGGTCGTTGTTGTCTTGGCTCACGTGTGGTGCCTCGGATGTCGAAGGGATCGAAGTATAGTCTGGCCGATCAGGCATTTTGCCGCAGCCAATTCGCCAGCTCGGCGACAGAATCGGCGCATTGCAGCGGTGTCAGGGTCGCGAGAAATTCACGATCGTGGGCGCCATAGGTCACGGCAAGGCTGCCGACTCCCGCGTTGCGGGCCATCTCAAGGTCGTGCGTGGTGTCGCCGATCATCAGAGTCAGTCCTGGCGAGACGCCGAATTCCTCCATCAGTTCCTCCAGCATCTGCGGATGGGGCTTCGAATGGCACTCGTCGGCGCAGCGGCTGGCATGAAAGCAGTCGCCGAGCCCGCTGACGGCCAAGGCCCGGTCCAGCCCGGCGCGTGACTTGCCGGTGGCAACACCGAGGAGATAGCCGTTGGCGGCCAGATCGCGCACCAATTCGGCCGCACCGACGAACAGCTTCAGTTCGTGGTCCTGCGACAGGTAATGATGGCGATATCTGTTCGCCAGTTCGTCGTGCCGATTCTCCTCGAGCTCCGGTAGGGCGTAGCGCAGGGCCTCGTGCAGGCCAAGGCCTATTACGTGGCGTGCCCGTTCGTCCGACGGCGCCGGCATGCCCATGTCGACCGCAGCTGCCTGGATGCAGGCCACGATGGTGTCCGCCGAATCCATCAACGTGCCATCCCAATCGAAGACGATCAGTTCATAGCGTCTGGTCATAATCCTTCTTCTCGTTGGCGTCCAGCCGCGCCAGGAAGTTCCTTAATTCGACCGGCAGCGGCGCATCCAGTTCGATGGCCTCACCGGTCAGCGGATGCGGGAGCCGCAACTTAGCCGCGTGCAGGAACATGCGTTTGAGACCGGCCTTTTGCAAGTCCCTGTTGAGCGCGAAATCTCCGTACTTGTCGTCGCCGGCCAGCGGAAAGCCGAGGTGGGACAGATGCACCCGGATCTGGTGCGTGCGGCCAGTTTTCAGTTCCACGTCGACCAGGCTGAAATTCTCCCAGCGGGCGACGAGGCGCACGATGGAGTGAGCCTGCTTGCCCTCATCCGAAACGCTGACGCGCCGCTCGCCCTCGGCAGTCAGATACTTGTGCAGGGGCAGCCGGACGTGCTGGAGCACGTTGCGCCAGCGCCCCTTAACCAGTGTCAGGTAATGCTTGTTGATGCCGCCATCGCGGAACAGGTCGTGCAGCCTGGTCAGTGCGGAACGCTTCTTCGCCACCACCAGCAGTCCCGATGTCTCCCGGTCGAGTCGATGGGCCAGTTCGAGGAAGCGGGCATCGGGCCGGGCGCGCCGGAGTTGCTCAATGACGCCAAAGCTGACACCGCTGCCGCCGTGGACGGCGATTCCGGCCGGCTTGTCGAGGACGATCATGGCGTCGTCCTCGAAGACCATGTCGAAGTCGCGTGCCGGAGCAGCGGGCTTGTCGGCCGAAGCGGAAACCCGGATGGGTGGCACCCGAACCCTGTCGCCACTCTTCAGCCGGTACTCCGCCGCAACCCTGCCCTTGTTCACCCGCACCTCGCCACTCCTCAGGATGCGGTATACGTGGCTCTTGGGCACGCCCTTGGCCAGGCGGAGGAGGAAGTTGTCGATGCGCTGCCCGTCTGCTTCCTCGCCCACTTCGAGCAGCGTCGCCGATTCTTTGCTTAACTCATTCATTTTGAAATATACTGTGCCTCGGTTTGCCGTCCCGCGACGGCGTGCCCGACGACCCGAAGTGGCGTCGGCGGCGCCCTCCCGAGACGTTGTCATCTCCCCGTAACCGCCGGTTTCAGTTACCAGCGTAAGTAACGCCGAGACGACAAGGGGCAGAACTGGCTGCTACATTGTCTATTCGACACCACCGCAGCCGGGCCCCCCGGAGCAGCCCCGAGGGTATGTCGCTCGCCCGAAGCAGCGATACTACTTGATTGCGCGCACCACAGGCACAGACGATTTCCCGACGCGGGTAACAAACCGGCGCCGGACACACGAAGATAACGACAGCCGTTTGCCGACAGGCCGATGATCCAGCCACCAAACCCGCAAACCTAGTTGCCGCCGCTTGAATATCAAGCGGCTAATCGTACAAGTTGTCGTGCCGCCCGCGCGCGGGAGCACATATGAAACGCATGCTGTTCAATGCGACGCAAGCCGAGGAACTCCGCGTCGCGATCGTCGATGGTCAGAAACTGATCGACCTCGATATCGAATCGGCCGCCAAAGAGCAACGCAAGAGCAACATCTACAAGGCGGTCATCACCCGTATCGAGCCCAGCCTCGAAGCCGCCTTCGTCGATTACGGCGCCGAGCGCCACGGCTTCCTGCCCTTCAAGGAAGTTTCCCGTTCCTTCTTCAAACCGGGCGTCGATGCCGGTCGCGCCCGTATCCAGGACGCACTTCAGGTCGGCCAGGAAATCATCGTCCAGGTCGAAAAGGACGAGCGCGGCAACAAGGGTGCCGCGCTAACCACCTTCATTTCGCTGGCCGGCCGCTATTTGGTGCTGATGCCGAATAATCCCCGTGGTGGCGGCGTTTCACGTCGCGTTGAGGGCGAAGATCGCCAGGAACTGCGCGATGTCATGGACCAGCTCGAGGTGCCTCAAGGCATGAGCCTGATTGCCCGCACCGCCGGGATTGGCCGCAATGCCGAGGAACTCCAGTGGGACCTCAACTACCTGATGCAGCTGTGGCGCGCCATCGAAGGTGCCGCGCAGTCGCAGACCGGGGCCTTCCTGATCTATCTCGAATCGAGTCTAGTGATCCGCGCCATCCGCGACTACTTCCACGCCGATATCGGTGAGATCCTCGTCGACACTGACGACATTTTCGAGCAGGCCCAGCACTTCATGGCCACGGTGATGCCGAACAACGTTTCGCGCATCAAGCGTTACCGCGACGATGTGCCGCTTTTCTCGCGCTTTCAGATCGAACACCAGATCGAGTCCGCATATTCCCGCCACGTCAATCTGCCGTCTGGCGGTGCCATCGTCATCGACCATACAGAAGCCTTGGTTTCCGTCGATGTGAACTCCGGTCGCGCCACCAAGGGCTCCGACATCGAGGAGACCGCTTTCCGTACCAATTGTGAAGCAGCCGACGAAGTGGCGCGCCAACTGCGCCTGCGCGACCTCGGCGGCCTGATCGTCATCGACTTCATCGACATGGAAAGCACGAAGAATCAGCGCGAGGTGGAAAACCGCCTGCGCGACGCGCTCCATTTCGACCGCGCCCGTGTCCAGACGGGCAAGATCAGCCGCTTCGGCCTACTCGAACTGTCGCGCCAGCGCCTGCGCCCGGCACTCGCCGAAACCAGCTATATCACCTGCCCCCGCTGCACCGGTACCGGCCACATTCGCTCGACCGAGTCCGCTGCCCTGCACATTCTGCGCATCCTCGAGGAGGAGGCGATGAAGGAGAACACCGGTGCCATCCACGCCCAAGTGCCGGTCGATGTCGCCACCTTCCTGCTCAACGAGAAGCGAGTCGACATTGCACACATCGAGGTACGGCACCGCATCAATCTCGTCATAGTCCCCAATCGCCAGTTGGAAACACCGCAGCATGAAATCGTGCGCCTGCGCCACGACCAGCTAAACGCCGAAGACACCTCCATCCCCAGCTACCAGATGGCCGAAAAGGCGATCGAGGAGCCCTACCAGCCACCTTCCGCCCAGACCGAGCCGAAGGCCGCGCGACCGGAAGCAGCAGTCAAGGGCATCACGCCCGATCACCCGGCGCCAGTCGTCGAGCCCAAGCCGGAACTGAAGCCAGTTGCAATAGAGGAGCCGGGCATCATCGGCAAGATCTTCGCCTGGTTCCGCGGCAACAAGGTCGCGGTTGAACCTCTGCCCGAGGCCAAGCCCGAAAAGCCTGCCCGTCGAGAGCGCGGTGAGCGAGGTGAGCGTTCGGAACGCAGCGGCCGGGATCGTGGCGAGCGCGGCCGCACCCGTCGTGATCGCGACGGCAAGGAGGGTCGTGAGGACCGGCAAGGCCGTGAGCAGGGCGAGCGCAAAGAGCGCAGCGACAACCAACGCGCTCAGCAGCCGCGCCGCGAGGAAGCCCCCGAAGGTCAGCAGCAGAAGGAAGGTCGCCGCCCACGCGGCGAGCGTCGCGATGAAAAACCGCGCGAGGAACGCGTCAACGAGCCACGTCAGCCAAGAGCGCCCCGTCCGGAGGCCACTGCAGCGGCGATCGAAACAATTGCGGCCCGGCCGACGGCGCAGACAGGTGAAACCGGCACCGCGCCGGAAGCTAGTAGCGAAGGTGGCAATCGTCGTCGCGGCCGCAGGGGCCGTGGCCGCCGGGAGGAAGGCGCAGCGACCACCGAAGCAAACGTCAACTTGAATGCTCAGCCGTCCATCGAAACGCAAGCAATGGTTGAAGCCACGATACCTGCTACCGCTGTGGCCACACCAGTTGAATCGGTCGCCGAGGCTCGTCCGATGCCCTGGCCAGTGCCGATGCCCGTCGCGGCTGCCGAATCTGTTCCTGCGGTAGTTGCTGCGGAGCCGATTGCTGTGCCGACGCCCCCAGTCGTAGCTGTGGAAATCAAGCCCGAGCCGAAGATCGAAGTTCCGGTCAAAGCCGAACCGATGCCAGCACCGGTGATCGACGTTGCCACCAATCTGCAACAGGCCGGCCTAGTGATGATCGAAACGGCTGCCGGCACACCCCGGCCTGCGCCGCCGCTCGAAGTACCGCAGCCGAGACTCGGCCGCAAGCCCAAGGCGTCCGTAGTGGTAGTCCAGGAACCGCTGCAGATGGTCGAAACTCGGCACGACTGAACGAACGGCCCCAGACCGCAAGGTCTGCAACGGTCACCGAGGTGCAAGCCCGGTGACCGTTTTCTTTTCGTTTATTGCTACCTGTGCTGCCGCAGCGTCTCGATCAAGCCGATTGAGGCATCCTCGATCAGATCGAGCACCCGCTCAAAGCCTTCCGGCCCGCCGTAGTACGGGTCGGGAACTTCCTGCTCGGCGAAATTGCGCGCGTAATCCAGGAAAAGTCCCAGCCGGTGACGTTCCTCCTCCGGACAAGCCTCACGCAGCAGCGAAAGATTGTCCTGGTCCATCGCGAGAATGAGGTCGTAGCTCAGAAAGTCAGTCTTCGCGACCCGCCGGGCGCGCAGCCCGGAAAGGTTGTAGCCACGTTTGGCCGCAGCCTTCTGGGCGCGGACATCCGGTGGCGCACCGACATGGTAGCCGTGAGTGCCCGCGGAATCGATTTCCAGGTCGCCCGCAAGCCCGGCACGCGCCGCTTGCACGCGCAGCACGCCCTCCGCGGTCGGCGAACGACAAATATTGCCCATGCACACGAAAAGAACTTTAACCATGGTTTTTCAGCATGTTTGGATTTAACTCGGGGCGGTGACAATACACCAGACGCCGAGGCACGACACACGCGATTCCGGATACAATAATGACTGATGCTTGGATTAACCCGGATTATGCATTCAATCCACCGAAACTCCGGAGTCTTGGCTGACAATAAACAATCAGAGTGGAGCCCCCATGGAATCAAAGCGAACCGCAACCATTCCCGCTACATTGATACCCGGTGACGGCATCGGGCCTGAAATCACGGCGGCCACACTGCAGGCGCTCGACGCGCTCGGCGCGCCTTTCGTCTGGGACCGACAGGTGGCGGGCGCAGCCGGTGTCGCCGCTGCCGGCGACCCCCTGCCCCAGGCCTGCCTCGACAGCATCCACAAGACCAAGCTTGCCCTCAAGGGGCCGCTGGAAACACCCGTCGGCGGCGGTTATCGCTCCTCCAACGTGCGTCTGCGCGAGGAATTCAAGCTCTATGCCAATCTGCGCCCTGCCCGGACCATCATTCCAGGCGGCCGATTCGACAACATTGACCTCGTGCTGGTGCGCGAGAACAACGAAGGCCTTTATATCGGCCACGAGCACTTCATTCCGATCGATGGCGACCCGCACGCGGTAGGTATGGCCACCGGGGTCAATACCCGCCAGGGCTGCCGCCGCATCTGCCACTTCGCGTTCGATTACGCCATCAAAAAGGGGCGCAAGAAGGTAACAGTCGTACATAAGGCCAACATCATGAAGGCCCTGACCGGAATTTTCCTGGAAACGGCGCGCCAGATTTACCAGGAACACTATAAGGAAAAGATCGGCTTCGAGGAGATCATCGTCGATGCCTGCGCCATGAAACTGGTGATGAATCCCTGGCAATTCGACGTGCTGGTGACGACCAACCTGTTCGGCGACATCCTTTCGGACGAGATCGCCGGCCTGGTTGGCGGTTTGGGCATGGCGCCGGGCGCCAACATCGGTGAGCACGCGGCGATCTTCGAGGCTGTGCATGGCTCGGCGCCGGACATTGCCGGCAAGGGTATCGCCAACCCTATCGCCCTGATGCTGGCCGCCGCCATGATGCTCGACCACGTGGGGCGAAGCGATCTCGGCGATCGCTTGCGCAAGGCCATCGACCAAACACTGAATGTGGATCAGGTGCGTACTGGCGATCTCGGCGGCAATGCTACGACAGACGAATTTGCCGCCGCACTGGTCAAGCGGATCAAAGCCTCAGCTTAGTAATTGCAGAGGGCGCTATTCCTCGGCGCCCTCACTACGCAGATAGTCGGCAATCTGGCTGTTACCGGCTTTGAGGGCTATGTCGAGCGCCGTATTGCCCTCCGGATCGTCCATATCCATGTCTGCATCCGCCTCAACGAGGATTTTCACGACCTCCAGATGACCGTTCCGGGCGGCGAACATCAACGCGGTCTGCCGGTTCGGCGCCGGCATGTCGAGTGCCGCACCCTTCGATACCAGGAATTGAACGACTTCGACGTGCCCATTGAACGCCGCATAGTGCAGCGCGTTCCATCCCTGGGTCGCAACATCAGCCCCAGCCTCCACCAGGCGACGGACGATCGGCAGGTTGCCGACGAGGGCCGCAAGTCCGACAGCCGTGTCACCATATTTATTTTGTTTCAATATATTGGCACGACTTCTTAAGAGAAATTCTACAAGTTCATCGTTGCCATTTACCGCCGCAAACATCAGCAGCGTGGTACCAGAACGATCTGAGGTATTCGAGTCCATGCCGCGTTGCACAAGATCGACGACGATATCGGCACGGTTATCGCGAGCCGCCACCAGAATATCGTCGTAGACGCCGGCGAATGTCGGAAAAGGAACCGCCATCGCAGCGAGCAGGATGAGAAGGCGACGGAGTTGCCGGGGCATGACGCTACAGGGAGACCCGGAACAACCGGCAAAAGTTCGCTGTTGTCACCTGGGCGAGTGCTTCGAACGACATTCCGCGCAACCGGGCTACCTCCTCAGCCACATGCCGTACAAAGGCGGGTTCATTGGTCTTGCCCCGGTGGGGCATCGGTGCCAAGTAAGGCGCATCGGTTTCGACCAACAGGCGGTCCAGGGGCAATTCAGCTGCCACTTCCTTCAGGCTTGCCGCGTTCTTGAAAGTGACGATACCCGAGAAGGAGACGTAAAACCCCATCTCGACGGCCCGCAAAGCCGTCTCGCGGTCCTCGGTGAAGCAGTGAAAGACGCCGCCGACGACACCAGCGCCCTCTTCATCGAGAATCCGCAGAGTATCGGCCTTCGCCGACCGCGTATGAATGATCAGGGGCTTGCCGGTTCGCCGCGCCGCCTCGATATGGACCCGGAACCGGCGCCGTTGCCATTCCCATTCCACGTTGCTGCCTTCCAAGCGATAGTAGTCGAGCCCCGTCTCGCCGATGGCGATTACCCTGGGATCGTCGGCCAGCCGAATCAGCGTATCGACATCAGCCTCCGCCCCCTCCTGGGTATCCGGATGGACGCCGACCGCCGCATAGATATTCTGATGGCGCCGAGCGATTTCGATCACCGCCGGGAACCGCTCCAGCGTCACACCCGCACACAGGGCCGCGCCGACACCAGCTTCGGCCATCCGATCAAGGAGTTGCGGTAGCTTTGCCGCCAGTTCCGGAAAATCCAGATGGCAGTGCGAATCGACGAGCATGCCGGTCAGAGCGTGTGGGTCACCCGGGAGGAACTGAGGTGCCCGCCGAGAATCCCTTCAATCTTGCGGCGCACCGACTGGCCGCTCTCATCTGAACTGAACTGGACGCCTATACCTTGAGGCTTGTTGCCTTGGGCGCCCGCCGGTGTCACCCAAACCACACTGCCAGCGATTGGCAGGCGCGCCGGCTCGTCCATCAAGCTCAGTAGCATAAAGATCTCATCACCGAGCGCGTAGTCCCGAGTCGTCGGGATGAAGAGCCCACCCCGTTCCAGAAATGGCATGTAAGCGGCGTAAAGCGCTGATTTTGAATTAATATTCAGCGACAGCACGCTCGGTCGCACACCTGCGCCTTTGGGCATAGGAACCGGATTGGCGGGTTCGTTCATGAGCGTTCGGCCCGCAATGCCCGCAAATATCGCTCCGCCATGTCTTCAAGGTAGAGCCGCGGGTTCAGCGGATGGGAAGCCAGTGCGCGCATTTTCACCAAATCATTGTAGCAACGTATCAGGCCGGTCGCCGTGGCCTTATTCACCAACTGCCGCGCCGTGGCCGCCTTGTCATCGAGGAATCGACCGCGCCCCGCCAGTTTCTGCTGGGCAAGATCGAAGACCCATTTCTGCACCGTGGCGACGAGACTTTCCATCGGCAGCCCGGCTTCGCCCTTGAGCTGAAGGTGAGTTTCCCAACGAGCCGCCAAGGCCAGAGGATCCTGTCCGGGCTCGGCGAGGCTGGCCACCAGCCCGGTTAGGGCCGAACCGTGACCACGTTCGCTTTCCTGGAGTGCCAGCAAGGGTGCGCCACCCATCAGGGACAGCAGCTCCGCTGCCTGAACATCATTCTTTCTAGCCAGCCATTGCCGGGCTTCGGCAAGTGGCGGGCGCGATAGCGTCAGCACCCGGCAACGGCTTCGAATGGTCGCCAACAGGCGACGCCATTGATGTGATATCAATATAAAATAAACACTTGGAGGAGGTTCCTCAAGTATTTTAAGTAGTGCGTTTGCGGCCGATATGTTCATGGCCTCGGCTGGTTCCACCACGATTACACGAGCACCGTTGCGATGACCGCCGATGAAAACAATATCTTCCAGCGCCCGGATCTGATCGATACGAATCTGGCGACTGGCCTTCTTTTTCTCTCCATCGGCCGGTTCATTTTCACCCTCGGATTCCGCTTCCGGAATCACATAGCGGTAATCTGGATGATTGCCCGAGGCAAACCAGCGACAGGAAGGACAGGCACCGCAGGCACCATGTCCGGTCATGTTTTCACAAAGCAATCGGGCTGCCAGCGCCTGCGCAAATGCCCCCTTGCCGATGCCGTCGGGGCCGGCCAGCAGCAAGGCATGCGGAAGACCAGCGGCAGACGCCCAAAGCTCACGCCATGCTACCTGATGCCAGTCAAAGTATTTATATTCAGATTGTTGCAATTATTTCTTCAAGTGATTTATGTAT
>Ga0187786_10000228_pt1 | contig 18117 bp, 18 predicted proteins | sample 0815_BV2_10_20_M_FD_132449 | JGI IMG/M metagenome (GOLD analysis project Ga0187786, IMG submission 132449) | Tropical peat soil microbial communities from peatlands in Department of Meta, Colombia - 0815_BV2_10_20_MG | ecosystem: Environmental > Terrestrial > Soil > Wetlands > Peat | place...
ATGATGGGCGGCGGCATGATGGGCGGAAATATGGGAAGCGGCATGATGCACTGCCCGATGAAGAAGCATATGGGCGAAATGGCGGCCATGCTGAAGGAAGTCATGATAATTCAGAATGCCCAGCTCAAGGGCGTCAGCGCAAAAGAAAAGAAGGCGTTTCAGGAGAAACTCGCTGCTATGATGAAGCAGCTGGATGACATGAAGACGGCCCCGATGAATTGTCCGATGATGCAGAACATGGATCACGGCAAGCCCCAGATGGCGCCGCCTCCCGCAAAGCCGGGAGCTCCTGCCGCGCCGCAGAAACAGGAAATGCCGGCCGGCCATCAGCACTGAAACATTTTCAGAGAGCGGGTTCCCTCCCGCTCTCTTCTTTTTCACTCCTTATCGCAACCGTAAATCTGCTACACTGTGAAAGAGGCTTCATTTTGTACCCACGGCATGAGTACATCTATGAATAATACTGACTGGTAATATCAGTAAGGATAGGTACATGAACGAGCGGGAAGAGCTCATTGTCGAATTGTCGGATCTCTGCGGGGTCGTGCCCGACTATTGGGATATTTTCGGCCATCAGCACTGCGCGACCGTCGCCACGCGAGCAGCCTTGCTCGGGGCGATGGGATACGATACCGATAGCCCTGAAGGCCTGCAGCGTGCCGTCTCAGATCGAAGAAATCGTCCATGGAACAGGCTGATCGAGCCTGTGCATGTCTTCCCTATACAGAATCAGCCTTTTGTGATCCCTGTTCACCTGCCGCTTTCGCAGGGGAATCAGAGCAGGGTGCGTGTCGAGTGGCAGGTCAATGATGAAGCAGGACAGCCCTGTTCCTGCTTCATCGAACCCGGTGAACTCGTGATCGATGCCGAAACAACCATCGGTGAGCGGAGATATGTCCGCATTCTCCTGAAAGACAGGACAGTGCGTAGAATGGGCTATTACAGGGTTGCGCTGCAGTGTATCAGCACGGATTCGATATTTGGCGAGGAAGGGGCGCTCACAAAGGAACTGACAGGGGAGACGCTGATCGTTCTGGCCCCTGATGCCTGCTATCTTCCGCCTGAATCAACCGCATGCCGGTTCTGGGGAGTGACCGCGAACCTCTATGCATTGAAATCGTCACGCAACCAGGGCATCGGTGATTTTCGGGATCTGGAAGCATTGACGAAACAGGTTGCTGCATGCGGAGGCAGTTTCGTCGGTATTAATCCCCTGCATGCCATCCCCAATACCTATCCTTACGGTATCAGCCCCTATTCTCCGATAACGCGCCTATACAAGAATTATCTTTATCTCGAACTCGACGCAATCCCTGATATCCATGAATCGGATACTTGCAGGCGCCTCGCTCATTCGCCCACCTATCGCAATGCCATCGCCGGTCTTCGTTCCGCAGCCGCCATCGACTACGAGGCCGTCGCAGAATGGAAGGAGCGCATGCTCCGGCCGGCATTCTCCTGGTTTATGGCCAACCATTGGGAGAAGGCCGACGAACGGGGATCCGCACTCAGGGACTTCATCAAGAGCGAGGGCGATGCTCTCGATACCTTTGCAACCTGGGCTGCACTGCGCGAGCACCTTGGAAAAGATCATGGTTGGCCCGCCGAATATTCCACTCCGCACAGTCCTGCGATAGCGGTATTTCGCAAGCGGTACGCACGGCAGATTCTTTATCATCAGTATCTGCAATGGCTCATCGAAGAGCAGCACCAGCGCGTTGCGTATGCAGCTCGCTCCAACGGCATGAAGATAGGCCTCTATCACGATATCGCGGTCGGCTCCATCGCATCGGGCAGCGATGTCTGGGCGTATCCGGACCTTTTTGCCCGGGGAGTCAGTGTCGGAGCGCCTCTTGACGACTTCAACCCGTCGGGGCAGAATTGGGGATTCCCTCCAATCATGCCAGAAAGGCTCCGCGAGAGCGGCTACGCTTTTTTTATCGAGACGATTCGGAGAAATATGCGCCATGCAGGCGCTATCCGTATTGATCATGCGCTGGGCCTGTTCCGCCTCTTCTGGATACCGGACGGCGCATCGCCTCTTGATGGGGCATATGTACGGTGCTCTACGGAAGAACTGCTTCGCATCATAGCACTTGAAAGCGTAAGAAACGAGACGATTGTCATCGGCGAGGATCTCGGAACATTCAGCGACGACATGCGCGAAACGCTGCAGCGCTTCAGGCTGCTCTCATTCCGCCTGCTTTATTTCGAGCGGTACTACCCGGATCCGAATTTCAGACGTCCCGAACACTATCCTGAAATGGCGATTGCAGCCGTCACCACCCACGACCTTCCGACGCTCGCAGGCTTCTGGATCGGTCGCGACATCGACATCAAGGAGGGGCTGCATCTCTTTCCCGATCCGTCGCGCATTCCTGCTTACCGGGATGAGCGGCGGCATGATCGCACACTCCTCATCCGTGCCCTGAAAGAGCGCGGATTTCTCCGTTACGACTTCCCCGAGGCCCCTGACGATGTGCCGGAAATGACGGTTGAGCTTACGCTGGCAACGTATGTGTATCTCGCCCGTACGCCGTCGAAGATGCTCAATGTAATGGTTGACGACCTGATGGGTCTCGTGAGCCAGCAGAATCTGCCCGGCACCGTAAATCAGCATCCGAATTGGGTACAGAAGACTGCGTGGCAGATTGAGGAATTGTCGGAACGCTCCTGGCTCAGGGCGTTCGGCGGGTGTTGCCGCGACAACGGAAGATAACGGATTCCGCTCACGCGTGCCGTGGAATCCCATGCACCTCGCTTTGAAGCGGACATCCCGCCCCGATGGTTCTCCCGATTGAATGAATCAGATGGGTTATTGTGCCAATGATTCGAGAAGTTGTTTGATGCCGTCGAATTCTCTCTCGGCGATCTTGCCGGATCGTGAAAAACGAACGGTACCCTTTCGATCCACGATGAGAAAATTACTCTCGTCATCGACCGTTCCATATGCCTTCGCAAAGCTGCCGTCCCAATCGCAATAGACGGTGAGGCCTTCATTGGTCGAGTGATCGCTCAGCTTGCCCTTCCAGACGCCTTTGAAGAGAGGGAAAGCGCTTGAGCAATTGATGGCAGCAATACGGGCGACTCTTGTACGTATTGCTTCAGGCTGCGAGAAATAGAAGTCGTTCAGCGTTTTTTTCAGGCCACGGTTTCTTTCCAAAACAGCAGGCTCTCTTGTTTCGTAAAATATCGTCACGATTTTCCCTTTCAACGCGGCAAGGGTAATGTCTCTGTCATTGGCTGCAGAGAGGGTGAAATTCGGTGCATCTTTGCCGACGTCAACCAGGCCAAAGGAGAGAGCCGGGACAAGGACGAGAAGAGTAACGATAAACAGCAGCGGTTTAATGACCTGCCTCCTAGCATTATGATTGTTGATGCGCCGGGCCGGGCGGCTTTTTCACTATAGCCTATCACAAGCTGCATGAAATGAACATCGTGTCCCAGCGTCCTCCCCTGTCGGTCCGCGCGGCACCCGGCAACCCATGCCTGTAGTGTGAGGAAGTTTCTGAACGGCATGGGATATAATGCTCCAGGCATTGAACCGATATGAACCGGATTGAAGGGGGACTGCTATGAAGATTACGGAGTGGCTGGATGAGCAGGAGGCTGCCGGCGTGGATGTTTCGCAGGTCTCGCTGCCCGACGACTTGGCGTTTGAAGAAGACCCGGATGAGACGATTTTTTTCGAAGAGGTGAATCCGTGCGGTCTGTTTTGTGAGCAAAATCATCCTTTTTCGACCGTCGAACGCTACGGGCATTGGTATTATTGCCGTGGACAGGATAAGAAAGCCGGCATCCATGCGACCGGCATGGAGTGGCACTTTTTCACAAAGGACAAGGAACTGGCGCTGCGGACAGCTCGTTCGCACATATAGCGGGGGACAGGCGCTGTAAATCCCGGCGTTGGCATCCGGCGATAACGCGAACGCTGCTCGAAACAACGAATTCCCTATTGCCGTCTCTTCACCGCGCTTCTCAAGCGGTCGGAATAACGAAGTGCCACATAAACGGCAGGCGCAGAAAGCGTCATGATGAGCAGGAGTCGCGTTATGTGCAAGGCGGTGACGAGAGGGACCCCGAGCTTCAGTACCTTCGCGGTTATGCACATTTCAGCAAGTCCGCCCGGTGCCGTGCCGAGGACAGCGGAGGCAAGAGGGATATTTCCCAGAAAGCTGATTATGACGCCCATGCAAGCGGAGAGGCAGAGCGATGCAACAACGCTTAGCAAGACGCCGGCGGCAAAACGGGGCGCTTCCCTGATGAATGACGGAAGAAACCGTGCGCCCAAAGAACAGCCGATAAACAGTTGTCCTGCATTCACCACAAAAGAAGGCATTGCAGAGGTGCGATAATCGAACAGTGTCAGCGATATGCTGAGGAAAAGCGGCCCAAACATCCATGCGTTCGGCATCCTGATTTTCTGAAGGGCAAGGCCGCAGGCGGTCGCTCCTGAGAGAAGCAGCAGAAAGCCGTGCAGTTCAAAAGCCCTCATAACCGGCTGATACGAGTCGGTCCCGCTTGCCCCGGACCAGAACATCAGGAATGGAATGATGCTGACCACCATCGGAACCCGCAGAGAGTGGGCGAGCGCCACTTTGTCAAGCCGTGCGCCGAAGCGGTCTGCCAGGACAACCATTTCTGACGCGCCGCCCGGCAGTGAGCTGAAAAACGACGTGACGGGGTCGGTGCCGGTCGTGCGTGATAGAACGAATCCGCTCATGGATCCCAGCACAAGGGTGCCGAACGCGGCCCCGGCGATTAGCAAGCTGTGAGAAGCCACATAGTAACCGACCTCCGGGGTAAAATACTGGCCGAGTGCGCATCCGATAACGAGCTGTCCGGCTTGCCTGCTTCCTTGCAGCGATGAAACCGGCATGTCGCGCATTCGTGCGAAGGCCATAGCGAAGAGCGGTCCGAGCATCCAGGGCAGCGGCACTCTCAAAAGGCTGCAGACGGTGCCGCCCAGAACGGAGAGGATAAGGCCTTTGAGAACGGACAATATGGTATCAGTCGAGTATGCCACTGTGAGTTGTTATTTCCACATCACCGAAGGCCGTCGGACCGTCCGGAAGTTTATTATGCGCAAAAGCGGAGCCACAGGAACGGATGAGGAACCTTCGATCCGTCAGTTTGATAACGCCTCCGCCGACACGCTGAACGTGTCTTTAGATGTTTGCAGTTGCAATCGGCTCCACGAACACGCCGTCTGAGCGCCGATACGCGCGGCCTCGACTCCCATATACTTTGGGGCCATTTGCTCCAAAAGGTCAAACATGATGGTCACTGCAAGGAGATCGGCAGAGCCTCCCGGGCTGACGTTCCTCTCGATAAATATTCGGTCCATTTCATGAATCATCCTGCGTCCTTCGGAAGTATACATGCCTCCACAATCGAGGGCCTCCCGGGCAAATCGACGCACTTCGCAGATGGCATCCTTCCCGCAACGGGCGGCGATGTTCGTATCTTCGGTGACCGACAGTAAGACCATCAATACCTGAACGAGGGAATCGTTGAAGTCGAGGATCCTCTGCGCCCTGCATGCATTGAGCGCAGGAAACGCATATTCGACAACGGTCGGAAAGCCCTGCTCCACCTCGCCCCGGATGCCTTTGAAGCCGTGCAGGAGGTGCAGGGTTTCACCGTTGGTGCGTCTTTCTTTCAGGTGCACCGAGGCAAAGTCACGCTCGCAGATGCCGCGAGTTATTGCCCCCGACTTGGCACAGATTCGATCCAAGAGCTTCGTGGTTCGATCCTCTGATGTCATACAGCAGGCCGCGGCTGCGGAGATGATGCCGAGCGAAAAAACGAGTCCCTTATGAGTATTGACCCCTCCGGTTGCCGCGAACATTTCTTTTTCGGCTCGCAGTCCGGCCTCACGTAAAGCAGGAAAAAGATCGAGCGATTCCTCCGCGGCATATTTTGCCCCAAGCTGAGCGCATTCCTGAAAGAAGAATACAAGGACTGACGAGCTTGCCATGAAGCTGAAATAATCCATGTCCTGATGGGCGCCGGCGTTGGCTCGATCAACAAGCCCCGGTTTCGGTGTCGCTGCAACTTCATACAGCATGGACCGAAGGGCTGATTGAGCTATCTTTTCGGACAGCATCGGCGAGATTGATGTCTTCATTATCTTATGCCTTTCTTTGACAAAACATATCGACAAGCGCATGAATCCTGCGAAGCACGGTCTTCATCGGATGCCGCCGGCTCCGCGTACAGACATGCGCAGTCTGATTGCACAGGAGACATTTTCGTTCTTCATAGCCAAGAGCCGAACGGGAAAGCGGCTCTCCTTCCGGGGAAATGACATCGAAATCGAAGAGCCTTCCGAGCATATGGGTATTCTCGACAGTTACGAGCATGTCCTTCAGGATATGCGGCGTACAATCGACCGAAATGAATGCTTCAGGGCCGGTTTCGCGGAGGCATGCTTCTTTATAAACGGTCGCAACTCTCCGCTCGGAAAGCGTTTGTACAAGAACGTTCAGGCCTTCATGGAAGATAATCATGCTTTCGCGAGTTAGTTTCATCGGTCCCGGCATATTGACCGTGAACGATACGAGCGGTGCCTTATGTTCAGCCACCAAAAGCAACTGTATCTCCGCTCGCTTTTCCCGCGCGCTCAGGATATCCGCGAGCGTTACCTCGCGACCGACAGCTGCTGTTTTCACTCGACGGATCTCCTGATCTGGCGGATGACGTCAATAATAGACCCGTCGCGATATTTCACAACGCCGACAATCTTGTCCTCGACCTTGATCGGCTCGGGATCTCCTACGACGCGGTTTGCCTTTGTCTTGAGTTCATCGATCGATACCGTAGGAATCTTGGCCGCCCTCAAATTGTCCTGAAGGTCCTTCCTGAGCGGGTTGACCGCAATCCCTTGATCGGTGACCAGAACATCTATCGTCTTTCCGGGAGTAATGACGGTGGTGACGCGATCCACAATGGTTGGCATCCTGCCGCGGATGAGCGGGGCGACGATAATTGCCACAGAGGCCCCCGCCGCGGTATCGCAGTGCCCGCCTGACGCTCCACGGATAACGCCGTCTGACCCGGTGATGACATTGACGTTGAAATCGAGATCGATTTCGAGCGCGCTCAGAATGACGATATCCAACTGATGCGCTGCGCACCCCTTGTTGTCGGGATTCGCGTAATATCCGACATCTATTTGATGGTGGAATCGATTGTTTTTCAGCGACTCTACGGCCTTCATGTCGAAACTCTGGACATCGAGCAACCGTCCGATGAGGCCTTCTTCGTGAAGCGCGACGATGGGCGCGGTAATGCCCCCAAGCGCGAAGCTCGCCTTGATATTTCTGGCGATCATTTTCTCTTTAAGGAAGCGCGTGACGGCAAGCGAGGCACCGCCTGAGCCGGTCTGGAGCGAGAATCCGTCCTCGAAATACCCCGAGGCTTCGATGACTCCGGCAGCTCCGCGTGCAATCAGCAGGTCTTTCGGATTCGAGGTAAAGCGTAGTGCCCCGGACATGATTCCTTTCGGATCGCCGATGGCGTCGACAACAACCACGTAGTCGACCTGCGATTCCGGTATGCCGAACGGCACGTTCGGATAGTCGACAATATTATCGGTGAGAAAAACGACATGTTTTGCGTGCTGGGCATCGAATTTGGCATAGCCGAGCGAGCCGCACTCGGAGGCGGCGTTGTTCGCACGGGAATAGCCGTTCGCGTTGCCGCTCGGATCGCAGGATGGCACACCGAGAAAGGCGACATCAATGGGTAGCTCACCCGCAGCGATTCTTCTGGCGCGGCCGCCATGGGAGTTGATGACGACCGGAATATCCATAAAACCATCGGAGATGGCTTCTGCCAGAGGCCCGCGCAGCCCGCTCGTTTCGATGCGGCGGATGACGCCGTTCCTGATGTGCCCGATTATCGGCGCATGTATCTCCGACAGCGAACTTGGCGCGAGCACCAAGTCGCGGATGCCCATTTTGGCAAGAGTATCAAGTACCATGTTGATGACATAGTCGCCGTTGCGAAAGTGGTGATGAAACGAGATCGTCATGCCGCTTCGGAGGCCTGTCGCCCGGATAGCCGTTTCGAGAGAATCAACGATCTTGTTTTTATCGGGATTCATTTGTCTGTCTTTCAGACGCTGGATATTCTTCGCCTGTCCGTTGATCATCGTACAATGGTACGGACGAAGGTCGCCGATTCCGGGGATTGACGGGGGTATTTCTTTGCCGACTTCGTTTTTCATGATATTCTCCTCATCCGGCCTGCCCGCCTGCTGCTTCAGCAAAAGCGAGGACACGACGGGCGCGTTCCACTATCGGTTTATCAATCATTTTTCCGTTCAAGCTGATAACGCCGGAGCCTTTTGATTCGGCTTCCCGTATGGCTTCCAGTACGCGCATAGCGTAGGTGATTTCTGCTTCGGTCGGGGTGAATATCTGGTGAACAATTTCGATTTGACGGGGATTGATGATGGACTTGCCGTCGAAGCCGAGCTGCTTGATCAACTTGACTTCTCGAATGAATCCTTCCTCATCGTTGACATCAGGGAAAACGGTATCGAACGCATCGATTCCCGCCGCACGCGCAGCGAACAGAACCATGCTGCGCGCGGTGAGAAGCTCTATCCCGTCTGCCGATCGGGAGGTTTTGAGGTCGGTTACGAAGTCTTCAGCCCCAAGCGCCATGCCGATAAGGCGTCCGCTCGCCATTGCGATTCGAGGTGCATTGATCACACCGAGCGCGCTTTCAATGGCCGCTACAAGCTTGATCGATCCCGTTTCGATGCCGCTCTGTCGCTCAATGCCGGAAATAAGTTCATCGGCTTCGACGACATCTTCCGGCGTATCCGTCTTGGGCAGGCGAATTGCGTCAGGCCTGGCCCTGACGATCGCTTCAAAATCGTCGCGGCCGAAGGCGGTGTTCAATCCGTTGACCCGGACAAGAATCTCGGCCTGTCCGAAATCGAAGGTCAGCAGCGAATTGTAGAGGAGCATGCGGGCCGCATCTTTTTCATTGAGCGAAACCGAGTCTTCGAGATCGAACATGATCGCATCGGATCGATAAATATGCACATCGCGGATCATCCCGGGATTGTTCCCGGGGACATACAGCATGCTCCTTCTCATTCGGCGCATCTGTCCACCTCCCACGGGATGCAATTCCGCTTTGTCGCCCTGCTTACCGCGGTCATCACGCGCGCCCTGATGGTACAGTCGAGGGCGCCTTTGTCGACCGCATGTACGGCCGCATGCTGAACGCCCATATCGAGGAGGGTCTGCGTGATGACTTTTCTGATCTGATTGCCGAACTGGTTTTCAACGCTGCTTTTCAGCTCGATTTCTATGCCCTCGCTTTCAGAGTTCTCGATGCGTATTGAGATATCGCTGGATTCGAGGGTTCCGGCTATGCCAACATCCTTGATTTTCATACCCACCTCATGTATTGGTGCTTTTGCAGGCTCAATGCCTCTGTCCTGCTTCCTGAATGCGCCTGATGACAGGCCGCGCTTCCTCCGACATCAGGAACGCATATGTCGAGTCAGGCACGAGTTCGCGTGTCTGCTCCAGCTTGCCCTCGCGCATGAGCGCCCTCACTCTCGAGGCACTGACCGCACCCCCTCCTGATGTCAATCGCGGGATCACTTCGAGATCGACCCCGTATCTCGGCAGCACGTCTTGCATGATTCTGTTGTAGGTTGCCGTAACCTTGCAGAACGGCTCTTCCCCGACATATCTTTTCACTATGCCCAGGGCCGGTGCGATACGTGTTCCAAAAATACCGATATCGAGCAGCGCGTGGGTCTCTACCTGTTCCTGGTATTCCTTGATGAAATATGTCGGAAAGGTCGCCGCAGAAATGATATAGTCTCCGCCTTTGTGGACGTGAACATGAGCAATGTTTTTTGTTCCTTCGACAACGAGCCTGTATCGCACATCGGCCGGGAAGCTCGATTTGTCTTCGGAGACGACGAACAGGTGCAGCATGTCGCAGCGCGCAGCGGCATATTCGATCAGATGTTTATGCCCCAGCGTGAACGGATTGCAGTTTACGACGATGGCCGCCGCATTTTTCCCCTTGGGAGCCGATGTCGACAGCGTGCGCAAAAACCTTTGAATGCCGTTGGGAACGTTTTCCATCAGGGCGACTTGTGAAGGTACAACGTGGACGATATAAAACCCGAAACTCGAGAAGATCGGAACATTGGCCGGTCTGGTGAACAGAAAAAGATGGGTCCTGCCGAGGATATATTCTTCCCGAATAAGACGGGTCACAATTTTTGCCGACAAACCGGATTGAAGATACTGCGGGTCGACCGCGATGCACTTCAACACCCGTCCTGCAAACGAACCGGTGGCTGCTATCGAGCCTTGCGCGGCAAGGACAACGGTGAATTCAACATCATCATCCAGCTGTAGCCCCTGGCTACGAAGAAAATCAGCGACCCGCGCCGACTCTCTGCCGGAATGGAGCAGCGTCTCTTCGGTCAGGCTCTCTGTGTCCATTGTCCGGAAGCGTCCGCCGACAAGGGTACTGGCAAGCCCAACTGATTCACCATGGGATAAAGCCGAGCGTCAGGGCTGTCAACATCATTACCAGCGAAGAACCGAGCGCCCAGAGGAGCGCTGATTTCTGCAAATCGCCGAAGTTGATGCCGGACATGCCGACCAACAGATATGTCGAGGGAACCAACGGGCTCAGGAGGTGCGATCCCTGGCCAACAAGCGCTGCGCGGCCCATCTCGGCGGGGCCGATGCCGTATGCCGCAGCAGTTTTTACGAGAACCGGAAGAATTCCGAAGTAGTACGCATCATTCGTAAGGAAATAGGTAAAGGGCAGGCTGGTCAGCGCGGTAAACACTGCGATATGCGGGCCCATCGAGGGAGGTATATTGTTTACCAGCAACCCGGCCATTGCGTCGACCATCTTCGTTCCGGACATAATGCCCATGAAAATCCCGGCACAGAAAACCATGCTTACGACCGGCATGGCATTCGCCCCATGCTCGGCGATTATCTTCTGCTGATCTTTGAGATTCGGATAGTTGATGATCAGCGCGATGGCCGTTGCAATAATGAACAGCACGTTCAGCGAGAATACTTCCTTTACCAGCAGGGTCATAAGTGTTGCCGTCAGCAACAGATTCACCCAAAACAGTTTAGGACGTTTCATCGAAACGTCTTCCACCATGGATACTTCCGATTCTTTCACCTCAGGCATTGGAGCGCCGGGTACGTAATGCAACCTTTTCCGCTCTTTCTTGCCCAGCAGGAATGCGATGCATAATACCCATATGGATGCTACCGCCATCCCGGGGATGAGCGGGACAAAAATCTGGCCTGATTCCTGGGCGAGTGCAGCCATAACGCGTCCCGTGGGGCCTCCCCACGGAAGCAGGTTCATCACGCAGTTCATCAATATTGCGACGGTCGGCAATATGAGGGGACTCATGTTGACCCTCCGGTGCACGGCAAGCATCGCCGAACACACCACCATATACGTCGTGGAACCGTCACCGTCGAGAGATACCAGCATGGCGAGCAGTGCCGTGCCGATCGTGATTTTGAGGGGATCTCCATGCGTGGCCTTCATGATGCCGTTTATGAGTGGATCAAATAATCCGACGCTGATCATTGTGCCGAAATATAATATGGCGAACATAATCATAATGCCGGTCGGTGCTACCTTGACGATACCGTCACGCATGATTTTTGCCATGCTTGGAACGATATCGGGAAAATTGAAGAAAAGTCCGAGCCCGAGTGCGAAGAGAATCGGAATAACCACCAATGCGGTCATTGCCGACATGCGCTTCGTCATGATCAACGTCATGAACACGGTAACCATTAAGAATCCTGAAATAGCCAATAACATCTGCGGACCCTCTCTTTCCGGCGGTCGTTTTGGTGACGGTTTTTACTGATTCCGGCGACGATGCCCTTCAGCGTTCGGTATCCGAACGGGCGGCGTCTAAATATGCATACCCCGTAGCGTTTCCGCTTTCCTGAATTATTCTGGGCGAGTCCGATATAATCTGAGAAGATATTTGCCTGATAAGGCGGTATTTTCTTTTTTTTTCGATTTTGGCGATTGTGACAACGGATGAAGCGGAGCGTATTCGCATCGGATATAAACTGCGATAACGAAAAGGAGAGATCGGGTGCAGCTTTTTCGCCGCATGACGTTGCGGAGTAAAATCACATCGCTCGTTTCGCTCATCACCGCATTCCTGCTGATTCTGATGATGGCAGCGGTATCGTATATAGTTGTGTCGCTTGTTTTCGCAGAAACCGGCAAACAGGCGCTCATGATTTCAAGAATGACGGCTGCTCATCCGCAGCTGATCGAGGCGTTTCGTGGAGTGGAGCCGGCCCGCGTGATTCAGCCGATTGCCGAGGAAATACGAAAGAGGACCGGGGCCGAGTTCGTCGTTGTGAGCAGCATGAACCTGATTCGGTACAGCCACCCGAATCCGCAGGAAATCGGCAAGCGTATGGTCGGAGAAGACAATGACGATGTCTTGAAAGGCCTGGAGAGCATCACGAAGGCGCACGGGACGCTTGGATATTCCATTAGGGGGAAGGTCCCGGTATTTGATGCAGACCGGAGGCAGGTGGGGGTTGTTTCGACCGGGTTCCTCGTTGATGACATCTGGAGCCGACTCTCTCTCATTCTCTTGGGCATCGGCGGTATCGGAACCGTTGCCATTGCCTCCGGCTGTGTTGCCGCATATTTCCTGTCCCGCCATATCAAGAAAGAGATTCTCGATATGGAGCCTCATGAGATAGCCTTTTCAACCCGGGAGCAGGCGGCAGTGCTCGAAGCAATCAGGGAAGGGATCGTCGCCGTCAATAAGCAGGGAGATATCGTGACCTGCAACCGCGAGGCCAAGAAGATGCTGCATCTGGAGAACTCCGATGTTGTCGGCAAGAAAATAACCTCTCTCATCCATTCAACCCGTTTGCCCGAGGTGCTTGAGAACGGCATCCCTCAATATGATCAGCAGACAGTGGTCGGCAATACCCTGGTTATCGCCAACAGAGTTCCGGTGGTGTTATCTGGGCAGATCATCGGCGCGGTTGCCACATTTCGGGACAAGATGCAGCTGGATCAAATCGACACTCAACTCGCTGATATCAGCAAGTATGCAGATACTTTGAGAAGCCAGCGGCATGAGTTTATGAACAAACTGCACCTCATCTCCGGGCTGATCAAGACGGCTGAATACGACCTCGCGAAGAATGTGATTGAGCAGGTTAATGATGAATATCAGGAATCGCTCCAGTTTTATTTGGCGCGAATACGCGATGCCGCTGTTGTGGGAATCTTGATCGGCAAGTCTCACCGGGCGGGGGAACTCGGCATCCGACTGGAGGTTGATCCTGACTCATGGGTTTCAGAACAGTGCTCCCACCGTGATATCGTCGTGACCATTCTCGGCAATACCATTGAGAATGCGTTTGAGGCCCTTCACCTGAAGGTTGCGGGTGGCGGAGAGGGCCGCGTCGGCGTTCTGGTCAGGGAAGATGATGCTGGAGTAATACTGCGGGTTAGCGACAACGGACCCGGTGTCGATCCGGCAATCAGAGACCATCTGTTTGAAAAAGGCGTCTCTACGAAAGGTGCTGAGAGGGGGGTCGGCCTCTCATTGATCTCCGGCCTCGTTTCGCATGTCGAAGGAACAGTGGCGTGCACAAGCACCGACGAAGGAACCCTTGTCGATATCCATCTGCCTGCCGAAAGGAGGGCAACGGAATGAAATCCCGGGCCCTGCGTGTTCTTGTCGTCGACGACGACTTCATGATTGCGAATCTTCACGGTCAGTATGTGAGCCGCCAATCGGGCTATGAGCTGGCCGGCATCGCCCACAACTACAAGCAGACGATGAAAAAGATCGGCGATCTGAAGCCTGATCTCATCCTGCTCGACATGTATCTGCCGGATCGACCCGGAATGGAGGCGTTGCGAAGCATCAGGGCAGAGGCGATCCCCATCGACGTTATCCTGATTACGGCTGCGCGTGAGATCTGTGTTGTCGAAGAAGCTTTTCGCCTAGGAATATTCGATTATCTGATAAAACCGTTTGATTTGGATCTCCTTCAGAACGCCCTTGAGAAATACCGCGAGTTCAAGTTGCACCTGCAGGCCCCGGAAAAGGCCGATCAAATCTATGTGGAGCACCTCAAATCGCTCAGATCGGCCAACCCGTCCGTCGTGCGGAAATTACCGAAGGGGTTGGATCTCCGCACCATGGAGCGTATCAGGCAGAGCCTCGTGCAGGGGGCAGAATTCCAGAAGGTCGAAGCGATTGCGGCGGCGGCAGGAGTGAGCCGCTCTACAGCACGCGGGTATCTTGACTACATGGTAGGACAGGGGATTGCTGAAGAGGTCCTGCAATACGGAACTGTCGGCCGACCGCACAGGCTTTTTCGCCTGGTGAAGCCGCAAGCTCCGGACAGGTAACTGGCTGTCTCCGGCTCTTACCCGCGACGGATTTCAGAGGGACAATGCCAATTGCGAGGCGGGCAAGAGGCGCAGGTGACGGCGCTACGGCATTGATATCGCGATTTCATAGGTGCCGACGCTCACGCGGTCCGTCAGCATTTTCTGCCACAACATGTCCGTCACGTTAACCCGAGACTGTTTCGGCACCATCAGGACAAGCTTGGCCCCCTCGTCAGCGATGCGCTTCCATTGGTCAGCCTTCTCCGGAGTAATGCTCCCCTCCGTTTCGACCGATACCACAGCGAGAACCATGCCATGATTTTTGAGGATCAATTCCGGGCATGTATCGGGATCGACGATTATCTCCTTATATTCCTTGGCGTAACGCTGGCGCATGGTGCCGACTATGAGATCATGGACAAGCTTTTCATTCATGCTCCATCCTCCTTGCCGCTGTTCTTCGCGAGGCGTGCCGCAAAATCCACTTCAATGAGCCTGCCGCGCTCCGCGTTCTCACTGCGAATAGCCGCCCTGCGTGGCCCCCCCTTGATGGATGCCGGTTCCATCGTATGTTTCCGCTCGTCTGCCGGCTGCTCTGCGCTCATTTGGCGCGGGGTCGAAGTGAATTGGGTCTGCAGATCCGGCGAATAAACAGCGATGACGTCATCAGCAGGTATGAAGCATTTGTGCGGTTGGGCGCCGAAGACGAGCGTTGCGGTGATGCCTTCACCGTCCCATTGAATCGCCATCCGCGATGTGAAGACAAGCGTCAACCCTTTCTGTTGTTCTTCATCCGTGAACGACCTTTTTCCGAGCGAGACCCGGTCTGAATAGCGGACGACGATATATACCCTGCCCGCAAGGTCCAGGAGCTCAAAAAAGACTAAGCGCTTCATATCATTCAATGACATTTATCCCTCAATTCGATTACTGCGCAGGCGCCAGAGAACGAAAGCGCCGACAATCATAAAAAGGCTCAGAAACTGCCCCATGGTAAGTGCGCCGACAAGGGCATCGCCTTCGGGCTCCCGGACAAACTCTACCAGAAATCGAAATATGCCGTAGAGCCCGAGAAACAGCGCCGTCAGCAGGCCGCTTTTATGGAGTCGGTCCTTTGCGACCCAGAGCATAATAAAGAGGACGATCCCTTCGAGAACGACTTCATAAAGTTGGGACGGATGGCGAGGGTACGGACCCCCGTCGGGAAAAACCATGGCCCAAGGAACATCGGTTACGCGTCCGAAAAGCTCCCCATTAATGAAGTTGCCGAGCCGTCCGAGGCCGAGGCCGATCGGCGCGGTTGCCAATACCATGTCCGCCATTGTCCAGAAATCCTGATCAGTCGAGCGGCAGAAAAGATAGCCAGCAAGGACACTCCCGATGAGGCCACCATGAAACGACATGCCTCCATGCCAGACGGCGATGATTTCAAACGGGTTGGCGAGATAAAAAGAGGGGTTGTAAAAAATCACATGACCGAGCCGCGCACCGAACAGAAGGCCAAGAATAAGCCAGGTGAAGAGCGATTCGACAAAGTCTTTCGCGACCGGGGTCCCTTTTTTCTTCAGCTGATACTTGAGGAGAAAAAATGATGCCGCAAAACCCGCCAGATACATTACTCCGTACCAGCGAACCGCGAGCGGACCCACGCGGATTATTTCGGGATCTACGTTCGGATATTGGATCATAATGCCAAATCACTCCTCATCTATTATAACGATAGACGCCTGATTACAAAGGGCGTTCGGCCCGATGCGCATAAACCGTGCCGAGGCTCAACGGGATCTGCCGGCAGCGTACGAATCCGGCGTCGGAAAGCAACTTCCTGAATGCCTCAGGATTTGGGAACGCTTCGATCGAATCACCAAGATATTCATATGCAGATCGCTTGGAGAATAGTGTTGCAATCGCCGGGAGGACCGACTTCAGATAAAATCGGTAAATCGGCCTGAACCAGCCGGCAGGCATTGAAAACTCAAGAATGACGAGACGTCCGCCCGGCTTCGTGACGCGGAATATTTCGGCGAGCGCTTTCGGGGTCTCATGCATATTTCGTATGCCGAAAGCGCAGGCGACTGCATCGAATGAGTTGTCGCGAAAAGGCATCGCATATGCAGAACCTTGTAATGGGACGAAACGCCCATCGGGAATTTTCTTTCGGGCGAGGTTGAGCATGTTGAAACTGAGGTCAAGTCCGGACACCTGTGCCCCCGAGCGGAGGAAGCCAAGAGAACTGTCACCGGTTCCGGCCGCGAGGTCCAGAATATACTCTCCACCCGATGCGGCGAGCTCCCGCGTCATGACGCGCCGCCAGTAATAATCCTGGCCGAACGAGAGCAGATGGTTCAGAAAATCATATCGCTGCGCTATGTCATCGAACATGGAAACAATAGTATACAGGAGGAAAGCTGGGGGAGTCAGGAGCAGCCGGGAGCTCAGCGGTTATCGCCGCAGTGTTGATTATTTCAGTCCGATTACCTTGAATATGCCGTTCTTGACGAGATTGACCGCTATGGCCGCAAGAAGGAGATATGCCACTTTAGCCACTGCACGGGCACCGTTCTGTCCGACAATCTTCAGAATGACTTCCGCCCATGTGAAGCTCAGCCACGCCAGAACAAGCACCACGATCAGCGACAAGATGACCGGGATGTAGCCGTAAGTCCCGGCCAGAATAAGCGCTGTCGTGAGTGTAGCCGGCCCGGCGAGCAACGGCGTGCCGAGCGGGACGGCCCCCAGGTCCGGGCCGGAGCGCCCGGTCTTGACCCTGCCGGTCACGATTTCGACAATGGATATCACCAGGAGCAGGATACCGCCGCCTATCATGAAATCTTCTACCTGTATACGCAATGCATTGAACATCACCTGGCCGAGAAACACGAACACAACGGCAACCGTAAATGCCGTGACAACAGAGTGAAGGGCAACCCGCCGTTTCTGCGCCTGTGACAGTTTTTCGCTGATCGATATATAGATGGGCAGTACTCCCGGTACGTTAATCGCTACCATAATCGGAATAAAGGTGAGAAAAAAGGCTTCAAACTGGTTCATGTCTCAATTGTAGCGGGCGCCTTCTTTTAAAGCAAATCGGCTCGGAGGGGCGCAATGTTCGGCGCAGGCGCGCTAGCTAGCCTTATTCATAGCCGGCGCAGCCTGTGAACACCCAGGCACCTCTCTTTGAAATGGACACCCCACACCTCAATGCGAAGCAGTTTATGAATAAAGTGGGCTAAAATAGACAACTTCAATTCGGAGGGGCATGAGAATGAACATTGTTCGATATTGGATCGCGGCCTGCTGTCTCATTATCCTGGCTGCTTCAGGAGCGGCTGTCGCCGTTGACCCGTCCGTCTGGATAAAACAGCTTCGCGATAGCAGCGAGGAAATTCGCTCTGAAGCTGCACGCGGTTTGCTCACTGTACACACTGAAGAATCTGTTTATGCGCTGGCAGGGTTTATGGATACGACATTTATGGACTGGCATTTGCGCATAGACATAATGAAATTCCTCGGCGAAATGGCGCTTCCAAGGGCTGTGAAGTCTCTTGCAACGGTTCTCGAAACGGAGAAGTGTCCTGCCCTGAAATGGAATGCGGCAAGGGCCCTCGGCCGGTTTCCGGGCAATGAGCGGGCATATCAGGTGCTTGTGGACGTGCTGAAGGATGAGGACGAAAATCAGGTGCG
>Ga0187786_10000229_pt1 | contig 18109 bp, 14 predicted proteins | sample 0815_BV2_10_20_M_FD_132449 | JGI IMG/M metagenome (GOLD analysis project Ga0187786, IMG submission 132449) | Tropical peat soil microbial communities from peatlands in Department of Meta, Colombia - 0815_BV2_10_20_MG | ecosystem: Environmental > Terrestrial > Soil > Wetlands > Peat | place...
CTCGACGCTCATGGTGTCGGGCATGGTCAGTACAAGACGATAGCCCCGCGCAGCGGCGACAAACGCCAGGCCGATGCCGGTGTTGCCGCTCGTCGGCTCGATAATGACGGTATTGGGCCCGATCAGCCCCGCCTGTTCAGCCGCTTCAACCATCGCAAGGCTGATGCGGTCTTTTACGGACGACGCAGGGTTGAACGACTCGACCTTGACCAGGACCGTCGCGCCGCTGCCGTTCGCCATGCGGTTTATGCGGACGAGCGGCGTATTGCCTATTGTCTTCGTAATGTCTTCAAAAATTCGCACCATGCCGAAACCCCTTTTCACCTGGCTTGAAAAACATGAAGATCGCAGTCTTCGTCAAACTGTTTTCAAGGCCTGTTCTATATCTGCAATAATATCGTCGATATGCTCGATGCCGACCGAGAGCCTGATAAAATCGGGGGTTACCCCTGTTGCGCGTTGCTGCTCCTCGGTCAGCTGCTGATGCGTAGTGCTCGCAGGATGAATTGCGAGCGTCTTGGCGTCGCCGATATTTGCGACATGCGATACGAGCTTTAGCGAATCGATGAAGGCACGTCCGGCTGCAAGTCCGCCATTCACGCCGAAACCGATAATCGCACCGGCGCCTTTCGGCAGGTACTTTTTTGCCTTCTCCCGCTCCGGGCTGGAGGCGAGCCCCGGATAATTCACCCATGAAACCTTGGGATGTTTTTCCAGATATTCAGCCATGACAATAGCATTTTGCGCATGACGCTCCATTCTCAGGTGCAGTGTTTCGAGCCCTTGCAGGAACAAAAAAGAATTAAAGGGCGAAACCGCCGGACCCAGGTCGCGCAGCAGCGTCACTCTGGCCTTGATAATATATGCGATGTTGCCGAGGGGCTTGAGCGCCTCTATGAAGTTAATGCCGTGATAGCTGGGGTCAGGGTCGGCTATCAGGGGATACTTCGACCTGCCGTCAGGCACTTTTGCGGTCCAATCGAACTTCCCTGAGTCGACAATGACGCCGCCGATGGATGTTCCGTGGCCGCCGATGAACTTGGTCGCAGAGTAGACCACAATATCGACTCCAAAGGCGAACGGCCGGAGCAGGTACGGGCTCACCGTATTGTCCAGGATAAAGGGGATCCGATTCTCATTCGCTATGGCGGCGACAGCTTCAAAATCGGTCACATTCAGCTTCGGATTGCCTATGCTCTCGGCATAAATCGCCTTGGTCTTCGGCGTAATCGCCTTCCTGATACCTTCGGGGTCGGAGGAGTCGACGAATCTGACCGTAATGCCGAACTTGGCAAGCGTATATTTGAAGAGACTGAATGTGCCTCCATAGAGATTGTCGAATGAGACGATTTCATCGCCTGCCTGTGCGATGTTCAATATGGCGAGCGTTATTGCCGACTGGCCTGACGCCACTGCAAGGGCGCCCACCCCGCCTTCGAGTTCTGCGACACGCTTTTCGAAGACGTCGGTCGTCGGATTCATAAGACGCGTATAAATATTGCCGAACTCCTTCAGGGCAAACAGGTTGGCGGCATGCTCCGTGCTCTTAAACTGATACGACGTTGTTTGGTAAATCGGGACGGCGCGGGAACCTGTCGCTGAATCCGGCGTCTGCCCTCCATGCAAAAGAATGGTTTCAGGCTTGTACATGCTTGCACCTCCGATGAGACTGACGACACCACGAATTTATTATCAGATAAATCCTATCGACTTCATAGAGTATGATAATGGGGGGAGAATTTTTTGTCAAGTTATTTTACGAGTGCGAATCAGCTCGCTTGAGAACAGTATCCCGCGACTGCGGTTTGCATGCTTTTCTGAATACTTCGCTTAGAGCAGCCCTTTGATGCTCGCCAGCGCACCGACGACATCGAGGTCGAACTGCAGGCCCGCTCTTTCGGTGATAAAGGACATGACCCGCTCTTCAGACCATCCCTTGCGATACGGACGGTCATATATCAGGGCATCGTACACATCGGCAACCGCCAGAACGCGCGCTCCAATGCATATCTCGGCGCCTTTCAGTCCATGCGGATACCCTCCGCCGTTAACCCATTCATGGTGCTGGACAACTACCGGGACGACATTACGATACGCCTCTATGGGCTCAAGAATGCGCCCTCCCATTTCAGGATGGGTTCGCAAAAGGGCAAACTCCTCGTCGGTCAGTTTTGAAGGTTTGTCGAGTATCCGGTTCGGTATGCCTATCTTCCCGATGTCGTGCAGCAGCCCGCCTCTGTGCAGAAGGTCCTGTTCTTCATGCGACAGGCCGGCGGCGCGACTGATATCGAGTGCCAGGGCTGTAACCCGTTCCGAGTGGCCCGCCGTCCACGAGGACTTCGCGTCAACCGTGCGGGCCAGGGCGGTGAGCGTTCCCCAGTTCAACCGGCTCAGCTCTTCCATGAGGCCGGTGTTGGCAAGGCCTGTTGCAACCTGATCGGCTATCTGACGGATCCGGATCCGGTCTTCGTCGATGAGGCTGCTCGGGACGGAATACCCAAGGGCAAGAACGCCGGTCAGTCGGTTGCGGATAATAACCGGCACCAGAACGTATTGCGAGCAGCCGTTCAGGGGAGAGAGAATATCGGCAAAGTCGCCGGGCTGCTCAAGCACAATGCTCTCCCGAATCCCGCGCAACCGCTCCAGCGTACCGTTGTGCAGCGAAACGGCCTGTCTCGTCAGCCCGCCTGCCGCTTCGCCATGCCCGTTCTTCGTGAACATCAAAGGGTGTTCGCCTTCTTTCCCATCGAGCAGCAGGAAATTCATGGTATCGCACGACACGACCTTGCCGGTGTTTGTCAGGACGGTAGCAACAATCTTTTCACGGTCAAGGGATGTGAGGATCGAGCGGATCAGGACGCCCGTTTCATTCAGGCTCGTAAAATGTCTGCCGAGATGATCCGACATCGAATTGAACGAATCTGCAAGATCCTGGAATTCATCAGCGCTATTCACTTCGACGCGCCCAGTGAAATCGCCCTTCCCGACACGTTCCGTCTCCGCCTTCAGCCGGGCGAGGGGCTCCAGGTTCCGTCGGATATTGATGCTGCTCAGCAGTAATGCAACGAAGAGCGCGAGCGTCAGCACCGAACCGAGGATCAGGCCCATCCTGTTGATCGTCGCAAACGCGGTGCCCCTGGTTTGCGCTACGATTACCCGCCAGGCATCCGCCCCGTAATCCTGTTGCAGGAATACCGACCAGTATGCCGCGAGATAGTCCTCGTTTCCTTCCGACCACTCAAGCTTGCCGACCGATATCTCCTTCATCTTGGCTTCAAGCCCTTGGGCGGTCGCAGTCTGCAGGTGGGCGGTACTGTACAGCACCGTTGAGGACGGTCTCAGGATGTGCAGCTCCGCCAGCGGCGGCAGGGCTACGCGCGCCATGTCCCAGAGATATTCGGCGTTAATCTGCCCGATCAGCAGGGCCTGCCTATTATCGTGAGGCTGAAGACAGACGGCAAGAAACAGGCGGGCGCCGCCGTCGCCTGTCTCGTCCGTATACAGGAGGCTCTTACCGGGAACAAGCCGCTCAATCTGCGCCGACAATGCTAAGGGATACGTGACCGGGGCGCCAAGTATGGTGCGTGCTACCGATTGATTATGAAAGTGGGTCAGCCTGACCAGTCGCGGCGGTTTGCCGCTGTCTTCTCTCGCGCGATAGGCAAGGGCTGCGGTGAGCAGGTCCTCGTCTTTTGCGACCGACATGACCTGCATCTCGGACTCGACCAAATCGAGCCCTTCGAGAACGGACATGCCGGCGTTCTTGCTCGCATGGTGCAGTCTGCGGTAAGTCTCCTCGCGCTGTTCGTCGGCAATCTGGCGCAGGGAGAAAAAGGCGAGAATGCCGATAGGAATGAGCGCACTCACCACGAAGAGCAGGAGGAAGCGCCTAGCGACCTTGCTCTTCATAAAGAAGAATTTGCCGTTCATGGATACAGTTAGTAGTCAGCCGCGAGGCCTACAAAGGCGCCGTTGTTCGCGCGAATGATGTCGTCGAGGCTGTCTTTGTTTGAAACCTGCTTCTTAGTCTGGCCGTCAGCCCCCATGCTGTAGAGGTCGTAATCGCTGTTAATTGGATTCAGCATTTTATCCCTGCGGCACTTGCCTTGCCAGTTGGTCGTTGTGTCATCGGCGATGTTGAGGTATTCGTAAGCATGCCCCCACGGGTCAAGCAAACCGCCATAGCCGATCTCGCCGAGGTTGTTAGGATAACGTTCGTTCGTCGTTCGAAAGCCCTCGATCGCGACAGACATGTTCATTATTTCCGCTGTCGCACGCTTGTTTCTGGTCTTTTCGATATAGCCGGCATAGGCAAACAGCGCAATCGCAGCCAGAATGGCAATGATAGCAATGACTGCCAGAACCTCCAGCAGCGTAAACCCCTTTTCCGAGCGTTTTGTTTTGGTCAATGTCATATTTGAGAGGCGATCATGCATTATTGGCATACTCCATAAAGATAATTATCGTAGTAATAAGCATATTATTAACCCACTTTGCTCAGAAACTTTTTCAGAGCATGGGGGCTGTCTCAAAGCGAAGTGCCTGAGTTCTTACCGCCCGCGCGAGCTAGGAAGGCATGAATTCGTTGATTGGACTAATACGGAACGCTAATCAATATGAAGGACAACTGCGAAGCTGTTGAACAAAATCCAGACAGGGTCGCCTTTCCGCAGTTGCAGAGACGCGCCGGCCTCGGCTGACGTTATTGAGCAGAGCTCGGTCTGCGCGGAGATGCGGACCACATATTCAGTGCTTATTTTACCTGTGTTCACCCGTTCGACCGTGCCGTGAAAACGGTTCTCCGCACTGCTTTCCGGCTCATTCGCCCCGCGCTGGAGAAGGACCCACGGGGCCTTTACTTCAGCCGTAACGAGCTGTCCTATGCGCAGCCCAAGCCGCACCGCGCTGTCGTTTGTTATGACGGTCGACAGTCGATGCCCCTCCAGCGTCTGGATGCAGACGAGCGACTGGATATCTCCCTGTTTAAATGCCAGTATCTTCCCGTAAAAACTGTTCCGGGCGCTCGTCGTGCGGGCCGCCTCCTTTTCGATATGGCGCTTCGTTATCTGCCGGATTTCATCTTCCGAAAAGGAAACATAAGACGATGTGAGCGTCGGCGTCGAATGGCCGAGCAGCTTCTGCACCGCCGGAAGGGGCATATTGCCCTGCATCAGCTCAACCCCTCGGGATCTCCTGATCGATTCGGGTCCGCCGAGCTGTTGCGGGAAGCCGCACGCGACCGCCCGTTCGTAGAACTTCCGCCGTACAAAGGCCGCGTCAATACCCAACCCCTCCGCAAGGGACGCCCTGAATGCATCATCGGCGAGCATTACGGCAATCTCCGCCGAAAGAGAGTCGGATATTTGAACCTCGCGCATGCCGGTGCGCCGATCGCGGGAAAAAATCACGACTTTGCGAACAAGCCCGATATCCTGCAGGGGATCAAGGTCGAGCACCTCATTGAGTTTGCCGCCTGTATAGCGAATAAGCAAAAAAATCAGCAGAATCCTTTTGCGGGAGAGCCGCACATCCAGCCGAGGCGATTCGCCGGCCCATAGACGGAACGAGTGCTCCAACTGACCGAGCTGAACAGTATCCAGGCAAGTGCCGGCTCTAATAGTATCGTCAATTTTCATTGATTGCGCCCTCCTCAACGTACTGGTCCGCCCATTCGCCTTCGGACATCTCCGCCGGGTGCCCTGCTCGCCGGCCCGCAAGAAATTACTTGACGATCCGGCTGTTTCATGCTAGACTAACATGTAATTTATATTATTCGTGTCTATAGTGTCAATAGGAGGGCTTTTTACTCAGCGGTCTTTGCCGCAAGCCGGGCCTTTCTCCTGCCGTGACAGGCTGAACCAATGGGGGTGCCTCGTGGACTTTTTCAACGTTATCTTCCCGATCTCGGGGGTCCAGACCAATCTTCTCGTTCCGCCGCTCGTGGCCCTTGTGGTTTCCTTTTTCACCTCCATGGGCGGGGTGTCAGGCGCTTTCCTCCTGCTGCCGTTTCAGATGAGTTGCCTGAATTACACCAGTCCGTCAGTCAGCGGCACGAATTTCATCTTCAACATTGTAGCTATTCCGAGCGGTGTTTACCGCTATATCAAAGAAGGCCGCATGGCATGGCCGCTCACGTGGGTCGTCATTGCGGGGACCCTGCCGGGGGTCTTCATCGGCTACTATCTGCGTGTCATGTATCTGCCGGATCCCCGGGCATTCAAGCTCTTCGTTGGCTGCACTCTGCTGTATATAGGGACTCGCCTGCTGTATGAGTTCACCGGCAAGGCACGCGAAAAGACCGCTGCGAACAAGGCGCTCGAAAAAAAATTCGCTGAGCGGGCCAAGATGATGAAGCAAGACCAAAAGGCACGCATTGCCGCCGGTCTGCCGCCCGAGGCGGTTGTAAAGACCATTTCCGTCTCGCTCGGCCGCATCGAATACGAGTTCTGGGGGGAGCGGTTCTCGTATCCCACGATGGGCATGTTGCTGCTCGCGTTCGTTGTGGGAATAATAGGCGGCACTTACGGCATCGGGGGCGGAGCCATCATTGCGCCGTTCTGTGTCGCGGTCTTCCACCTGCCGGTCTACACGATTGCCGGCGCTGCATTAATGGGAACGCTCATAACCTCGGTTGCAGGCGTCCTGTTTTATAGCGTAATTCCCTCGCACGGGGTTTCAACGGCGCCGGACTGGGCGCTCGGTTTTCTCTTCGGCATCGGGGGATTCGTCGGCATCTACCTCGGGGCGCGGTTCCAGAAATTTGTGCCGCAACGTTACATAAAGCTTGTCCTCGGCGTCATCATCGTCGGACTCGCGTTCCGGTATATTTCCCAGTATTTCATGCCGTAACAGACAGCCCGCATTATGCATAAACTGCTTCGCAGGGCAGGTGCGGGGTGTCCGCCATAAGGCAGGCCTGACAGCAGAGCGGCTTATTTCAGATCACTTCGTAAATACTTCTACAAGCCTGTCGAGTTCATCAAGGGAGTAATACTCTATTTCGATGGTGCCTTTTTTGCCTTTGTGGTGAATCATGACCTTGGTGCCGAGCGCACGGACCAGCTTGTGTTCGAGATCGACGACTTCGGGCATCTTTTCTTTCTTTTTCGGTTTGGCCAAAGGATGCGCCATCTTCCTGCAAAGCGCCTCGGCGGCACGGACGCTCATACCAAGGTTCAGAATAGTCTTCGCAGCATCGATCTGCTTCTGCCTGCCCTCCAGGGACAGAATCGCCTTGGCATGGCCGAGCGTAATCGCGCCGTTGTTGACATGTGCCTTGATTTCCTCGGGCAGTTTGAGGATGCGGAGATAATTGGAGACGGTTGCGCGGTCCTTGCCGACGCGCGCCGAGAGCGTCTCCTGGGTGAGATGAAACTCCTTTATCAGCCGGTCGAATGCATCGGCCGTCTCGATGGGATTGAGGTCTTCGCGCTGTATATTCTCGATGAGCGCTATTTCGACGGCATCCTGCGATGAGACATCCTTGATGAGCACCGGTATCTTTTTCAGCCCGGCAAGTTGCGATGCCCGCCACCGTCGTTCTCCGGCTATCAGGCGGAAGGTGCCGTCGCCCACGCGGGAGACGATTATCGGCTGAAGAACGCCTTTCTCCTTAATCGAGTCGGCCAGTTCTTTCAGCGCTTCGTCGCGGAAGACCTTGCGCGGCTGATGCATGTTCGGCACGATCTTCAGGATGTCGAGCTTGACGACGTCGTCTCCCTTTTCGGGGAGGAGTGCTTCCAGACCTTTACCCAGCGCGCTCTTCATACAGCATCTCCATGGCAAGGGCAAGGTAACTCTGCGCCCCCTTTGATCGGGGATCATAAAGCACCGCGGGTTTCCCGTGGCTCGGGGCCTCGCCCAGCGTTACGTTTCGTGGAATTTGAGCTTCGTACACTTTATCGGGAAAGTGTTTCTTCACCTCGGCCGCAACCTGATGCGACAGCGTGTTGCGCGAATCGAACATCGTAAGGACAATCCCTTCGATATCGAGTGACGGATTGAACGAACCGCGCACCAGTGAAAGGGTTCGCGAAAGAAGGCTGAGCCCCTCCAGCGAGTAATATTCACACTGAACGGGGACGATCATCGAATCGGCCGCCACCATGCCGTTGAGGGTCAGGAGGCCGAGAGACGGGGGGCAGTCGATCAAAATGAACGAATACCGCTCCTTCAGCGGTTCGAGCGCCTTTTTGAGCACGTACTCCCGATGTTCGCGGTCGACAAGCTCAACCTCCACCGCAAGCAGATTGATGTCGGCCGGTGCGAGAAAAAGATTCGGCACTCCGGTCGGTACGATGACATCCTCGAGCGTATGCTTTCCTGTATAAACGTCATAGAGGCTGCGCGCGATTTCGTGGCGGGCAAAGCCGAGGCCGCTCGACGCGTTGCCTTGCGGGTCGTTGTCTAAAACGAGAACATTCTGTTTTTCAAGGGCGATCGACGCGGCAAGATTCACCACCGTCGTGGTCTTTCCGACCCCGCCCTTCTGGTTGGCAACTACTATGCTTCTGCCCATAAGGGTTTGATTTTAACACAAAGACAGCAGGCTAGCCCATATCCTTGTTGGTGCCGGATGTCCGCGTCTGCAATGAGTACTGTGCAAGATAAAATAGTTCGTCTTACTGTACATTTTTCATGAACTCCATCCAGATGGGGAGCGCCGCCCGAGCACCCGCCTCTTTCGGGCCGATCGGCTTATGGTTGTCGCGGCCCACCCAGACCCCGACAACCAGGCGATCATCAAAACCGACGAACCATGCATCGGTAAATTCATTGGTCGTTCCGGTTTTGCCATAGACCACGCGCTGCAGCTCTTTGGTCCTGGCTGCGGTGCCGGATTCGGTTACCGCGCGCAGCAGTTCCCTCATCTGATCGACCGTCTCGGGCGGCAGCACCTGCTTCGTTTGCGGAATCGTTTCTTCCATGATGATGCCCTGTCGGTTCAGCACCCGGTCATACGTAACCGGTTCGACCTTCTTGCCCGTGGCGAATACGGAATACGCCAGCGTCAGGTCGAGCGGCGTCACGTCGGAGGCGCCAAGCGCGGTCGGCAGATACGGCTGGAGCTTGCTCCGGTATCCGCACCGCTGAGCAAAGTCGATGACATTATCGATGCCGAGCTGGTTCGCAAGCCGCACGGTCGCGACGTTCAGCGAAAGGGCGATGGCGGTCTTCATCGATACCGGACCGTGATATTTTCCGTCGTAATTCTTTGGGGACCAGGGCTGGCCGGGCCGTGCGCCGGGGAACGATACAGGGGCGTCAAGCAGCGTATCGTCGGGCTTCATGCCGTTTTCAATGGCAGTACCGTAGACAAAGGGCTTGAATGCCGAGCCCGACTGTCGCATGGCCTGCGTTGTGCGGTTGAATTGCGTCTCCCAGTAATCAGTGCCGCCGGCCATTGCCCGAATCTGGCCGGTCCGGTAATCAAGGGCGATGAGTCCGGCCTGCACGCCCTTTTTTACCCGCTTCTCCAGTTCCACAATGCCGCTTTTGACTGCTTCTTCAGCAGCCTTCTGGAGGCGCGTGTCGACAGTCGCATAGACCTTCATGCCCGATATATAGATTTTGTCGCCGTATTTCGCCTCCATCTGCTGGCGCAGGTATTCGACAAAGTACGGTGCTTCGTACCGACGATAAAACGGACGCGAGGGCAGAGGCTCTTTATTTGCCTTTTCAAACTCCGCCTTTGTGATATAGCCGAGATCGAACATGCTGTGCAAAACGAGCGAACGGCGTAGCTTGGCCTTCTCGGGGCTGCGGAACGGAGAATATTGGGAAGGCGCCTTTTGCAGCCCGGCGATCATGGCCGCCTCGCTCAGGCTCAGGGCGCCGACCGACTTGCCGAAGTATGTCTGGGCGGCCGCCTCAATGCCGTATGCCCGCGTGCCGAAATACGCCTGATTCATGTACATGCCGAGTATTTCGTCTTTGGTATAGCGCTTTTCGATCTGGACAGAGATGATAGCCTCTTTCACCTTTCTGATGACGCTCTTTTCAGGCCGGAGAAAAAGCATCTTGGTAAGCTGCTGCGTAATGGTGCTGCCGCCCTCAACGATCCTGCGCGCCAGGATGTCTTTGTACAGGGCTCGCAGGACGCCGATGAAATCGACGCCGGGATGCGAATAGAACCTCTGATCTTCGATAGCAATAAATGCCTTCTTTACCCGATCGGGTATCTGATGCTGAGGAACAAAATTACGGCGCTCATAATAGAATTCCGCGAGCACTTTGCCGTCTGCGGAATAGACCACTGTCGATTCAATAGGTGAGTAGGTTTCGAGCGTCTTGACCTCCGGCAGATCCGAAAGCGACCAGTAGAGAAGCCCTACGCCGGCGCCGAACAAAATACCGAAGATCGCAAGGAAAAGCAGGAGTTTCCAATTGGAGAAGAAAGACATGAGGGTATTATAGCAGGAGAATAATAGCGCGGAAGGCGCCTTCCTCGCTTCCGAACTTTCGGCTACCTTCTGCCTTATGGCCCCTGACTTCTGTCTCCTGACTTGCTATAGTAAGAAATGCAGCCCGACCTTTCCAAAGTGCCGACGAATCCAGGGGTCTATATCTTCAAAGACCGCAAAGAAAAGATCCTGTATGTCGGCAAGGCCAAGAACCTGCGGAATCGCCTCAGGAGCTATTTCCAGAACTCTTCGGGGCTTGACGCACGCAAGGCGCGCATGGTGAGCCTGGTCCGCGACTTCTCATTCATCGCGACCGGCAACGAACTTGAAGCCTTCATCCTCGAAGCAACGCTTATCAAGCGGCACAAGCCGCCGTTCAACATCGTGCTGCGCGACGACAAGAGCTATCCGTACCTTGAGATCACGATGAGTGATCCTTGGCCCTGCATCCAGGTTATAAGGAGAATCAGGAGGGACGGCAATCGCTATTTCGGTCCGTATGTGCCTGCCCAGGCGATGTGGGAAGCGCTCGACTTCATTCGCCGCACCTTCCCGATACGCACCTGCAAGCACGCCCTCGACACCCCGATGCGCCCCTGTGTCCAGCACCAGATTAAGCGCTGTTCCGCGCCGTGCGCCGGACTGATCAGCAGAGACGACTACTTGAAGGTGGTCGATGATGTCATCCTCTTCCTCCGCGGCGAAAAACAGGGCCTGCTCGACAGGCTCGAGCAGCGCATGCAGGAACTCTCCAATGCCCTTCAATTCGAAGAGGCCGCGGCTGTCCGCGACCGTCTCGCGCTTTTACGCAAGGCGTTTGAGGCCCAGAAGGTTGTCGCACCGGAGCTGGGCGATCTCGATGTCGTCGGCTTTGCGGCGGAAGGCACAGGGGAGCCGTATCGAGCGGCTGTCGAGATCCTGTTTGTGCGGGGCGGCGTGCTGATCGGTTCGCGGGATTATGTGATCGACAAACCGGTCAGCAGGGATGAGCCGGAAATCCTGCGCGATGTTTTGCAAAACTTCTATGCCAAAGACATTCTGCCCCCGCCGCTGATAACAGCCGATGTCATGCCCGACAGCAGCGAGGTCCTGTCCGCCTGGCTTCTGCAGCGGCGCGGAGAGCCGGTAGCCGTCGAATCTCCGAAAAAAGGGAAAAAGCGTGACCTGGTTGCCATGGCCAATGAAAATGCGGGATTCGCCCTTGAGCGAAAAAGGCGCCGGATAGCCGAAGACCTTCCGGCCGAGTTGCAGGAGCGCCTTGCGCTGCATGCCATGCCGAAAACCATCGGCGCTTTTGATGTATCGACTATCCAGGGCAGTGACTCGGTCGGCGCCTTTGTCTACGCCGAGCACGGAAAATTCAGAAAAGACCTCTATCGGCACCTTCGGATAACCGAGGTTGCCGGGGTGGACGACTACGCAATGATGAAAGAGACCATTGAGCGGACGTTGCTGAACCTTGACGAGCAGATCCCCGACCTGCTGATCGTTGACGGCGGTCGCGGTCAGCTTGACGTGGCCAGAAGGGTATTAAGGGACCTTGCTATCGACCGCGACCTTGTGAGCCTGGCCAAGAAGCCGGACCGCGTATTTCTCACTGATGACAATGTCGTTCCGATAGATGATGCGAGCAGGTCGTCGCTCTTTCTCAGGCGCATCCGGGACGAGGTGCACCGATTCGCGATCAGCTATCACCGGAAGCTTCGCGACAAGCGGCTCAGCGAGTCGGTGCTCGAAGGAATCCGCGGGGTCGGCCCCGGACGCCGCCTGGAGCTTCTCAGGCATTTCGGCAGCCTCGACGGTATCCGCACGGCATCGGCAGATGATATTATGAAGGTCAGGGGCATAACACGTCCCATCGCAGAGAGCATCCTGCTCGAAATCAATCGCAAGGAGTCGCCTGAATGAACATTTTCATTTCCGGTTCAATGGCATACGACCGCATTATGGATTTCCCGGGCCGATTTTCGGACCATATCATGCCGGACAAGATTCACATGCTCAATGTCTGCTTCACGGTAAATGGCATGGCCGAAAAGCTCGGCGGAACGGCCGGGAATATTGCATATACCCTTGCGCTGCTTGGTGAAACGCCTACGCTTATCGCCGCTATCGGAAAAGATTATGCGACATATTTTTCATGGCTGCGCAGCCACGGCATCTCTGCCGACAGTCTGACCATTGTCCAGGAAGAGTTCACTGCAGGCGCTTATATTACGACCGATCAGGCCGATAATCAAATTACGGGGTTCAACCCCGGTGCGATGAAACACCGGGCGCGGTTCGACTTCTTCACCGCTACCGCTGATACGGCCATCGGCATTATTGCCGCCGGCAATCTTGCGGATATGGCTGCCCATGCCGAAGTGTATCGCAGCAAGGGGGTTCCGTTTATCTGCGACCCCGGCCAGTCGCTCACCGCATGGGACGGCGATGCGCTCAGAAAATGGATAGCGGGCTGCACAATTTTGATCACCAATGATTATGAACTTGAGTTAATTATGAAGATGACCGGCATGCCGCGTATAAGCATCCTTGAGGCGGTTGACACCCTTATTACTACGCTGGGGGAAAAGGGATCGGTCATTGCAACGAAAAGCGGGGAAACACATATTCCTGCCGCCGACGTCAATAAAGTGCTCGACCCGACCGGCGCCGGCGATGCATACCGAGCCGGACTGATGAAGGGGATCATTCTGCAAAGGCCTCTCTCCGTAGCCGGCAGGATGGGCGCGGTAGCAGCAGCCTATGCAATAGAGCAGTACGGCACGCAGGAGCACCGTTTCACGTGGGATGAGTTTGACGCCCGTTTCAAACAGAATTTCGGCGAGCCGATAGCGAATCGGTGAGCTTCTGTTGGATGCTAATTATTGAGGAGTGACCCGATGGACGATATCAAGAAGAAAATTTCACTAGATGACCTTCAGCTGCCCGGGTTACCCGACACGACGGTGGAGGTGATCACGGCGCTTGAAGATGATAACTGCTCAATCCAGAAGCTTGAACAGGTTATTCTTCGCGACCCTACGCTGACGGCCGAGATTCTGAAGATTGCGAACGCTCCGCTGTACCGGACCGGCAAGTCCGTCAAGACCGTTGCGGAAACTATCATGGTGCTCGGCATGGGCAACCTTGTTTCCCTCGTTTCCATCGCTTCCCTGGCGAACGAGTTTTCGACCCATGAATTCGACCGCACCATCCTCAGGCATATGCTTGCGGTTTCCGCCATCGCCGCGCTGCTGGCCCCGGAGGTAAAGAGCACACGCGTACGGAACGAGTTTGCCGTTGTTGCCGGGTTGCTCCACGATATCGGCAAGCTCGCGATGAGCTCCGGCATGCCGGGCGATTATGGCAAAACACTCGAAAGGGGGCTTGCCGAACAACGCTCGTTTGCAGACCTGGAGCGCGAACATTTCGGCTTCACGCATGCCGAAGCGGGTGCCTTGCTTGCCGAACGCTGGCATTTTCCGCCTCTTTACCGGGAGGTTATTGCTGCTCACCACAATGCAGGAGTACCAACCGAAATGAATGAAGTCGCGGCACTCACAACATTGATCCGCATTGCGGATTGCCTTGCACTGGATGCCGGCATAGGCCACGGAACGGCAGAGGTGCCAGAGCTGCAGCAACTGATCTTCCTGCTCGGCATCAGTGCCGAGACCCTCGAAACTATTCGTCCGCAAATTGATGAGATGAAGACGATGAAGATTTAACCTGGGTTATTCATGGCATATGAGGAATAGCCCGCTATTAAAAACGAGGCAGAAACAATAGGCAATCTGTTTCTGCCTCGATGGAGATTTGCCGCTACCGGTGCCGCACCTCGTCATTTCCGGCAATCAGCGCATTTCCGGGACAGGTACTATTTTTTCTGCATTGCCTGCCACTCTTCAATTACCGCCTTGCACTCAGGCGTCGCCTTGGCGAGATTTTCCGGTTTGGCAACGCAGCCTCTTCTGCCGCCGCCGCCCTTTGCGACATCGGCACACGGACCACCGGGGGCAATAAGGGCGCCGCATTCCTTTTCGAACTTCGCCCTGTTGGCATCATCATCCGCGGCAAACGCATTGACTCCAAGAAGCAGCACCGCACTCAAAACAACAATAATCTTTTTCATTGTTACCTCCTCAGACTTTTGGATTGTATGGATGAACAAGGTCCACCCATAGGCGGGACATCAGGTGGTTTGAGGATAGTATCTCTGCCGAGCACTCATTTGTCAAGGGAAGTCATGCGAAAATCATAAAGACTACTCGACCTGCATGATTATGCTTTCCTTGCTTCACAGGGGCTCATCGGCTCGCTTGAGAGCAGAGATCCAGTACCACGCGCTAATAATATAGGTTGATGTGGAAGGTATTCACCGGTCGCCGGTTTTGAGATACTGTTCCCAGACGAGAAAGAGCTCCCGCGTTGCCCGGAGGTCGCGGGCGCAATAGCGGGCTATATCGATGTGCCGGCCGGTGCAGAAGAGGTCTTTCACATCGGCGCCTGATATGCCTTCTTCTTTCGAGCTTTTAATGCCGAAGGTGCGACACCACATATCGAGGCTGAAACGCCTCCGCACCGCTCCGTAAAAAGTGAGCTGGTCGCATAGGTCGATATGGGTTGCGTAATACCGGTTCGGCATAAGATCGCGCGTCGGCTTGATGCGATGCACTGCGGAGCGTATCAGGAGAAACGGACAGTCGAAGGTGCGACCGTTGAAGGTCACGAATTGGCCGCCCGTCGCAATAAGCTTCCAGAACTTCTGCAGGATTTCTGCCTCGGTGCCGCATTCATAAACCACGCCGTCGTCTTCGAACGGTAGAAGCATATCGCCGGGTGTCTGGAAATAGACCGCACCGCGATTCGTATCGGCGTCGAGCATGCCGATCGTGACGATCTCCGCCGTATTCGGGTAGAACGAGAGGCTCTCTCTGACCTTTCCCGCCTCTTCGTCGGTCTCTGCATACCGAAGCAGGTATTCCTGCTGTGCAGTGTCGAGGGTTTCAAAAGCGACGCCGACCGTCTCGATGTCGAAAACAATTCGCTTCATGGAAAGCGTTCCGCCTGCCCTTCATAAAGAGAAGGGGACGTCTGCGCGTCCCCTTCTCCCGTGTGTTGCACAACCGCTTCTCTGCTTTGATTACGCCGCCTGCTTCGGCAGGTTCTCCATCACCTTCCAGGTCTTGAGAATATCGATGCCTTTTTGCAGTTGAGTATCGTCTTTCTCCTCGACTTCGAAAACGGCCTTTTCCTTTTCCGTGCTCTCGCCGCCCTTTTTCGGTTCGCCGTTTTCGTTTTCGAGATGGCGCTCGAGATCGCGTTCGCGCATCACCGGGATCTCCTTGCCGTCCTTCGATTCGAGCTTCACCACAATATCGGGGGCAATGCCGACGCTCTGAATGCTCGTGCCGTTCGGCGTATAATATTTTGCGGTTGTCAGGCGAAGCCCTGATCCGTCCGACATCGGCACAAGACTCTGGACCGATCCCTTGCCGAATGTCTGCACACCGACGATGACGCCCCGCTTCCAGTCCTTCAGCGCACCTGCCACAATCTCAGACGCACTGGCGCTTCCTTGATTTACGAGGACGACGATCGGCACCTTCTCATACGTCGCAAATTCCTTCTCGGTAAAATATTCGATCTTGTCGCCTATTCTTCCCTTGATAAACACCACGAGTTTTTTCGGTGGCAGGAACTGTTCGCTTACCTCGACGGCAGCGTTCAAGAGCCCGCCGGGATTGTTTCTCAGATCAAGCACCAGTCCTTTCATGCCGGACTTGTTCAGTTCAACGAGGGCCTTTGCCATATCCGAAGCGGTTGTTTCCTGAAACTGCGTCAGCTTGATGTAGCCGATGTCATCGCGGATCATCTTGTACTTCACGCTCTTGATTTTGATGATATCGCGCACAATCGTGAAGTCCTTCGGTTCTTTCCAGCCGTCCCGATAAATGTTCAGCACGACCGCCTTGCCCTTCGGCCCGCGCATTTTGGTCACGGCGTCGTGAATGGCCATGTCTTTTGTCGATTCACTGTTGATCTTCAGGATCTTGTCTCCTGATTTCAATCCCGCCCGGTAGGCAGGCGTATCTTCGATGGGAGCGATTACCGTCAGGATGCCGTCCTTGGTGGCAATTTGAATGCCGAGACCGCCGAATTCGCCTTTGGTGTCCGCCTGGAATTCCTTGAACTGCTCCGGCGTCATATAGCCCGAATGCGGATCGAGCGATGAGAGCATCCCTTTCACCGCGCCGATCACGAGATCCTTCGTTTTCACATCGTCCACATAGTTTTTCTTGATGAGCGCCATGACCTCGGTAAAAAGACGCAGGTCGTCGTAATTGCTTTGTGCGCTGACCGCCTGAATCCCCCATCTGCCCATTACGATTCCACCCAGAATAATGCACAGCATGGCGAATATCAGCAGCACTTTTTTCCGCGAAAACATCATTTCCTCCTCTATCGCGGCGTATTAACGCCGGCCCAGCCACTGCTGGGGATCAAGCGGTTTTCCTTTATAACGAATCTCAAAATAGAGCCCGCTGTTGCCAGTCGCCTGCGATTCGCCGACTTCCCCAACAGCCTGATTTTCTTTTATTATAGCGCCGTTCTTCGAAAAAATCTTCGACAGATTGCCGTAGAGGGTATGATAGCCGCCGCCGTGGCTGACAATGACGAGCTGCCCGTAGCCTTTAAAGGTTTCGGCATAAACTACCTGCCCATCTGCAATCGCTTTTGCGGAGGTTCCGCTTGCGGCATTGATGGTAATGCCGCTCCGAAAAACCGGCAGATTGAAGATCGGATCAACCTGACTGCCGTATTTAAGCTCGACACTCCCGGAAACGGGCCACGGCAGTCTGCCCTTCTTCCGCGTGAATGCGCTGTCTTCATAAACTTCGTGCTTGCCGGAGGACGGTTTCCCGGCGCTCCGCCGCCGTTCGCGCTCTCTGCGCTCCGCCTCTTCGACAATCCGGGAAAGCCGCTTCTGATCTTCTTTCAGCGATTCTATCAGGCGCTCGTATGTCGCCTTGTCCTTGCGGACCTGCCCCAGCAGCTCTTCGCGCCGTTGCTGTTTTTCCTTCAGTTCGCCTTCTATTCTGGCAAGCTTCTTTTCCTCTCCCTGCAACGATCCCTTCAGCCGGGCCAGTTGCTCTTCCTCCTTGTGAAGGTTCGTGAGATCTTCCTGATATTTGGCGATAAGCTCGCGGTCCCTTGCCGAAATGTCGCGCAGATAGCGCATCAGCCGCATGGAACGCCCCAAATCATCGGTCGAAAGAAGAATCAGGAGGGCATCGCTCTGGGCATTCGCTCGCTGGATGGCGCGCAGGCGCCGTTTGAGATGTTCGCGCCTGACATCGAGCGCCGCTGTCGAACGGGATATCTGGTCTTGAACTGCTGCGATTTTCTCCTGGATGGTGCGAATATTCGCCCGCTGCTTCCGGTGCCGGCGATCCACCTCGCGCAGCTCCTCGGCGGCTCGTCTCAGATCCTCGACGACAGAGGCCTCGATTTTGCGGGTCTGTTCGAGTTTCTTTTTATGCTGACGGATATCACGGTCGAGTTTGTTGTACTGTTCCTTTGCGCTCGCAGCAAAAACAGCAGTCGGCTCGACTGCAAAATATATCAAATGCACTGCAAAAAGAACCGCACAGAGCCGCCAGGTGCCGTCTGTCATGCGCGCCGCGCCGTGATCATTCAGGAAAACCGTATCCTGCCTA
>Ga0187786_10000230_pt1 | contig 18093 bp, 13 predicted proteins | sample 0815_BV2_10_20_M_FD_132449 | JGI IMG/M metagenome (GOLD analysis project Ga0187786, IMG submission 132449) | Tropical peat soil microbial communities from peatlands in Department of Meta, Colombia - 0815_BV2_10_20_MG | ecosystem: Environmental > Terrestrial > Soil > Wetlands > Peat | place...
ATATCACCATATTCGATGCATCTGCGGAGTGGACGCTTGACACCCGACAGTTCATTTCAAAGGGCAAGAACAGTCCGTTTGACGGTCTTGCGGTGACAGGTCTTGTTGTTATGACGCTGATTGAAGGAAATATAGCTTACTCATTGAAATAGAGTGATTTCGGAGGCTGCATGAAAAAGGCATCCCTGGTGCTGCGCGACGGGACGGTATTTGAGGGGAGGAGCTTCGGCGCTGATACTGAACGTATTGGCGAGGTAGTCTTCAACACTTCGATGACCGGATATCAGGAGATCCTGACCGATCCGTCCTATCGCGGGCAGATCGTCACCATGACGTATACGCAGATAGGCAATTACGGCATCGTACCCGAAGACATCGAATCGCTGAATGGTCCCAAAGTTGAAGGCTTCGTTGTCGCCGAATATCAGGATGCCTACAGCAACTGGCGCGCGCGGCAGTCACTCGGCTCGTATCTGATCGAACACGGAATTCCGGGCATAGAATGGATAGATACCCGTGCCCTCACGAAACATCTCCGGACGCAGGGTGCCCAGATGGGTATCATCTCGACCCTTGAACACAATCCGTCCGCTCTTCTGGCGAGGGTGAGACAGCACCCCGGCATATCGGCATTCGATTACGTCAAAGAGGTCACGACCGGCAAGCAGTATGAATGGACGGAGACTTGCTGGGAGTGGTGCAAGGTCGAAAAGGCGACTGGGCAGACAAGGCGCCGTGTCGTTGTGTACGACTTCGGCGTAAAGTTCAACATCCTCAGGAACCTTGTGACCGCAGGCTTTGATGTTACGGTGGTCCCGGCACAGACCCCGGCGGAAGCTGTTATCGAGATGAATCCGGACGGCATTTTATTAAGCAACGGGCCGGGAGACCCCGAGACGGTAACGTATGGAATCGATGCCGCGAGGAAGTTGATGGGTAAAAAGCCGGTCTTCGGCATCTGCCTCGGCCATCAGATCCTCGGGCTGGCGATGGGAGGACGGACCTACAAGCTGAAGTTCGGCCATCACGGCGGGAACCATCCGGTCAAGGATATGGTGAGCGGCAGGGTCGAGATCACGTCGCAGAACCACAACTATTGCGTTGATGTGAAGAGCCTGAAGGGGCAGGTAGAGCTTACGCACAAGAATCTCTATGACGGATCGGAAGAGGGGATGCGGCATGTGGAACTGCCGGTCTTTTCGGTGCAGCACCATCCAGAGGCAGGGCCCGGACCGAACGATTCGACGCACCTCTTCTTCCGCTTCGGCCAGATGATAAAGGCGTTCAGTTGATCAGGTGCCGCGAAAACGATACTTATACGATTTGAGGAGAGAATGCCAAAGAGAACAGACATCAAGAAGATATTGCTGATTGGATCCGGTCCGATAGTCATCGGCCAGGCGTGCGAGTTCGACTATTCGGGGACCCAGGCCTGCAAGGCCCTGCGGGAAGAGGGGTACACGGTTGTTCTCGTCAACTCCAATCCCGCCACCATCATGACCGATCCCGAAACGGCGGATGTTACGTATATCGAGCCTCTCACTGTCGAGATGCTCGAACTCATTATAGAAAAGGAACGGCCTGATGCCATTCTGCCGACGATGGGGGGGCAGACCGCCCTGAATCTCGCGGTCGATCTCGCCGAAGCCGGCATTCTCGACAAGTATAAGGTCGATCTCATCGGCGCGAGACTCCACGCCATCAAGAAGGCAGAAGACCGCGAACTCTTCAAAAAGGCCATGCAGAATATCGGCCTTGGGGTGCCGAAAAGCGCCATCGTGACCACGCTTGCCGAAGGCATGGCTGCAATGGAAGAGATCGGCTTTCCCGCCATTCTTCGTCCGGCCTTCACCCTCGGCGGCACCGGCGGCGGCATAGCGTATAACATCGAGGAATACACCCTTTTGCTCGACAGGGGGTTGAAGCTCAGCCCGGTGCGCCAAATACTTGTCGAGGAGTCGGTTCTCGGCTGGAAAGAGTATGAGATGGAAGTGATGCGCGACATGTACGATAACGTCGTGATCATCTGCTCCATCGAGAATTTCGATGCCATGGGGGTCCATACGGGCGATTCGATCACCGTCGCCCCGGCACAGACCCTTTCGGACAAGGAATATCAGCGCATGCGCGATGCATCCATTGCGGTAATCCGCGAAATCGGCGTCGATACGGGTGGTTCGAACATCCAGTTTGCGCTGAATCCGAAGGACGGACGCATGGTCATCATCGAGATGAACCCGCGCGTTTCGCGCAGCTCGGCGCTCGCATCTAAGGCAACCGGCTTTCCGATTGCGAAGATCGCGGCAAAGCTCGCGGTCGGCTATGCCCTCGATGAGATCCGGAATGATATAACCCGCGAGACGCCGGCATCGTTCGAGCCGACCATCGACTATGTCGTGACGAAGGTCCCGCGATTTACCTTCGAGAAGTTTCCCGATGCAGACCCGACCCTGACCACCCAGATGAAGTCGGTAGGCGAGGTGATGTCAATCGGCAGGACCTTTAGGGAATCGCTCCAGAAGGCCCTCCGGAGCCTCGAAATAGGCACGGCGGGGTTTGATCCGGTCAGGCGGTCGGTAGTGCCGAAGGAAGAAATTATCGCGAAGCTCAAAACCCCCAATGCCGACCGCGTATGGTATCTCGCCGAAGCGCTTCGTCAGGGGTTTTCGGTTGAAGAGATTTACGCCCAGACATGGATAGACCCCTGGTTTCTGCATGCCGTAAAGGAGCTGCTCGACACCGAGCAGGAAATAGCGTCGCTGAGAGGCGATGATACCGCACTGAGTTCTTCCCTTGCGGCGTACAAACAGGCGGGTTTTTCGGACAAGCGCATAGGCGATCTTGCCGGCAAGACCGAAGCCGAGATCAGGAATCTTCGCCGGTCGCTGCATATCCGTCCGGTCTATAAACTCGTGGATACCTGTGCCGCCGAGTTCGAGGCCTACACGCCATATCTCTACTCGACGTATGAGAAAGAATATTTCCATGCACAGGAGCACACGAGCGGAAGAGCGGAAGATACAGCAGGAAAAGAGCTTTCGACTTCCGGACTTCCTGACTTGCAGACTGCCGATCGTGTTTTCTCCTGCGATGCTAATCCGACCGACAAAAAGAAGATCATCATTCTCGGCTCGGGACCGAACCGTATCGGACAGGGCATCGAGTTCGACTACTGCTGCGTACAGGCGGTGTTCGGTCTGAAAGAACTCGGTTATGAAACCATCATGGTCAACTGCAACCCGGAAACGGTCAGCACGGACTACGACACGGCCGATCGACTCTATTTCGAACCGCTGACGATTGAGGACGTGCTGAGCATTCTCGACAAAGAAAAGCCCGAGGGTGTGATTGTCCAGTTCGGAGGACAGACGCCGTTGAAGCTTGCGGTCCCGTTAGAGCGCGAGGGCGTCAGAATCCTCGGGACCTCGCCCGACTCCATCGACCGTGCGGAAGACCGGAAACGGTTCAAGGAACTGCTTCACAAGCTGAATCTCAGACAACCCGAGAGCGATACCGCAATGTCTGTCTCGGAGGCGGTTGATGCGGCCGGCCGGATCGGCTATCCGGTGATGGTACGCCCCTCGTATGTGCTCGGGGGACGGGCAATGGAGATCGTTTATGACGAGCCGTCGCTCGTCGAGTATATGGAGCGGGCTGTCAAGGCCTCGCCTGAGCATCCCATTCTTGTGGACAAGTATCTCGAAGATGCTATCGAAGTTGATGTCGACTGCATCTCGGACGGCATTGATTCCGTCATAGGCGGCGTCATGGAACATATCGAGGAGGCGGGCATTCACTCGGGCGATTCTGCCTGCTCGCTGCCTCCGTATTCACTGCCGCAGGCGATCGTCGATGAGATCAAGCGGCAGGCGAGGGCGCTCGCAAAGGAGCTCGATGTGCGAGGGCTCATGAATGTCCAGTTTGCGGTGAAGGATAACGAAATCTATATCCTCGAGGTGAATCCGCGTGCATCGCGAACAATTCCTTACGTCGGCAAGGCGACTGGGGTGCCGCTCGCGAAGATGGCTGCGAAGATTATGGGCGGCGCGACGCTTCAGGGGCTGGGCCTGACCGCTGAAGTCGCAATACAGCATGTGGCGGTCAAGGAGGCCGTATTCCCCTTCGACCGATTCCCCGGCGTCGATACCATTCTCGGCCCGGAGATGAAGTCGACCGGAGAGGTAATGGGCATAGACGAGGACTTCGGACTCGCATATGCGAAATCGCAGGCCGCGAGTTTCAACCGCATCCCGACATCGGGCAAGATGTTTCTGAGTGTGAAGGACCACGATAAGGCGCAGACGCTTGAAGTGGCGAAAAAGCTGGTCGCCCTCGGATTCAGCCTGATAGCGACGCGCGGCACCGCGAATTATCTGTCAGAACACGGCATTACGGTCGAGATCATCAACAAGGTTGCCGAAGGCAGGCCGCATGTCGTCGATCTCATCAAGAACCGCGAGATCAGCTTCATCATCAATACGGTGTCGGGGGCGCAGGCGCAGAAAGACTCGTTTTCTATTCGCCGGAGCGCGCTGCAATACCGGGTGCCGTACACGACGACCATGTCGAGCGCTCGCGCTGTTGTCCGGGCGATAGAATCGCTCCAGACGCGGCAGTTGAGCATCAGGTCGATTCAGGAGTATCATACGAGCATTGCATAACGCTGTTTTATCCGTTCATCATATTTTTAACGAGGAGGGGAGCATGGCGGCCATTAAATGCATCGGCATCATTACCAGCGGAGGAGACTGCGGCGGACTGAACGCGGTCATCAAGGGCATTTCGAGACAGGCTTTTTCGCTCAGTATCAAGACGGTTGTTATTCCGAACGGGTACGCAGGTCTTTACAATCTCGTAGAGCTCGAAAAAGTGACTGAACTGAATGCGGAGCGTGTCAGCAAGATAGAGGCATCGCTCGCGGGCTCCGAGGCCGGCCACTCGCGCGTGAAAATCAGCAAGATTAAGGACCCGAACAAATATGAGCGCATCAAGGAAGGGCTCAGGAAGTTCGGCATTGACGCATTGATTATCAGCGGTGGTGACGATACCGGGAGCGTCGTGGTCGATCTTTCTTCTCAGGGCATTCCGTGTGTGCACGTTCCCAAGACGATGGACCTGGACCTTCAGTCGTACAGCGTCGGCGGCGATTCGGCGGTCAACAGGATTGCCCATTTCACGCGCGACCTGAAGACGACCGGGCTGAGCCATAACCGTTTCATGGTCGTGGAGGTCTTCGGCCGCTATTCTGGCCACACAGCCCTGCGTGGCGGCATAGGTGCCGAAGCTGACTGCATTCTTATCCCGGAGATCCCGGTGGACTTCGATATCGTGTATGAGCATGCGCGTTCGACGTATGTGAATCGCGTGAAGCGGAGCGACGTCAAGGCCGGCACATATATGATCGTTGTCGCCGAGGGCCTGACGAATGCCAACGGAGAGATGCTGTACGACGAATCGGTGCCGCCGGATGCATTCGGCCACAAGAAGCTTGCTGGATCAGGCAAATATGTCCGTCAGCAGCTCGAAAAACGGCTGAAGGCCGATCCCGAAATCAAACAGTTCATGAAAGAGACCGGCATGTATGCGCCCGGCATTTACGAGTTCCCTGAAGTACGCGATGTCGTGCCCGGCCACCTGGTACGGTGCGGGGATTCTTCCGCCTATGATGTAAACTTCGGATATAAGACCGGCGCTGCGGCGGTTTACCTTCTGCTCGAAGGCAAGAGCGGCAACACGGTTGCCGACGTGAAGGGCAGCGAGATCTGCTACGAACCGACCGCCGAGCTTATTAAGCGCCGCGAAGTCGATGTGAAGGCGATTGCGCTCTGGGAGAACCTCGGCATCTGCTTCGGCAGGAAGCCGCAGAAGTTCGAATACTCGTTGAAGAAGCTCTCCGGGCCGGTCCATCGCCATCTGTAAAATATTCAGGACTTCCAAAAGGCGGCATTCGGCAGCGGATGCCGCCTTTTTTCTCAGACATGATGCATAAGATCAAAATCGGAATCAGCTCCTGTCTTTTGGGGAATAAGGTTCGCTATGACGGCCGGCACAAGCGCGATACCTTTCTCGCCGATTTCTTGAGGCAAAGCGTTGAGTGGCTTCCTGTCTGCCCCGAGGTCGAGTGCGGCCTGCCGGTTCCGCGCGAGATGATGCAGCTCGTCGGCACTCCCGAGCGTCCGCGGCTTGTAACTGTCCGGAGTTGCATCGATCATACCAATCTCCTAAAACAATGGACTCAAATGCGGATTCAGGAACTTGATCGCGAAGGCCTATGCGGGTTCGTTTTCAAGAGCCATTCCCCGAGTTGTGGTTTGCGACCCGTCAATGTCTATACTCGCGCCGGTGAGCCGTACGGCATCAGCCCCGGCATCTTTGCCGGAGAAATAATAACGGCCTTTCCGTCTTTGCCGGTCGAAGATGAAGGGCGCCTGAGAGATGCGTCGATTCGGAAGAATTTCATCGAACGGGTCCGTATCGTCCAACAGCACGATGTGCGAAAATATCGCAACCCGTATCCCCTGTTGCGGCACTGGTTGCTTGCAACCTCTGCTGAACCGGGGCTGAGGAACCATTCCTGATGCCGGGTCACGGCTCGGGCAGAGAATTCAGATCGAGGCAGTCACTCCTGGAGGATTATCGATGAGTGATTTCAGGCTTCTTTTTGCAGAGAGAAAGTTCCGACACCTCGTATTCTCGCTTGCCATCGTTCTTCCTTTAGAGATATTATCGCTTTCCGGTATGCACCTGGAGCCTCTCGTGCGATGGTCCGTCATTATCGGCATCCTCGCCTTGTTGGGTCGGGGTCTTCTGCTGCATGGAATCCGCAGCCTTGTTCGTTTCGATTTTTCCGATATTAACCTTCTCATGACCATAGCCGTGGCCGGGGCCCTGTATCTTGGCGAACTGGAAGAAGCAGCTGTAATAGTGACGCTCTTCTCCCTCGGGGAGGCGCTCGAGGAATTCGGTTTGCAGCGAAGCCGAGCTGCACTCGAATCGCTGATACAGCGTGTCCCGCAAACGGCGAAACTCAAAGGAGATACGGAACGCACCGCCGTCGAAAGAATCACTGTGGGCGATGTGATCGAGATTCGACCCGGTGAAGTCATACCGCTTGACGGAGCGGTTATCGCCGGGACGTCGCTAGTAGAAGAGGCGACGATCACCGGGGAGCCGCTTCCCAAAAGCAAGGATCCGGGCGATTCCGTATATGCAGGCACTATGAATACTCAGGGATACCTGGAGGTTCGGGTCGCAAAAACGCAGTCTGATACGACCCTCGCCCGTATTATTGCGCTGACTGAAGAGGCTGCCGAAAAGAAGGCTTCAACGCAACGCTTTATTGAGCGATTTGCGAAATATTATACTCCCGCCGTCGTATTTGGAGCGGCGGCGCTTGTTGTACTTCCTGTCGTTCTGTTCGGCGAGCCGCTCGCACACTGGCTTCCGCAGGCGCTCAGCCTCCTGATCATCTCGTGCCCCTGCGCGCTGGTTATTTCTACGCCGATAGTGGTCTTTTCGGCCATCGGCAATGCGTCTCGCCACGGGATAGTGGTCAAGGGAGGCCGTTTTGTCGAAGCGCTCGGCACCATGAGAGCCATTGCATTCGACAAGACGCGCACACTGACCGTCGGACGGCCAGTTGTTTCGGATGTCCGGGCATTCGGTGCCTTTCGCAAAGAAGAAGTGCTCGCTTGCGCGGCCGGTCTGGAGGTTTTCTCAGAGCATCCCATTGCGCAAAGCATTGTCGACAAGTCCGAGGAGCATGCCCTCGCTCCTCATCCGTTTGAAGAGTTTCAGGCCGTTCCCGGCAAAGGCGTAAAAGGCGTCTGCACCATTTGCACCGATCCCAACCATTGCCTGGGAAGTATGAAGTATGTTGCTGGTGAGCATCATGTTCCTGATGATGTGGCGGCAGTTGTCCGGGAGCTGGAATCTCACGGCAAAACGGTAGTTGTTATCAGCGATTCGGTCCGCGTAAAGGGTGTTATAGGCGTTACAGACAGTATTCGCGAAGAAAGCCGGAGCGTTCTTGATGAAGTGCGGTCGTTGGGTGTGCAGACGTTCATGCTGACCGGCGACAATGCGTCAGCGGGGCGCTATGTCGCCGATTTATTGGGTATTCGCGACGTGAAGGCAGGCCTGCTTCCGCAGGACAAGGCCCTTGAAATGCAGGAATTAATCACCCGGTTCGGAACAGTCGGCATGGTGGGAGATGGGGTAAACGATGCCCCCGCCCTCGCTGCGGCATCGGTAGGCATAGGAATGGGTGCGGCAGGTTCCGATCTCGCCCTTGAAAACTCGGACATTGCCCTCATGCACGATCGCCTTGATCGCATCCCGTTTCTTATCAACCTCGGGAGGCGTTGTCTCGGAACCATACGTTTCAATATTACCGCAGCCATTGCGGTCAAGGCACTCTTTCTCGGGCTTGCCGTGTCGGGATTGAGCAATCTGGCGCTCGCGATTTTTGCCGACGTCGGCGTCACCGTTCTTGTGATCCTGAACGGCCTCCGGCTTTATCATGAGGCGGAGGTGAACCCGGCAATTGAAAAGGGAAATCAGTGAAATGTACTTATTGCAGCAGGTGCGGATTCATCCGCAGCAACTCTTCGTATCGTTACCCCCGGCACAATCGCATGAGGGCTCTCCGCCGTATATCAGGCTGTTGATGATAGCGGCTGCACAACCGACACCCTTATCCACTGTTATTGCTCCGGGCGCGCAATTGAGCATGCAGGCACCGCACTCCATGCACGCATCCTTGTCGGTGATGAAGGCCTTCTTATCGGCGACGGCAAAGACACCGTGCGGACAGACCTCGGTGCAGGCGCCGCAACCGACGCATTTGCCGGCATCAAAAGACAGGGTGACGACATCGGCAAGATATTTCATAGGCCGCTCCAATGGTTGATTTTATAAAATGCCAGCAACACTACAGTGACGGCGCATACCGTCATGTAGAGCGGAATGGATGCCCGCAATTCCTTATTCACACCCGTCATCCCGGTAAATGTCGTTGAACCGGTAAACTGCAGGGCGAGATACGAACTGGCCGCAGGGAAAAAGAGCCATGTGACCGCCGACAAAAGAGTGTCGGGCGTTCTGCCCCCCGGAATGAAGAATGTTGCAGCGGCGACCATCGCGAGGCCGGTTATCCATCCCTTCAGGGCAAAGGAACGAAAAGGAATAAGCGGCAACAGAAGCGGAGTCAGGAATGCGCCCGACATAACTGCAAGCAGGCCCATCAGGAGAAACGGCATGCCGCCCAGGACAGCTTCCTTGAAGAGGATCCCCGATGGATGCAACCCGAAGAAAACGAGCACCGCAAGGGCGAACCACGGATATTTCTTCATTGCGGGGTTTATTTCCATAGGAGTGAGCACCAGTCGATCGATGCAGGTGAATGGCATGGTTCGCATGGCCGATGATGCTTTGTACCCTGCGCCGATATAAGAGCGCAGGTTTGTTGCCGCAATCGGCCCGAAAAGGACACGGAATCCCGTGGCTTTGGTAACCTGACAGGCGCTGATTCCGGGCGCGCCAAGCTGCGGAACGATGACCTTCTTATGTGCAACGACTCTGTCGAGTTTAACGGAGCCGATGCGCCTGATCAGTTCGGCCGTCCCGAAGGTGCCTTTGCCGGCGGCGCACCACACATTAATCCCTTTCGTATCGAGCACGAGAAGCCATGCATTCATTCCGGATAATTCACTGCGCAGGCAATCAAAGCTGTATTTATAATTTGCGCTGACCAGAACATCCGAATTTGTATCGGGGCTGCCCACGGCGTAGAGCCCCGGCGGAACAATATAACTATTCCGGTATGATGTAGTCCTGCATTTGAAATGTTCCCATATGTCGAGCCGGGAAAGGGCGGTTGAAACGGAAAGGACAGGACCGATTACCGTCTCGTATGTGCCGGTTGCCCATTTGGGGATAATAACCGGCCTGCCGCTGCCTGCGACCGAGCCGCAGGAGCAAGGCTGGAGCGGTTTGCCGATATTTTCTGCAGACGGCTTTTCGATAAGTTTCAGCTTCATGCTGTGAGGCCCTTCCCGTACCATGAGCGCGATCGGTTGCAGACGTTGCAGACCGAAAGCATAACCGGCACTTCAACGAGGACTCCTACCACACACGCAAGCGCTGCTCCGGAACTCGGGCCGAAGAGCGTGATCGCGACTGCGACAGCAAGCTCAAAGAAATTGCTGGCGCCGATAAGCGAGCCAGGAGCAGCGACATTATGAGGCACCCTGAACCACCGCATGAGTAAGTAGGTGATGCTCGAATTGAAATAAACCTGTATGAGAATCGGTACGGCAAGAAGCAAAACCGCAAACCAGCGTGTCGTCAGGTTTTCCGCCTGGAAAGCAAATATCAAAACCAGTGTCAGCAGAAGGGCCGAGACGGCGACGGGCTGAAACTTGGGCAAAAAAGTTTGTTCAAACCAGGCAAGGCCGTGCGACCTCAGGAGGCTTCGACGCGTGATATATCCGGCAGCGAGCGGGATAACGATAAAAACTACTACCGAAGTGATGAGCACCTTTGACGGGACAATGACGTTCGCCACGCCGCACAGAAACATGACGATAGGCGCGAAGGCGAAGAGCATGATGATGTCATTTACGGCCACCTGCACGAGCGTGTAGGCGGGATCGCCGTCGGTCAGGTATGACCAGACGAAGACCATCGCCGTGCAGGGAGCCGCGGCGAGGATGATGAGCCCCGCCGTATAATTCTTAGCGGTTTCAGGGTCAATCCATGGAGAAAAGATGTTCTGGATGAAGAGCCATGCCAGAAATGCCATGCTGAACGGCTTGACGAGCCAGTTGATGAAAAGCGTTATCATCAGGCCTTTCGGCTTTTTTGCGATGTTGTGAAGCGACCCGAAGTCGATCTTGAGCATCATCGGGTAGATCATGAGCCATATGAGAATTGCTATCGGAACGTTCACCTGAGAGCCGGAACCGAACTCCATGCCGCTCAGCGCAGAGGTAAGACCTGGCATGAGTTTTCCGATTGCAATACCGATCAGCATGCAGATCAATACCCAGAGTGAAAGATAGCGTTCGAAACAGTTGAGCCGTTTCGGTGCATCCTCAACAAGTGCACAGGTCTCGGCAGGCGTCGGGTGGTCATTCATGGTAAGCATGATCCTTTCATAATCATAACGCTCTTCTCGACTGTTCAGCGAACTGATCGGGCACACGCTACTTTACAGGCTGCTTTCAGCGCAAAAATGTCGGCATGGATATCGCTGAATATTGCCGGTTTCGCGGAATTCCCGGTCATTTGCATGGATTGGAACAGCTTTTCCGGAACGCGTCGAGCCGTTTCATATTGGCACAGACTTCTTTTGGGGCCATTCGTTCCAGTGCCGACATCAGAAGGAAGCGAACGAACATGTCTGCGTCATTCAGCCGGTAGTACGTCCATCGTCCGCAGCGCCGGTCCACGATGAGGCCGGCCTTTTTCAGTATTTTTATATGGAAGGAAACCTGGGGCTGGACAAGTCCGAGCGCGGCTACCAGATGGCATCCGCAGAGCTCCCCTTGCTGGAGCAGCTTGAGGATGAGGAGCCTGTTCCTGTCGGAAAGTGCCTTAAATACGGTCAACAACTCGTTCATGCAAAGCCTCGCATAAAAAATAGTTTATGTAATATTTATACATGAAGAGACGGTTCCAAGTCAATAAAACCTTTCATGCAGAGCCTTTGCTCGCGATTTCTGAAAAAAGAATAAATTGACAGCAGATAAAATAATGGTTATATTTATTGAACGAAAATAAATTATAAGCCATCCATAAGGAGGTGATCGTATGCGGCTATTTATTATCAGTATGCTCGTTGTCGGACTGACTGCCGTTACCGGCTTCGCAATTGTAGGCGGCGGAGACATTGTCTTTGAGGCGAAGGGAGCCGGGAATGTGACGTTCAGCCATGACACGCATGTCGGCATGGGGAAACAGTGCACGGATTGTCATGATTCGCTCTATCTCACGAAGGAGAAACACAGGAAGGTATCGATGGCGGAAATGACCAACGGCAAGTCATGCGGTGCCTGCCATAACGGTAAACAGGCGTTCAGCGTAAAAGGGAAATGCGCAAGTTGCCACAAGAAATAATGAGGAGGCACCTATGTATGACGGCAAAGACGAGCTGACAATCATTCAGGAGGATATCCAGCGCGCGATCAAAAAGCCCGCTCCGCAGTGGGCCATGCTGATCGACCTCCGCCGCTGTACCTCCTGCAAGGCCTGCACAGCAGGCTGTATCGCGGAGCAAAAGAGCCCCCCCGGCATCATCTACCGGCCGGTCTACGAAGAAGAATCAGGAATATTTCCCAATCTGAAGCGCCGATTCACTCCCCGTCCCTGCCTCCAGTGCGACAATCCGCCGTGCGTTGCCGCCTGCCCGAACAAGGGTGAGGGCAAGGCGACCTGGAAGAGCACCAAGGGTGTTTCCACCGGCGTTGTCATGATCAACTATACCGAATGCATCGGCTGCGGCAAGTGTGTTGTGGCCTGTCCATATAAGGCCCGCAACCTTGATTCCGGGGCGTACTACACTGACAGCACACCGGCGGTGCAGGCATATGAGCAGGCGCCGACCTGGGAGTACAGCCGGAAATGGCCGCGTACCAAGCCGGAGCTGCCCATCGGCGCTGCGCGGAAATGTCATTTCTGCGTGCATCGTTTGAGGGAAGGCATGGTGCCGATGTGTGTGAGCACCTGTGTCTGTCGCGCCAACTATTTCGGTGATCTGGCCGATGCCGAAAGCCTGATTGCGAAAATGATGAAGGAGCACCAGGTCAAGATTCTCACCTCGGTGAAGTCGCAGGCAGAGAAGGGCAAGCTCACGACCACAAAGGGACTGAGCGCCGTAGCACTGGCAAAGAAGATAGGCTATCCCGGCACCGGACCGGTGTTCGGCGATACGGCAGCGACCAAGCCGCGCGTGTATTACATTCTTCCTTAAGGAGGTGAGCGCAATGACCGCACAGAAGCAAGATGAACAAGGTCTCAATCGCAGGGATTTCCTGAAATGTTCCGCAGTACTCGGCGGTGCTCTGTTTGCCTCACAGGTCGAGTGGGCCGCTGATCTCATGCGCCGGGCGGAGGCGGGAATGTTGTCGTCGGAAGAAGCATATGAGTTAATTAAGGCGGACAATACGCTCTATACCGTTTGCCTGCAGTGCAACACCGGCTGCGGAATCAAAGTGAAGTTTTTCCGCCAGGGTGACAAGGCGGTTGCCCTGAAAATCGACGGCAATCCTTACAACCCATTTGTTGCGGTGCCGCATCTGCCGTACAAGTCATCCCCATTTGATCTCAACAAGGCCGATATGGCTATCTGTCCGAAGGGGCAAGCCGGTCTGCAGACTGCATATGATCCGTATCGGGTCACCAAGGTGTTGAAACGTGCAGGCAGGCGCGGCGAAAACAAGTGGTTGACCATTCCCTTCGATAAGGCGATCGGTGAAATTGTCAGCGGAGGCAGACTCTTTGCGAATGTACCAGGAGAAGAAAGTCGCGAAGTGGCGGGACTCAAGGATATCTATGCTCTTCGCGATACGAAGATCGCGAAGGAACTGTCTGACGGCGTCTCGGCAGTCATGAAGGCAAAGGACAAGAAGGCCGCCGTGGCGGAGTTCAAGACGAAATATGCGCAGCATCTTCAGTATATGATTGATCCCGATCATCCGGACCTCGGGCCGGTTAACAACCAGATGGTCTACTTCTGGGGCCGCAAAAAGGGCGGACGAAGCGACTTTTCCCTTCGGTTTTTCAATGACTATTTCGGTACGGTCAATACACATGGTCATACTACGGTCTGCCAGGGGTCGCTGTATTTCACATGCAAGGCCTTGAGCGAGCAGTATCAGGATACGAAATTCGGCGGCGGACAGAAATTCTATTGGCAGGCAGACACTGAAAATGCCGCGTATATCCTGTCAGTAGGATCGAACCTGTTCGATGCAAACTATGGTCCTTCAAACAGAAATGCCCGTCTGTCCCCGAACCTTGCGTCCGGAAAGACCAAACTGACGGTAGTGGATCCAATCTTCAATAAGTCTGCTGCCAAGGCAAACAGCTATCTTCCGATCAATCCGGGTACGGATGGAGCGTTCTTTTTGGCGATTATCCAATGGCTGATCAATAACAAGAAATACGACGCGAAATATCTTGCCTCCGCCAACAAGGCTGCTGCGAAATCGACAGGTGAATCGACGTGGTCAAATGCGCCGCTGCTGGTCAAGCTTGACAAAGACGGAGAGCCCGGGAAATTCCTCCGTGCACATGAAATCGGTCTGGCTCCTGCTGAAAAACGGAAAGACAAGACAGGCAAAGAGTATGATTTTGAGTACCTGGTCGTTATGAAGGACGGCAAGCCGGTTGCCGTTGATCCGAATGATGACAAGACGCCTGTTTCCGGCGACCTTATGGTGACTGCCGAGATTATGGGCATCAAGGCCAAGAGCGGACTGCAGGTGGTTGCTGAATCGGCCAATGCGAAAAATATGGTGGAATGGTCGAATATCTGCGGCATCAGCGTGAAGGACATTGAGCAGACGGCGATGGAGCTTGTGCAACACGGCAAAAAAGCCTGTGTCGACGTTCATCGCGGCATTGCCCAGCACACCAACGGATTCTACAATGTAACCGGCGCGATGACCATTAACCTCTTGCTCGGCAATTTCGACTGGAAGGGCGGCATGATTGCCGCATCCACCTTCAATGCGACAGGCGGAAAGGAAACACAGCCGTTCGACCTTGGCAAGCTGAAGCCCGAAAAAACATCGCCGTTCGGTATCAGTGCGATTCGCCACGATGTCAAGTATGAGGAGACGACGCTCTTCGCGGGATATCCTGCAAAGCGCAACTGGTGGCCGATCGCAAGCGATATCTATGAAGAGATCGTCCCGTCGATGGGCGATGCGTATCCGTATGCGCCTAAGGCGGTCTTCAGCTATATGGGAGCGCCGACGTATGCGCTGCCTGCCGGACATACCAATATCGAGATCCTGGCGGATGTGAACAGGATACCGCTTTACTTCACCACCGACATTCTCGTTGGTCCTACAACAATGTATGCCGACTATATTTTTCCGGACTTCAGCTATCTCGAGCGGTGGGAAATGCAGGGTTCTCACCCCAACATGCCGGCAAAGGTACAGCCGATACGCCAGCCTGTTATTGCTCCTATGACCGAGACCGTGAAAATCTTCGGCGAAGAGCAGCCGTGCTGTTATGAAGCGGTAATGCTTGCGATTGCCGAGCGCCTCGGGTTTAAAGGCTACGGTAAGGATGGTTTCGGCCCTGGACAGGCTTTTACCCGGCCGGATGACTTCTATATCCGCATGGTCGCGAACGTCGCTACCGACGGTACGCCGGTTCCGGATGCCGATGACAGGGAGCTGAAGCTCTTCCTTGACTCGCGGAAACATCTGCCGAAAACCGTCTTTGATCCTGAGCGCTGGCAGAAGATAGCCGGCGCAAACTGGCGGAAGGTCGTGTACGTCCTGAATCGCGGCGGTAGATTCCAGGACTACAAGGATTCGTACAAGGGAGACCAGCCGGCCAACAAATACGGAAAACTCATAAACATCTATCAGGAAAAAACGGCGGGAACGAAGAGTGCTTTTACCGGCAGACAAAATCTCGGTTATGCAACTTACCTGCCGATCACGACAACAATCGGCAAGACGCCGAAAGAGAGCGGACTTGAGGACGGGTACCCCCTTCACCTGCTGACGCATCGTGACATTCTGCAATGCAAGTCTCGCACTGCCACAAACTACTGGCTGCTCGCGATACAGCCTGAAAATCACGTCCTGCTGAACGGCAAGGACGCAAAGGCACTGGAACTGAAAGATGGTGACCAGGTAAGGGTTGTATCAGCGACCAACCGGGAAGGGGTATGGGATCTCAAAAACGGGATGAAGAAGCCTATGGTTGGCAAGGTGAAGGTGACAGAGATCGTCAAACCCGGTGTAATCTCCTTTACGCTTGGACACGGCCATTGGGCGACCGGTGCGGCTGATGTCACCATTGACGGCAAGGTGGTAAAGGGTGATCCCCGCCGCGCGACCGGAATTCACGCCAATGCGGCAATGTGGGTTGATCCGTATTTAAAAAACACCTGCATGCTCGATCCCGTAGGCGGTAGCGTATCGTTCTATGACACAAAAGTGAAGCTGGTAAAAGTTTAAGGAGCATCGAGTGAGGGGGCGATCCCTGGATTTCGGGCTGAGCGTAGCGAGGCCGAAGATTCGGGACCGTCCCCGGTAGTAATTGCTCCGGTCCCAAAATTAACATGATATTTACGCTTAGTTATGGTAATTTTAGGCTATGAAATCAGTCGACGAACATTCATACGATTTTGATACTCTACTTGAGGAATCTGCCCGTATCCACGGACATCTTTGCCCCGGACAAGTGCTCGGGGTTCGTATGGCAATCGCGGGGCTGAAGGCGGTCGGCATAACCGATCCGAAAGGCACGGATCGGAAAAAAATCATGGTCTTTATCGAGATGGACCGATGTGCTACCGATGCTATTCAATCAGTGACCGGTTGCAGCCTTGGAAAACGGTCGATGAAATTTCTCGATTATGGGAAAATGGCGGCCTCATTTCTCAATATGAAGACCGGACATGCGGTGCGCCTCCTCGCTCACGAAGAGGCCCGGCAACTTGCAAAGGAGTGCTTTCCGGGTGAGCCGGACAAGTACAAAGCTCAGCTTGAGGCTTACAAAATACTCTCCGACAAAGATCTCTTCAGCGTCTCTTCCGTCGCGATATCAGTACCCGAAGAGGATATGCCGGGGCGGCCAGTCAGCCGTGTGCAGTGCGATGTTTGTCATGAGTTTGTGCAGGACAGGCGCGAGGTAAGTCTTGGAGGCCGTATTCTTTGTAGGGCTTGCGCTTCCGCGCATCGCGAAAGCGTCTTTTTTTCGCCGACCGTTATGCAGAATTGCCATAACGAAATGACCATCAGATCGAAGATCTGGATAGACATTGGCGGCGAAGCGCTATTCGGAAGAGGGAGAAGGTTTCTTCTTGAGGCGGTCGAGAAGCACGGCTCCATCCGTCAGGCTGCCCAGGAGATCAATATTTCCTATCGGAAGGCATGGGCGTATATCAAAAGCATGGAAGAACGGCTCGGGTTTGCGCTTGTCGATCGTCATGTGGGCGGCAAGGATGGAGGAGGCGCCAGCCTGACTGATGAAGCGCGACAGTTCCTCAAGAAGTACCGGATGCTGGAGCAGGGCATTCATGAATTGGTTGATGACCGGTTTCAGAAAATCTTCGGCATGCCTGAGCATAGAATTGCGGACCTCTCATGTGGGTGCAGCAGCGGCATGACGGTTCCGGTCGGCGCTGCGGTCGGCATGGCCCTCGCGCATGATATCACCGAAATCAGAAGGGATGAGTTTAAGGGGCGCGCATTCAAAAAAGGACATATTGTGAGTCCCGACGACATCGAGCACTTGCAGCGACTCGGCAAAGAAAATCTCTTTGTGCTGTCGATTCATGAAGACGAAATGCACGAAGATGAAGCCGCCGCGTATATTGCAGGTGCCCTGAAAGGCGAGGGGGTCACGGTACCCGGAGAGCCGAAAGAGGGCAAGCTGAACCTTGTTGCGTCGCGATCCGGACTACTCAAGATTAACACCGAAGCGCTCCGTCGTTTCAACCGTCTGGGCGAAGTGATGTGCGCGACGCTCCACTCCAATACGGTTGTTCGGGAAGGGCAGGTGGTTGCCGCGACCCGGGCAATTCCGCTTGTCGTCAAGAAGGCGATTGTCGAATCGGCTGTCCATGCGGTTCACGGCCGGCCTCACGCGGTTGAAGTTCTGCCGATGCGACTGCCCAAAACCGGAATAGTCATTACCGGCAATGAAGTCTATCACGGACGCATCGCCGATGCATTCGGTCCCATCATGACCCGCAAGATAGCTGACCTCGGCGGCAGTATTGTCGGCATTGAATATGCGCCGGATGATGAAAACGTTATCGAGGAAAAACTTCGCGGGCTTCTTGGACGCGGGGCCGATCTCCTTATCACGACAGGCGGCATGTCGGTAGATCCAGAT
>Ga0187786_10000231_pt1 | contig 18084 bp, 24 predicted proteins | sample 0815_BV2_10_20_M_FD_132449 | JGI IMG/M metagenome (GOLD analysis project Ga0187786, IMG submission 132449) | Tropical peat soil microbial communities from peatlands in Department of Meta, Colombia - 0815_BV2_10_20_MG | ecosystem: Environmental > Terrestrial > Soil > Wetlands > Peat | place...
AATTCCTAAGCTACAGTGAAAATTCTGATTCTTTTTAGAATCGTGACAAAACAGCCAACCATTAGGAAAAATATGTGGGAAAACTTCCAAAAGGAAAAAATAGGCGGTTAAACCGCCTAACTTTGTTTTTTTAATATAGATATTCTAAAACTTATTATTAGAAATTACTCTCTCTAATATCATGAATGTTTAAGCCTTTAAGGGGTTGTTAATATTAAAATCGGAATAATGGCAGATAGTCACGATAATTTGTCTGCTATTAGATCTGCTGTGAATTTGTTCAATCAGCGAGAAGTCTCCACTGTGCTCCATGCAGGGGATCTAATAGCACCATTCACAGCCCGAGAATTTAAAAAACTTAATTCTAAATTTGAAGCTATATACGGGAATAATGATGGGGAAAGAGTGGGTTTAAAGTTGGCCTATTCAGAAATGTGTGTTTTGGAAGATTTAAAGGAATTAAAACTCAACAGTCGAAAAATTGCCATGATTCATGGTCATAATGAAGCTATTGTGAGTGCTCTGCAGCACAGTGGACTTTATGATGTGGTGATCAGAGGACACACTCATAAAGTGAATGTTTCCACCGGACCAAGCATGGTAATTAATCCAGGAGAAACGTGTGGTTATCTTTCTGGCGAAAAATCAGTGATAATTCTTGATTTAGATGATTTAAGTTATGAAACTGTTTTTTTGTAATCAAATTTGATTTTTATTATTATTTAGCTTACTTACTATGCTAAAATTTTTGAAAATTAAATCAAAAAGATTATAAAAGGATGTAAATCAATCATAAAATATTGCTATTTAAACACGCCATGCCTTAATTGGTTAATGGAGGTCTTTTAGATGATGAACGAGGAAATGATGGAAATAATCGAGAAAGAGAGAGCCTATGTGGCAACCGCCACTCCAGAAGGAGTGCCAAATGTGGTGCCTATTGGATTTATCAAGCCCCTGGATGATAAAACCGTGATTATCGCTGATAGTTACATGATAAAAACCAGGGCTAACCTGGAAGCCAATCCCAAAGTAGCATTTGTAGTCCAGGACGCTGCTCGTTACCCTTACCAGTTTAAAGGCTCTGCTGAAATATTCACCGACGGAGAACACTTTGATTTAGTTGTAGAATGGGTAAAAGAGGTAAATCCTCTGGCTCCTAAACCAAAATCAGCTGTAGTGATAACCATAGATGAGATATACTCAGTTAAAGTCGGTGACGCAGGCAAAAAGATAGCCTAATTATGATGGTGATATTATGCAAATTGACGGCGTAGAAATAGAAGATACCTTTGCAGAAGCTTTTGACATATATGTTTCTAAATTCCTGATTACTGCGGCTACCCAGAAGTTCGCTAAGATAGCAGCCGATGAGACAGTGGGATTCGGTTCATCAGTAATTTCCTGTCCTGCTGAGGCAGGTATTGATGATTATGTTCCACCAAACAAAACTCCCGATGGGAGACCTGGATATGTGGTAATGATTTGTCACCCTAAAAAAGACGAACTGGAACATCAACTCATAGAAAGAATTGGGCAGTGTGTTCTCACTTCTGCTACCACTGCAGTGTTCGATGCTATGGGTAAAGAAGCCGATGAACAACTTAAAATAGGGTTTAAACTCAAATTCTTTGCAGATGGATATGATACTGAAGGGAAGATTGGTGGAAGAACGATTTATAAAATCCCATTAATGTCTGGAGATTTCATTATAGAGGGAGAATTAGGAATCAAAAAAGGTGTAGCGGGTGGTAACTTCTTTGTAATGGCTGAAAATCAGGCATCAGCTCTGCTTGGGGCTGAAGTTGCTGTCGACGCAATTCAGGGAGTTTCTGGGACTATTACTCCTTTCCCTGGCGGTATTGTGGCTTCAGGTTCCAAGGTGGGTTCTAACAAGTACAAGTTCATGCATGCCACCACTAATGAAAAGTTCTGCCCTACTTTAAGGGGAGCTGAAGGTATAGATTGCGAGATACCTGAAGGAATCGAAGGGATCTATGAGATCGTTATTGATGGGGTCGGTGAACAAGCAATTAAAGATGCCATGAAAGCCGGTATATCTGCTGCGGTAAAGGTTCCGGGTGTTAAAAGGATATATGCGGGAAATTATGGTGGTACACTGGGTGCCTATCAAATTTGGCTCACTGCCTTATTTTAAATTAAAATCAACTTTTAATTTTTTTTCCTTTTTTTTAATCTTCAATACAAAATTTACGTGCTTCTGCACTTTCTACAATTTCCCAAATCTCTTCTTCTGGAACATTAACACCTATAAGAATGCCTTCTTTTATCAATGCTTCTTCTATCTTTTTAATTACTTCAACGTCCGGTGCAGAAACAGTATGGGAATGAATATGTCTTGAAATCTCATCTAAAGCCTGAAGAGATCGTTTAGCATCTGGTTTCTGATACTCTTCCTCACAGTGTTCGAGATCATCCATGGATTTCAAATATAGTTTTCGGGTTACAACTTGATGTACACCAGGTAGATAGTGCTTAGAGTCAAGTATCCTACCTCCAAGACTTATGACTATTTTTTTGTCATTTACTTGCCCTACTTCGTGTTTCAAGAGCATTTCTGATACTCTTCCATACTTTTTGATTTTATTTTTGATTTCGTTTTTAGTAAGATTGACCCCTAACAAAAATCCTTTTTCTTTTAATTCTTTTTCTACATGGCCCAAACTTTTAGTATCTGGTCCTGAAATGCGATGAGAATGTATACCTCCACCTGAAAGTGTGTAAAGACGTTCCAGGTTTTCCATCTTTGCTGGATCATGGTTCAATCCTTCTAGAAATCTATCCATCTCTTCGAGATCAGATAAGTTAACCTTTCTCATCAAGGGCTCCCTGAATCCTGGTAGGTAATATTCAATATCTTCTAGGGTGCAATTATATTTTAAAATTATTTCAGCTTCTTCTTTGATATCTAAAACACCATGCATTTCTGTAATTTTGATTTCTGGTTTTATCAACACTTCTACTAGCCGGCCATGTTTTCGGGCAGCTTTTTTTATTTCTTCCTCATTCAAGTCAATTCCCAGCAAAAAACCTTCTCTTTTGAGTTCCTTGGCAACATTGTCCAGGCTTTCCTTGTTCGGGCCTGAAATCCAATGGGAATGAATACCACTCACAGACTCGTATATTCTCTCTAAAGATTTTTTACGGTTCTGATCCCGTTCTAAACTCTCTAAAAATCTGTCTAACTGGTTTTTATCAGATAATCCTATGATCCTGGTCAATGGCTCCTTAAATTCCGGAAGGTGATATTCGATATTCTCCAGGGTACAACCGTGCTTCAAGATGATTTCTGTTTCTTTACGAATGTCCGTTACTTCGTGCATTTCGGTGATCTTCATGATGGTAGGTTCAATGGCTGCAAAATAGATATCTGCTGCACCGCTGGTCTCAGGAGATATTACTTTATTGGCTCCGGAACGGGAAAGACGTTTAATATTTTCTTTTTTACTGGCCCGCGCCACTATCCACACATCAGGATTCAATTCACGGGCTGTTAATGTAATAAAAAGATTATCAACATCATCACCGGTGGTGATAATCACTCCCCGGGCCTTTTCTAAACCGGCGTCTCGCATTAATGACTCTTCTGTCGCATCTCCGTGGATGGCCAGAACGTCAGGATCGTCCCACAGTTCTTTCTCAACTACATTTTTACTTTTTTCAATGATCAAAGCAGTTTGCTTCCTTTTTTTCAACTCTTTGAGCACGGCACTACCCACCCGGCCGTAACCGCACAGTATGAAATGATTATTTAGAGAAGCAATCCGCCGTTTTTCACGAGCTCCAGATCTTATATCTTCAAAAGTCATAGAAACCACCGCTATAGCGAGAGTAAATGCATAAGCTAGTAAACTGGCTCCTCCCAGGACCAGGGTAACTACAAACATCTTTTGTAGGGGAGTTATGGGGCTTATGTCACCATAACCCACTGTTGCTGTAGTTATAACTGCAAAATAAAGTGCATTGACTGGATCAAGTCGCATTATCAATATTGAACCAACAACCCCGTAAATAAGAAGTACAATAACCCCTATAAGGGCGTACCTAACTATGGAAGGTGGTACGGAAGGAATCATGGGATTGGAACGTATTGGGCTTTGCAACTGATCACCGCCAATATTTAGAATTAGCGTAAGGAAGGGCTAAAAATCCTAAAGTTAAATATCATCCTCTTATAATTTATAAATAGTGATAACATGACTCCCAAGGACATGATGGTGGTTGATGCTAATGCCGAGGCTATGGGTATTCCAAGGTCTTCCCTCATGGAAAATGCTGGACATTGTCTGGCCCAAAAAATTGCAGAAATAGCCCAAACTGGAGTAGTTACCATCTTCGCTGGAACTGGTGGTAATGGTGGTGACGGCTTTGTAGCAGCCCGACATTTGCTCAACTATGGTTTTGAAGTTGAAGTACTGCTTTTAGGGCATCCCTGCCAGATAAAGTCCAAAGAAACCCGCATGAACTGGGAAGTCCTTGAAGAAACTCAACTGGATAAACTTAAATTAGATATCATATATGGCTTCTCACAAATCAATTCCATTGAGTCTGAAGTTGTTGTAGATGCTCTTCTCGGCACAGGAGTTCATGGGAAACTAAGAGAACCTTTTGCCACAGCTATTGATGTTATAAATGAGTCGAAAGCCATCAAGGTGGCAGTGGACATTCCCAGTGGTTTAGACCCCCTTACCGGAGAAGTATTGGGCAAGGCAGTAAAGGCCAATCACACCGTTACTTTTCATAAAAAGAAGATTGGACTTACTAACGCTACCGTTAATTACGTGGGCACGATTCATGTATGTGATATTGGCATTCCTCAGGACGCGGAGGTATATGTTGGGCCTGGAGATTTACTGCGCATTCGAAAACGTGATGAAAGCTCCCACAAAGGCCAAAATGGCCGAGTCCTAATCGTAGGTGGGAGTAAATATTATTCTGGAGCACCAGCTATCGCTGCCCTAGCGACTCTGGGGTCTGGTGTAGATTTAGCCATAGTTGCATGTCCAAATGTGGTGTCCGCTGATATTCGTTCCTATTCGCCAGATTTAATAGTTAAAAGTCTTTTCCATGATGTTATTCTTCCGGACGATGTTGATAATATCCTTGAATTATCCAAAAATGTTGATTCAGTGGTCATGGGGTGTGGGATTGGCACTGAAGAAGGAACCAGGTTGGCTTTAAATCAAATTATGGAAAAAATAGAAAAACCAGTTGTATTGGATGCCGATGCTTTAAAATTAGTTGATAAAGATGTTATAAATCAAAACGACTTTGATGTAGTTTTAACTCCTCATGCTTCTGAATTTAAGTCCTTTTTTGATGAGGATGTTCCTGAAGTTCTGCAAGATAAAATGGATTTAATAAGAAATTTAACCTTTAAAAACTCATTAACGGTAATTTTAAAGGGAAAAACTGACATAATAGGAAATAATGGAACATCACGTCTTAACAAAACTGGAAACCCTGGGATGACAGTTGGGGGGACAGGAGATTGTCTGGCTGGTTTAATCGGCGGTTTAATGGCCCAGGGACATTCTGGCTTTGAAGCCGGATTTTTAGGTGCATATATTAATGGTAGGGCAGGGGATCTGGCCAAAGTGAAGTTTGGTTATAATTTCACTGCTATGAAACTCCTTGATTTCATTCCAGAAGTCATGAAATATGATTGAAACTAATATAAACCCAGTCCTTTAGCCACTATAAGGATTCCAACTCCTAAAATTCCACCGAACCCAGCAACCAGTAAAGTTAGAATGTTTATGGGGATCTTGAAGAAGGGCAGGAAGTTCCAGATCAATAACAATATCCATCCCAGCAGCATATGCACCAGGATGCTGACGGCTACCTTACCTACTTTTAAAAGAATTTTAAAACCAAAAATCCCCAGGATAATTAGTATTATCCCGAGGAGTATTATTTCCAGAATACCCATAGATATCTATTCTTTTTTACAGACTTCCTGGTAACAGGCAGCTTGTAGAGCATAGTTTTTAACCATACCTGCCATTTCTCGCTGGTCCATGTCTTTATCTTCAAAAGAAACTGCTTTTTCGTTGTAAAGACTGTAAGGGGACTTTCTCCCGAGAACTCGTAGACTGCCCTTGTGTAGTTTGAGTTTAACTACTCCAGAAACTCGGCGCTGTATATGGTCTAAAAGTTGGTCTAAATCCTCTCGGAGAGGTTCATGCCACAGTCCATTATATATAAGCTCAGAATAAGTTTGAGAAACTGTTTCTGAAAATTTAAGCTCTTCACGGGTTAATGTTAACTGTTCTAATGATTTATGAGCGTTTATAATTAAAAATGCCCCAGGAGTCTCGTAGTTTTCCCTGGATTTCAGGCCAATGATTCGGTCTTCCATAATGTCCACTCGACCAATCCCATGCAGACCTGCCACCTGGTTACAGGCTTGAATTATTTCCAGGGGTCCCCAGGATTGTCCATCTAAAGCTACCGGCACTCCTTTTTCAAAGGAAAGTTCCACAACTTGGGCTTCGTCAGGAGCATCTTCTGTGGATCTGGTCCAACTGAAAGCTTCTTCGGGTGTTTCCACCATGGGATCTTCTAGAATATCTCCTTCTATGGAACGTCCCCACAAGTTCTCGTCGATGCTGTATAGTTTGTCAGAAGGGAGGGGAATTCCGTGTGACTTAGCATATTCCATTTCTTCAGTCCGCGTGAGGTTAAGGTCCCGTATAGGGGCGATAACGTCGCATGATGAGCTAGATCGTATAGTAGATTCGAATCGGAACTGATCGTTACCTTTACCAGTACACCCGTGTGATATGGTACTTGCACCTTCTTTTTTGGCAAGTTCCACAATTTTCATGGCTATAAGAGGCCGGGCCAGGGCCGTACTTAGGGGATAACCTTCGTAAAGGGCGTTGGCTTTAATGGCTCTGAATATGAAATCCCTGGCAAATTCGTCTTTTGCATCAATGGTATAATGCTTCATTCCCATTTCGTGAGCTACCTCTGCAGGACGGGTTATTTCTTCTTCAGGTTGACCGACATCTACGCAAGCGGTCACAACCTCCTTTTCATATTTTTCTTGCAGTAATTTGATACATACAGAGGTGTCCAGGCCACCACTGAATGCTAGAACCACTTTCTCCATTTTAAATCACCTTGATTATTTATATTAAAATCAAAATCATTCATATATTACCAACAGCCTAATTTAAACTTGGTGTAGTATGAACCTGGAAGTAACAATAATATCAACTAAAACTGGGGGTTTAATAGAGGAAAACGAAGTCTTGATGGAACTATTACCTCCCGGAAGGATTACTGAAACACTGATAGAAAAAGCGAAAGAAGGCACACCACTTTTAAAGTTTGGAAAAGGATCTCCCAGAATAATGTTAATATCAGGGATCCATGGAAATGAATTACCCCCTCAAATCGCAGTTATCAAACTGGCAAATATTCTAAACAAATTAGAACTCACCGGAACCATTTATTTAACTCCTTTTGCCATACCTAAGGTTACTATGGATAATTTAAGGCGATTTGACGGGTTTGACATGAATCGAAGGGCTTCAAAAAATGGTTCTCCACCAAATATAATCCTCAACTTGCTTAAAGCTCTAAAAATAGATGCTTTGGCTGATTTTCATTCCACGCAAAAGCGGAGTAACCCGGGGGTTGAAAGTGTTTTTTGTTCAAAAACTCCCTGCTATGAAAGTTATAAAATCGCAAAACACATCACTGACAAAACTTCATCAAAAATAATTTGTCAAAAGAAAGCTGGAACCCTTTACACTGGTGCATTGGAGGATGAATCCAATATAGCCGGAGTTCCGGCCGTTACGTGTGAAGTTGTGTCTCGTAATGGTTGGGTTGATCCTGGAAGTCCGGAGAGATCGTATAATCAGATGGTGGCCTTTTTGGATTATTTCGGTTTTAAACTTCTTTAATGATTCGAAGCCCATGATATCTGGTGAATTGAACCTCTGATAAATATATAGCCAACGATACTATGCCGTCTTATAAAAAACACCTTTTATTTTCCATTTTAATTTCTCTTATATTAGTCGCCCCCTTTTTTCCCAATGTTTTTTATCTGGCCCTATCAGTGGTGGGTGCGTCTATAGTGGATCTGGATCATCCGGTACGCAATCGGAACTTATTGTTACTAGCCCTATCCGGTCTGGTTCTGGTAACTGTTCTTTATATATTTAAAATGCCACTTGTATTGGGGTTGACCTTAATTTTAATAGCCCTAATATTTTTTGTATCTTCCCACCGGGGATTTATGCACTCTATTGTGGGGGTAATTATCATAGCAACGTTATTAGCCCTGTTTACCTACACTGCATTCCTAATGTTAGTTGGTTTTTCTGTAGCAGTTGTCCCGTCTTTAGCCATAATATCGGTTCTTCTGGGACTTATTATTTTAAACAAGCAAATAGTGCCATTTTATGTGGTAGGGGCATTATTGGGAATATTTTTAATTTCTTCACCTTATTTTAACCCTTATTACGTGCTTTTTGCATTTTTAATAGGTTCCATGAGTCATATTGCCTTAGACATGTTCACGGGAAGTGGGGTGAAACTTTTTAGTCCACTATCTGAAAAGAAGTTCGGTAAAAAGACAGTCTTTATCTTGGCCTTGGTATGGGTAATAGGGATAATCTGGTTTTACTGGTAAAAATTAAGTACACATACTTAGATAACCTTGCTTCAGATTACTTTTTCGACTACATTTTTTATCAAAAAATACGTAAAAAAATTATTTAGTTATATTTATATATCATGTTTTATAATGATGAATTGTAATTATCATGGTTAAATAAAACTCTAATTTAGATGTTTATCCGATTCTAACCATGTATTGTTGCATCGTTAATCATCATAGATAGTTTAAGGGGCTAATTTCACATGTTTATCACAAGAATATTCTACGCAATAGCCTATTTCATAGTATTGATATTTGAAATTATAAAGGCCACATTCGACGTAGCTCTTAGAACTTTAAACGGTAAAGTAGAGCCAGTAATCGTGGAAATACCCACGGTACTTAAGAGACCTATTTCCCAGACCATACTGGCCAACAGCATTACCCTGACTCCAGGGACTTTATCTGTAGATCTAGACTCGGAAAATCAGGTTTTAAAGGTAGCAACTATAGTTGCCCGCAAAAATGAGGACGTTATTCCTTTTGAACCATACATAAGAGGGATGTTAGAATGAGCATACTTTTAATGTCTGAATACATCCTTCTGGCGGCACTGGCCATTTTTGCCGTTGCCTGTATGCGAATTGCCACTCGCAAAACCATAGGTATGGGATTGGTGGGCACCTCTGCCTTGAGTATCGCAGTCGCTGTAATCCTTATCATAGTTCAAAATATTTACCAGATAGGCTTCTGTAAAGATATTGCCACCGCTCTGGTGATTTTGGGGCCAGTAGGAACCATAGCATTTGCCAGTGTTTTAAGAGGGTGGAAATAATGGACGATATATTCACCATTATAAAATCGATTTTACTCTTATTATCTGCTGTTTTAGTACTCTTAGCGGCTTTTGGAATCCTGAGATATAAAGATGATTTGGAAAGGGTGTTGTACGCAAGGATTCACATTTTGGGGGTGGCAGATATGGCCTGTATACTGGCCCTATTGACTCTGGGAGAACCACTTCTAGCCGCCCTTTATTTTATCCTATCACCTTTCGCAGCCCATGCTATGGCTAACGGATTCTACTACGGGGAGGATAAACAATGATTGAATATATATTAATGTTCATCACTATAATCGGGTCAATATTAGCCCTCATGCAGAGAGACCTCCTCAAGGCAGCTATTCTAACTGGTATTCCTGGGGCATCACTGGCATTTTTGTATCAGTATCTACTGGCTCCGGATGTAGCCTTAACTCAGGCTATAGTTGGATCGGCCATAATACCGGTATTCATTGCACTTGCAGTTTACAAAACACGTAGGGTGGAGGATTAGAAATGATCATAGACACACAACTTGCTTCCCTCTTCACGGCTGGAGCCCTGATCGTTATTGGGATATTCGCTGCAGTATTTCTGGATAATCTTATAAAAAAGGTAATAGGTCTGGCATTCATTGGAGATGGAGCTAATCTATTCCTCATTGCCATGGGTTACAAGCCAGGTGGAATTGTCTATATTTACTTACCGGGCATGGCTAGAGACTGGTTTGCCCAGAACGCAGCCTATCCACTTCCATTTGCCCTGGTTTTAACCAGTATTGTAATCGGTGCCAGTACTATGGCGGTGATGTTGGGGATTATAATGGTTCTCTACAAGAGACGCGGATCATTAAAGGCATCCAAGGTTTTGGGAGAGTAATCAAATGCTGTTAAATATTCTTGATAATTTTAAAACCCATAAATTGGGTTACAACCATCTAAAGATAATCAGGAGGAAGTAAATTGAACCTCTTAATACCTTTAATGGTCATTGTACCCATAATATGTGCGTTGTTTTTGAATTTACTTCATAAAAAGGATCGCACTGTAAAAGTAATTGCCATTGCATTGGCTCTTACTCTGCCATTACTACCAATATTGGCCAATTATGGATTGCATTACTTTGGGGGATATGCTCCATTAGCACAGAATTCTGCCATATCTGCGGGACTTCCGTCCTTAATCACTGGAACGGCTTTGAACACGTTCCACCCTGCAATTACTTATGCTTTCCAGGATGCTCAGAAACTTTTCATATTCATACTGGGATTAGTGGCTCTTCTTGCCATACTGGTCTCCTTATATGAGACTAAACGTCCCTCTGGAGTTTATGGCTACATGATGTTCATGGGTGTTGCTGCCATGATGGCCATCATCCTCACTGATGACATCTTTAATTTTTATGTGTTCTTCGAAATCGCAGCCCTGGCCACAGTGGGTGTGGTACTGGTATCTCAAATTAAGGGGAACTACGAAACCGCCCTTAAATACATGATACTTGGTAGTATAGCATCTCCCTTACTCCTATTGGGAATAGCACTCCTACTGGGGGTTACTGGTAACGTTAACATTACCGACATTATGGCATCTTTAAAAAGTGGAGTTGTGGATCCTCAAAACCCGGTATTATTGATGGCCTGTGGATTAATAGTCTTTGGCTGGCTTTATGGTTCCGGACTACCTCCATTCCACACCATTAAATCTGCCATATACAGTAAAGCCCTTCCACATGGCGCAGCACTTTTACAGGCTTTTTCGGTGTTTACGTTTGTAGCACTGGGAATAATCATCATACGTATATTTTCGTACCTTCCATTTTCTCAAATGGTTATATTGGGAGTTTCATTACTGGCAATGATCCTGGGAATAACCATGGCCCTACTACAAACCGATATCAAACGCATGATCGGATTCTTAGCTGTGGGGGAATTAGGTTATATTGGAATTGGCTTGGGATTGGGAACAGTATCTGGTATCACTGCTGGACTTTTCCAAGCCGTGAATGAAGTAGTTATCACCGCCTTCCTGTTCATCGGATTTGGGGCTATATATTATCAGACCGGTGAGAGTGATATCCGTAAATTGGGGGGTATGATGGTTAAAACGCCTCTGGTGGCACTTCTGGTACTCTTAGCAGGGTTTGCAATGGCAGGTGTACCTCCCCTTAACGCTTTCCAGAGTAAACTCATGTTAATACAGTCATCTATTCAGGCAGGAGTTCCAGAGTTAGGGGTCATAATGATACTACTGAGTATAGTAACCTTCATGACCTTTATGAAAGCTTTCCACGCTGTTTTCCTACGGCCTAAACCTGCTGATCTGGAGATAAAAAATGAAAAGATACCCAAAGCAACAATACTAGCCCTACTGGTGTTTTTAGTAGTGTGCATAGTATTTGGGCTCTTCCCACAATTAGCCACAGGCTTTCTGCAGAACTTATCTGTTAGCCTCGCAGGAGGAATGCCATGAATCTCTACGACTTAATTGTTAAAAGGATAAAAGAAGGTCAAATCGGCTCCGATGGGCCGGTTACCAATGTATCTACATCAGCAATGCTCACCGCAGAAATTACTCTGATTTCATCAATATTAGTAGTTCTGATTATGTTGAGATTGGTTAATAACGTCATTATGATAGTGGCATTTCTGGTGGTATTATTTGCCGCATTAGTGTCTATGCCCCTGATGCCTAAACTTAAAAGAGAACAGAATGACTCTCTGTCCAACATGACTTTCTACGTTATTTTGGCATTGGCCATTGTAATCACACTGTTCTACTGGGGGAGTTTAAATGTCTGAGGGAATTAGAAATCTGATAATGGGATTTTCCCTGGCAATATTCACCGTGGCATTATTCCAATCAATATATGACTTTAAACCAATGATATATCCTGGTATAAGCTATCTATATAATTGGGTAGGCACTGAAATAGCCCCCAACATGGTAACCAATGTGGTGTTTGACTGGAGAGGTTACGACACTCTAGGAGAAGCCCTTATACTAGTCACAGCAGTTGTTGCAGTTTTACTGGTCTTTGGAAGAGGAAAAGTCCAAATGGGGGGTAAATAGATGAGTACAATACTTAAAATATTTGTATTCCCAGCAGCCCTGGTAATAATGTGTTTGGGAGTTCTTACCATACTCGGTGGCCATATAACGCCAGGAGGAGGATTTCAGGGCGGAGCAATGATTGCTGCAGGGTTCATATTTTGCCTTGTAGTCTACGGGCTCAAAGAAAGCCCATTCCACTTATCACACGATTTTTTAGCTGCAATTGAAAGTATTGGGGCTTTAGGATTTGTGTTACTGGGATTAGCAGGGTTAATATTCTCTGGATTTTACCTGTACAACCTGGGAGTGAACCTGTATGGTATAGTTCCTGCTTTTATCCAAAACATATTTGACTACCCGGACCCTATTCATGCCGGAATAATCCCTTACCTCAACTTCGTGGTGGGACTGAAGGTTATGGTAGGATTAAGCGCCGTGGTAATAGCCTTCTTAGGATTTAAGGAATTTGAAGATGGTGAAGAGGAGGCCCAAGAATGATCATCTATGCTGGACCCCTTATCCTAGGATTTTTACTGGGATTTTTATTGGGAACCAGGATTAAGGAAAACCCCTTAAGTAAACTTAAATTTGATGCTTCAGTCTATGCGATATTTTTAATCGTAGCAGTGATTGTGGCTTATTTCATACAACCATTCCCCTACTATGCTGATGCTCCTCTGGCCAGTGGATTTGTGGCATGTGCAGTGGGTATAATATTTGGAAAACTAATATTTGGGAGACAACGTGCTCCCCAAGAAATTGAAGAATAAGTGTACTAATAAGAAATGATAATCACTAAATTAAGATATGCGGAAATAGGGATGGTACTCTCATGTTTCTAACAACCAAAAAATGTAAAGGCAGTGGGGAGTGCATTAACGAATGCCCTACCGGAGCTGTACGCCTAATTAATGGTAAAGCATTTAGTTGCATAACCTGCGGAGCTTGTGCCGATGCTTGTCCCAACCGGGCCATTTTCAAGAATAAATACGGGGGATATGTTGTAGATCGGGCTAAATGCAATGCATGCGGCGTTTGTGAGCTTACTTGTCCCGTTAACAATATTACTATTGAAGATGGTGTGGTTAAAGGTATTTGCGCACGATGTGGTATTTGCGTCCCGGCCTGTCCTGAAAAGGCACGTATGGATGCCTATGATGTCATTGAAGACCGTCAAATTCAGTTCTTACAATCACTTAATCTCACGGTACAACCCCCTCTACGGTCCAAAAAGAAAGAAGAATTAGCCGAAAGGACCAGCCTAGTCACCGACTTTGAAAAATGCACCCTTTGTCGACGTTGTGAATATTACTGTCCCACTGAAGCTATTATTGTGGATGTGGAACCTCAGGGAAAATGCACTGAATGTCGGGTCTGCGAAGATGTGTGCCCAGTGGGGGCCATTGAAAACTGTACTATAGATCCTGAAAAATGCACAGTCTGCCTTAAATGTGTGGGAGAATGTCCCAACCATGCCATTTACACGGAGGACTTCCAGGTCAAGATTCACAACCTAGAACCTGGAGAAGAAATTAAAGGCAAACTCGTTTCCTGCCTAAACTGCGGTTTATGTGCTGATGAATGTCCTGAAGGGGCCCTAAAAATGGTAAACGGCCACTTGCGTTACGATCCTAATCTATGCGTGGATTGTGACTCTATGAGCTGTCTGGATGTCTGTCCAGTGGGTACTTTGAGAGCTTCTGATGATCCGGAAAGAAAGATCAAAGGTTTCTGTGTTTCCTGTGGAAAATGCGTTAAATCCTGCGATATCAACGAGGCAAGGAGTTTCCAGCACGTCACATGGGATGGATCAGTTTCCGATGACTGTATATCCTGTGGAATATGTGCAGAAATATGTCCTAAAGGTGCAGTAACCCTGCGTAGAGGTACCATTGATGTGGACACAGATAAATGCGTACTATGTGAGAAATGCGCTATTCACTGTCCTGTGGATGCTATTCCAACTACCACTATGCGTAAAAAATCTATAAAGGAAGGTTTTACTTACGTGCAGGACAAACTGTGCATGAACTGTAAATTGTGCACCAAAATCTGCCCGGAGGATGCCATTAAAGAAGAGGATGGTAAGATTGTGGTGGATGAATCCAAATGTATCTACTGTGGTGGTTGTAGTAATGCCTGCCCAGCCCGAGCAATACTCTTTGAACGAGAATTTGAGGTGGTACCATGAAGAACTTAGTGCTCATTTTTCTGGAAGGGGCTTACACCAACTTTAAAAGGATTGTATTCGCTTCTGACCGAGTAACAGACATGGAACTACGGAGCATGATCCTGGAAGGACGTGTAACGCCCACTGAAAAGGTGGCAGAAGTTCCTTGTATTGGTTGTGGTGGTTGTAGTAATGCCTGTCCCACTGAAGCCATAGAAATGGTGGATCTTGATGAACCAGTAGAACTCATGGAAGGTCTGGTGAAAAAACAATTACCAGTTTTGCATAGTGAAAAATGCGTTAACTGCTATTATTGTCACGATTTCTGCCCACTTTACGCCCTGTTTGGAGAGGCAGGAACCATACATCCAAATGATGTGGGGTTAGTGGAATCTGATATTTCAAAACTTTTGGAAAAGCCTGTGAAGATATCTGACGATAAAATAGCCTTCATATCTCAATATTTGGCTGATAATACCATAATTAGAAAAAGAAAAGAGTGAATTAAAATCACAACGCACTATAAATATTTAAGAGGAATCCTATGAGTCTAAAATCATATTCTCGGGGCCGAGCGATACACGTGATGTTAGTGTACACCGGTGGATGCAATGGCTGCGACATAGAGATAGTTAATTGTATATATTCCCCAAAATTTGACGCAGAACAGTATAAAGTATTTTTAACCTGGAATCCTCGCGAAGCAGATGTTTTGGTGGTTACTGGTCCTGTTACCAAACACACTGAACAACCACTGCGAGAAATATACGAAGCCATACCCGAACCCAAAGCTGTGGTGGCGGCTGGAGCCTGCGCACTAATGGGTGGAGTATACAAGAATTGTCACGGTGACATTCCATCTGAAGAAATTGCAGGGCCGGTAGATAAGATAATACCAGTGGATGCAAAAGTTCCAGGATGTGCAGTTCGCCCTCAAGATATTGTAGCAGGTTTAGTATCTGCATTACCGTTATTATTGAATGCAGACTAATTTAATCTAATAAAATTACAAAAAGAGGAATTATAAAACTTATGAAGGTGTTATAATATGGAAGATAACAAAAAAAACAGGACAGTAATTGAGGCTGAAGTCCCCATGGGGACAGTACACCCTGCTGCCCTGGAACCATATAGAGTTCGTCTCTTTGTGGAAGATGAGATAGTTCGGGATGCTGAAATAACTGTAGGACTCAACCACAGGGGAATAGAAAGAATAATGGAAGGTCTTCCTGTGGAGAAAGCCAACAGCCTCACCGAAAAAATTTGCGGAATCTGTTCCAACAGCCACATCTGGAACTCCTGTTTGGTGGGGGAAAAGGCTATTGGAATAGAAGTACCTGAAAGGGCGCAATATATCCGAATTATTATGGAAGAACTGGAGCGATTACACAGTCACTTCCTTTATTTAGCTCACGGAAGCGAAGTTCTTGGCCATGAAACATTTGCTATGCGATTATTCTACATCCGAGAGACAGTAATGGATCTTTTAGGGATGATAGGTGGTAACCGAGTTCAATATGGAGTATCCATATTGGGAGGGGTTAGACCGCGCTGTGAACTTGATGAAAATCGTATCCAACAGATAAAAACGGGAATGGATCTTATAGAAGAGAAAGCAACAGATTTTGCTGCTCGTTTTGTAGCAGATCCCCTAGTTATGAGCAGGATCACTGGTGTGGGAGTAATCAGCCAGAAAGATGCTCTTAGATTGGCAGCTACTGGGCCCACTTTACGTGCTACTGGTGTTGCAAAAGACCTTCGAACCGAAATGAAAGAATATGAACCATTTGATTTTAATGTGATAACTCAAGAAGGTGGGGATGTCAAGTCCCAACTTTTGATGAGGGTTATGGAAATTCCAGAATCCATTAATATCATCAGACAAGCGATCCGAGACCTTCCTGACGGTCCCATAACTAACCGGAGCTGGGAGATGCAGGACGCACCATTAACCAAAAGTTATATCGAAGTTCCAAGGGGAACCCTGTACCATTCTTACGCACTGGAAGATGGTCGAGTGCGCCACTGCGTAATCAGGACACCATCTATGGCTAATATTGGGGCCATGCAGCATGCTTGTATAGGTCATCACATAACTGATGCCCAACTGTCAATTGTACAGTGCGACCCCTGTTTTACCTGTACCGACAGGGCGATCCAGATCATCAAGATATAAGGAGAATTAACCATGAACATTACATATTCCATATTAGGAGTACTGGGCACCCTGGTGGTGGCCTTCATAGTGAGTCTCTTGCTACCAGGTATTGAACGAAAGTTCATCCATGCCCGGATACAGCAAAGAGTAGGTCCCCCTATTACCAGTCCGGGGATCATGGCTCCCATCAAATTTTTCTTCAAACAGACCATAAGTCCTAACTCGCCTATGCCTAGACTGTATAATGCACTGCCCATTGTAAGTTTAATAATAGTTTTAGTGCTGTTAATCTTATTAATTCCCCAAATGTACTTTTTAGGTGCTCTGGCCAGTGTAATTGCCATTATAGGATTTTTAAAAGTGGAAGAAATTATGTACATGTTCATGGGCAGCCTTTCTAAATCTGTCCTGTCGGTACGTATGCCTTTCCCGGACCTTGCTAGGGGAGCTAAACATCCCGAAACTACTCGAACATTTTTAGAAGAGTTAAGTACTCTTCGAGCATTCCGACTCATTGCCTTCGGTTCATTCCCAGTCTATATTGCTATATTCGTTTCGGTGGCTGTGACTGGAAGTCTTTATCTTACTGATATAGTGGCTTATCAACAAGCAAACGGACCCATTCTCTTTACAGTAGCCGGTGCCCTGGGAGCGGTAGTATTCTTTATTGGCTACATGATATTATTAAATGAATACCCATTTGCCATCTTAAAAACAAAAGCTGACGTTATTGAGGGGCCTTATCTGGAATACGCAGCAAAATACAGATCATATGTTTATCTGACCAGAGGGTTCCTGATGTTTGTATTAGCCAGTCTATTTGCCACTTTGTTTTTGGGAATAGCTCCCAATATCCTGAATCCGAACTTCATCATTACTCTGATTGTAGCCTTACTATTCCCAGTGTTAATGGCGGTGATGAGTGCATTCTCCCCCATATTCACTTACAAACAGTTTTATCCCACTGTGGCCGGGGTTTCAATCCTGGGAGTTCTGGCCATAGTCGCAGCGTTTCTTTAAAGAGAATTGAAACTAATTTAAACAAAATCATGGTGATCAAATGAAAATTGTCATAAGAGGACAGCATATAATCAGTCTGGGAGGTTACATTGTGGAATGGGATTTTCCCTACCGAAATGTAATAGTGGTAAACCCCACGTTGGAACCCATAAAAGTAGAAGTTCCTGTCTTTTCAGAAGGGTGGATCGATGATCATCGCCAACTCGGCCTTGAAATCACTCC
>Ga0187786_10000232_pt1 | contig 18033 bp, 18 predicted proteins | sample 0815_BV2_10_20_M_FD_132449 | JGI IMG/M metagenome (GOLD analysis project Ga0187786, IMG submission 132449) | Tropical peat soil microbial communities from peatlands in Department of Meta, Colombia - 0815_BV2_10_20_MG | ecosystem: Environmental > Terrestrial > Soil > Wetlands > Peat | place...
ATGGCATACGATATGCAAAAAAATAGGAGCTTGCTGACGTTGCACGGGTGCGGCAATATCGGCATTCACGATGTAATAAGTCACCAAGCGATAAAAGAGGAGAATAGTGATGAGGAAGATAGTGTTTATGATGCTGTTACCGGCCGTTATTGCCATGCTCGCCTTTCCGGCAGGCGTCTCTGCGGCCGAGATTACCGTGTCCGCGGCCCTCAGCCTGAAGAGCGCCTTTGCAGATATAGGAAAGCTCTATGAAGCGAGGAACACCGGGGCAAAGATCCGGTTCAACTTCGGCGCATCAGGCGATCTGATACGCCAGCTAGCGGGTGGCGCCCCTGTCGATGTCTTTGCCTCCGCCGCCCAGAAGGACATGGATGATGCGAGCGCAAAGGGTCTCATCCTGCCCGGTACGAGAGCCGATTTCGCGGGCAACCGAGTAGTATTGATAGCCCCGAAAAAAGCTGCGGCGACATCCTTTGAAGAGCTTGTAAATGATAAAGTGAAACGAATTGCCGTCGGCAATCCCAGGACAGTGCCGGCGGGCCGCTATGCCGCAGAGGTATTCGACTATTACAAACTGACCGCGAGGATCAAGGACAAGATCATCTATGCCGAGAATGTCCGCCAGATTATGGATTACGTTGCTCGCGGCGAAGTCGATGCCGGCGTCCTCTATGCGACAGATGCAGCAGTTCGCGGCGCCGACATCCGCGTTGTTGCAACGGCCCCTGAGTCCTCTCACAAGCCCGTTATCTATCCCATTGCGGCGATAAAGGGGACGAAAAACGAGGCGACAGCGAAGGCGTTTATCGACACCATACGTTCGAAGGAAGGCTCGGCAATCCTCAAGAAATACGGATTCAGTCTGCCCTGATTATGGAAAGCCAGGTTTTATTCTCAGCGCGGCTCTCGCTGCAGGTGGCGTTTACGGCAACTATCCTGATAGTGCTTGGCGGAATTCCCCTTGCATATCTGCTTGCGCGCAAGAACTTCCGGGGCAAGGAGCTGCTTGATATCGCCCTGACACTGCCGCTTGTGTTGCCGCCGACGGTGACCGGCTACTACCTCATCGTCGCCTTCGGGAGAAACGGCTTCATCGGACGGTATCTCTACGAATGGCTAGACTGGAGCATCATGTTCACCTGGTATGCCGCTGTCCTGGCCTCGTTTGTCGTTTCGCTGCCGCTGATGATAAAAACCGGTCGCGCCGCGCTCGAAGGGGTGGACAAAAACCTGATCAACGCTTCGTATACCCTCGGCCATTCCGAGTGGGAGACCGCGCTGAAGGTGACGTTACCTCTTGCAACGAGAGGTCTCCTGGCGGGGGTTGTCCTGTCGTTTGCAAGAGCGCTTGGCGAGTTCGGAGCAACGCTGATGCTGGCCGGCAACATCCCGGGGAAGACTGATACCATGCCGCTTGCCATCTATTCGCTTGCCGGAAGCGGCGATTGGGAAGAAGCGACCGGAATGGTTATCCTGCTCACCGTTATGGCTGCCTTCTTTTTGTATCTCGCCAACCGGTACAGCCGGAGGATATTCTGATGGGCCTGTCCGTAGACATCAAGAAACAGCTCAGGGGGTTTGCGCTCGACGCCTCCTGGTCTATCGGCGACGAACTGGCGGTGCTCTTTGGGTTTTCTGGTTCGGGCAAATCACTGACGCTCCAGCTGATCGCCGGGCTCATGAAGCCGGACAGCGGCATGATTCAGGCGAACGGAACGACATATTTCGACAGCTCGCGCTTAATTCATCTGTCGCCGCAACAGCGGTCGCTCGGGTACGTATTTCAGGACCTGGCGCTCTTTCCGCACATGAGCGTGAGTCAGAACATCTTGTTCGGCGCAAAAGGGGTCGGTGTCGATGAGAAAGAAAAGCGTTATCGTGAAATGATTGAAGCCTTTTATCTCGACTCGCTCCAAAACAAGCGTCCTTCCGAGATATCCGGCGGCCAAAGGCAGCGCGTCGCGTTTGCTCGCGCCTTGATGAGGCGGCCTGATGTCCTGCTGCTTGACGAGCCGTTCTCTGCCCTCGACACCCCGCTCAGGATCGAGATGCGAAGCTTCCTGAAAGACCTCCGCGGCACATTCAGGGGGCCGGTCGTGCTCGTCACCCATGACGCGGGAGAAGCGGCGGCGCTTGCAGATTCGATTATTGTGTACTCCGAAGGTATGGTCATTCAGAGCGGCAAGACAGAGGATGTCTTCGGCTCCCCGGCGGATGACCGCGTGCGGCGGCTGCTTTACGGACAGGAGGATGCGCTGCGGGCGGTTCGCAGGACATGAGGATGCGGGCATTTACTGTTCAGACACGGGCCGCACGACGGAACACCGCTACTCACTGAAAAAGACCGATGCAACCTCTTTCAGCTGTTCAACACCTCTCACTTCGCAGGGAAAGAGCGGCACCTGCACAATTGCGTCTGCGCCGTACTCGTCGCGGAGCATACTGAGATACTTCTGCTGCATTTCGCCCCGGCTGCGCAGGAAATCATTATCAGAACCCGACAGAATGCCGTTTGCGACAATGCGCATCACCGGGATGCCGTGCGCTGCAAGCTCGCTGATTATGCGGCGGCTCTGATATACCCCGAGCGCCTCCGGGGTGGTCACAATGATGAATTCGACATTTTCCGGATTGCCGAAGAAGCGGATTATCTCTTCCGAAAGTGTCACCCAGCCTTCAATCAGTTCGAGAAACGGCTTTTGCGAAAGGCCGAGCATATCCTGGGCCTTCAGATAAAATCTCGGCGCCGCGCGCAGATGCCGCAGGAATTTTCCGGGTAGCGCGAGCAGCCGCAGCGTATCGCCCGCCGGGGCCGTATCCCATATGATGCGATCGAAGCGTCCGCTCCGCAAATATTCGAGAATGAAATCGAGAAGAAACTCCTCCTGAATGCCCGGAGCCATGCCCACATAATCGATAATATCGTCATAAGGCATATCTATAACCGCTGACGCTGCCTGATAGATCTGGTCGCCGAACTTCTCCTTCCACCGCCGCATCACCTCGTCGAGCCCGATTTCAAGAGCCCAGAGGTTATCGATCTGCGGCACTTTGGTTTCGGCTGGGCCGATCTGCCGGCAGAAGATGTCCGAAAGCGATGGCGTGAGGTCGGTTGATATAAGCAAGGTCCGCTCGCCCTTCATTGCAAAGTGGAGCGCGGTGGCAGCCGAAGAGGTCGATTTGCCGACACCGCCCTTGCCGCCGAACATGATGACCCGACGTGTTTGTGCCCCCGGATTGAATAGCGCCATGGAATTCCTTTCAGCAGCCGAATCGCCTGCGGCAAATACGCTATCATCTTTTGTGGTCCGCAGGCAAGCCGATCAGCGCGGGTTTAGACATGCTATACTTGCCCAATGACACTGCCGAAGCGAAAATTGGGGGCTACCGGCGTTGACGTCACCATCCTCGGTCTGGGCGGAGAAGGTGTTCTTCGCACCTATGGACAGGACGAGCAGGCGTATCGTCTCATCAACCGGGCCATTGATCTCGGCATCACCTACTTCGAGTCGGCGCATGCCTATGACGGCAGCGAATCGTATTACGGCGCAGCATTGCAGGAGCGCCGCAAAGAGATTTTCCTCGCCAGCAAGTCGCACGCGCGCAACAGGTCAGGCGCGCTCGACCAGCTGAACAAGACGCTCGACGCCATGCAGACCGATTATCTCGACCTCTGGCAGATTCATGACGTGCGCGAAGAGAGCGAAGTAAAACAGATCTTCGGCTCTGGCGGCGCTGCTGAAACATTTTATGCGGCAAAAAAGAAGGGGCTGGTGCGCTACGTCGGCATCACGGGGCATCACAATCCCTCGATTATCAGGCAATGCATCGAGGCGTTCGATTTCGACACGGTGCTGCTACCGGTCAATCCCGCCGAGCCGGCAGCTCTGAGCTTCCTTGAAGAGGTCGTTCCCCTTGCCGTGCAGAAGAACATGGGCATTATCGGGATGAAGGTCTATTTCCGGGGGCTTGCAAAGCAGGTGCCGGGCGTGTCGTCCCTGCAACCCTTTTTCCGCTTTGCGCTTTCGCAGCCCGTTTCCACGATTGTCATCGGCTGCGACTCGGTACGTCAACTCGAAGATAACGTTGCCTACGCTGAACTCTTCGAGCCGATGACGCCCGAAGAACAGGGCGAACTACTCGCTATTGTCCGTCCATACGCTCGTCAGCTCATGTACTACAAGCCGCTATAGCCGCAAACACCGCCCCCTGAATAAGCACTCCTTGCTGTACGATGCATTTCGTGCTATTGTTCCTGCATGAGGAAGACGCCGGATGCTCACGTGATCGCGATTTGTCGCCGCTTGACACCGTTATTAAGGGGCTACGCCGTTTTCGTCGGACGCACTTTGCGTCAGTCACTTCCGCCGCAAAGGAGAAAAAAATGGCAGGTTGGTTTGAGTTAAGCAAAAGCACGGATGGTCAGTTCCGTTTCGTCCTCAAGTCAGGAAACGCGGAAACCATCCTCACCAGTGAACTCTACCAAGCAAAAGGCTCTGCCCAGAACGGCATTGTCTCAGTGCGCAGCAATTGCGGGGCGGATGAACGGTATGAGAAAAAGACGGCGGCCAACGGCAAGTTCTTTTTCAATCTGAAAGCCGCAAATCATCAGGTTATCGGCACGAGCCAGATGTATGCTACTGCCCAGTCTCGCGATGCGGGCATTACGTCGGTAAAAACAAACGGATCGACTGATAGCGTCAAAGACAACACCTAACCTGTCCAGCTATAGCGTGTTGCCCCTGCGCTTCTCCCGGGGATTCAGATATGAAGTCCCGGCAAGCAGATGCGCGTGTTCCATTGCGCCGTTTAAGGCGAGAGCATCGGAAGTCTTGCTAATTGAAACTTCAACTTCAATTTGACATAACCTTTTATTTTCTTAGAGTTATAAGAATAGTATCGGGTGATTGTGAGACTGCCGATTGCCTTGCGCCTCGCAATAAATGCCGTATTATCTCGTTGCAGCCGCTCATGCACTCAGGACAGACAAGCAGCGCGAACTAGCGACTTGACGTCATGTAGCTGTAGTGCCCTACAAAGGAGGTGCCGGCATGGCAACAGCAACAAAGAGAACGACGATATATTTGGACTCTGATCTCCATAAGTCACTACGATTAAAGGCGGTTGAGACAGCATCGTCGGTATCGGAATTAGTCAACAATGCCGTCAGAGAATCCATTGCTGAAGATGCAGAGGACGTTGCCGCATATGCAGACAGGAAGATGGATCCGTTAATCAGCTACGATGAGATGTTGAAGAAACTGAAAAAGATGGCCGAATATAAAATCTATTTTTGCGAATCGGTCGCGAAAGATTTATCCGCACTCCCCAAGAGTGATGGAAGAAAGATTCTTCAGCGCGTTCAAGGACTCGGTGCGAATCCGCGGCCAGTGGGATGTTGAAAGCTGAGCGGCCAGGAAAGATACAGGGTCCGCCAAGGTCACTACCGCATTGTCTACTCCACTCAGGATAAGGAATTGAAACTGTTTGTCGGGCATCGCAAAGACGTTTATCGTTGAAGAAGGGCTCGGGGGAAGAAAATGACTGACTGCCTAGTTCTTATCGATCTGCAGAATGATTATTTCCCCGACGGGAACATGGAGCTTATCGGCATCAAACAGGCTGCCGCAAATGCACAACTGCTCTTACATAAATTCAGAAATGATGACGCGCCCATAATTCACATCCAGCATATTTCCATCCGTCCGAGGGCCGCGTTCTTTCTGCCAGGCACGCGTGGGGCGGATATACACGAAATGGTTGCGTCAAGGGAGGGCGAAACGGTGATAGTCAAGCACTACCCGAATAGTTTTCGCGAAACCTCCCTGCTCGCTGTTCTGCGGAGCCATGAAATCGATAGCCTCGTCATCTGCGGTGCCATGAGCCACATGTGCATTGATGCGACAACGAGAGCAGCCTTCGATTTCGGATTCAATTGCGTTGTGGCTGAAGATGCCTGTGCAACGAGGGATTTGCTGTTCAACGGACAAAAGATACGGGCTTCGGATGTGCATGGTGCATTTATGGCGGCGCTTTCTGTCCCTTATGCAAAAGTTGTTTCAACGAGGTTTATCATCAAAGGCGGGGCATGATGGCAGCGAGATGCAGCCTAACGAGAGAAAGAAACCGTGGCCGAACCGGAAGATGAAAAGAACTAATGTCATCTTATTGCGCGGCGTGACGCCTACCGGGAAAAATAGGGTTCCGATGGCTGACTTGCGCAGTGCTCTTGCCGATGCCGGTTTTGTCGACGTGCAAACCTATATTCAGAGCGGCAATGCGATTGTGAAGACCGCGATGCAACAAGCCGAAGTCGAGACGTTCGTTCATAATGTCATAAAGCGAAGAATCGGCGCCGATATTACGGTCCTGGCACGCACTCCATCACAGCTCGGCGGTATTTTGAAGAACAATCCTTTCCCCTCTGCCGATCCGTCAAAACTATATTTTACGATTCTGTCGGACCAGCCCAATCAGAAACTCATCGACACGTTATTTGAGATCAACTTCTCTCCAGACAAAATTGAAATCATTGGGGATACGATATATACGTTGTATGCGACAAAACACAGCGACTCTAAGTTCAATAACAATTCTTTCGAACGAAAGATCAAGGTTGCGGCAACCACGAGGAACTTTAACACCATGACCAGTCTTGTGAAAATGAGCAGGAAAGATATCTTGTTTGACTGACTGTCCTTGGCTATAATATTACAAAATGGTTATCGATGGAGAATTGGTATGGAAGCAGTGAAAATCTCGCCAAAATTTCAGGTCGTGATTCCCAAGAAGCTTCGCGACGCCTTGAGGTTGTCTCCTGGGCAGAGGCTTCAGGTGGTCAGCTACGGCAATAGAATTGAACTGATCCCTCTTCGCAAGATCTCGGAGATGAGGGGGTTCCTGAAAGGGATCGCCACCTCGGTTGATACAGAACCCGGCAGGGTATGAATATTATAGACTCCTCCGGCTGGCTTGAATATTTCGCCGATGGACCGAATGCTGCGTTTTTTCCCCGCCCCCTTCAAAAGACATCACAACTGATCGTTCCCACCATTACGATGTATGAAGTTTTCAAGGCAGTGCTTCGTCAGCGAAATGAATCTGACGCCATTCAGTCTGTCGCGCTTATGCAGCAGGGAACGGTAGTGGATCTCACTCCTGGAATTGCCATTCTTGCAGCAAAGCTCAGCATGGAGCATCAGCTTCCGATGGCCGATAGCATAATTCTGGCAACAGCAAGAACATGCGGAGCAATCATATGGACGCAAGATTCAGACTTCAAGCATTTTACGGATGTTCGGTACCCTGCAAAGCAGAGTCAATAACCTTCCCGAACAACACGCTCCGATTGCTCAACAGGAAAGGCAGCCATATCGAATGCTTACTAAAAAAATAAAGAACAGGCAGAGCGGAATTGTTTTATACGGGATGGTCCCTCCCAAGAAAGATACTGAACCGGACCAGATAGCGGAAATAGCGGGCCGGCAGATGCAGCGGCTTCAGAACCTGCCTATCGACGGCCTGATTCTTTATGATATCCAGGATGAAAAGTCGAGGACCTCTGAAGAACGACCTTTCCCCTATATTGAAACGATAGATTCGTTTTCCTACAGCTCCGAATATCTGTCATCGTTGGCCATGCCGAAAATAATTTACCGGTCCGTCGGAAAATACAGCCGCGCCGAACTGTCTCTGTTCCTCATGCAGGCTTCTCCGGAGCATATCCTGACGGTCTTTGTCGGCACATCATCCAGGGGACAGGAAGTCACGATGCCTCTGGCCGAAGCATACAAATTGAGAAGCGAGATCAAGAGCGATCTCCTGCTCGGTGGCGTAACCATTCCGGAACGGCATCTTGTAAAGGGAGATGAGCACATGCGGGTCTTCAACAAGATTGCTCAGGGATGTTCGTTCTTTGTATCGCAGGGGGTTTATGACGTCAACGCATCGAAGAACTTTTTATCCGATTACTATTACCATGGCCGGGAGCATGACATTCCGCTCGTTCCCATCATATTTACCTTCACGCCGTGCGGTTCTCTGAAGACGCTTCAATTCATGAAGTGGCTCGGCATCAGCGTGCCGAAGTGGCTCGAAAATGAACTGATCCATGCGAAGGACATTCTGCAGCAGTCCGTGGCGTTCGCGGAGCAGAACTGGCTGGAGCTGAAACACTTCGCACAGGAAAGAGAGATCCCGGTCGGCTGCAATATTGAAAGCGTCGCGGTTCGGAAAGTCGAAATCGAAGCAGCAATAGAGCTACTTCGGAGAATCGGCAACAGCCCCTGATTCGCAGCGGGCTTCCATCGGGCGATGCAGCAGTTATTCGCCGTGGTGAGGACGAATGTCGCTGTGCATTTTATCGGTTCCGTCAAGAATCTCGCGGACTTTTCTCAACAGAAGCTTGGGAGCAAAGGGTTTGACGATGAAGTTCGAGTGGATGTCGGCAATCCCCTTTCTGAAGATCGTATCTGCGGTGTATCCGCTCGCAAAAAGAAATTTCATATCCGGTTGCAGCCTGCTGATTTCTTCAAAGGTCTCCTTGCCGCCTTTGCCGGGCATGATCATGTCGAGAAAACAGAGGTCAACTGCATCAGCATGAGCAATAAATTTTTTGAGAGCGTCTTCGCCATCCCGGGCTGAAATCACTTTATATCCGAAAGACGTAAACAGCTCATCGGCTACATCTCTCAATGCATCATTGTCCTCTGCTATCAGTATTGTTTCCGTTCCATTCGGAGGATAGGGCAACGAGGAAGGCGATGAGCACGCGACTGTTTCATTAACGAGCGGCAGGTATATTCTGAACTCGGTGCCTTCATCCGGCTCGCTGTACACATTGATGAACCCGTTGTGCTGCTTGATGATGCCGTAGACCATCGGAAGCCCGAGCCCCGACCCCTTACCGGATTCCTTGGTCGTGAAAAACGGCTCGAATATCTTCCCTTTAACGGCTTCATCCATTCCGACGCCGGTATCCGTAACGGAAATGAATGCGTAAGCCCCGGCATCGCAGCCTCCGTATTGCGTAACGGTCTCCGTGTCGAGCATCACCTGTTCGGTGCGAATAACCAGTGTTCCCCCGTCCGGCATCGCATCTCGCGCATTGATCGCAAGATTAATCAGGACCTGCTGAATCTGTCCGCCGTCTGCCATGACCAACAATTCCTGACCCGCGATTTCGGTGACAAGCCGGATGTCCTCGCCGATAATCCTTTCGAGAAACATCCTGACCCTACCGACGATTTGGTTAATATCGACAGGGGCCATATCCATCATCTGCGTCTTGCTGAAGGTTAGCAGGCTGCGGATCAGGCCGGTAGCCCTGTCTGCTCCATCCATAAGATTGTCGATGAATTTCCCGGCAGGCGAGTCCTCGCCCAACTTCAGTTTTGCAAGCTCCGCGTAGCCGACAATAACCGAAAGAATGTTATTGAAATCGTGCGCGATGCCGCCCGCAAGCTGCCCTACAGCCTCCATCTTCTGCGATTGCGCCAGCTGCGCTTCAAGTTTCTTTCTTTCCTCTCCGGCCCGGACGCGCTCCGAAATGTCTGAGGCCGTATGCACGAAGCGACGAGTTCCTCCATTCAGGGAGGTTATCGGATCGACAGTCACGTCGATATGCTTGCCGTTCAGCACAAAGTGCGCGCTTTCGCGTTTGCCGGATGCCTTGACCCGCTCCATGGGACACTCGTTTATCGAGATCGGAGCACCGTGTAGAAGAGTGAAACACGTCTTGCCGATAATATCATCCTTCGGCATTCCAAGCAGGTCACTGGTTGCACGGTTGCATTGGAGAATCGTCGCTCCCTCGTCGCAGATCCAGACGGCTTCCTTGACCGCATCGAAAGTGCTCTGCCATTGAAGGCTCAGCATGGTCGCATCCGCTTCCCGCTTTTGCAGTTCTGCGCACGCGGTGCTTAATTCTGCGACCTTCTCCTCCAGCTTTCGTGCCACAACATGGCTGTACATCCGCAGGAAATCTTCCTCTTCCTGCACCAGTCCCTGCACCACAGTGCGCCCTTCGCGCGCTCTGCATGCATCGACGATGCCGACAACTTCTTCCCAGAAGGCAACGGGGTCTTTCGGCTTGACGATAAACGCCTCGGCCCCCAGGGATTTCGCCAGGGCCTCTTCCTTGTGGCCGGTATAAACAGCGGAATAGAAAATGAACGGAATGTGCATCAGCGTTGCATTGCGCTTAACCGCCCTCAGAAACTGGAACCCGTCCATATCCGGCATCAGCGCATCCGAGATGATCAGGTCGGGTTGGTACCACTGCGCAAGGATCAGCGCCTGCCGTCCGTCTGCGGCCTCGACTACTTCGCACGTATGATGTTCAAGATTGACTCTCAGGAGCCTGCGGTCGGCGGCGTTGTCATCGACTATCATTACCTTCATAGGCTGCAGTTATCAGGAGGATGCGGGCCGTTTGATGACGGAGTGTATTTTGTCCATAATCGTCAGGGGGTCGATCGGCTTTTCAAAATATCCGTTGCACCCTGCAGCCATTACCTTTTCGCGATCTCCGAGCATGGCGTATGATGTGATTGCTATGATGGGGATATCCCGAATCGAATCGAAAAGCCTCAGGCGGGCCGCGGTCTCGAATCCATCGATGCCGGGAAGGTTGATATCGAGCAGAATAAAGGCCGGACGCTCGCTGATGGCATGTGCGATGCCCTCCTCTCCCGTTGCCGCAGATGCGACTTCATACCCCGAAAGGGTGAGGGCTGCCGATATCAGCCTCAGGTTATCCTTGTTGTCTTCTATAACGAGAACCTTGCTCACCAGCCCGTCCTGCGTGCTCTGCGTTTATCGGTTCGGCACCCGGATAATAAAGGTGCTGCCTTCTCCATAGCGGCTTTCAGCAGTCAGAGACCCCTTTAATATATCGGCGACCAGTTTTCTTGTCAAATAAAGGCCCAACCCCGTTCCTGGAACAACGGCACGGAGCGGAGAGTCGATACGCATGAAGGAGGAAAAGAGCTTTGGCATGTCTTCCTGTTTGATGCCGATTCCTGTATCGCCGACTGCTATCTCGACGTATTTCATCGCTCCATCCACATATTCCCCGCTGCGGATTTCGATGGCCCCCTTTTCCGTGAACTTGACGGCATTGCTGATAAGATTCATTACACTCTGGAGGAGTCTCCGTCTGTCTGTATGAATCGAGCAGGGTTCAGCAACAACCCTGAGATCGAGCCCCTTTTGTTCAATATCCCTGCGATGAAATTCCACGGCCTCATGAATCACGCCGGCCACATCAAACGCCTCGATCCTGCTGTCCAGCTTGCCCGCTTCGATCTTCGACACATCGATGACATCGTTGATAAGCGCGAGCAGATGTTTCCCCGCCCTGTTGATGATGCCGAGATCCTCTCTCTGTTCATCATTAAGCTGCCCCCGCCATCCATGCAGAAGAATACTCGAAAACCCGATAATCGAGTTCAGCGGCGTTCTCAGTTCATGGCTCATCGAGGCAATAAACATTGATTTCAGGAGATCGACCTCCATCAGTTTTTCATTGGCCTTCGCAAGCTCCGTATTTGCGGCGTTCATGTCATCAAGGAGCTTTTTCAGTGCCGCCTGCGACCGCTGAAGCTCGTCCGTCCGCACGCCAACCATCTCCTCAAGATGTTCGCGGTACTTGGCCAGTTCCCGCTCTGTCTTTTTTCGTTCCGTAATATTGCGAATAATCGTGAGCATGCACGTCACGCCATTCAGAACAATTCCCTCGCCCGAGACGAGGCCGTCAAGAACAGCGCCGGCCTTTGTACGAAAACCGGCTTCCATCTCCCTCACCCGTCCATGGGTCTTGATCCCCTCTACATAACGCGCTCGATCATCCGGTGAGGCCCATAAACCGTGCGCCACGGTACTCATCCCCATGGCTTCATCGCGGGAATACCCGGTTTGCTGCAGAAAAACCTCGTTTGCCTCGATGATCAGGCCGTCTGAAGCCCTGCTGATGATGATGGCATCCGGCGTGGCGTGGAACGCCTTGAAGAATTTCTCTTCTGATTGCCTGAGCGCATCCTCGGCACGCTTTCGGGCCGTTATGTCGGTAATGACCGCGATGCGGGCGTCCCGCCCCCAATAATCGATATCGTGCGATGTCGCTACAATATCGATCATCGAACCGTCGGCCTTCAGATGATGCCATTCACCGGCATATGCGTGGCCTTTCAGGCCGGTAGCAAATTTGGCAATTCGTTCTTTCTCTTCATCGGGATACAGATCGGTCAGCCGCAGCGCCAGTGCCTCCTCGGCGGTATATCCGTAGTGGTGAAGAAAGGCGTCGTTGACCGCGAGCAGCCGCAGTTCCCCTCGCTGATAAATGAACATCGGGGCGGGGTTCCGTTCGAAGAGATTGCGATAGCGCATCTCGCTCTGCTGCAATGCAGCTTCAACCTCCCGGCGCTTTCGCTCTGCATGGATGATAAACCACGCCCTTGCACCATATGCCGAGAGCACCGTCCCGCCGACAAACACGAATCCCAGGACAATGGCGAGCCGGTTTCTGAAAGAGGTCAGTCCCGCCAACACCTCCTTTTCATTTGACGAAACAGCAATCGACCAGAAGGTATTTTCGAGCCGCGCCGGCATGTAGACCGCATAATACCTGTCAGGGTCCGACGAACCGACCTCCGATTTTCCGAAAACATAGGTTGCCGCTCCCGTATCACCCTGCAACATCTTGTGCGCCATGGCAAGAATTGTCGGATATTCTCGATAACTTTCGAGGACAGCCTTCCCTGTTCTTTCGGGGGTATCGCTGTAAAGCTGCGTCCCGTCGCGGCTGATCACCCAAACATGCCCCGTCTGTCCAATCCGTATGACATCAAGATATCGCTTCGACAGGCTTTCGAAATTAACGACGACGGCTATCGACCCCTTAAATGCAGTGCCCTTGAATACCGGCACGTGCAGCGCAATGGCCTCGGCCCCCTGGATGGTCCTGAAAACATCACTCACGACCGGCTTGTGCGTCGCGAGGATCTCCTGGATATGTTTTTGCCCGGATATATTGCTTCCGATGAAAGAACTCTCCGGAGCGGTATGCATTATTATTCCGTTTTCATCTACGCGGGTAATTGACCGGATCTGCTTCTGGTGCGATTCATACAGCAGTTGCATGTCATGCCTGCCGTCTGCCGTTACATCGATGACATCGTTCATTTTCGCGAAAGAAGCGAGGATGCCGCCCCATGTGCTGAAATACTCCTGGATGCCGTTAGACGCCTGGCGGGCATAAATCAATTGCTCTTCGTTCAGCTTCTCTATGGCAGACTGCCTGGCCCCATTATAAAAGGCCTGGAAAAGCACCACGCATGTGATGCTGACGAGAGAGACTAGGATAATGATCAGCTTCCTTGTCATGTACAATTGATGCCGTTTTCACCGTGGACCAGTTGAGCTGCGAGCAGGCAATCACCAGTGCAGCACGCCATCAGGTATTCCTTCTTCACTAGGGCAAGCGACAGTTTATACTCCGGGCATCCTGCTCGGCCCGGATGCAGCGAATAAAGACACCGCGTATCGAAGGATATCCCAGAGATCAAAATCTGTCAAGGAATTCGCCCGATTGATTCATAAAATTATTGAAGAGATCGTACGGTCAAGTCGGGGCGCTGTCTATCGTCTCGGCTTCCGCATAAAAGAGCTCAACACCATCGCGACTCCGGCCAGTGCCGCGGCAAGCGCGAAGCTGTGCGAAAAGCTTCCGGTGGTTTCGGCAAGCAGGCCCGCTGCTGCCGGCCCTGAAATCTGTCCGAAGCCGAAGATAAACGTGACAAAACCAAACGCCTGCCCGGCGCGTTGCGAGCCCATGTAATCGGCCACCGCCGCCGCCATAATCGACGGGATGCTCCAGGCAACGACGCCGAACAATCCGATGGACAGATAGAGAAATATCCCCGGCAGGTTCGTTGCAACAAGCAGGTATGCCGCCGCCTGCATCGCAAAAACGAGAATCAGTCCGGCCTTTCTGCCGATGCGATCAGAAAGCGTGCCGAAGACCGGTCCGGAGAAGACGCTTAGAAAGCCTATCCACGCCCAAAACAGGCCGGCAGCCCCTTCGGAAAATCCGCGTTCGTTCACCAGAACTGTGACGATAAACGTGACATAAATGACATAGGTGAATCCGAAGAGGAAATAGATGGCGCCGAGATGATAGAGAATCCCTTCGCGATAGACGCTCGCCGCACTTGGCGGAACCGGCATCCGCGGATTCGCGGCGGGAGTCCCTTCATCGCCGAAACGGGCAAGGCCTTTTTCAGACGGGTTCCCCCTGATGAGCTTCCAGCCGATGAGGGCGACGGCCAGCACTATTGCACCGAGTATACGCCAGCTCATCCGCCAGCCTTCGCTGCCCAGTTCGCCGTTGATATACGGGACAAGCATGCCGGTGAGCATGATGGCAAAGCCGCTGCCGATGACAATGAAGCCGGCGGCCCGTCCGCGCACATGGCTCGCAAACCAGTGCGACACAAGCGCCATGACTGGAACGTTTGTCGCACCGCTGCCGATACCGGTCGCGAAATAGAGCGCAAGGGCACCGATGAAATCCGTCGCCCGGCTCACGAGCATCATCGAACTGCCTACAATTACAAGGGCGGCGGCGATAAGCAGCCGCGGACCAATCCTGAGCGCCCACGTGCCGCTTGCGAGTACGGCAATGAGATATCCGATGAAGTTTGCCGTACTGATAAAGCCCATTTGGGAATAGGTGAGATTGAGGCTGGCCGCCATCGACGGCAACAGCATTCCGAGCGCGAAGCGTCCGAGCCCCAGACATGCAAAGATACAGAGCATCCCCGTAGCAACAATTACCCAGCTGTAATGGAACGGGAGGGGCGACTTGACGGTCTGCATGGTTCTGGCACTATACCATGCGCTTCAGTGCCGCGCAAAATCAGTTCATCCTTGGCAGGGATTCCGATGCGGTGCTATCATGAAAAATATGGGAAAGACGATTGTGATCGGACTCGGCAATCCGCTCAAGACGGATGATGGTTTCGGCCTGCATGTCGCCAGGACATTAGGGAAAGCGCTTGCAGGACGGTCAGATGTGGACGTTACGGAGGCGTTTTGCGGCGGCATTGCGCTTGTGGAAACCATGTGCGGATACGATGAGGCGATTGTTGTCGACGCCATGCCGAAAAAGGCCGGAACGACCGGAACGATTCTGACCTTTGCCCCTTGTGCCGAAACCGCAACCCGCAATTCAGGTTCGCTGCATGATGCGCCGCTCTGCGATGCCCTTGCTGCCTGTTCTTCGCTGGGCGAAGCGGTACCGCCAAAGGTTATCTGCTGGGGCGTCGTGCCGAAAGACATCGAGAGCTTCGGCGAAGCGCTGACCGATGAGATAGCCGCTGTTGTGGCGGTCGTTGCCGGGCAGATCATGGATCATCTCAATGCACAGTCGTGAAAGGAGCCGCAATGGAAAAATTCCTGCTTGAATCCGCGAACAGCGCGCTTGTTATCGTCGACATCCAGGAACGGCTCGTCCCTGCGATGGGCGCGAAGGAGGGCGTGATACAGAACTGCCTGCATCTAATTGAGGCGGCAAAGCTTCTCGGACTGCCGATAATCCTGACCGAGCAATACCCCAAGGGGCTCGGGCCGACAATCCCGGAAATCAGGGATGCCCTTCCTGACTATCAGCCTGTCGCAAAGAACTCATTCAGCTGTTGCGGAGAGCCGGCGTTTCGTGAGGCTTTGCGGCAAACCGGGAGAAACAAGGTCCTGCTCGCCGGCATGGAGACGCATGTTTGTGTGCTGCAGACCGCTGTCGACCTCCTTAGCGACGGTTATGTCGTCCATCTTGTTTCGGATGCAGTCTGCTCGCGAACGAAACAGAACTGGAAAACCGGCGTTCAGTACGTGCGCGATGCGGGTGTGGTCATCACCTGCGCCGAGACGGTCCTTTTTCAACTCCTCAAAGAGGCCGGCGGGAACGCATTCAAAACCATCTCGAATCGTCTCAAATAGCCGCATCGAGGCGGCCTAAAAGAAGCCGCACCTCTCTGAATGAGCCCCGATTCAGTTTGCAAGCATATAGCTTTTCATACGCTAAGGATTAGTTTATAAAATGCGTTTAGCCCCGATAATAATGCGATGACAAGGTATTTCCAACCGAGCATGCCCGGCAACGACCGGCAGACTATTGTGCGGCACATTCATTCAGCAAGCGCCGCTCATTTCAAAGCCCCTTAGGAGGACCGACTCATGTCTGCGTCTGCTCCATCGCAGCCTGACTCCGGGGACCGGAACCTTTCCCAAGCCCCCGCCAGCATACTGACCGTCGTATTAGTTTATGCTGTATTCGCCTCGCTCTGGATCCTGCTCTCCGATACGGTCGTGGGATGGCTTTTCAGTGACCGTGCCACAATGGTCTTTGTCAGTACTCTTAAAGGCTGGTTCTTTGTTGCCATCACGTCATTGCTATTATATGGACTGCTTCGTCGCATGTTTGTTCAGATGGGGGCAGGCGAGTCTATCAAGGCACACATACGCCCGCTTGCCCTGCCGCTCATTCTCATCGCCATCGCAATCATTGTCCTCACTGCTGCGAGCATCGCCCATACATTAAGTCAGCAGAAAGACAAGGAAACAGCACGGCTCCAGGCCATTGCCGACCTCAAGACCCGGCAGATAGCAGACTGGATAGGCGAGCGCAGGAACAACGCCCGTTTTGTACAGACAAGTACGGCTTGGGCCGAATTCTATCAGCTCTGGCGCGACAAAAAAAACGGCGCCAGTCGTGACAAATTAATAAAACGCCTCACCGAATACCAGAAATTCAACTCTTATGCTTCAATCCTCCTGACAAACGAGAACGGTCAACCGCTGTGGAGTTCTCGACGCCATGCCGCTTCGGATAGCAAGGAAGAGCAGGCAATCATACGGCAGACATCCAGGACAAATGAGATCGGGCAATATGGCCCATATGCCGACTCGGAGGGAACCCTTCACCTCGATTTCTTTGCCCCCCTTCCGTCCGTGAAAGACGGGAGGAGGCCTGTCGTAGTGCTTCATTCCGATCCGGCCGACTATCTACTCCCTCTGTTGCAGACATGGCCCGTTCCAAGTCCGAGCGGCGAAACGCTCCTGTTCCAGCGCGACGGTGACAATGTGCTGTTTCTCAACGAATTGAGACACAAGAAAGACAGTGCAGCCAAGCTCCGCATTCCTCTGAGCGAAAAGAAGTTGCTTGCAGCTCAAGTCCTTCGCGGTGAAGCAAAACTTGGAGGAACGGTCGAAGGTACCGATTACCGGGGAGCGGCAGTAATTGGCGTGGCGCGGTCTGTCCCGGGGACCGATTGGTACCTCGTCGCAAAGCTCGATCAATCGGAGGTTTACGCAGAATCCTTGCGCTATGCCGTCTGGATCGCCCTAGTTTGCCTGCTTGCGCTTTTCATGACCGCAACGATTGCATTTCTTTTTCGTCAGCGCCAGGAGTTGTCGGCTTCGTTGCAGGAGCGAAAGGCCCAGGAAGAAAAACTGAATGCCCTGCGGTTGCTTGATGCGATTGCGGACGGATCAACCGACGCCATTTATGCCAAGGACAACTCAGGCCGCTACCTGCTATACAACAGGGAGGCATCCCGCGTTACAAACATGCCCCGGGAAGCCATACTTGGGCGGGACGACACAGCCATATTCCCGTTGGATCAGGCCCGCATGCTGATGGAACATGACAGGCGGGCGATGGAAACAAATCGCTCGACAACGTACGAAGAGGTCCTGACGACATCCGTCGGCGATATTACCTATCTGTCCACCAAAGGCCCGCTTCATGATACGGCGGGCAATGTGATCGGCATGTTCGGCATCTCCCGGGACATCACCGAACGCAAGCGGGCTGAAGACGCGTTGCGCGAGAGCGAAGGGCGTTTTCGTGCACTGTTCGAGCATTCACCGGTCGCCTATCAGTCGCTCGATGAAGACGGACGTTTTATCGATGTCAACCCGATGCTCCGCGAGTTGCTTGGCTATTCCCGCGATGAGCTCATTGGAAAGAGCTTC
>Ga0187786_10000233_pt1 | contig 17888 bp, 13 predicted proteins | sample 0815_BV2_10_20_M_FD_132449 | JGI IMG/M metagenome (GOLD analysis project Ga0187786, IMG submission 132449) | Tropical peat soil microbial communities from peatlands in Department of Meta, Colombia - 0815_BV2_10_20_MG | ecosystem: Environmental > Terrestrial > Soil > Wetlands > Peat | place...
AACGTGGTCAATCCCCACTTCCACTTCTTGAATTTCAAATTCATAATCTTCACTTATTTCGCGAAAAAGCTGTTCCGCTCTTTGTCGCACTTCCTCATCTTGAAATATCGTCTTGCGTCTTTTGTGACACCACACAAGATGGTATGCCGTATCGTAGACCGCATGACTCGACCTCTTGAGTGCCATGCTTCATGTTATAACATATCCCGCAAGGGCCTCAGTGGATTAGGGAGACTTCCTGTCTCCCTAATAACCCTCTAGCAAGGCATGCATTCATCCCACGCGGCAAGCCGCGGAGCATTCTGCAAAGCCTTTCGGTAACAATAAAGCTTCTTTGTAAGAGGGCATCCGGGTTCTGTCGCCAAACAGATGAACGCTCGGATGCCCTCTCTATTTTGAGGTCACTATAATCTGCAAAAGAACTTTATTTAGTCAGAAGTATGTGAAAAAAAGGAAGGCTTTTGGGGCAGGATTATGTTAGAGCCGACAACGGTATTGACATCTCTTCTATTAGACAGGATCACGACTGTAGTTGAAGTCATCACCTCGACACAGCGGGGGCACTGCAAGCCGAGGAGAAGCGCACCATAGTTAAAGAAGTTGAGCAGCCCGCATCCTGATTAGAAGCTACATCAGATATGCAAAGCTAAGTCTGACTTGATTTTCCCTCATTGGTTGGACAGCCGATACCTGAAAAGGCATAAAGAATCCTTTTTTCCTGATCCGGTCTGGCGCAGTAAAACGGCTTTTTCGATATCTCCGTCAATATGTCGAGCGCTGCCTGCCGGGTGGGAATCTGTGCGAAGTTTTCGCATATTGATTTTGCAGTTTGAACATTAATCATCCGCACTTGTTCCCCGTCGGTAACCAGGCAAAAGGGGATGGCCTCCGAACAGGCTACTCTGCACAGCGCAACTGAATATCGTTCCCAGGATGCAGGCGAACTCATGGCGCATTTTACCATCATAAAATTCCTGTCTCCGACCTTGACCAGGACATCAGCCTTCACTATAAATGAAGCCCCATTAACTTCAATTCGGAACTCCCTTTCGGTCTCGATCTCTTCATTCAGATAACCCTTATTAGATGTCAGATATTCAGCGACCATGGAACGCAACTTATCTACACCCATATTTGCAACACGGTCTTCCCTGGCTACCTGTTCTGCGATCAATGACTGCCGGTCGTCCCGGCTCGTAGGAATTCGTCCCAGTTCGATATAATTAGACATCTTTGCCCTTCCTCATTTTTTGACGCCTTCCTTAAGGATCAGACCATACTTATCGCTTTCGAAGGGATGAACTTCAGGCATCTTAGCAAACAGCCAACCCTTAAAAATACTCTGGCCCTTCTCCATTATTTCAACACGCACAGCTGGATTTACCGGATCATTGCTGCCGGAAGTTATATTGGATCCAGTCATCTTGAAGTCCGGCAGGAAATCCCCTACAACAACCTTGAGGTCAGTTCCCTGTATCTCAAACTGGGAATTGATGTCGACAGTATAATCTTTGGTTTTCTTGGCAGTCTTGTCAGCAAAAACAAGCGTGACCTTTTTCCAGGTCTTCTTTACATCATCAGGCACTTGCACAGCCTTAGGCGAGCTCATGCCGCCGTGCGGAGCTGCCATTTGGCCCTGGGGCATCCCTTCGGACGGTCGTGCCGGATGGGCCAGGTCTGACGGCGTGGCCATTGGTGACTGCATAGTAACTTTAGGAACCGGCTGTTCCTCTTTCTTCTGACACGCTGCAAGTAAAAAGGTAATGCTCAATGCTGCAACACAAAACGCCATAAGCTTCATCATATAAAACCTCCAAATCGAGAACGATATCAAAGACATAATTAGGCATACAACTCGGGATGCCTTCAGAATAAATGCACTACTTTTCGTTTAAGCAAATCTATACTGTTTCCATTATATCTGCCTGAAATCAAAAAAGTAAATTGAAACGCAATTACGGCAAGGCATTCAAGAAAAACGTGTATGAAAAAAACTGCTTACCTGTATGTTTATGACTCATCAATGTCGGAATCTTTTACAGACGCTCTTCATTCCAAACTAGTTGGCACTATTAAATCCCTTATTTCAGACAGTTCTAATTTTGGCACATATGTTGCTTTTATACTAATGATAAACTTTAGTTTTTTTATAAACTCAAGGGAACAGAGATGATCATAAGGGTTCAATACCGTAACGATGTTTACGATCTGATATCAGATATCACGCTGCAACGTCTGATAGATGATGGCAAGATTAGAAGGTTTTATCGATATTCTGAAATGAAATGGGCAGTTATAGGCATTGATCCTGTCAGGTCAAAGATTCAGGCACCTTTTGCAGGATCTGAAAAACGTTCCCGACGCCCTTTGGTCGAGGGCCGCTTGAACAGTTCCCTGACAGTTTGATTTTTCTCCCCTTCGAATTCCATCCGAGAATCACATTAATTTCAAAAAGACTGCTAAAGCCGGCTTTCCTGTTTTCGGGTGTTCGGATAAATTCGGCATTAAGATGGCGGAGAGGCAGGGATTCGAACCCTGGGTAGGGTGTTACCCCTACAACCGCTTAGCAGGCGGCTGCCTTCGACCGGCTCGGCCACCTCTCCAAGAGCTTTATATATTATCAACTGGCGAGAATAATTGTAAAGGCAGGACCCCTGTGATAAAATGTCGAGATGAAAAGGACAATCCCTGAATTAGTTAGAGCCATTATTGCCAAGTATTCGATGATTTCTCGCGGAGACCGCGTTTTGATAGGACTTTCCGGCGGTCCGGATTCGGTATGTCTGCTGAATGTTCTGGCAAGCCTTAAGGACGAATTAGACATCGAATTGACCGCGGCATACATAGACCACGGTCTGAGACCCGCCGAAACGCCTGCCGAAATTGATTTTTGCTTTAATCTTTGCAAAGGACGCGATATCCCTTTTACAGCACGCCCGATCGATGTCAGACTGCACGCCGAAGCTAAGAGATTAAACAAACAGGAGGCCGCGCGGCAGCTCAGATACGCAGCCCTTGAAGAAATTGCAGCCGATAACAGTTCGAATCTCATCGCCATTGCTCACAATGCCGACGACCAGGCCGAAACCCTATTGATAAATCTTGTACGTGGGTCCGGCCCTCTCGGACTTTCGGGGATACCGCCGGTCAGGGGCCGGATAATAAGGCCTCTCATTGAGATAGAGCGAAAGGACATCGCGGCATATCTGTCGGATAAAAACATAAGCTTTGTTACCGATTCCTCAAATCTTACCAATGATTACCTCAGAAACAGAATCAGGCATTCCTTGATCCCGTCGCTGAAAAACATGAACAGGGATTTTGTCAGCTCGGTTCTCCGCACAACTACCATTTTCAGAGATGAGGAGCGCTACTTTGACATATTGGTTACCAAAACCTTGATGAAGCTCATTAGCAGGAAGTCGAACTGCAGGATAGAATTGTTTCTGGCACCGATGGAGCATATGGACACTGCAGTGCTCCGGCGCGTCCTCAGAAGGGCGATATCCGAAACAAGAGACCTCAAAGGCCTAAGCCTGGATCATATAGAGGAACTGATGCAGCTGATCAAATCCGGGAAATCTGGAGACCGCATATACCTTCCAAATGCCTTGCGCGCCATAAAGGCCTATGCGACTTTGGTGCTGACTGCAGAAGCGCCCGCGCGGCTGGGTGAATATCTGGTGCATGAACCAGGAGATATCGCGCTCAGAGAAGCAGGGATCGTGCTGCAACTATCGATTGTGGAGCCGGATGAAGCAGAGGATGTGTGCGATAGAAAGAGGATCGCGTGCCTAGATGCCGGAAAACTAAAATTCCCTCTTTTGATTCGGCCCAGAATATCGGGTGATTGCTTCTATCCCGGCGGCTTCGGAAAGAGAAAGAAGCTCCAGGACTATTTTGTGGATGAAAAGATACCGCGCGATGAAAGGGATACCGTCCCCCTGCTGGTATCGGGCGACGACATCGCATGTATAGTGGGCCATCGCATTGACGAGCGTTATAAAGTTGATGATAATACAGAAAAGGTGCTGCTGATGGAGATCAGACACCTCAAGTTTTAAACCGGAGGGGCCATGAAGGACTTCAATCTTAAACCTGTCAAATTCTTTCTATGCCTGCTTTTTATCGCACTTTTATTCGACACTGCGCCGCAGACGGTGTATGCTATTTCGCAAACACCGCCATCTACGAACATTCTCACTCAGATCAGCAGCGCCTTGGCTTCGCTCACTGAACAGGTAAAGCCATCTGTTGTTAACATTTCCACGTCGAAAACGGCAAAGACCCAGCGGCTTCCTCTGGACGATTCGACCTTCAAAAAGTTTTTCGGCGAAAGTCGGCCAAAAAAACAGAAGGTCTTCAGCCTTGGCTCTGGGGTCATTACGTCGGAGGACGGATATATCGTGACATGCAATCATGTTATTGAAGGGGCCGAGGATATCGTAGTCAGGCTTAACGATGGACGGGAATTAAAGGGAAAAATAGTAGGCCTAGATTCGAGGACCGATATTGCCATAATCAAGATAGCTGCAGAAAAGCTGCCTGCAGTGAAATGGGGAGACTCCTCAAGTCTTCGCGCAGGAGATTTGGTAATCGCCATCGGCAACCCGTTCGGCCTGAGCCAGACAGTGACATCAGGCGTGGTCAGCGCAACAGGTCGTGCAGGCATGGGACTCGCCGACTATGAAGATTTCATTCAGACTGACGCGGCTATAAATCCAGGTAATTCAGGCGGCGCACTCGTCAACGCCGACGGTGAGTTGGTAGGAATTAACGACGCTATTTTCAGCACGTCCGGGGGCAATCAGGGCATCGGCTTTGCCATTCCTTCCAATATGGCCCGCAGCATAATGGACAGCATCATCAGCAAAGGCAAGGTGATCAGGGGCTACCTGGGTGTTCAGGTGCAGCCGCTGAATGCAGAGCTTGCCAAGCAATTCGGCCTGAGAAATGAAAAAGGTGTTCTTGTCGTTGACATAACGGAAGGAAGCCCTGCAGATAAAGCGGGATTGAAGAGAGGCGACGTTATCATAGCCATGGATGAGAAGGAAGTGGAAGATGCATTTCATCTTAAAAACCAGGTGGCTGCCACTAAGCCCGGAAAGACAGTCGAGTTGAGCATAATCAGGGACGGCAAACCGACGACGATATCTGCCGTGATCACGGAGCTAACCTCCGAAGCTGCGCCGGCCACAGCAGAAATCGACAACGCTCTAAAGGGAGTTGCGGTTCAGGGATTGAGTCCGGACATACTCCGGCAGCTTGGGATCACCCGGGAAATAAAGGGTGTTGTCGTTACTGCTGTCAGCGAGAATAGCCGCGCCCTGGGCATATTAAAGCGCGGCGACGTCATTATAGAGATAAACAGGAAACCACTCGGTAATGCCGCTGAATTCACGGCCATCGTCTCAAACATCGGCAGAAACGAAGACATACTCCTGCTCGTTATACGGGGCGATGTTGCTCAATACATAACATTAGGCGGACAATAACCGCATTACAGATTATCAGGCCTCTGCGGGTCAAACGTATGCGGTTGCTTGTGTATTCAAGGAGGCCCTCGATGACAAGTTCATCAAGGGCCTCTCTCACCTTCTCGGCTGCCCACTGTGGAAGCCTGTCAATATCGATTCCTTCTCTTTTTCTCAAGCCCAGAAACAGGAACTCTTCAAGTTCATCCTGACCGGTCAGCAATTTTTCTTCTATAACCGGTATTCCGCCTTCCAGAATCGTCGCAATATACTGCCCCACATCGCCGACATTTGCCTTCCTGCAGCCGGCCAGAAAGGAATGCGCCCCTGCGCCGACTCCTAAATATTGTCCCCTGTTCCAGTAATTCAGATTATGCCTGCATTCATAGCCGGGTCTGGCAAAATTCGATATTTCATAGTGACGATAGCGGTTATCCTCAAGCAGGTCAATTGCCGAATAATACATTTCCGCCACTGCATCTTCATCCGGAAGGCACAAACGTCCGGCCTTCAGTTCAGCATACAGCGGCGTATTCTTTTCAGGCGTCAGTTCATAAGCGGAGACATGTTCCGGGCTCAGAGAAACGGCGTCTTCAAGCGTACGCTTCCAACTATTGATGTGTTGACCCGGAATCCCGTAGATCAAATCAATTGAGAGATTATCGAATCCGCCGCTTCTCGCGACACTTATGGCCGTCAATGCCTCGGCGGAATTGTGAGTCCTGCCCAATAAAGAAAGATCATTATTATCGAGCGACTGCACACCCAGGCTTATTCTGTTGATGCCGGCCTTCAATATTCCTGCAACGCCTCTTTCGGTCAGGGTGCCTGGATTTGCCTCGGAGGTAATCTCAGCGCATTTCGCAATCCCGAAAACAGTCTTTACCTGCGCCATAAGCATATCGGTATGCGCTTCTTTGAGCACTGACGGCGTCCCGCCACCAATGTATATACCTTCAAGCGCGGTTGCATGCCCCTCACGCATCTCCATTTCTTTGCAGAGAGCTTTCATATATTGGTCGATGAGAAGGTCGTCTTTGGGAACAGAATAGAAGTCGCAGTAAATGCATTTACTCAGACAGAAGGGTATATGGACATAAAGATATCGGGCCACGGATATGGTATTGTATCTTCCGGCCGGCCAAATTCACAAACCAGAAATTGCAGGACTTTTTAATGAGTTAAATTATGCCTTTTTTCCTGGCCTTGACCAGTGCGTCGCGTCTGTCCTGCGCGTGCAGTTTTTCGTATATCTTTTTGATGTGCGTATGGATGGTCTGGGGGCTTATATTGAGTTTGCCGGCGATTTCCTTATAGCTCATGCCCTTTTCTATCTCTTTCAAAACCTCTTTTTCCCGGCGGCTCAAAAGGTATTGTTCAGAAGATCCGGCATCCTGAAACTCCTGTATGACCATCCTGGCTATTTTAGGGCTCATTGGCGCTCCGCCGTCGAAGAGCTTGTTCAGCGCATCAATGAGCTCTACAGGCCTGCTTCCCTTGAGAATGTAGGCTGATGCGCCCGCCTTGATTGCAGAAAAGACACTCTCGCGGTTTTCGAAGATCGTATGCGCCATTATGTCCATTTCGGGATAGCTGGCTTTCACCTTGCCTATCAGGTCAATGCCGGACATGCCGGGAAGTCCTATATCAACAAGCATGACATCGGTACTGGAGAAATCGAGCGAGTTAAGGGCCGATTCCGCAGATGAATAAGAACCAACAACCTCCATATTGGACTCACCCATCAGAAGCATCTTCAGGTTTTCAAGAAGTATATGATTATCTTCGACAATCGCTATGCGCATAGTGAAAGTCTAACACCCTCTACAAGCCAATTGCCATTACCTGTCATGGGTATTTTATGGGTATAGGAAGGTCAAGTTGTATGAGTGTCCCCGAATGACAGGTTATTTGCAGGCTTCCGCCCACCTCTTCGGCCCGCGACTTCATATTCATGACGCCACGCCCCTCTCCAGGCTCTTTTGTGAACCCTCTGCCGTTATCCCGAACAGACAGCGCAAAACTCTTAGCCTTGACGCTGATAGTTACATTGACCGTTGTTGCGTTTGCATGCTTGATGACGTTGGTCAGCGCCTCCTTGTAGATCCTGAAGATATTGAGACACAAGAAGCTTTCAGGCGACGGCGACTTGGACTGCACTGAAGTTTTGATATTGAAAGCAAGCCCGTTACCCTCTGTCATGGAGCTGCCGAAATTCCTGAGATCTGCCAAAAAAGCATGCCAGTCGAGCCTGCGCTCATCAATTATATTCATGAAATTGCGCAGCTCGGTTATGGCCTCGCGGGAAAGCTCGGACATTGTATGCAAGGCCTTAAAAATATAGTCCTGCGACTGCGAATTTGAAGCCATTTCAGCCAGCAGGCCCACGTTTGTGATTATACCGCCTATGCCGTCGTGAAGGTCTTTCAGTATCTTCTCCTTTTCAAGAAGACGCTTCCTTTCCTCTTCGTGCCTGATGCGGCGCATCTCCTCCTGCCTTACAAGCGCCGCTGCCTTCTTCTGCTCAGTGATGTCGCGGTTACTGCCTCTGATACCCAGGTATGTGCCTTCTGCGTCATAGACCGGCTGGCAGACGTGGCCGATCCACCTTAAATTGCCGTCCCGATGCATAATCCGGTATTCCAGCTCGCCCGTCTTTCTGGAACGCCTGTGTGGATTGAAGCAATGTGTCGCGCACTTTGTCAGGTCGTCGGGATGAACGATCCGCAGAAACAATTTCGAGTCACCTTCAAATTCAGCCGCCGCATAGCCCGTTACATTCTGGCATGACGGAGACGTATAGACAAATTGCCCGTCCGGATTCAGCCAGAACTCCCAGTCGTATGTGTTTTCTGCCACTATTCTATATTTTGTCTCCGAAATACGCAGCGCCTGCTCGAATCTTTTTCGCTCAGTTATATCCCGCATAATGACGAGTATCTCGAAGTCGCCGCAAATTACTATGCGAGACTCATAATACTGCTCGTTCCCGAAGTCGGTCTGCATGAACTCAAAAGTCTGGGGCACTCCCGTTTCAAAAGCCTTTTGCATGGAAAGCTCCATCTTTTTCGCCAGCACCGCAGGGAAAACATCCATCAGCTTCTTTCCGGCCGCCTGCGCCGCCTCAATCAGCAGGGAGAATCCGGCCGCTCCCTTATAATCAATTACAACCCCGTGACCGTCAATGTGAAACATCACGTCAGGGATGGCGTCCAGAAGCGCACGGTTCTTCATCTCGCTTCTGTGCAGGCTGCCAAGGGCGCTGCCGGCTCTGAGCATATACAATATTCGCTGCTCCAGTATCAGCCAGTTGATCGGTTTGGATATAAAGTCGGTTGCACCTGCCGCATAGGCCATCGTTATCGATTTGATATCATCGAGCCCCGTCGTCATCAGGACCGGTATATGCTCCCCGCCGGGCATCCTTCTCAGCTGGACGCATGTCTCATAGCCATCCATTACCGGCATAAGCACGTCCAGCAGAACCAGGTCAGGCTTGCTGTCCCTGATCTGACGCAGTGCGCTTTCACCGTCCTGGACACATTCCACAGCAAACCCGGATTGTTCGAGAAAATCACGCGAGACTTTAAGCTGGAAGCCGTCGTCGTCTACGACGAGAATAAGCGGTTTTTTTATCGACGAGCTATCGAATTTCATCTATTATGTCTCGACCGTCTGCAAAGAGCCGCCGCTGATGTTATAGAATAAACCATACTGGTTAATTGTAAAGATTAATGCATTAAGGAGTAAAGTTTTCGCTTAAGACCGAAAAAGCAGGGATATGTTGTAGATAATTTTGAAATATTATGTTAGCTGCGTCACAGAAAAATATAATTACAAAAATAATTATAGAATCATGGGCCAAAACCTGCTATGCTTGATAGATATCTATATTTATGCGAGCAAATGACCGATGATATTCGCAGTTAATTGCAACGCTGAGAGGCATTCATGAAAGCCAGAAGCCTTAGAGAACCTTCTGTGCTGATTGTCGACGACGACAACGCCATTAGACAGATAGCCCGCCTCACTCTGGAGATGTCGGAGTTTTCCGTGCTGGAAGTAAGCAATGGTTTTCAGGCGGTTTTGCTCCTGAAAGAGCAAAAGCCGGACATTATTCTGCTCGATGTAATGTTGCCGGGACTCGACGGCATTGCCGTTTGCCGCGAACTGCGAAAGATGCCCGGCGGAGAGCGCATCCCCGTCTTGATGCTAACCGGCCATGACGACCTGGATTCGATAACAAAGGCGTACGAGGCCGGTGCAACAGATTTTGTCACAAAGCCTGTAAACTGGGTCATACTTGCCCATCGTTTGATGTACATGGTCAGGGCCGGAGATACATTTGACGATCTGATTGCGAGCGAAACAAAGAATCGTGCGCTTTTGCACGCTATACCCGATGTCATGTTCCGTATGGACCGTTCAGGCCTTGTTCTTGATTATAAGGAAGCCCCAGATCTCGATCTGCCGTTGCAGACTGATAGCGTGCTCGGAAGCAGGATTTCCGATGTTTTGCCGGCTGAGCTGGTCTCAAGGATGCAGGAAGCAATGGAGGGCGCATTCAAAACCGGAGACACTCAGATATTCGAATATCAGGCGAGCATTAAGAATACCGAGCGCTATTTTGAATTCAGAGTAGTCGCTTACGGAGAGGATGCGGCCCTTGTGCTCATCAGGGACATTACCCAGAGAAAGAATGCCGAATATGATATCCGATACATGGCTTATCATGATTCCCTGACAAGGCTGCCGAACATTCAGCTTTTCAGGGACCACCTCGGCCTTTCTCTGACGGTTGCGTCAAATTCAGGCAATTACGTTGCGGTTCTTTTCATCGATTTAGACCGTTTCAAGTTCGTCAACGACAAGTACGGGCATAAAATCGGAGACCTCCTCCTCCAGGCATCTGCAGATCGTATAGTCAACGGCATGCGCCGCGGCGATATAGTCGCCCATGTCGGCAGCGATCAGGTAAGAGACATGGTCGCCCGGATGGGTGGCGATGAATTCACCATACTGCTGCCGAATATCAAGAAGCCGGAAGACGTGGCGAAGATATCCAAAAGGGTGCTCGAAGAGCTCGCCAGGCCGTTTGTCATTTTCTCGACAGAACTGAACATAACGGCGAGCATAGGTATCGCAATTTATCCGCATGACGGCTCGGACATTGACTCGCTTCTGCAGAATGCCGACACAGCCATGTACCATGCCAAGGCTAAAGGTAGAAACAATTTCCAGTTCTTCAACGAATCCATGAACCTGCATATAAAGGAGCGTCTCAGCATAGAAGGCAAGATAAGAAAAGCCCTTGAAGAAAAGGAGTTTGTGCTTAATTATCTGCCAAGGTATGATATGCATTCGGGCAGAATCCTGGGGGCTGAAGCCCTGCTGCGATGGACACCGCAGGACCTTCTGAACTTGCCTGTGGAACAGGTCATCTCTATCGCTGGTGAAATCGGCATATCGGGCAAACTCGGGGATTGGGTGCTTGGCACGGCATGTTCCCAGGCAGCGGAATGGAGCCGCGAAGATCCAAGTTCGTGCGTTTCGGTAAATCTCTCCATACACGAGTTTAAGAGCAGCGGCCTGATTTCCAAGATCAAGAAATTGACTGAAGATTTGGGCTTGAAGCCGTGCTGCCTTGAACTGGAAATCACTGAAACCACCATCATGCAGGACGTGGCGGCAACGGCAGTGATCCTGAAAAACCTGAAAGACCTCGGCATGAAATTGTCGATAGATGATTTCGGCATGGGATATTCTTCACTGAGCTCTCTGAGGCGTTTTCCTCTGGATTCTCTGAAGATCGCGCAGGCACTGACAAAGGATCTGCCGGGCAGCCAGGACAGCGCAGCCATCGTCAAGGCCATAATAGGCCTGGCGCGGGCGATGAGTCTTAAGATAATAGCAGAGGGAGTGGAGAACGAAGAACAGTACAGATTTCTTAAAGAAAACGGATGCGATGAATTTCAGGGGTTCATATACGGGCCGGCTGTCAGCGCACAGGAAATTACCAGTCTTCTTGTTAAACAGAAAGGCCGCCATACGGGCATCTAGCCCGGATGCGATCCCGCTTCCCTGTTAGACATCACTTTTTCACATAACCCTCTATCATAATATCGTCTCCGACCTTGCGCACTCGCAAATCGGTCAGCATCAGTGCATCTTCCAGCTTCAGGAATACATCGCCTCCCACAACCGGAATGGAGGTCTTCCCGCAGATGATTTTTGGTGCGATGAAGAATACTACCTTGTCGACTGCCTCCTGGCTCAAGCATGTCGCATTGAGCGAAGAGCCTGCTTCGACAAACACGGAGGTAATACCCAACTCTCCCAGTTTCACCATGAGCCAATCCATATCGACCCGCTTACCTGCGTGTTCTATGAAGCGCACGCCCCTGGCATAAAGCTCTCCCATCTTGGCCCGATCAGCCGAATCGCCCACTACAAAGATTGTTTCAGGCGGGACTTTGCAAACATTATAATCCAGAGGCGTTGCCAGAAACGGGTCAATGATAATTCTCACAGGTTGCCTTTTACAACCTATGCGAGAAGTAAGTTCCGGATTGTCGGCAATGACTGTCCCGATAGCAGTCATAACGGCATCGGAGCGGCACCGCATTCCGTGAACTATGCGTCTCGCCTTCTCACCTGTTATCCATTTTGACTGACCGTCGGGTGTAGCAATCTTTCCGTCAAGGGTCATCGCAGCCTTCAGCGTCACAAACGGACGCCGCGTAAGCACGTATTTGCAATATGCCTCATTCAGCCGTCGCGCCTTATCCCCCAGCAGACCTTCCAGGACGCTGATCCCGTGGGACCTGAGTTCCTGGATACCGCACCCAGATACCTTGGGATTTGGGTCCTTCATGGCGACAAAAACCTTTTTCAGGCCAGCCTTGATAATTGAGCGGCTGCATGGCGGCGTGCGCTTATCAGTATGGCAGCAAGGTTCCAGAGTCACATATAATGAAGCCCCTCTGGCAGCGCTTCCGGCCCTGGCAATGACGAGCGCTTCGGCGTGCGGTTCGCCGGCCTTTCTGTGATAGTCTTCGGCGATGACCTTTCCGTTTTTGACCATTACAGCCCCCACCATTGGATTGGGGCTTGTTGCGCCTCCTGCCTTTTCAGCAAGCCGAAGGGCGCGTCTCATATACCTTATGTCTGCTTCCGAGTCTTTGTCCATTGATTTATGCGGTACCGGCGGGTCTAGAAGCCGAACTCCTTCCATCTGGCGTCAACGCGCTTCTTGATCTCTTCAGACATGAAAAGCTCCTGTGGCCATTCCCTCGTCATTCCCTCCTCCCGGGTCTTTCTGGTGGCATCAATGCCCATCTTCGAACCGTAGCGAGGGAAACTGGCTGCATGGTCGAGATCGTCCAGAGGTCCATCAGCTATGACAACGTCCCGCTTCCAGTCCACGTTATTGAGCACGCGCCATGCAGTGTAAGAAATGTCCTGGACATCGACATCTTCATCGACAATAATGAGCAGCTTCGAAAACATCATCTGCCCCTTGCCCCATAAGCCGTAGAGCACCTTCTTTGCGTGCCCTGGATAGCTTTTTCTGATAGATATCAGGCAGGCATTATGAAACACTCCTTCCATCGGAAGATTGATGTCCTTTATCTCAGGGAAATCGAGCTTCATCAGCGGCAGGAATATGCGCTCTGTCGCCTTTCCCATGTAGCAGTCTTCCATTGGGGGCTTGCCTACGATCGTCGCAGGATAAATCATATCTTTCCTGTGCGTAATGCAGGTGACATGAAATACCGGGTAATAGTCAGCCGCCGAATAGAAACCGGTATGGTCGCCAAAAGGCCCTTCTATGCGAGATTCCGATGGATCAATATAGCCTTCTATCACGAGTTCGCTGTTGGCCGGCACCTCTATATCGCATGTGATGCATTTGACCATTTCAACCGGTTCCTTTCTCAGGAATCCGGCGAAAAGCATTTCGTCGACAGCCTCCGGCAGCGGCGCGGTTGCAGCATAGATAACCGCAGGATCGCTGCCCACGGCTATAACAGCGGGCATCCGCCGGTCAAGCGCCCTGTACTTGTCAAAATGGCGGGCACCATCCTTATGAATATGCCAGTGCATGCCGGTGGTATTCTTGTCGTAGACATGGATGCGATACATGCCGCAGTTGGGCCTGCCTGTTTCGGGGTCCTTCGTAAAGACCATCGGAAAGGTTATGAACCTGCCTTCATCGCCGGGCTGTCCGTCACCAGGCCAGCATTTGAGTATCGGGAACCTGCCCAAATCGGGATCGTTTTTCTCCACTACTTCCTGACAAGGAGCAGACTTCACGGTCTTTGGAAGATATCGCGAAAACTCCAGCAGCTTCGGCAGCATCGACAATTTTTCAATGAGTGTCTTTGGAGGCGCCTGGTTAAGCAGTTCCTCAATTCGATAGGCCACATCATCGAGTTTAGAAATCCCGAGTGCCAGGCTCATTCTTTCAAAAGAGCCGAAGATATTTGTCGTCACAGGATAGTCAGAGCCCTTTACCTTTTCAAAAATGAGGGCCTTCCCTCCTCCCGGGCTCTTGCACATCCTGTCGGTTATCTCCGAAATCTCGAGGATCGAATCGACTTCTGCCCTTACTCTGTGAAGCAAGCCCCTGTCTTCAAGATGCCGCAGAAACGCCCTTAAATCTTTATATGCCATAAAAGACCTTCACTTGTTTTCGATTATTATATCCAGATGGACGGCTGATGCGCAACGACTCCGATTGATTTGCACCCGCTAAACGAATTATACCTGGCGCAATCCGCTGTCCCTAAAATCTGAAATTGTAAGTTTTCACAAAGGCGTCGATGCGGGCCCTGGAGCCGGCAAGCCTGGCCCTGAGGCTGGCTCTATACTTCTCCATATCAATGCTGATCCCGGCAACACCGGTATCCATGGCCGCCTTTGCAACAGCGGGGGCTTCCCACTCTATCAGGCGCATATCAAGCGCTTTCGGGATTATGTAATCAGGGCCGAAGCTCAGCGATTTTACGCCATATGCATCAAGCATCTCCTGCGGGACAGCTTCTTTTGCAAGGGCTGCAATAGCATTTGCTGCAGCCCTCTTCATCTCCTCGTTTATGGCCGTAGCCCTCACGTCAAGGGCGCCGCGAAAGATGTACGGAAACCCCGAAACATTGTTTACCTGGTTCGGATAATCCGAACGGCCCGTGCCCATCATGAGGTCAGACCTCACCGCCTTCGCATCCTCATAACGGATTTCAGGGTCCGGATTAGCCATTGCAAAAATAATGGGATTATTACCCATGCTTTTTACCATATCGGCTGAGACAAGATTCGGACTTGAGAGACCTAAGAACATGTCGGCCCCCTTAAATGCTTCGGCAAGGGATGCATAATATTTTTTCTGAGCAAAATATTTTTTCTGCTCATTGAGATCGTCACGCCTATCATTAATGTGGCCTTTACTGTCAAACATACTGATATTTTCGAGCGGAACGCCCAGAGAAACGTAGAACTTGCTACAAGCTATACCGCTTGCGCCGGCCCCTGAAACGACTATTCTGATATTCTCGATCCGTTTACCGGAGATCTCGATGGCGTTGATCAAACCGGCTCCGGATATAATGGCCGTTCCATGCTGGTCGTCATGGAAAACCGGGATGTTCATCTCCTTCTTTAGTGTTTCCTCGATATGAAAACATTCCGGCGCCTTGATGTCTTCAAGGTTGATTCCCCCGAAGGTAGGCTCGAGGGCCTTGCATATCTTGATGATCAAATCAGGATCCTTCGCATCGAGATTGAGATCGTAGACATCGATATCAGCAAAGGTCTTGAACAATACGCCTTTGCCTTCCATCACAGGCTTTGCCGCCATGGGGCCAAGATTGCCAAGTCCAAGAATCGCCGTGCCGTTTGAAACAACAGCCACAAGATTGCCCTTGTTGGTATATTTGAAGGCCTCCTCAGGGTCGGCCGCTATCGCGCGGCAGGTCTCAGCCACCCCCGGTGAATAGGCCATCGACAGATGCTTCTGCGTCGAACAGGGCTTGGCCGGGATGACCTCGATCTTACCCTGCGGAAAGGTGCTGTGATAAGTCAGCGCCTCTTCTTTAGTGTAAAGTGCCATTATGCGTCCTCCTCACTTCTTCAAAGGCAGCTTGGCCTTGATGAATTCCCTGTTAAGCTTCGCAATAAACGAGACCTTGATGCCCTTGGGGCAGACAGCCTGACATTCGTAATGATTTGTGCAGTTGCCGAAACCGGCTTCCAGCATGGCGTCGGTCATCACGCATACGCGCCTGGCGGCCTCGACTTTACCCTGCGGCAGCATTGCAAGCTGAGTAACCTTTGCAGCTGTAAAGAGCATTGCCGAACCATTCGGACATGCCGCAACGCAGGCGCCGCATCCTATGCATTCCGCCGCATCCATGGCTGCATCAGAATCAGGCTTGGGAATGAGTATCGCGTTGGCATCAGCAACCCCGCCCGTGTGGGCCGATATGTACCCTCCCGCCTGGATTATGCGGTCGAGCGCGCTGCGGTCGACAATAAGGTCCCTTATTACCGGAAACGCCCTGGCCCTCCAAGGCTCGATATAGATGGAATCACCGTCCCCGAACTTCCGCATATGCAACTGACAGACGGTAGTTCTTTCCTGCCCGCCGTGGGGCACGCCGTTGACGACCTGGGAGCATGCGCCGCAGATGCCTTCGCGGCAATCGTGGTCGAAGGCTATAGGTTCCTTTCCCTCCCTCACAAGGCCTTCGTTTACCTCGTCAAGCATTTCCAGAAAAGACATGTCCGGGCTAACGTTTCGGGCCTCGTACTGCACCAGCTTGCCTGGATCATCCGCGTTCTTCTGTCGCCACACATAGAGAGTCAGATCCATTATTTATAACTCCTTACTGCAAGGTGAGCATACCCAAAAACAAGCGGCTCCTTGTGCAGTTCCGGCTCCCTGCCCGGTCCGCGGTAACCCCAGGCCGCGACATAGCTGAAACGATCGTCGTCGCGTTTAGCCTCGCCGTCCGGCATCTGGTATTCGACCCTGAAATGCCCTCCGCAGGATTCATTGCGGTGCAGGGCATCGCGGGCAAGGAGCTCGCCGAATTCGAGGAAATCGGCCACTCGCCCGGCCCTTTCAAGTTCCTGATTGAGCTCTTCGTCTGTGCCGGTCACTTTAACGTTCTTCCAGAATTCCTCGCGTATCTCAGGTATGATAGCCAAGGCTTTCTTAAGGCTTTCCTCGCTGCGGGCCATTCCGACATTCTCCCACATCACCCTTCCGAGCTCTCGATGAAACTCCTTGGCTGTCTTCTTGCCGTTTATAGAAAGCAGCTTTCTGGTCAGCGCAGTTACCTCTTCCTCAGACTTCCGGAATTCAGCATGCTCAACGCCCGCTCTGTCCGGAGCAGTTTTCGCAAGGTAATCGGCAATCGTATAGGGGATTATAAAGTAACCGTCTCCAAGGCCCTGCATCAGCGCGCTCGCACCAAGCCGGTTAGCGCCGTGGTCCGAAAAATTAGCTTCTCCCAGCACAAACAAGCCGGGGAGATTGCTCTGCAGGTTATAGTCGACCCAGAGGCCGCCCATGGCGTAATGGAGCGCCGGATATATCCTCATAGGCTGCCTGTACGCGTTTTCATCGGTAATGCGTTCGTACATCTCGAAAAGATTGCCGTAACGCGCCCGCACTACATTTTCGCCAAGGCGTTTAATGGCATCCGCGAAATCCAGATAAACGCCAAAACCGCTCTGCCCCACTCCCCTGCCTTCATCGCAAACTTCCTTTGCAGCACGTGATGAAATGTCGCGAGGCGCCAGGTTGCCGAAGCTCGGGTATTTTCTTTCAAGGAAATAATCCCGCTCTTTTTCCGGAATCTCATTAGGCGGCCGCCCGTCGCCCTTTTGCAGAGGGACCCAGACCCTGCCGTCGTTCCTTAGCGATTCAGACATTAAAGTCAATTTGGACTGATGCTCTCCCGACACGGGAATGCAGGTCGGATGTATCTGCGTGTAGCATGGGTTGGCAAAGAATGCGCCCTTCTTGTACGCGCGATAGGCTGCCGTAACATTGCAGCCCTGCGCATTCGTCGAAAGGTAATAGGCATTAACATAGCCTCCTGTGCAGAGGCATACTGCGTCCGCGGCATAGCAGCTAATTTTGCCGGTGACAAGGTCGCGCACCGTGATGCCCTTGGCTTCACCATCAATCACTACCAGGTCGAGCATCTCCGTCCTTGGATGCATCTTCACGGTACCAAGCTTAATCTGACGGCAAAGGGCCGAATAAGCTCCTAGCAGCAGCTGCTGGCCTGTCTGCCCTCTTGCATAGAAAGTCCTGGACACCTGTGCGCCGCCGAACGACCGAAAATCGAGATAGCCTGCATAATCCCTGGCAAACGGAACACCCTGTGCCACGCACTGATCTAT
>Ga0187786_10000234_pt1 | contig 17843 bp, 19 predicted proteins | sample 0815_BV2_10_20_M_FD_132449 | JGI IMG/M metagenome (GOLD analysis project Ga0187786, IMG submission 132449) | Tropical peat soil microbial communities from peatlands in Department of Meta, Colombia - 0815_BV2_10_20_MG | ecosystem: Environmental > Terrestrial > Soil > Wetlands > Peat | place...
ATTGGGTTTTCCACCTTGGAGCGCGGTCCAGTTCGGTCGATGGACTCTACGAGTGTAAAAAGGACAGGAACAACGTCTGCCGGCCAGCCCGTCTTCGAGACGTACACCGCATTCCCAGAAGAACTAATGGTCGATATCGTCAGGCTCAAGGGGGAGAAGATGCAGTACGTCTTTTCTACGGCAGGAATTGCGCCTCGGGAAGAGTGGTCTGATTGGCTGGACCCTCTCTTTGCAACGGAAGACCGGGATTTCTTTTGGCGAGCTCTTCATGACAAGTCTTACACAAAGACGCCCTACGTGAAGGGTGCTCCGAAGGTTCGATATGTCCTTATGTCTTTCAACGACTATCTGGAAGGAGTAGGACGTAGACGAAATGGGCCGCTTCCTGAATCAATACCGCCGTGCTAGCAGATGCCTAATTCAAACGTTGAACGTCCGCCGTCCATCCCCCGAAGGTCCGTAACGGGTGGTCTTCCGCCATCCCTCGGCGCACCGCCACGACTGACTTTGGGCAGCATCAAAGAAAAGGCCCCGCCACGGCGGGGCCGTGAGCGCAGCGGGCGCGGCGCTCAGTTCAACGCCAGGTTCAGCTTGACCCAGAAGAAGCGGCCGGGTTCGTTGACGCGCGTGGTCGCCGGGTTGTAGCCGGAGACGTTGGCACTGGCGCGGCTGATGGCCTCGCTGCGGGAGAAGCTACTCGCCGCTGACAGGACTGAGCATCTGCTCGGGCCGCAGCCAGCGATCGAGGTCGTCGGCGCCGACATGGCCAAGCGCCAGGGCCGCCTCCTTCAGCGTGCAGCCAGTGCGATGTGCAAACTGGGCGATCTCGGCGGCACGCTCGTAACCTATGTGCGGCGCCAGGGCAGTCACCAGCATGAGGCCCCGCTCCAGAGCGGCGCCGATGTGTTCGCGCCTGGCTTCGATGCCGGTCACGCAGTGCTCGGTGAAGGCGGTCATGGCGTCGGCAAGCAGCCGCAGGCTTTGCAGGAAATTATGGGCGATCAACGGCTTGCAGGCGTTGAGCTCGAAGTTGCCGGAGGCACCGCCGACGGTGATGGCGACGTCGTTGCCGAACACCTGGCAACAGACCATGTACAGGGCTTCGCACTGGGTCGGGTTCACCTTGCCCGGCATCATCGAACTACCCGGCTCATTCTCGGGCAAGCCGAGCTCGCCAAGACCGCAGCGCGGCCCGGAAGCGAGCCAGCGAATGTCGTTGGCGATTTTCATGAGTGCCGTCGCCAGAGTCTTCAAGGCGCCATGCGATGCCATCAACGCATCGTGGGCCGCGATGGCGGCGAACTTGTTGCCGGCACTCGCGAAGCGCACGCCCAGACGCGCAGAAAGTTCCGCCGCGACACGGCGGCCGAACTCGGGGTGAGTGTTGAAGCCGGTGCCCACCGCCGTACCGCCGATGGCGAGCTCCAGCAGGGCGGGGAAGCTCGCTTCGATCCAGGACTCGGCACGGTCGAGTTGGGCCACGTAGCCGGAAAATTCCTGGCCCAGCGTCAGCGGCACGGCGTCCTGGAGGTGAGTACGTCCGGTCTTGACGATGCCTGCGAATGCGGCCGACTTGTCGGCGAATGCTCCACGCAGCCGACGCAGGGCCGGCAGCAATTGCCTGCCGATTCCGAGCGCGGCAGCGACATGCATGGCCGTCGGAATCACGTCGTTCGACGACTGGCCGAGATTGACTGCGTCGTTCGGATGAACGCGCCGCCCTTCACCGCGTGGTCCGTCAAGCAATTCCGAGGCGCGGTTGGCAAGCACCTCGTTCATATTCATGTTGGTCTGGGTGCCGGAACCGGTTTGCCAGACGGACAATGGAAACTCATGGCGATAGCGGCCAAGCAGGATCTCGTCGGCAGCGCGGACGATCGCCTGGGCCCACTCGGGCGGCAGGCGGCCAAGATCGGCATTTACCCGGGCGCAGCCACGCTTGACCTCGGCCAGCGCCAGGATCAGCTCCTCGGGCATGCGCTCGGTCGAGATTCGGAAGTGGGTCAGCGACCGCTGCGTCTGGGCACCCCAGAGGTGTTCATCCGGCACATCAACGCTGCCCATGCTGTCGTGTTCGGTTCGCGTCATGGTGTCCTTTGGCTCCTATTCCCCCAAGGCCGTACCTTGGGCCAAAAAGGGGAACAATACAGTACCGATATAGTCCTATATAGAAATTCCACAAGGAGGCCCTGTGCTGAGACTCTCGAAACTCACCGACTACGGCACCGCGATTCTGTCCTTCATGGCACGCAATCCGGAACAGTCATATAGCGCCGCGGAAGTGGCACAAACCGTCGGCGTCGGTGTATCGACTGCCAGCAAAATACTGAAAATGGTGGCACGAAAAGATCTTGTGCAGTCGATCCGCGGCACCCACGGCGGCTACCGGCTGGCGCGGGCGCCGGACGAAATTTCCCTCGCCGAGGTGGTGGAGGCTATGGAGGGACCGATCGGCATTACCGAATGCGGCCGTCGCGCCGGTCTGTGTGCGCGCGAAGACGGGTGCCGCGTGCGCGGCAATTGGCAGCGTTTGGGTCTGGCTATCCGGCGGACGCTCGACGGCGTCAGCCTTGCCGACATGGCGCGGCCCGAGATGGATCCGGAGGCCGTCGATGGCAACCGCTCGCGACACCGCGCACCCTGAACCGGGGACGCTGTGATGCGCCGCTGGATCGATGTCGTGCGGACCGCCGAGTCATGGCCCGGCGCCAGCCACCTGGTCGAGGCCGACGGCACTTTGATCGCGGTATTCAACGTCGATGGGATCTTCCACGCCATCGCGGATACCTGCAGCCATGAGGAGGAATCACTCTCGGGCGGCATCCTCGAAGGCACCGAGATCATCTGTCCGGCCCACGGCGCCCGCTTTTCGGTGGTCACCGGCGAGGTGCTGGAGCCGCCAGCCTGCGAGTCGGTCGCGAGCTACCCGGTGCGTATCACCGACGGCATGGTCCAGGTCTATGCCGATTTGGGAGATAGTTCGAGCGCGGCGGACCCTGCCGAAGCAATGCCGCAGTAAATTGATCGGGAACTCTGTTAGACTGTTAGCACTCATAGCGGTCGAGTGCTAAACTTTGTTCGAAGGAGGACGTGACAGATGAGCCATGCCCTGACATTGACGCAGTTCCCGGTTCCCTCGACGGCCGGCAGCATCGAAGCCTACATCCAGGCGGCGAATCGCGTGCCCATGCTCACGGAGACGGAAGAACAGATTTTGGCCCGACGCTTCCGGCAGGATGAAGATCTTGCAGCGGCCCGGCGGCTGGTGCTTTCGCATCTGCGGCTGGTGATCGCGGTTGCCCGCGGCTACCTCGGCTATGGTTTGCCTCACGCGGACCTGATTCAGGAAGGCAATATCGGCCTGATGAAGGCAGTCAAGCGTTTCGACCCGGATCGCGGCGTGCGTCTGGTTTCCTTCGCCATGCACTGGATCAAGGCCGAGATCCACGAATACATCCTCAAGAACTGGCGCCTGGTCAAGATCGCCACCACAAAGGCGCAGCGGAAACTCTTCTTCAACCTGCGCAGCATGAAGCAGAGCTTCGCCACCCTCGGCCCGGACGAGGTGAATGCCATCGCACGGAAACTCGGCGTCAAGCCCGAGGAAGTCGTGGAGATGGAAACCCGCATGACCGGGGGCGACGTGGCCTTGGAGCCGAGCGGCGACGAGGAGGAGGAGCGGTTCGCCCCCATCGCCTACCTGGCCGCCGAGGGCAGCGTCGAACCCTCCATGCAGTTGGAGCGCAAGGAATATGACCGTCTGCAGGACGAGGGCTTGCACAGCGCTTTGGCCGCCCTCGACGACCGCAGCCGGACCATCGTCCAGCGCCGCTGGCTGGTCGAGGAAGGCGAGGAAGCCGCCACGCTGCATGAACTGGCGGCGGAGTACGGCGTCTCGGCCGAACGCATCCGTCAGATCGAAGCCAAGGCCATGCAGAAGATGAGAGGGGCATTGGTGGCGCAGCGGTGATATCCGGCTGCAAATAACATCAGCCGGCCGTCTCTGGCAGCAGGGCAAATACGGGCAACCCCGGTTCCGGGTGTTGCCCGTATCGCTTTGGAGTCTGCCCCTCCCTTCCTTGACAAACAGTTCCCATGACCAATACTGGCTTATAAGTTGAGTATTCTTATCGGATATTACCGATACCGGGAAGGGAAGCCCGAAAGCCGAGGAGCGCGGTCATGCCTCAAGAATCTGGCGGCGAACAACAAGTATTTTCCGTAACCGGACGCGGGTTCGATGCTTCGTCAGGACACCGTCGTCTGGTGGGCGCACTCGTACTGGCGATCATCGCCTCCGTCGCCTTCGCCTTTGCCCTCGTGCCCCTCTACGATGTGTTGTGCCGGATCACAGGCCTCAATGGCCGGACAACCGAGGGCTTGTTCCGGGTCGGCGGATTCAATACGGCGGAAACTTACTTCTCGAATCGCATCGATGATGGTCGCCTGGTGACGGTCCAGTTCACTGGCACCGTCATGCCCGGACTGCCCTGGGAAATGAGGCCGCTGACTGCATCGATGCAAGTTCACCCCGGCGAAACCTACGTCGTCAAATATCTGGTGCAAAACCTCAGTCGTTCGCGGATGGAGGGTCAGGCGATTCCCGGCGTTTCACCCGGCCAGGCGGCGCGACACTTCCAGAAGATCGAATGCTTCTGCTTCGCCCATCAGCCGATGGGACCTTTCGAAAAACGCGAGATGACGGTCGCCTTCGTCATCCGGCCGGATCTCGATCCCGAGGTCAGCGAGGTCACGCTCGCTTACGCCTTCTTCCCGGTGCCGGCGGCACGCCTGACCGCTTTCGCCCCCGCCACAACGGCGTCGTCCCCGGCTATCCGGACATGATTGCCCCGACCCTCGGCGCTTTGGGCGCGATGGCCGGTCTCGCCATCAATCTGCCGCCGCCGGCGACCGGCATCGCGACCGAAATCTACGAGCTGCATACGCTGGTGCTATGGATTTGCGCCGGCATTTTCGTGGTGGTCTTCGTGCCGATGTTTTATGCCCTCTGGCGACACCGGAAAGCCAGGGGTCACGTCGCGGCCGGCTTTCACGGCAACACCCGGCTGGAAGTCGTCTGGACAGTCATCCCGATGCTGATCCTGGTCGGCATGGCCTGGCCGGCGACGCGCGTCGTGCTGGCGATGAAGAACGTCGGCGGCTCCGACCTGACGATCAAGGTCACCGGCCACCAATGGAAATGGGAATACGAATATCTGGACGATGGTCCGCGCTTCGTCAGCAACCTGGCCACGCCGCGGGAGCAAATCGATAACGGGCAGCCGAAATCCGACCACTATCTGCTCGAAGTGGACAAGCCGCTGGTGGTGCCGACGGGGCGCAAGGTGCGGCTGGTGTTCACCGCCACAGACGTCATCCACTCGTGGTGGGTACCCGCCATCGGCGTGAAGCAGGACGCAATCCCCGGCTTCATCCGCGAGGCATGGTTCCAGGTCGACCAAGCGGGCGTCTTTCGCGGCCAGTGCGCCGAGTTGTGCGGCGTCGGCCACGCCTTCATGCCCATCGTCGTCGAAGCCGTGCCGCCGGAACGCTTCGCCGCCTGGAAGACTGAACAGGCGACTGCAACGGCAATCGCTGCTGCAGCCGGAAAGGAATTCTCGCTCGCCGAACTCAAGACCCGCGGCGAGCAGGTCTACACCACCAACTGCGCCGTCTGTCATCAACCAACCGGCGTCGGCATCGCCGGCACTTTCCCGCCCCTCGATCGTTCGCCGGTCGCGACCGGCGCCAAGGCCGCGCATCTGGATCGGGTCTTCCACGGCAAGCCGGGAACAGCCATGCAGGCCTTCGGCCCGCAGCTTTCGGACCTCGACATCGCCGCCGTCATTACCTACGAGCGCAACAGCTGGCACAACCAGGCCGGCGATCAGCTGCAACCCGCCGAGGTCGCCGCCCTGCGCAAATAAGGAGTCGCCATGGACGCCGCCACCCTCCATCCTGTCCATCACGAAGCGCATGAAACTGGCGTCATGCGATGGCTGACTACTACCAACCACAAGGACATCGGCACGCTTTACCTGTGGTTCTCGCTGGCCATGTTCCTCTTCGCCGGCTCGCTCGCCATGCTGATCCGCGCCGAGCTGTTCCAGCCCGGCCTGCAATTCCTGCAGCCTGCCGTCTTCAATCAGCTCACCGCCATGCACGGCCTGCTGATGATTTTCGGCGCCATCATGCCGGCCTTCGTCGGCTTCGCCAACTGGCAGGTGCCGTTGATGATCGGCGCTCCCGACATGGCCTTCCCGCGACTCAACAACTGGAGCTTCTGGCTGCTGCCGGCGGCCGCCTGCCTGCTGCTGGCCTCGTTCTTCGTGCCCGGCGGCGCCATGGCGGCCGGCTGGACGCTCTATCCGCCGCTCTTCATCCAGGGCGGCATCGCCTACGACATGACCATCCTGGCCATCCACATCCTGGGCATCTCGTCGATCCTGGGTGCAATAAACATCATCACCACCATCCTCAACCTGCGTGCGCCGGGCATGACGCTGATGAAAATGCCGCTGTTCGTCTGGACCTGGCTGATCACCGCCTTCCTGCTGGTGGCGGTAATGCCGATCCTCGCCAGCGTTGTCACCATGCTGCTGACCGACCGCCATTTCGGCACCCACTTCTTCGACGCCGCCGGCGGCGGCGACCCGGTGATGTTCCAGCACATCTTCTGGTTCTTCGGCCACCCGGAGGTGTACATCATGATCCTGCCGGCCTTCGGCATCGTCTCCACCATCATCCCCACCTTCGCCCGCAAGCCACTGTTCGGCTACGTGTCGATGGTCTATGCCGTGGCCTCGATCGCCATCCTCTCCTTCATGGTCTGGGCCCACCACATGTTCACCACCGGCATGCCGGCGGCCGGCCAGCTCTTCTTCATGTACTCGACCATGCTGATCGCCGTACCGACGGGCGTGAAGGTGTTCAACTGGGTGGCCACCCTGTGGCGCGGATCGATCAGTTTCGAGACGCCGATGCTGTTCGCCCTGGCGGTGGTTTTCCTGTTCACCATCGGCGGCTTCTCGGGCTTGGTACTGGCCATGGTGCCGGTGGATATCCAGCTGCAGGACACCTACTACGTGGTCGCCCATTTCCATTACGTGCTCTTCTCCGGCGCCGCCATGAGCATCATGGCGGCCATCTACTACTGGCTGCCGAAGTGGACCGGGCATATGTACGACGAGCGGCTGGGCAAGCTCCACTTCTGGCTCACCACCATCGCCTTCAACATCACCTTCTTCCCCATGCATTTCTTGGGGCTCGCCGGCATGCCGCGGCGTATCCCGGACTACGCACTCCAGTTCGCCGGCTTCAACATGATGGCCAGCATCGGCGCCTTCGTGCTCGGCGCCAGCCAGCTGATCTTCCTCTATACGGTGGTGAAGTGCATCCGCGGCGGCGCGCCGGCGGGCGACAAGCCCTGGGATGGTGCGACGACACTGGAATGGACGCTGCCCTCGCCTGCCCCCTATCACAGCTTCGCCACGCCTCCGGTTCTCGACGAGGAGCCCGTCCATGACCACACCTGACGCCTACTACCTGCCGCCGCCGTCACGCTGGCCGCTCGTCGGCTCACTCGCGCTGCTGCTGCTGGCCGCCGGCTTCGTCATGATGCTGGCCAAGCTGAATGCCGGCCCCTACGTCATGGCGGCCGGCGGAGCGATGCTGATAGCGATGATCGCAGGCTGGTTCGGCACGGTCATACGGGAAAATCAGGCCGGCAAGCTGGCGGGTCAAATGGACGTCTCATTCCGCTGGGGCATGATCTGGTTCATCTTCTCCGAGGTCATGTTCTTCGCCGGCTTCTTCGGCGCCCTTTTCTATGCCCGCAACCTCGCGGTGCCGGGGCTCGCCGAGGCGCAGCTGATCTGGCCCGGCTACGCGGGCGGCTGGCCGACCGCCGGGCCCGGCCTCAAGGAGAACTTCACGCCGATGGCCGCCTGGGGCATTCCGGCGGTAAATACCCTGATTCTGCTCAGTTCCGGCGCCACGGTGACTTGGGCGCATTGGGGGCTGAAGAAAAACCGGCGGTGGCAGACGGTTTTCGGGCTGGTACTGACCCTCGCGCTGGGCGCAATCTTTCTCGCCCTGCAGGCCCATGAGTACCTGGAAGCGGCGTTCAGCATCCGTACTGGCATCTATGGCGCCACCTTCTTCATGCTGACCGGCTTCCACGGTCTCCATGTCACACTGGGCGCCATCATCCTGACGGTGATTCTGGGCCGGGTACTGGCCGGCCACTTCCGCACCGATGACCATTTCGGCTTCGAGGCAGCTTCCTGGTACTGGCACTTCGTGGATGTCGTCTGGCTGCTTCTATTCGTGTTCGTGTACTGGCTGTAGCGGCGAAACCGATGCAGCCACGGATGGTCAAAGTTGTCATGCAAGTCCTCAATAGGAGGCCAATATGAACCTCATGATGTTTCCGCGAATGTTTGCGTCGCACGACGAAGGGTGGGCCTGGTTGATGCGCGTGCATCCGAGTGTACCCAGGATGTATTTCCTCTACGCGCTGCCGATGTCGTTGATCCCGCCGGCCATGCTGCTCTATGCCACATCGAGTTATGGCGAACATATCCTGGCGGGAAGCTTGTCGATGCGCGAGGCCTGGATGCTGGCGGTGCTGTTCTTCATCGCCGAGGCGGTCATGGTACCGGTGATGGGCGCCGTGATCCAGCGCATTGGCGCCATCGCCGAAGCGCGTCCTTCGTATCACGATGCCTTCGCCTTCGCGGCCGTGGTGCCGACGCCGTTGTGGCTTTGCGCCATTGTGCTCTTCGTGCCAAGCCTGACGATCAACGCGCTGGCGGTGGCAATTGCGGTCTATCTCACCGGCATGCTGATCTACGAGGGCAGCTACAGGATCTTCCAGGTCGATAACGAGGGCAAGTCCCTGCTGCTCGCCGGATCGGTTCTGGCGGCAGGTCTGGTCGCCTGGATCGCCTTGATGCTCATGGGCTTCGTCGCCTGGGGCTTCGCCATCGCCTGACCGGCGTCCTGCGACGACTGACTTTCCGGGCCTTTAGTCGCCGGCCAGCAGCCGCCGCAGATCGCCCGCGACTGCGGAAGGCGTTTCATTGTGGCGTTCGAACAACCGCAGCCGGCCCTGCGGATCGAACACGTAGTTGCCGGCGGTGTGGTCCATGGCATAGCCGGCGGCGGAGCCGGTCTCCTGCTTCTGGTAGAAGACCTTGAAGTCTTTCGCCAGCGCGGCGGTTGCTACGGCGTCGCCCCATAGACCGACAAAACGCGCATCGAACCAGGGCACGAAGGCGGCGAGCAGTTCGGGCGTATCGCGTTCCGGATCGATGGTGACGAACAGCACCTGCACCCGGTCGGCTTCCGGGCCGAGGATCTTCATGGTCTCGGCCAGCGCCGACAAAGTGGTTGGACAGATATCCGGGCAGCGCGTATAGCCGAAGGAGAGCACGACCACCTTGCCACGAAAGTCGGCGAGTCGCCGGGGCTGACTGTTGTGGTCGAGCAGGGCAAAGTCCCGCCCCCAGTCCGAGCCGGTTATATCGACGCCATGGAAAGCCGCCGGTTGCAGCTTGCCGCATGCGGCGAGCAACAGGGTGGCAAGGATTACAGCGAGCCATTTCATCATGCGGCGATTCTACTGCGGTGCACTAAGCTATCCGGTAAGAACGGTTCCTATTGCGCGCCCGTGAAACCGACGATACACTGATCAAAAAACTTGATCCATATCAAAAAAGCGCCCAATCGATCCGCTCGCTCAAGAAGGCGGACACCCACAGAGAAGGAGGAAGAAACCTTGAAGGTGTTCGTCCGTCGTGCGCAGGCCTTGCCCGGGCTTGCCGCCATCCTGGCCTTGGCAGTGCCGTCCCTCGCACTGGCCGATTACAAGTGGAACTTCCCGGCACCGGTCACGCCCATCGCCCGGGACACGCTGAACATCCATAACCAGTTCATGCTGATCATCACCGCGCTGTTCGTTGCGGTGTTTGCCGTCATGATCTACTCGATGATCAAGCACCGGAAGAGCGTCGGCCATGCGCCGGCGAAGTTTACCGGTCCGACCGGCGGCATCCAGTGGTTCTGGGCCCTGGTGCCCTTTGCCATCCTGCTGTTCATCGACTTCGTGCTCATGGGTATCCCGGCAGTGCACGCCATCATCGAGATGGAAGACACCCAGCACAAGGCCGACCTGGTGCTCAAGGTCACCGGCATGCAATGGAAGTGGCAGTACGAATATCCCGAGGCGGGCGTCAAGTTCGTCAGCACGATGTCCACGCCGCGCGAGCAGATCACCAACGCCGGGGATAAGGGCGAGCATTACCTGCTGGAAGTCGACAACCCCGTCGTGCTGCCGGTGGGCAAGAAGGTACGTGTGTTGCTGACCTCCACCGACGTCATCCACACCTGGTGGGTGCCGCAGTTCGGCACCAAGCGTGACGCCATCCCGGGTTTCCTGCGTGAAACCTGGGTGAAGATCGAGCAGCCCGGCACCTATCGCGGCCAGTGCGCCGAACTGTGCGGTAAGGATCACGGCTTCATGCCGGTGGTAGTACACGCCGTTCCCGAACCCGAATACCTGGCTTGGCTGGACAAAAAGAAGGCCGAGCAGGCGGCCGGTGCCGCCGGGGCCGACCGTGCCTGGAGCAAGGACGAGCTGCTGGCCAAGGGCAAGGAGGTCTATGACAAGCAGTGCGTCGTCTGCCACCAGGCCAACGGCCAGGGCCTACCACCCGCCTTCCCGGCGCTGACCGGCAGCAAGGTCATCAACGGCCCGCTACTTTCGCCAGACGGCAAGCTGTTGCACGACAGTCATGTCGACCGCGTGATGAATGGCAAGGCCGGCACCGCCATGCAAGCGTTCAAGAACACGCTCTCGGACATCGAACTCGCCGCCGTCGTCACCTTCGAGCGCAACGCGCTCGGCAACAGCAGGGGCGACATGATCCAGCCCGCCCAGATCAAGTCTCTGCGCCAGAGCGCCACGATTGCCAGCAGCCACTAGGAGCCGCCCATGAACGTTGCGACCACTACCGCCCCCCATGCCGGCCATCACGGCGAGCACCATCCTGCCGGCGTGCTGCGCTGGCTGACAACCACCAACCACAAGGACATCGGCACGATGTACCTGACCTTCGCGCTGATCATGTTCTTCGTCGGCGGTGCGATGATCCTGGCCGTACGCGCCGAACTGTTCCAGCCCGGCCTGCAGTTGATGAAGCCGGAGTTCTTCAACCAGCTGATCGGCGTCCATGCGCTGGTGATGATCTTCGCTGCGCTGATGCCCGCCGCCACCGGCTTCGCCAACTGGCAGATTCCGCTGATGATCGGCGCCCCCGACATGGCGCTACCGCGCGTCAATAACTGGGGCTTCTGGCTGCTGCCGCCGGCCGCGACGCTCCTGACGCTGCCGTTCTTCCTGTCGCTGTTCGGCGTCGGCGAAGGCGCACTGGCGACCGGCTGGACCTTCTATGCGCCGCTGTCGGTGCAGGGCGGCCTCGGAGTCGACTTCGCCATCTTCGCAGTGCATATCCTCGGAGTGTCGTCGATCCTCGGCTCGATCAACATCATCGTCACCATCTTCAACATGCGCGCGCCGGGCATGACGATGATGAAGCTACCGCTGTTCGCCTGGGGCTGGCTGATCACCGCCTTCCTGCTGATCGCCACCATTCCCGTGCTGGCCGGCGCGGTGACCATGCTGCTCACCGACCGCCATTTCGGCACCCACTTCTTCGATGCCGCCGGCGGCGGCGACCCGATCCTGTTCCAGCACCTGTTCTGGTTCTTCGGCCACCCCGAGGTGTATATCCTGTTGCTGCCGGTGTGGGGCCTGATGCCGCACGTGCTCGAAGCCTTCTCGCGCAAGCCGATCTACGGCTACAAGGCGCAGGTGTACAGCTTCATCGCCATCGGCGTGCTGTCGGTGATCGTCTGGGCCCACCATTTCTTCACTGTCGGCATGCCGGTGCCTGCGCTGATCTACTTCATGTTCAGCACCATGTCGATCTCGCTGCCGCTGGCGGTGCTGTTCTTCTGCTGGATCGCCACCATGTGGCGCGGCGCCATGAGCTTCGAGACGCCGATGCTGTTCGCCGTCGGTTTCATCGTCCTGTTCGGCATCGCCGGCCTGACCGGCCTGGTGCTGGCCGACGTCGCCGCCGACGCGCAGTACCACCACAGCTACTTCGTCGTCGCCCACTTCCATTACGCGCTGTTCGCCGGCGGCATCATGGGCGTCATGACCGGCGTCTATTATTGGCTGCCGAAATGGACCGGCCACAGGTATTCCGAGCGGCTCGGAAAGTGGCACTTCTGGCTGACGGTGGTGTCGTTCAACCTCACCTTCATGCCGCAGTTCTTCCTCGGCCTGGCCGGCATGCCGCGGCGCATTCCCGACTACGCACTGCAGTTCGCCGAGTTCAACGCCATCTCGACGATCGGCTCTTTCATCCTCGGCATCTCGCAACTGCTGTTCGCGTACAACATCTGGTCCTGCGTTCGCGGCGGGGAAAAAGCGGGCAACAAACCTTGGGAAGGTGCGGAGGGCCTGGAATGGCAGCTGCCGTCGCCGCCGCCCTACCACTCCTGGGAAACGCAGCCAGTGGTGAAGTGACGTGGACGCTCCGTTCGACGATCGCGATCTCGCCCGTCGCCGCGCCAGCGCCCGACGTCTGGCCTGGCTGATCGGCGCCGCCGTGCTGGCCATCTACATCATCGGCCTCTTCATCAAGCGGGCATGATTCCCAACCACGCCGCCCTGGTGAGAAAGCTGCTGCTCATCGTGGCCGCGGCGTCCCTCTTCGGATTCGCTCTGGTGCCGCTCTACAACGTCCTCTGCGAGGCGACAGGATTCAACGGCAAGACGGCGGGCAAGAAGGAAGGTTTCGTTGCCGGCGGGCTGGCGTCGGATACCAAGGCCGCCCCTTCGCAGATCGACCGCAGCCGCCTGATCACGGTCGAGTTCACCGGCACGGTCATGCCCGGCCTACCATGGGAAATGCGACCGCTGACCACCAGCCTGGAGACGCATCCCGGCGAAATGCAGCAGGTGCGTTATCTCGTGCGCAACACCTCCGACCGACCGGTCACGGCCCAGGCCGTGCCCAGCGTCACACCCGGGCAGGCGGCGCAGCACTTTGAGAAGATCGAATGTTTCTGCTTCACCCAGCAGGCGCTGGGACCGGGCGAATCGAAAGAAATGCCGCTGGTCTTCGTTGTCAAGCCGGACATGGGTCGCGAGGTGCGCCACATCACGCTTTCCTATGCATTCTTCAGCATTGACGGCCAGCGCCAGACACTTACCGCCACACGGGAGATCCGATGAACAACATATCTCACGCTCACCACTATCACGTGCCGCAGCCGAGCCTCTACCCGTTCATCCTTTCGGCGGGGATGTTCACGCTGGCACTCGGCTTCATCCTCAAGATGCACAGCTTCGCCCCCGGTCCCTGGGTGATGCTCGGCGGCGTCGGCATCATTCTGACCGTGCTGTTCGGCTGGTTCGGCAAGGTGATCGGCGAGAATCAGGCCGGCGCCTACCGCGACTGGGAAGACAAGTCCTTCCGCTACGGCATGATCTGGTTCATCGCCTCGGAGGTGATGTTCTTCGCCGCCTTCTTCGGTGCCCTGTTCTATGTGCGGGTGATCTCCGTGCCCGAACTCGGCGGCATGGAAGCGGCGCACGGCGCCACGCTCTGGCCGGGCTTTTCGGGCACCTGGCCGTCGGCCGGGCCGAAGGGCCTCGGATTCACGCCCATGGGTGCCTGGGGCATACCGGCGATCAACACGGCGCTGCTGCTGTCCTCGGGCATCACGGTCACCATCGCCCACTGGGGACTGCTGAAGAACAATCGTACTCAACTCAATCTCGGCCTTGCGGCGACGGTTCTGCTCGGCACCCTGTTCCTGGTGTTGCAGGCATACGAATACCACCACGCCTACACCGAGCTTGGCCTGACGCTGGGCGCCGGCGCCTATGGCGCCACCTTCTTCATGCTCACCGGCTTCCATGGCTTCCATGTAACGCTAGGGACGATCATGCTGACGGTGATCCTCGGCCGCACACTGAAGGGCCACTTCACGCCCGAACGGCACTTTGCCTTCGAGGGCGTGGCCTGGTACTGGCACTTCGTCGATGTGGTCTGGCTGCTGCTGTTCGTGCTGGTCTATTGGTTGTAGCGAAAGTAGAAGGCGACGAGCAGCATGACGAACAGGAACACGGACAGTCCCACGCGCACGGTCAGGGCGCGCACGGCGCGAGTGCCGGCGCCCCGGTCGCGGTAGAGGAAGTAAAGGCCCGAGAACAGGCTGGCGACGATGGCAAGCAACATCAGGACGGCAAACAGTTTCATGGCCCGACACCCGGATGACAGTCGTATCGAGTATGCACGCACGTCGACGGTCCCTGCAAGCCCGGCGCGAAGAGGGATATTGATCTGGGGCGGCTTGGTGGTGGTTGTGCTGGTCGCTGCTTTCATCTCGCTTGGCCTTTGGCAATGGCGCAAATACGAAGTGAAGACACAGTTGCAGACTGAACTGGATGAGCGCAGCCACGCCGCCGTGGTGGCGATGCCGACAACACCCGCCGATCCTGAATCGCTGCGCTACCGTCATGTCAGCCTGCGCGGCGAGTTCGAGCCCGAGCGCCAGATCCTGATCGACAACCGCGTTCATCGCGAACAGGCCGGCTACCATGTGGTCACGCCATTGCACCTGGCCGGTTCCGATATTCGTGTGCTGGTCAATCGCGGCTGGATTCCGGCCGGCGCCGACCATAGCGTCGTGCCCCAAGTGACGACTCCCGCCGGCACCGTCGAGCTGGCCGGCATCGCCATTGTGCCCGGCAGTCGCTTTTTCACGCTGGCACCGAGTGTTGCCGGCTGGCAGCCGGTGTGGCAGAACCTCGACCTTGCCGCTTACGCTGCCGCCGTACCCTGGCCGGTGCAGCCCGTGGTGGTTCAGCTCGACGCCGAATCGCCACACGGCTTTGCCCGCGACTGGCCGCGCCCCGACGAACGCGCCGACATGCATCGCAGCTACGCTTTCCAGTGGTTCGGCTTCGCCCTCGCCAGCGTCGGCATCTGGCTCTGGTTCGCGTTGAGGAAATCGTGACCACCATCGCCAAGAACCAGTCCTCCTGGCGGCGTGCGTTGCTGCTGATGCTGGCGCTGTCATTGCTGCCCATCGCCGTCGGCGCCGGGCTCTACTTCTTCGGCTGGCGGCCGGCGCAGACGTCCAACCACGGCACGCTGATCGTGCCGCCGGCCGTCGTGACCATCGATGCGCCTCGCGGCAAGTGGTCGCTGGTGCTGATCGATGACAAAGACAACGCAGATCGCCTCGATGAACTGCGACGCGTGCGCGCCTCGCTGGCCAAGGAATGGCAGCGCACACAGCATCTGCGTCTCGATGCCTCACCCACCGCGCTCGGACCGCTGCCGACGGGCAGTGTGATCATCGTCGATCCCGACGGCCGGGCCATGATGCGCTACGCCCCCGGCGCCGACGCCAAAGGCGTGCGCGCCGATCTCGAACGCCTGCTCAAGTACTCCTGGACTGGATAGCGCCATGAACACCGCCGTATCGCCACGACTGACTTTCGCCCAGCGCCTCGCTGCCTTCTTCGATCTGTGCAAGCCGCGCGTCAACACGCTGATCGTATTCACCGCCATGATCGGCATGTTCCTGGCAACGCCCGATTTTCCTCCGCCGGCGCGCTTCCTGGTGGCGTCGATCGGCATCGCGCTGGTCGCCGGCGCTGCGGCGGCGATCAACTGCCTGCTTGAACGCACTGTCGACGCGCTGATGGCCCGCACGCGCCGGCGCGCCACCGCCCGCGGCGAAATTTCCTCTGCCGAAACCCTGACGCTCGCCCTGCTGGTCGGCGGCGCCGGCCTCTGGCTGCTGCACGCTTTCATCAACGACCTGACCATGTGGCTGACGCTGGCGACTTTCCTCGGCTACGCGGTCATCTACACGGTGGTGCTGAAACCGGCAACGCCGATGAACATCGTCATCGGCGGTGCTTCCGGCGCCATGCCACCGGTGCTGGGCTGGGCGGCCATGACTGGCGGCGTCGGCGTCGAACCGCTGGCGCTGTTCCTGATCATCTTCCTGTGGACGCCACCGCACTTCTGGGCGCTGGCCTGCTACCGGCGCAACGACTACGAAGCCGCCGGCCTGCCCATGCTGCCGGTCACCCACGGCGTCCCCTTCACCTGCCAGCACATCCTGCTCTACACCGTGATGCTTTCCGCCGCCAGCCTGATTCCGGTCTCGCTGGGCATGAGCGGCTGGTTCTATCTTGCGGCCGTGGCGCTGCTTGATCTCGTCTTCCTCGGCTTCGCGACCGCGCTCTGCCTACGCTACAGCGACCAGCTGGCGCGACGCGCCTTCGCGTATTCGATCCTCTACCTGACGCTGCTGTTCGCCGCACTGTTCCTCGACCGCCTGTTCTGATGCGCAGGCTGTTGCTCGTCCTGGCGGCGCTGCTGGCCTTCTGCGTCGTTGGCCTCGGCGCCTACGTCCGCCTCTCCGACGCCGGCCTCGGCTGTCCCGACTGGCCCGGCTGCTACGGCCACCTCGTCGGCGTGCCCGATCAGCCGCACGAACAGGCGCAGGCGGCGCAGGCTTTCCCGGGCAAGCCCGTGCATGCCGGCAAGGCCTGGAAGGAGATGGTTCACCGCTATCTCGCCGGGACGCTGGGACTGCTGATTCTTGCCATCACCGTGCTGGCCTGGCGACAGCGCATTGCCACCGCCGCAACCACCGTGCTAGCCGGTGTGGTCGTGTTCCAGGCGCTGCTGGGCATGTGGACCGTGACGCTGCTGCTCAAGCCGATGGTCGTCACCGCCCATCTGCTCGGCGGCATGACGACATTGTCGCTACTGGTCTGGCTGGTGCAGCGGCCCGAAGGCCTCGCCCGACGAGGGCCGCACCAGCTGGCGCTTGCCGCATTGATCGTCGTCGCGATCCAGATCGCGCTTGGCGGCTGGGTCAGCAGCAACTATGCGGGGCTCGCCTGCCAGGACTTCCCTACCTGCCAGGGCGCCTGGCTGCCGGCGATGGACTTCCCGCGCGCTTTCACGCTGCATCGGGAGCTCGGCCAGACGGCCGACGGTGCGCTGCTGCCCTTCGCCGCGCTGACGGCAATCCACTGGAGCCATCGTTTCTGGGCAGTCGTCGTCATTCTGGTGGTGGGCAGCCTGGCCGTGTCGCTGATCGTCACGACCGTCTGGCGAAGATACGGCCTGGCGCTCGCGGGCCTGCTGCTGCTTCAGGTGGGACTGGGCATCGCCAATGTGCTGCTCTCGCTTCCGCTGCCGCTGGCGGTGGCGCACAACCTTGGCGCCGCGCTGCTCCTCGCCGCGCTGGTCGTGGTCAATTACCGCCTGCGCTGAGGGCATCCAGCAGCTTCTGGTGGATGCCGCCAAAGCCGCCGTTGCTCATCACCAACACGTGGTCGCCATCGCGCGCCTCGGCGGCGATGGCTGAAACCAGCGCCGACAGATCGTCGAACACCACGGCTTTGGCACCCATGGACGCCAAGGCTTCACCAGCGTCCCAGCCCAGATTCGCGGCATAGCAGAACACGAAGTCAGCATCGGCGAGACTCCCCGGCAACTGCGCCTTCATGGTGCCGAGTTTCATGGTGTTCGATCTCGGTTCGAGCACGGCAAGGATCCTGACTTTGCCGACCCGGCTCCTCAACCCCTCGATGGTGGCGGCAATGGCCGTCGGGTGGTGGGCGAAATCGTCGTAGACCGTCACGCCACGTACCGTACCCCGAACCTCCAGCCGACGCTTCACGCCCTGGAAGCTGGCGATGGCCGCCAGGCCCACCTCGACTGGTACGC
>Ga0187786_10000235_pt1 | contig 17790 bp, 18 predicted proteins | sample 0815_BV2_10_20_M_FD_132449 | JGI IMG/M metagenome (GOLD analysis project Ga0187786, IMG submission 132449) | Tropical peat soil microbial communities from peatlands in Department of Meta, Colombia - 0815_BV2_10_20_MG | ecosystem: Environmental > Terrestrial > Soil > Wetlands > Peat | place...
CGAAGGATACTTGGTCCGGACTTGGAATGGCGCATGGCGGAGCCTGCCGGCAAGCGATCCGCCACGCGGGCAGCGGCTCAGGCGCCGAAGCCGGACCCCGGTCGCTTCAGAAACTCGATCTCCTCCGGGGTCGACTGGCGGCCGAGCGCCGCGTTGCGATGCGGAAAGCGGCTGAAGCGCCGGACCACTTGCCAGTGCTTGACCGCGTAGTCGTAGGCCCCGGCCATGCCCGGCAGCTCGCGGACCTTGCCGAACAGTTGCAGCGCCAGCTCCTGGTCGGCAAGGTTCTCGCTGTGCTCGAACGGCAGATAGGCGAACAGCCGCTGGCTCGGCGTGTAGCCTGCGTCGAAGCCGCGCCCGACCAGGTGGTGGGCCACCGGCAGGGCGAGGTCGCCGTCCCGGTAGCCGCGGGCCTCGCCGCGGAAGATCATCAGCGGAAACTGGTCGAGCAGGACGATCAAGGCCAGGCAGGCATCGGGCGTCTCGCGCCAGTGGTCCAGCTCGCCGCGCTCGGCACGCTCCACCTCTGCCAGGAAGCGCGCGCGCACGTCCGCATCGACGCGGGCGCTGCCGGCGAACCAGAGCTCGCGCTGCCGGCGGCCGGCGTCGCTGCCGTCGCCGAACCAGTAGTCCAGGATTGCCCGAACGCGGGCGGCGTCAGGCGGCAGTTGAAGCGTGACCATGCTGGCACCTCCATTGAACATGACGTCGATCCGTGGCCATTAGATCGCGCCGGCCGGCCCGGGTTTCGCCCCCGCGCGGTTCAGCTGAACCGGTTTTCCAGAACCCCGATGCCCTCGATGGCGATGGCGACGCTGTCGCCGTCCTGCATTTCGCCGGCGCCGACCGAGGTGCCGCAGGCGATCACGTCGCCCGGTTCCAGCGTCATGTCCTGCGAAAGGCGGCTGACGATCTCGGCGGGCGGGAAGAACATGTCGGCAACCGGATAGTTCTGCCGCTCGACGCCGGCGACGATGGCGCGCACGCGCAGCTGCAGTGGATCGAGGCCGGTGACGACGCAGGGACCGAAGACGCCGAAAGTGTCGAAGCTCTTGGCCCGCGTCCATTGCGGGAAGGATGGATCGGCGCGCAGGATGTCGCGCGCGGTGACGTCGTTCACGCAGGTGTAGCCGAAGATCACGTCAGGCGCCTCCATCGCGCTGACGTTGGCGCAGCGCCGGCCAATGACAATGCCGAGTTCGCCCTCGAAAACGACGCGCCCCGCGTAGCCGGCCGGCCGCCGGATCGGCTCGCCGTGGGCGGCGAACGAGGTAGCAGCCTTCAGGAAGTAGAGCGGATGCGCCGGCTGCTGCAGGTTCTCGGCGCGGGCGCGCTCGTGGAAGTTGTTCCACAGGCCGATCATCTTGCCGGCTCGCGTCGGCGTCAGCAGCCGCACGGCCGCCAGCTCGAAGCGCCGTCCCGTTTCACGGTGCGCGCCGAACATGTCGCCCGCGTATTCGGCGATGGTGGTGCCCGTCAGCGTTCCGAAGCGTTCAGCACCGTCGGCCTCGAATCGCAACCAGCAGCTCATGATCCTTTTCCGTTCATGGACCGCAGTGTACTTCCGCCGGCGATCGCTGCGGAAAAAGTCAGCCATGGCGAGACGCCGCCAGGCTCGCTCAGGGTACGAGAACCACCTTGCCGGTATTCTTGCGCGCTTCGATGTAGGCATGGGCATCGCCGGCCTGTTCGAACGCAAAGGTACGGTCGACATGCGGCCGCACCCAGCCATCCTCGACGCCGCGCAGCAGGATTGCCATCCAGTTGCGGATCTTGCCGACTTCGTCCCACATGTGGCCGAGGTTCACGCCGAACACCGCCTTGTTGGAATTGAACAGCGAAACCGGGTGAAACAATGGCATGCCCAACGCTGCCGGCAAGAGGCGCAACGGTCCGAACAGGCCGGACTCGGTAGCTGTGGAGACGCCGAACATGCCCAGCCGCCCGGTGCTGCGCAGCGCGCGGTAGCTTTTCTTCCAATGGCTGCCGCCGAGCGGATCGGTGACCAGCTCCACGCCGCGGCCGCCGGTAAGCCGGGCGACTTCGACCGACCAGTCCTTGCCGCGGTAGTCGATCGCCTCGTCGAGGCCGCGCGCCTTGAGGAAGGCATGCTTGCCCGGGCTGGCGGTGCCGATGCTGCGCGCGCCGAGGTGACGCGCGATGTCGATCGCCGCCAGGCCCACGCCGCCGCCGGCGTTGTGAATCAGCACCGTTTCGTCCTTCTGCAACGAGCCCATCACCACCAGCAGTTGCCACGCGGTGAGGTAGTTAACCGGGATCGCCGCGCACTGCTCGTGGCTCAGCACTGCGGGCCGCGCGAAGACCTGGGCCTCGGGTACGATCACGACATCCGCGTAGCCGCCGAAGCGCGTCAGCGCAAAGGCATCCGTGCCGAGCCAGGCTGCGCTGACACCGGCGCCGACCGCATCCACGGTGCCGGAGACCTCATAGCCCACCACGCAGGGAATCTTCGGGGCATCGGGATACAAACCCTGCCGTGCCAGCACGTCCGCGAAATTGACGCCGCTGGCTTTGACGCGGATCCGCAGCGTGCCGGCGGCAGGCGTTGGCTCGGGCGCTTCGCGCAGCACCAGCTTTTCGGGACCGCCGTGACCGGTGATGAATATCTGTTTCATGTCGCCGCCCCCTTGCCGTGCGTGAGTATGGCGACACTTTACAGCCACCGGGGAACAGCACAAGCTGGCTCAAAACCGATGTTATCGACGCGCTGCACCGCCACAGAGGCGTGCCGCCACCGCTGACTTTCAGGTCAGTGGCCGAACCGCATCAAGACATCAATGCGATCCTGCAGGCGAGTCCTCGGGGCTAAGGTCGGCTATCGCCCACTCGCAGCAGCCAAGCGCGTCATAGAACTGCTGCTTGCGTATGTCGGCGGAAACCGGGTCGGAACCGACCGGCATTTCCGTCGCGTGGGCGAGACAGGCAAAGTTGGCCGTGCTGAATGCTGGTGGTGCGTCGGTGATGTCCGCGTGGCTGCGCTTTTGCTGCCATTGTTCCCGGTTCATGATCTCTCCTCCTGTGCTGCGGATTGTCTTTTCCGCCTCAACGCCGAAGTGCGAACGTAGCACCCGAGCGTTACAGCGCTGTTGCAATGGGACGAGGAAAAGGGAAAGTACGCCTCAAATCGTGAAATTGCATCTGTCTCATGACGACGACAACCTCGTCAGGAGGGAAATGGGCAAATCGACTATTGCCCTAACTGACTTGCCCCCTATCAGCCGTATCGACCTGAAGTAGAATCATGTCCGTGAAGGTTGTCCTTGCGCAAGATGAATCGCATCGAGGGCGAAAGTAGCGCATGCGAATCTGGACCCTGCACCCAAAATACCTCGACCCCAAGGGACTGGTCGCGCTCTGGCGCGAGGCACTGCTGGCCCAAGCGGTGCTGTTGGGGCAGACGCGCGGCTACCTTCATCACCCCCAGCTGAACCGATTCCGGAACGCACCTTCGCCTGTCGGCGCCATTGCTGCCTACCTGCGCGGCGTGCATGCCGAGTCCGTCGAGCGGGGTTATCGGTTCGATGGGACAAAGATTGCACCTGCAGAGCCCGTGGAAATTATCGAGGCGACGCGCAGGCAACTCGATTACGAGTGGAGCCACCTGAAAGACAAGCTGCGCCTGCGCGCACCGACATTGCTCGCAGACATGGAAGCCATCGCGCACCCCGATGCCCACCCGCTGTTTCACATCGTCCCTGGTGGTGTCGCGGATTGGGAGGTTACCAGTACTTCTCGAATGCCATCTGCCCCAAAGCGCCGCGCCGGCTGGTAACGAAGCCGCGGGCGGTGAGCAGGCTGCGCATGTCGCGCGCCAGTTCCGGATTGCCGCAGACCATGGCGCGCGAATGCCTCACTTCAAGTGGCACGTCCGCCGCGCCTTCCAGTCGGCCGTCGATGATCAATTGCGGAATGCGGGCATGCAGCATGCCCGGTTCCTGCTCCCGCGTGACGATGGGGATGTAGCGCAGGTCGGCCCGCGCACCAGTCGCGGCCGCGCTGTCCCGCATCGCCTCGATGTCCTGCCGGTAGGCGAGCTCTTCCGCGCGGCGAACGCTGTGCACGAGAATCAGGTGATCGAACGAGCGCCATGAATCCGGATCGCGCAGGATGGACATGAACGGCCCCAACCCCGTGCCACTGGACAGCATCCAGAGGTCATTGCCGGGCGCCAGTTGGTTGACGGTGAGGAAGCCGTAGCTCAGCTTCTCGACCATGATCGCGTCGCCGACCTTCAGCGCCGCCAGGCGGGCGGAGAAGTCGCCGCCGGGGACCAGCACCAGCAGGAATTCGAGGAAATCGTCGTCGGCCGCGGATACCATCGAAAACGGGCGCCAGATAGCATTGCCTAGGGTGTCCACCATGCCCAGCCGCGCATAGTGGCCGGGCACGAAGCGGAAAGCCTCGGCCCGCGTGGTGCGAAACGAGATCAGCGTTGGGGTCCAGTGCCGAATCCAGATGACCTGCTCCGCTCGCCACTTGGTGTCGGTTGGCACAGACAAAGACCCAGCCACCCCTCCCGGATTGACCGGCACTCTGGCGTTCATCGACGCGCCCATGCCGCCGTGTCAGGCGGCACGTATCCGTTCGCCCACCTCGGCGACCCAGGACTGCCAGTTGCCGTCGATGTACTCGGCGACGAGTTCCATTCCCGGCAGATGGTCGTGCCACGTGTTGTCCACCCGGAACTCGACGCCGGGGAAACGCTTCGCCGCGCGTTCGGCGATCAGCTCGCCAATCTTGCGCGCTTCGTCGTGACCGACTTCGCCCCAAACCTCATAGGCCTCCGGCCGCGAACTGACGTAATAGACAGGCTTATCGGTTGTCATGGCGGCATTCTCCGAAAATGGCTCAGTGCACGCTGCCGAACGAGGAACTGAGCGTGCCCTGCGGCAGCGGCAGGCCGGCCAGCCGGCAGCCCTGCGCCAGCGGCCCGTGCGGGAACAGGTCGTACAGGTAGCGGCGACCGCCGACATCGCCGTATTCGCGTTCCAGCTTGTGCGTCATCTGGCGCGCCGTCCAGTCCGGACCGAGCAGGCGGAACCACTCCCGCAGGCAGTAGATGACCTGCCAATGCTCTTCGCTGAGGGAGATTGCCTCCTCTTCCGCGCGGCGATTGGCCACCAGCGGCGACCAATGATCGAGGCCGGCAAGATACCCTTGCGGGTCGTTGATCTGCATACGCTCGTTGGCAATGAACTTGTTGATGTCGTACATGGCGACCTCCTTTGACTACAAGCTCGGGAAAATACCCGACTTATTTAGTATGGTTCATTTAACGCGCCCGGCTACCGGAAGTCAAGCTTGTTTTTCAGCCGCCGCGCCAAGCAGAATTTCGGGTATGTTTGCGCAATGACTTCGACGACGACATCGCTTCGGCTGCCGGCTCTGGCGGCGGTCCTCTTCCTGGCCCGCCCTGCCATGGCTGCCGACACCACGACATTCGACAGTTGCACGGATGCCGGCGGCCGTGTCGTGGCTGCAGAGGCCGACTACGGCCAGCGGACGCTGGTGCAGACGACTTATGCCGGCGGCCAACCGACCATCCGCTACAACCCCGGCGTGCTGCCACGACTGACTCCTGCCGCCCGCCTGTTCTTCTATGCCCACGAATGCGCCCGGCACGCGCTCGGCGCTGCCGGCAAGCCGCTCACCGCCACCCGCGCGCAGCAGGCGGATTGCGTCGGCCTGGCGACGATGCTGACGGCCGATCTGGTGACGCGCGACCAGCTCGACGGCCTGCAAGGGCAGTTGAACTTTTCGGAAAGCGAGTGGGAATTGCTGCCGGGACCGCCGCGCAGTTTCAACCTGGCCGCGTGCCGGCCGAGCGGCGGGCTGAGACTGCCCTCGCCGGAGACGCCGTCGGTGCAGCAAGGCACCTGGAATGCCTGTGCCCGTGCCTGCGGCGACCGCCTATGGAAATGCCAGAAGGGCTGCCGGGGCGCCGCCTGCGAAACCGGCTGCCTGGACAGCCACCGGCAGTGCGAGGCGGCCTGCGGCAGTCAGTAGAGAACTTCCGCCCAGTGCCCGCGGGAGACAAGTTCGTTGCGCATCCTCAGCCATGCCTCGGCTGACCCCGCGATGCCGACCATCGCCTTCTCCACCTGACCGAGCATCGCGTTCGTCCCGGCGATATAGACGCGGCAATCCGGACTGTTGAGCATTTCCCAAACCTCCGCTGCATTCCGCTCGATGGCCTTGTCGAGTTCGATGGGAACGTCGAAAACCGGCCGCGGGCTGATCGCCTGGAATGCCTTGAAGGTCGGCTGGTCGTAGTAGTTCGCCAGGTCGTTGTTGACGTCGTTCATGTACAGCATTTCCAGGCCGGTACGGGCGCCGTAATAGAGTCTGACCTTGCCTTCCCAGCGGACGAACTTCTCGTAGATGAGCCGGATCAGCCCACGGAATGGCGCAATGCCGGTGCCCATGCCGATCATGAGGATGTTGGCGTTCCGGTTGTCCGGCACCGCGAACGGATAGCCGACCGGACCGGCGAATTCGATGGTTTCACCGGGCCTGAGATTGCACAGATAGTTTGAAGCCACGCCCTCGTACTGTTCGCCATTGAAGTCGTCGATATAGAAGCAGCGCCGCACGCAAAGGGAGAATTGGGTTGCTATCGGGCCGCTCCGCTCCTGATCGGCGATCGAGTACAGACGGGTGTGATACTTGTTGCCATATTGTCCCGGGGCCATGACGCGAATGCAGCTGCCCGGCTTGCCGTCGAACTCCGGGGCGTCGGTCCGGAACACCAGCTGCCGAACCTCCTCGCGCGAAGATTCCGGCGTGATTCGATGCGAACTGACCAGTTCCGCCCGATGATGGGTTGCGTTGCTGACTAGGGTTTCGTTTGATGTTTGCATGTTTGCCAAGCTCCATTCCCGGATTGCCCATTGTTTCCTACAAGCGATACTCCATCTTCAGACGCCCTTGCAGCTTCCTGGCCTGCTTGAAGGCCTCCTTGAGGATCAGGCGGTCGAATTCGTTGAGGTTGTCGGGATTGACCCGATTGGCCATGCCCTCCGGCGTGCCGGCCTGCTGCTGGCGCAGGCGCATCTGCTGGATGACGAAGAAGCCGTCGACGATGGCACCGACATCTTCCCCGCCGAGCTTGCCGCGCTCGGCCAGCGCGCGCAGCCTCTCGGCCGTGCCCGTCGCGCCGACGCCGTTGGCCAGCGAAAGAATTCGCGCCGCGTCGACGAACAGCCGGGCGCCGAAGGTCTTGAGGTCGAGGGTATGGGGAAACTGCTCGTTCTTGTCGAAGACGAAGTCACGAATCATGCCGATGGGCGGTTCCACCTGAACGGCGTTGCCCGCCATGAAGCGCAGGAACAGGGTGGCGGCAGGAATGTTGGCCAGCAGCCATTGCCGCAGTTCCTCGGCCAGATCCTCGGCGCCATAAAGGGCACGGAAGTCGAAGTAGATGGTGGCGTTGAGCAGGGCCTGGGGATTGTTGGAGTGGAGCCACGACACGAACTTCTGCCGCCATTCATCCTTGGACAGGCACAGCTCCGGGTTGCTGGCCATGACATTGCCCTTGCAGAGCGGGAAACCGCAGGCCGCCAGACGCTCGTTCACCGTCCGGGCGAAAGGCAGGAGCACGGCGCGCAAGGCCTCGGCATCGCCGCCGCCGGCATCGAACATCAGGCCGTTGTCCTGGTCGGTGGATAACGTTTGCTCGTAGCGGCCCTCGGAGCCGAAGGAGAGCCAGCACCAGTGCACTTTCGGCAGGGCGAAATCGTGCTGGGTCAGTTCGATGATGCGCACCGTCAGGTGGTCGTTGAGCGAGGAAATCAGTTCCGTCAGCGGCTCGGCCGCCCCACCTTCGGCCAGCATGCGCTCGGCCAGGCGGCGGACGTCTTCGGCCGCCGCGATCAGGCCGTCCATGTCACGCGCGGTGCGGATGGCGCCCGAGATCGCCTTGCCGCCGCCGCTTTGCAGTTCGTAGATGTCCTCCTGCGAGACGATGCCGACCAGCTTCTCCGAGGCGTCCACGACAATGACGTGATGCACGCCGTTGCGCGCCATCACCAGCGCCGCCTGATAGATGGTCGACCGCCAGTTGAGCATCAGCAGGCCGGTGCCGCTCATCACCGACATCACCATCTGGTCAAGATCGCAACTCTTGGCCGCGACCTTGTGCAGCAGGTCGCGTAGCGTGAAGATGCCAATGGGGCGGCCGCTTTCGGGCTCGACGACGATGATGGAACCGATGCGGTTTTCCGACATGGTCTGCACGGCTTCGCGCAAGGTGGCGTCAGGGGTGACGGTGATCGGCTTGCGACGAACGAAGGCAGCGAGCTGGCTATGCAGGGTGAGACGGGCTTGGGTCATGATGATTTGTCAATACTTGATGCGTGCGTAATAGGTTTTTTCGGCAGCCTCGCGCACATGGCGAAGAGTGACAAGGCCCATCGACTCGAGCAGCGGAATCATGCGCAGGAACACCTCGCCAGTGACGATGGCGTCGCCCAATGCATTGTGGCGGCCGATGATGGGAATACCGAGCCGTTCGGCGATGGCTTCGAGTTTGTGCGACTCCTGGTTCGGATGGATGACGGCGGACAGTAGCAGCGTATCGAGCAGTGGCTGGGTAAAGCGAATGCCGGTTGCTTCCTCCTTCAACTGCAGGAAACGCATGTCGAAGGCAGCGTTGTGCGCTACCAGCACCGTATCCTCGCAGAAGCGGTGAAACTGCGGCAGAACGGCGGCGATGGTCGGCTTGCCGGCGACCATGTCCTCGGTGATGCCATGGATCGGGATGCCTTCCGGCTTCAGCGGCCGCTGCGGGTCAACCAGCTGGTCGATGCATTCGTGGCGCAGCATGCGTCCATTGACAATGCGGACGGCGCCGAACTGGATGATCTCGTCGCCATTTGAGGGTTCCAGTCCGGTGGTTTCCGTATCGAAGGATGTGTAGGTGAGCTCACGCAACGGCCGGTCATCAAGGGCATGGTTTTCGTCGCGGCGGTGGAACAGGTCAAAATCGTAGAACTCGGGCCGGCTTTCCACCTGCACTAGCGGCGCCTCGTTCGCCGTTGCAGCGTCATTGGCGACGGGAATCGACAGCTGGAACCGGGATTGTTGGCTGGCTGAATCCCGGCCACAGGACAGCTGACCGCCGTGACGGTCGGTAACATCGCGCAGCGTCAGCGGGCTGGTTTCACCGGCCACGTTCATCGCCTCGAGCTGCCAGCCGATGAGCAGTTCGGTCGAGATCGCGGTGCCAGCCCAAAGCATCTCGATCGTCGCCATTGCGCCTGAGGAGGCCAAGCGCAGACGCACCATGCGAGTGCCATAGTCTTCTGCCAGCCTGGCGGCGAGGAAGGTCATGGCCTGCACCAATGAATAGCTGTCGACCTTGACCCAGAGTTCGGGTTCGACGTTGTCGATCTTGACCGTCAGGCCAGTCTTGATCTCAATACGCCGCTGCATGGCGGTCATCAGGTCGGCGGCCAGCATTTCCTCCAGCGGCCAACGCGACTTCACCGACTCGGCATATTCGTTGGCTGCCTCGTCGACCCGCGTGGTGAGTTGCGCAACCTCATGGGCGATCTGGGCCGCCGCTGGCGAATCTCCACCGATCCCGGCTAAGGCGGCACGAATACCGGCGAGAGCTGAGCGACTTTCGCGCGCCAGCTTCTGCACGGAATGGTCGCAGGCGGCGTCAGCCTCGACGAAGCGGGAGATATTTTCCAGCGTCAGCACGTAGCCGCCGATGCCACGGCTGCCGTCCTCGCCGCCTGCCGCCATCACTGGCGCCATCTGGATGCGAATCAACTGGCCGACGCGCGTCGCCGTGACGAAATGCGCCAGCGGCTGGCTGCCTTTGCGTTCAAGCCGATGCCGAAGGGTTTCCAGCGCATGACCAATCAGGGACGGATCGAATACGGCATGAATGGAGCGCCCCAGGCCAATCAACGACATCGAGGCACCGGGGTCCGGCACCAGCGCGCTAGCCTGGAGCCGCGCACGATTGTTGTAGAGCAGAATGCGGCCATCGAGATTGCAAACGATCACCGGTTGCGGCAGATCGGCCACCAACGCTGCCAGCCGGTTCTTTTCCTCTTCCACCGATTCCTTCGCCTGGGCGATTTTCGCTTCGATATCGGTCAGCAACTCGTCCCGCTGATGCGCCAGTTCGTTGGCGGCCTCGGCCAGTTGCCGCACCTCGGGCGGTCCCTCGGGCACGACACGGAAGCTGCGGTTGGCACCGTGCATCAAGCGCAATTTTTCTGCCATGCCGAGTAAGCCCTGGACATACTGCTTGAACAAGTTACGCAGGACGGCAACGCCGATGATGAAGCCCATGACCGTGATCATGGCGCCGATCGGCAGCCGAGGCATCAGTACCTGACGCAGGATGTCGAGTTCCTCGGGTCTCAGATCAGCGACCAGGATGACCGCCGTCAGCCAGAAAGGGCCTGTCATCAGCAGACCCAGCACGCCCACGGCGATCAAGAATCGGACTCGCGCATTCATGTTCATGTTGGAGCGATTCTAACCGTGCCGTCTCGCGAAAACCTTACAATCGACCCATGCATTCGGATACCGCCCGATCGCCCTCCCGGATTACCGGACTCATTCTCGCCGGCGGGCAAGGCCGCCGCATGGGCGGAGTCGACAAGGGCTTGCGGCTACTGAACGGAAAACCGCTCATCGCCCATGTCATCGACCGCCTGACGCCCCAGGTCGACACCATCCTCATCAGCGCCAACCGCAACGAGGTCGAGTATCGTCGCTTCGGCTATCCGGTGCAGGCCGATGGCATTCCGGGGTTCATCGGTCCGTTGGCCGGGCTCCACGCCGGGCTCATAGCATGCGCGACCCCGCTGCTCGTGACGGCCGCCTGCGACTCGCCTCTCCTCCCCAGCGACCTCGTTGCCCAACTGCGCGCCGCGCTGACCAGCACCGACTCGCGCATCGCTGTCCCGCGTACCCTCGACGGATTACAACCGACCTTCGCACTCATGCGCCGCGACGTCCTGCCGGCGCTTGATGCTTGCCTCGCCGCCGGAGAGCGAAGCCTTCAGTCCTGCTTTCGGCAGTTGGGCATGACGGCAGTCGATTTCCCTGACTCTGGCGCCTTCGCCAACATCAACACGCCGGAGGAACTGGCGGCGTTCCGCCACGACTGACTGTTGACTATGCAAACAAAAAGGGCGCCGAAGCGCCCTTTTGCCGAAGCCGCCCTAGATCAAGAAGTCTGCTTGAGCTGATCCAGGATCTGCGGATTCTCGAGCGTGGAGGTGTCCTGCGTTATGTCCTCACCCTTGGCCAGCGAACGCAGCAGCCGGCGCATGATCTTGCCGGAGCGAGTCTTGGGCAGGTTCTCACCGAACCGAATGTCCTTGGGTTTGGCGATCGGACCGATTTCCTTGCCGACCCAGTTGCGCAGTTCATTGGCGATCTTCTTGGCATCATCGCCGTGCGGCCGGGACTGTTTGAGCACGACGAAGGCGCAGATGGCCTCGCCGGTGAGATCGTCGGGACGGCCGACCACGGCGGCTTCCGCCACCATCGGGTTGGCGACCAGCGCCGATTCGATTTCCATCGTGCCCATGCGGTGCCCGGACACGTTCAGGACGTCGTCGATGCGGCCCATGATGGTGAAGTAGCCGGTCTTGGCGTCGCGCACCGCGCCGTCGCCGGCGAGGTAAAGCTTGCCGCTGAAGTCGGCCGGATAATAGGACTTCTTGAAACGCTCCGGGTCACCCCAGATCGTGCGGATCATCGATGGCCACGGCTTCTTGACCACGAGGAAGCCGCCCTTGCCCCACTCGACGTCATGGCCTGTCTCGTCGACGATCGCGGCCTGGATGCCCGGGAAAGGTAGCGTGCAGGAGCCCGGCACCAGCGGCGTGACGCCTGGCAGCGGAGTGATCATGTGGCCGCCAGTCTCGGTCTGCCAAAACGTATCGAGAATCGGGCAGCGACCACCGCCGACGTTGTTGTAATACCACATCCAGGCTTCAGGGTTGATCGGCTCGCCGACCGAACCGAGGATGCGCAGCGATGACAGGTTGTAGTTCTTCGGATGCGTCGACGGCGTGCCTTCCGAAGCCTTGATCAACGAGCGGATGGCGGTCGGCGCGGTGTAGAAGACCGTGACCTTATGGTTCTGGATCATCTTCCAGAAGCGGCCGGCATCCGGATAGGTGGGCACCGATTCAAAGACGATCTCGGTCGCGCCGCAGGCCAGGGGGCCGTAGGTGATGTAGGTATGTCCTGTGACCCAGCCGATGTCGGCCGTGCACCAGAAGACATCGTCGGGCTTGATGTCGAAGGTCCACTTCATGGTCATCATGGCGTGCAACAGATAGCCGCCCGAGCTGTGCTGAACGCCCTTCGGCTTGCCGGTGGAACCGGAGGTGTAGAGCAGGAACAACGGATGCTCGGCTTCGACCCATTCCGGCTCGCAGGTCTCGGGCTGGCTGGCAACGAGTTCGTGATACCAGACGTCACGGCCGGCGACCATGTTGCACGCGCCGCCGGTGCGCTTGACCACGACGACGGTCTTGACCTGGTGGCCGGTGGCCATGGCCAGGGCTTCGTCCACCGCCGGCTTGAGCGGAATGTTCTTGCCACCGCGGCATTGCTCGTCGGCCGTGATCACGGCGACGGCGCCGGCGTCGAGGATGCGCTCTTCCAGCGACTTGGCGGAGAAACCGCCGAAGACGACCGAGTGAATGGCGCCGATGCGGGCGCAGGCCTGCATTGCGGCGACACCTTCCACCGACATCGAAATATAGATCAGGACGCGGTCACCCTTCTTGATGCCCTGGGCCTTGAGCGCGTTGGCGAACTTGTTGACCTTGGCCAGCAGTTCCTTGTAGGTGACCTTGGTCACCTTGCCGTCATCGGCTTCGAAGATGATGGCGACCTTGTCGCCGAGCCCGGCCTCGACGTTCTTGTCGAGGCAGTTGTAGGAAACGTTCAGCTTGCCGTCGGCGAACCATTTGTAGAACGGGGCGCTGGATTCGTCGAGCGACTGCGTGAAGGGCTGTTTCCAGACCAGGTGTTCCCTGGCCAAGCGTGCCCAGTAGCCCGAATAATCTTTCTCGGCCTCCTTGCACAGGGCCTCATAGGCAGCCATGCCGGAGATCGTAGCTTTCTTGACGGTGTCCTCGGACGGCGCGAAGACGCGACTTTCCTGGAGCACCGATTCAATTGCAGACATTTCTTCCTCTCCTCTCGCGTTACAGATTTCGGGGTGTTTTCCCGGCCGGAATGACGCTGGCCGAATGATTCTAGGGCATTAGAGGCGAATAGTCTTACAAGGCTCTTACTGCCTGTCGGACATGCCGCCAAGCCCTTGGCGGAACGCGGAATTCAGGAATCCGGATGGTAGAATCCGGCGGTCGTTTCAATGGAAGAATCCCGTGGAAAAACCCGTGAAAGCAATGGAAGGTTTCATCTTCTGGAGCCGCTGGCTCCAGGCGCCGCTGTACCTCGGCCTGATCGCGGCCCAAGGCGTCTACGTCTATCAGTTTATGCACGAACTGACGATCCTGATCACCAAGGCCGGCAGCCTGGGTGAAGCTGAAGTCATGCTGATCGTGCTGGGCCTGATCGACGTCGTCATGATTGCCAACCTGCTGATCATGGTCATCATCGGCGGCTACGAGACCTTCGTCTCCAAACTCGACCTCGAAGGCCACCCCGACCAGCCGGAATGGCTCTCCCACGTCAATGCCGGCGTGCTCAAGGTCAAACTGGCGACGGCGCTGATCGGCATCTCCTCGATCCACCTGCTCAAGACCTTCATCAACGCCGGACAACTGGAAGACCGGGTGATCATTGCCCAGGTGGGCATCCACCTGGCTTTCCTGATTTCCGCGATGTCCATTGCATGGACCGACAAGGTGATGACCGGCACGCTGCTGATGAGCAGACACGCACCACACTAGGAGACACCATGACAACCATCCGCCAGGAGGACTTCATCACCTCCATCGCCGATGCTTTCCAGTACATCAGCTACTTCCACCCGCTCGACTATATCAAGGCGCTCGGTGAAGCCTATGAGCGCGAGGAAAGTCCGGCGGCGAAGGACGCCATTGCCCAGATCCTCACCAACTCGCGCCTGTGCGCCGAGGGCCACCGGCCGATCTGCCAAGACACGGGTATCGCCCTGGTTTTCCTGAAGGTCGGCATGAACGTCAGGTGGGAGGCGACGCTTTCCATCCAGCAAATGGTCGATGCAGGCGTGCGCCGCGCCTACAACAACACCGACAACAAGCTGCGCGCCTCCGTGCTGGCCGATCCGGCCGGCAAGCGAACGAATACGAAAGACAACACGCCGGCCGTGGTGCACATGGAGATCGTCGCCGGCGACCACGTCGAGGTGATCTGCGCGGCCAAGGGTGGCGGCTCCGAGGCCAAGGCCAAGTTCGCCATGCTCAATCCCTCCGACAACCTGGTCGAATGGGTGCTCAAGACCGTACCGACGATGGGCGCCGGCTGGTGTCCGCCGGGCATCCTAGGGGTCGGCATCGGCGGCACGCCGGAGAAGGCCATGCTGCTGGCCAAGGAGGCCATCATGGCGCCGATCGACATTCACGAACTGAAGGCGCGCGGCGCGCGCGGTGACAAACTCACTCGCGCCGAGGAACTGCGCCTGGAGCTCCACGACAAGGTCAATGGGCTCGGCATCGGCGCCCAGGGCCTCGGCGGCCTGACCACGGTGCTGGACGTCAAGGTGCTCGACTACCCCACGCACGCAGCCAACCTGCCGGTGGCGTTGATCCCCAACTGCGCCGCCACCCGACACATCCATTTCGAACTCGACGGTTCCGGGCCGGCGAAACTGGAACCGCCGAAACTCGAGGACTGGCCCACGGTGACCTGGCAGGCCGATGCGGCCACGGCCACCCGCGTCGATCTCGACACGCTGACGAAGCAACAGGTTACCGCCTGGCAACCCGGCCAGAAACTGTTGCTCAACGGCCGCATGCTCACCGGCCGCGACGCCGCCCACAAGCGCATCGCCGACATGCTGACGAAGGGCGAAAGGCTGCCCGTCGATTTCACCAACCGCGTCATCTACTATGTCGGCCCGGTCGATCCGGTGCGTGACGAAGTGGTGGGCCCGGCTGGCCCAACCACGGCGACGCGCATGGACAAGTTCACGCGCATGATGCTCGAACAGACCGGGCTGATCGCCATGGTCGGCAAGGCCGAGCGCGGCCCGACGGCGATCGAGGCAATCCGAGACAACAAGTCGGCCTACCTGATGGCCGTCGGCGGCGCAGCCTACCTCGTTTCGAAAGCGATCAAGTCGGCGAAGGTGGTCGGCTTCGCCGACCTCGGCATGGAAGCGATCTACGAGTTCGAAGTGCAGGACATGCCGGTCACCGTCGCCGTGGACAGCACCGGAACATCGGTGCACGAAACCGGACCGAACGAGTGGCGCGTCAAGATCGCGAAGATTGTTGGCAAGAGCGCGGTCGCAACGCATTGATCGGCGTTCGGCCACCACTGACGATTGTCGATGATCGGAGTCTTTGATTCCGGCCTCGGCGGCCTCTCGGTGCTGGCGGCCATCGCCCGCGCCCTGCCCGGTGCCGACCTCGCCTATCTGGCCGACACGGCCCATGTGCCCTACGGCAACAAGCCCGACGCCTACATCACCGGCCGCGTGCTCGCCGTCGGCCGGCACCTTGCCGATATCGGCTGCCGCATGCTGGTGGTGGCCTGCAACACCGCCACCGCGGCTGCCGTCCATGCCCTGCGCGATGCGCATCCGGGCCTGCCGGTGGTCGGCATCGAACCTGGCGTCAAGCCGGCCGCCCAGAGCTCGCAGACTGGTCGCATCGCCGTCCTGGCGACGGAGGCGACGGCGCGCAGCGAGCGCCTGGCTCGCCTGATCCGCGACCACGCCGGACATGTCGCCGTCCATGTCGAACCCTGCCCCGGCTGGGCGACGCGGGTGGAAACCCTGCATCTGGACGGTCCCGAATTTGCCGCCGAAGTGCAGGCAAAGATACTGCCACTGCTCGACGCCGGCGCCGACCGCATCGTCCTTGGCTGCACTCATTACGCATTTCTCGCGCCCATCATGGCACCGCTGCTGCGTGGCCGCGCCGAACTCGTCGATGTCGCCGACGCCGTCGCGCGCCAGACGCTGCGGCTGGCCGGTCCCGCCGCCCAGGGCAGCGGCCGGCTCCACCTGCTCGCCACCGCGCATCAGGAACGATTGATGGCGGCGCTACCGGCCCTCGACCTGACGCATCTGCTGCCGCGCATATACGGTACGGCCAGGCTGGCGGAGGTCTGAGCCATGTGGAAGGCCATCCGCATCTTCGTCCTGCTCGTGATTCTGGCCACCGTCGCCCAGTCGGCCTGGCTCGGCAAGTCGCGCGCGCTATCGTGGCAGGACCCGCTACGCGTGGCGCTCTATCCGATCAACGGCGACGGCAGCGCGGTAACCGACGGCTACCTGCGATCGCTGACGGCCGAGGACTTCCGCGCCATCGAAAGCTACATGGATGGCGAAGCCGCCCGCCAGGGTCTGAATCTGCGCCATGCCGTCGAAGTCAGTCTCGCCCAACCGCTCGCCAACCTGCCGCCGCCCGCGCCGCGCCAGGCCAACGCCATCCAGGCCATCATGTGGAGCCTGCAACTGCGCTACTGGGCATGGCGCCACGACGCCGTTGCCGGTCCGAAACCACATGTGCGGCTGTTCGTGGTCTTCTTCGATCCCGCCACGCATGAGCGCCTGGCCCATTCCACCGGCATGGAAAAGGGCCTGATCGGCGTCATCAACGCCTTCGCCAGCCGCACCATGGCCGGTTCGAACAAGGTGATCGTCGCCCACGAGCTGCTGCACACGCTGGGCGCCACCGACAAGTATGACCTTGCCACCAACCAGCCGGCATTTCCCGACGGCTACGCCGAGCCGGAGCGCACGCCGCGCTATCCGCAGGAGTTCGCCGAACTGATGGGCGGCCGCATTCCCCTCTCCGACACGCAGGCGGAGATTCCCCACTCGCTGGCACAAACGCTGATCGGTGCGCGCACGGCCACCGAGATCGGCTGGAGGAAGACGCCATGAAGTTCACCGCCGAAGGATTTCGCGCCTGGCCAAACAAGCAGGTCACGCTGCTCGGCATGTCCGGCGTCGGCAAGACCTGGCTCGCCTCGCTGCTGCGCCGGCACGACTGGTTCCACTACTCCGCCGACTACCGCATCGGCAAGCGCTACCTGGACGAGCCGATTCTCGACATCATCAAGCAACAGGCCATGCAGGTGCCCTTCCTGCGCGACCTGCTGCGCCGAGACTGGATCGACATCAAGAACAACATCAAGGTCGACGACCTCGGCCCGGTACTGTCCTTCGTCGGCAAGCTGGGCGACCCGGTGCGCGGCGGTCTGGCACTCGACGAATTCAGCCGGCGCCAGGCCATGTACCGCGAAGGCGAAATCGCCGCCATGCGCGATGTGCCCGAGTTCGAACGCAAGGGCCGCGAGATCTACGGTTACGAGCATTTCGTCAATGACGTCGGCGGCAGCGTCTGCGAACTCGATGAACCCGCGGTCGTCGACCTGCTGGCCAGGCACACGTTGATCCTCTACATCCAGGTCACCACCGCCGGGGAGGAAGCGGAACTGATCCGCCGCGCCCAGGCCGATCCCAAGCCACTGTATTTCCGGCCAGCGTTCCTGGCCGAGCACTTGCCCGTCTATTTGGCCGAACGGGAAATCGGGGATATCGCCAATGCCGATCCCGACGATTTCACGCGCTGGATCTTCCCGCGCCTGTTCCATGCC
>Ga0187786_10000236_pt1 | contig 17788 bp, 12 predicted proteins | sample 0815_BV2_10_20_M_FD_132449 | JGI IMG/M metagenome (GOLD analysis project Ga0187786, IMG submission 132449) | Tropical peat soil microbial communities from peatlands in Department of Meta, Colombia - 0815_BV2_10_20_MG | ecosystem: Environmental > Terrestrial > Soil > Wetlands > Peat | place...
ATGCTGAAGATCATCGCGGTGTGGTTCGAGGAGCGGCGCTTCGCCACCGTCGTCGGACTGTCGATGCTGGTCGGCAACCTCGGCTCGGTGCTGGCCGGCGCGCCGCTGTCGTGGCTGGCGCAGACAGCGGGCTGGCGCGGTGTGTTCGTCGGCGTCGGCGCCGTCTCGATGGCGCTGGGGGCATTGTGCTGGCTGCTGGTGCGCGACCGGGTTACGGCGGGCGAAGGCGCCCATCCTCATGCGGTCGATCGCACGGTGGTGCTGAGCGGCCTGCTGAGTGTGCTGAAAAACCGCGCCACATGGCCGGCTGCCGCGGTGAATTTCGGTCTGGCCGGCAGCTTTTTCGCCTTCGCCGGGCTGTGGGCGACGCCCTACCTCATGCAGGTGCATGGCATGACCCGCGCGGTGGCATCCACGCACCTGTCGCTCTACTTTGCCGGCTTCGCGCTCGGCTGCCTGTTCATCGGCGGCTTGTCCGACCGCCTGGGCCGGCGCAAGCTCGTGGTGCTGGTCTCCGCCCACATCTATGGGACGATCTGGCTGGTATGGCTGACCGGCATGGTGTTACCGTTGTTGGTGACTTATGTGCTGTTCGCGCTCATGGGCGCGGCGACGGCGAGTTTCACGCTGACCTGGGCCTGCGCCAAGGAGGTGAATCCGCCGCAACTGTCGGGGATGTCCACCTCGGTGACCAACATGGGCGGCTTCCTGGGCGGCGCGCTGCTGCAACCCCTGGTGGGCTGGATGATGGATTTGTCCTGGAGTGGCGCGATGGCGAACGGTGTCCGTATCTATGCGCCCGGGGACTTCCGTGTCGGCCTGCTGCTGCTGGCGGGGGTGGCGTGGTTCGGCGCGCTGTCGGCCTGGCGCATCCGGGAAACGCATTGCCGGAACATCCACAAGGAACTGGTGATGAGGGAGATCGCATCGTGAAAGGCATCATCCTTTTCGGTCATGGTTCGCGCACGTCGGAATACATCACGCCCTTCGAGCGCATCCGCGACGCCATGGCCGCCCAGCAGCCGGATGCGGTGGTGGAGCTCGGTTTCCTCGAGCTGTCCAGGCCGGGCTTCGACGAATCCATCGAGTGTCTGGCGAAGCGGGGCGTGACGGAGATTTCGGTGGTGCCGATCTTCATCGGTCCCGGCCGGCATGTGCTGAAGGACCTGCCGCAACTGGCGGCAAACGCAATGGACCGCTTCCCCGGCCTGGAAATTTCACTGGCCGCACCGGTCGGCGAAGCACAGGAAGTCATTGACGCCATGGCGAAATTCGCATTGAGTACATAAGTTTCTTCAATTTCAGGGCTTGAATTTTCTGTATATCAGCATATACTAATATGCAATGAAGACGACAATCCATATCCCATCCGCGGCGGCCCTGAGAATCACCATCGGGGCCGTCGGCGTTATTGCGGCGGCAATCTTGCCGGCCGCCTTTGCTCAAACCGTCACGTTGGAAACCCGCGACGTCGATCTCACCTATCCGGCCGAAGCCGTCGTGGAAGCCGTTCGCCAGGCGACCGTTGCCGCCCAGGTGCAGGGGCGCGTGGTCGAAGTGCGCGCCGATGCCGGCCAACGGGTGAAGAAGGGCGAGCTGCTTATGCGCATCGACGCCCGCGAGGCGGCCGAAGGCGCGGCCGGTGCCGAGGCGCAACTGATCCAGGCCAAGGCCAACTACGAGCGGACGAAGAATCTCTTTGCCCAGAAGTTCGTCAGCGGTGCCGCGCTGGATAAGGCCGAGGCCGACTACAAGGCGGCCCAGGCGACCGCCGGCGCCAGTGGCGCGACTGTTTCCCACTCGACGGTGACTGCGCCCATCGCCGGCATCGTCGCCCAGCGGCAGACCGAACTGGGCGAGATGGCCTCGCCCGGCAAACCGCTGATCACGATCTACGACCCGAAGGGGTTGCGGGTGATCGCCAGCATTCCTCAGTACAAGCTGGCCGAGGTAAAGAAGGGCGCCAGGGCCAAGCTGGAGTTTCCGGAGAGCGGACGCTGGATCGACGCAGCACGCGTCGAAGTACTGCCGACCGCCGACGCCCGCAGCCATACCGTCACCGCCCGTCTCTATCTGCCAGACGGTGTCGAGGGCGTGATTCCCGGCATGGCCGCGCGAGCCCACTTTGTCATCGGGGCCGGCAGGAAACTGACGGTGCCGCCGAAAGCGGTGATCCGCCGCGGCGAAGTGACGGGCGTCTATGTGGTCGATACGCAGAACGTCCCGCGCCTGCGCCAGGTCCGCCTGGGCGAGATGCTTGGCAATGGCGAACTCGAAGTGCTGGCTGGCCTTGCCGCCGGCGACAAGGTGAGTCTGGAGCCGATCCAGGCCGGCATTCAGCTCAAGCAGGCCAAGTAGGTCATGGGTATCTCGGGACGTATCGCGGAGTACTTTCTCCGCAACTCGCTGACGCCGCTGATTGCCCTGATCGCGCTGCTGCTGGGCATCTTCGCCACGCTGATCACGCCGCGCGAGGAAGAGCCGCAGATCAACGTCACCATGGCCAACGTCTTCGTGCCCTTCCCAGGCGCCTCGGCCAGGGATGTCGAATCGCTGGTGGCACGGCCGGCCGAGCAGGTACTGGCGCGCATCGCCGGTATCGAGCACGTCTATTCGGTCTCGCGGCCGGGCATGGCGGTGATCACCGTGCAGTACAAGGTCGGCGAAGAGCCGGTGCAAGCGCTGGTGCGGCTCTACGACACCATCAATTCCCACAAGGACTGGCTGTCGCCCAACCTCGGCGTGCTCGATCCCATCGTCAAGCCCAAGGGCATCGACGACGTGCCCATCGTTACCCTGACCTTCTGGAGCTCCGATCCGGACAAGTCGGCGTTCGAGATGCAGCAGGTCGCGCGCGCCGCCGAGATCGATCTCAAGCGCATCGCCGGCACGCGGGACGTGGAGACCATTGGCGGTCCTGGTCACGTCATCCGCGTTGCCATGGATGCCGACCGCATGAATGCCTACGGCGTCACCGCCCAGGATCTGAAAGCGGCACTACAGGTTTCCAACGCCTCCCAGCCGGCCGGCAGCCTGGTGGCCGGCAACCATGAACTCCTGGTGCAGACGGGAACGTACATCGAGACGGCGGCCGATGTGAAGAAACTGGTGGTCGGCGTGTTCGACAAGAAGCCGGTGTTCATGAACGACGTGGCGCGGATCATCGATGGTGCTGACCAGCCTAGCCGTTATGTCTGGCACGGCACGAAGGACGGCGAGGTTCCGGCGGTGACGCTGTCGGTATCGAAGAAACCGGGAGTCAATGCCGCCGACGTCGCCGAATCCGTCATCCGGCGCGCGGAAAGCCTGAAGGGAACGGTGATTCCCGACGGTGTCGAATTCACGGTGACGCGCAACTATGGCGAGACCGCAACCGAGAAGGCGCAGAAGCTGATCGGCAAGCTCGTCTTCGCTACCGCCTTCGTGGTGCTGCTGGTGCTGTTCGCTCTCGGCAAGCGGGAAGCGGTAATCGTCGGCGCTGCGGTAACACTGACTTTGGCGGCGACGCTGTTCGCCTCCTGGGCCTGGGGCTTCACGCTCAACCGGGTATCGCTGTTCGCGCTGATCTTCTCCATCGGCATCCTGGTCGACGATGCCATTGTGGTGGTGGAGAACATCCATCGCTGGCACTCACTGCATCCGGAAATGTCGTTGGGTGAAATCATTCCCGGCGCAGTGAACGAGGTTGGTGGGCCGACCATCCTGGCGACATTCACCGTTATCGCCGCGTTGCTGCCCATGGCCTTCGTCAGCGGCTTGATGGGCCCGTACATGAGCCCGATCCCGATCAACGCGTCGATGGGCATGTTCATTTCGCTGGCCATCGCCTTCATCGTCACGCCCTGGCTGGCGCTGAAGCTGATGAAGCCGTCGCACGATGCGCACGGCGAAGACAAGACCACCGTCCGGCTGATGGGCCTGTTCCGCCGCGTCATGCCGCGCTTCCTCGATGCGCGGACGGGCAAGTCGGCCCGACGCAAGTTGTGGCTGGTCATCGTCGTCGCCATCCTGGCCTCGGTATCGCTCGGCGTCGTCAAATGGGTGGTGTTGAAAATGCTGCCGTTCGACAACAAGAGCGAGTTCCAGGTAGTGCTGGACATGCCAGTGGGCACGCCATTGGAAGAAACAGCGCGTGTGTTGCGGGAAATTTCCGCCGAGATCGCCAAGGTTCCTGAGGTCGAGGACTATCAGGCCTATGTCGGCACCGCCGCGCCGATCAATTTCAACGGCCTGGTACGACAGTACTACCTGCGCACCAACCCCGAGATGGGCGACGTCCAGGTCAATCTGGTCGACAAGCACCATCGCGACCGCAAGAGCCACGAGGTGGCTGTCAGCGTGCGCGACAAGGTGATGGCGATCGCCAGGGCGGCCGGTGGCAACGCCAAGGTGGTGGAAGTGCCGCCGGGTCCGCCGGTGCTTTCGCCCATCGTCGCCGAAGTTTACGGTCCCGACTATCCCGGCCAGATCGAGGCCGCGAAAAAGGTCAGGGCGGCCTTCGAAGGCACGGCCGATATCCTCGGCGTAGACGATTCCGTCGACGCCGATGCCGGCAAGGTCGTGCTGCGCGTCAACCAGGCCAAGGCGGCGCTGCTCGGCGTCGCGCAGGCCGACATCGTCGCCACCGTGCGCATGGGGCTCGCGGGCGAGGATGTAACGCCGATGCATGATGGCGATGCCAAGTACGAAATCCCCGTGCGCATTACGCTGCCCGCTGAGCGCCAGTCCGGCCTCGACCAGTTGCTGAAGCTGAAGGTACGCGGCCGGGAGGGCAACCTGGTGCCGATCGCCGAAGTGGTCGAAGCGAAGAGGACGCTGCGCGAGAAGGTCATCTACCACAAGGATCTGCTGCCGGTCGTCTATGTGGTCGGCGACATGGGCGGCAAGCTCGATTCACCGCTCTACGGCATGTTCGACATCCGCTCGAAGCTGCCGGAGGGTTTGGGCGAATACTTCATCAAGCAGCCGAAGGACCCCTACGCCGGTTACGCCATCAAGTGGGATGGCGAATGGCAGGTGACCTACGAGACTTTCCGCGACATGGGCGCCGCCTACGCCGTCGGCCTGGTGCTGATCTATCTGTTGGTCGTGGCGCAGTTCAAGAGCTACCTGGTGCCGTTGATCATCATGGCGCCGATTCCGCTCACCATCATCGGCGTCATGCCCGGCCACGCCCTGCTGGGCCAGCAGTTCACCGCCACCTCAATGATCGGCATGATCGCCCTGGCCGGCATCATCGTGCGCAACTCCATCCTGCTGGTGGATTTCATCAACGAACAGGTCGCAGGTGGCATGGACTTCGCGGAAGCGGTGATCCAGTCGGCCGCCATCCGCGCCAAGCCGATCGCGCTGACCGGGCTGGCCGCCATGCTCGGTGCCCTGTTCATCCTCGACGACCCGATCTTCTCCGGTCTTGCCATCAGCCTGATCTTCGGCATTCTCGTTTCCACCGTCCTGACCCTGGTGGTGATCCCCGTCCTTTACTACGCGGCCATGAAGAACCGCATCCAACCCCAAGGAGTATCGCTATGACCGTCAACCGCATCGTCCGCATCGTCGCCGGCGCACTCATCATGATTTCCCTCGCCCTGGCCCATTTCAGCGGCCAGGCCGACCTGTCGCAGTTGTCCTGGCTGTGGTTCACCGCCTTTGTCGGTGCCAACCTGTTCCAGAGCGGTTTCACGAAGTTCTGCCCGATGGACAGCATCCTGAAGAAGCTGGGTGTGCCCGAAACCGAGGGCGGTTGCGCCTGATCCGGGCCTTGACCGGCCCGGATAGATCGAAAGTACTGTTTTCCCTGCCCCCCGGCCTATAATCTTCGCAACAATAATCGGGGAGCCGTCCCTTGGCGCAGGCAGACGACACGATTGCGGGACTCAAGGTGTTGGTGGTGGACGATACCGCCACCAACAGGCAGTTGCTGCAGGTCTTTCTGAGAAAACTCGGCTGCAATGTGTTGACGGCCGAGAACGGCGCTCTTGCGGTGGAGGCATTTCAGCGCGAGTCGCCGGACCTCATCCTGATGGACGTGATGATGCCGGTGATGGACGGCTACGAGGCCACCCGGCGCATCAAGGCTCTGGCCGGCACGCAGTGGGTGCCGATAGTATTTCTCTCGGCGCTCGACAAGGACGAGAATCTGGTTGCCGGCCTGGAGGCGGGCGGCGACGACTATCTCGCCAAACCGGTCAATTTCGTCGTCCTCAACGCCAAGTTGCGTTCGCTGGCCCGCACGCTGGTGCTGCAGCGCAGCCTTGACGAGACCCGACGGCATAGCGAAGCGATCACGGACAACATTGCCGACTGTGTCATCACCGTCGATGAGCATGGCATGGTCCTCTCGGCGAATGCGGTGGTGATGATTGTCTTCGGCTATGCGCCCGAGGAACTGGTTGGCCAGAATATCTCGACGCTGATGCCGGAGCCGGACCGCAGCGCGCATGATGGGTATGTTCGGAGCTATGTGCGTGGCGGCATGCCGACGATCATCGGCATGCCGCAACGCCAACTGACCGGACTGCACCGGGATGGCAGCCTGGTACCGCTGGAAATCACGGTAACCGAAATGCGCTTTGATGGCAGCCGGCATTTCGTCGGCATCCTGCGCGATATCCGCGAGCGTGTCGCTGCAGAGAAGGCCGCGCGAGAACATGCGATAACCCTGCAGCGCTATCACGACGATCGCGAGGCGGAAAATGCCCTGGCCGGCAAGATCATGCACCGGTTGTTGCTGCGCCAAGGCCTCTCCGACCCGCGGCTGCACCATTGGGTGGAGCCCGCGACCGATTTCAGCGGCGACGTCATCGCCGCGGGCCGCGCGCCCGATGGCCGTGTTTGTGCGATGCTGGCCGACGCCACTGGCCACGGCCTGGCGGCGGCCATCAGCGCCCTGCCAGTACTGACTTCCTTCTACAGCCTCGTCGAGCACGGCTATCCGCTCGGCTATATCGCCTACGAGATCAATCGCCAGTTGCTGGCCTTCATGCCGACCGGGCGTTTCGTCGCGGCCAGCCTGGTCTGCTTCGACGAGACGAAGCAAATGGCGGAGCTCTGGCTGGGCGGCATGCCGGACCTGCTGCTGATCGAGCCGGATGGCACGCTGCATCGTCACATCGCATCCGCTCATCCACCTTTGGGCATCATCGAGTTCGATGAGGACATGGCCGGCATCGAGCGGGTCGCCTGCCCGTCGGGCAGCCAGCTGGTGCTGATATCCGACGGCCTGATCGAGGCGGCCGATGCCGGCGGCGAGAGCTTCGGCTTCGAGCGGCTGAAACGGGCACTCAGCAGCACGCCGGTGCCGAATCGCCTTGACGCCGTTCGCAACGCCCTCGACGCGCATATGGGCAGCGTGTCGCCCCACGACGATGTTTCCATCCTTCTGATCGACTGCTAGACCTCGTATTCCCGGAGCCGTTATGACCACAAACAGCCAGCGCTTCGAGCGCGCCATCGCCCTATTCGACGCCGCCAATGCGGAGGATCCCCGCATGGACAAGGCGTCCGACGGCACGGAAGTGCCGCGCGAGTTGTTGTATTCCCAGCGCATGACCGACATGATCGGCCGCTACGCGCCCGATGCCTCCGAGGCTGCCCGGCTCGCCGTGCGCGCCCAGCACATCCAGCGCTGGAAGAGCCCGCGCAACAGCTATCCGATGGATCGCACCGGTTACCTGCAGTGGCGCACCAATCTCTACAAGTTCCATGCCGACACCGCCGGCCGGCTGATGAAGGAGGCCGGTTACGACGATGAGACTATCGAGAAGGTGAAGACGGCCGTCGGCAAGAAAGGCCTCAAGGTGAATCCGGACACGCAGTTGCTCGAGGATGTCACCGATCTGGTCTTCATCGAGCACTATATGCTCGAATTCGCCGGCCAGAAGCCGGACTACAGCGAAGAGAAGTGGCTGGAGATCATTCGCAAGACATGGAAGAAGATGTCCAATGCCGCCCATGAATTCGCCCTGGCGGGCAAGATCAGGTTGCCGGAAGCCCTGGTGCCGCTGATCGTCAAGGCGGTCAGTTAGCGGGCCGCCTCGGTGCGGGTGCCCGTCAGCGCCGCATGAAGACAAATATCTCGGCTCTGCTGGAGCTGCGGGCGATTCTCGAAAATGCCACGGTCGGCATCCTGTTCTCGAAGAACCGCATGTTGGTGCAGGCCAATCCGCTTTGCGCCCAGATGTTCGGCTACACCGTCGATGAACTGAAGGGCCAAAGCGGCCGTGTCCTCTACCCGTCGGACGAGGCCTACGAGGCGCTCGGTCTCGAAGCCGGGCCGATACTCGCTGCCGGACAGCCGTTCCGAACCGAAATGGCGATGGCACGCAAGGACGGCAGTACCTTCCGCTGTCGCATGTCGGCCAAGGCCGTGAATCCGGAGCATCCGCAGGCCGGAACCATCTGGATCATGGAGGACGTGACCACCCACTACGAAACGGAACAACGGGTGCGACAAGCATTGGCCGAGCAGGAAATGATCTTCGACAATGCGGCGGTCGGCATCATGTTCGTCCGCAACCGAGTGGTCGTGCGTGGCAATCGCAAGCTGGAGGAGATTTTCGGCTACCGGCCGGGCGAGATGCTTGGCATCCCGACCTTGCAACTGCATCCCGACCGGGAGTCCTTCGAGAATCTTGGCCGTCTGGCGACAGAACCGATCCGGCGCGGTGAAATATTCATCACCGAATGCAGCGCCAAACGCAAGGATGACAGTCTGTTCTGGGTGCGAATCACCGGCCACAAGGCGCCGGATGCCGGGGACAGCTTCGATGTGGTGTGGATCTTTGAGGATGTCACGGAACGGCGCGACGCCGAAGAGGCATTGCGGCGGGCAAACGACGAACTCGAGCGGCGGGTGCTCGAACGTACCAACGAACTGACGATTGCCAACGAGCAACTACAGAAGGAAATTTTCGAGCGCGTCCAGGCCGAGCAGCGTATCTGGCATTTGGCCCACCACGACCCGCTGACAGGCTTGCCGAACAGAACCCTGTTGCATGATCGTCTCGAGCAGGCGTTGGTTCAGGCTACACGCGACGGCCATCGGGTCGGCGTCATGTTTCTCGATCTGGATCGTTTCAAGAGCATCAACGACAGTCTCGGCCACGCGGTTGGTGACGAGTTGCTCAAGCAGGTGGCGGCACGGGTGAGTCGGGCGGTGCGAGCTGAGGATACCGTCTCACGACTGGGCGGTGATGAATTCATCGTCGTATTGCGCGATCTGACCGGCCCGGATGACGCCGTGCCAGTGGCTGAAAAGATCGTCAAGGCCTTGGCGACAACGATTTCTGCGCTCGGCTACGACCTGTGCGTCACGCCTTCCATCGGCATCAGCATTTTCCCCGACGATGGTACCGAAGCGCTGCAATTGATGAAGAATGCCGATACGGCCATGTATCACGCCAAGGCGAGCGGCCGCAACAACTTCCAGTTTTTTACCCCGCGAATTACCTAGGCCAGCGTTTGTGCCAGATAGCGGCCGGTATGGCTGCCAGCTACGCCGGCGACCTGTTCGGGCGTGCCTTCGGCGATGATGCGGCCGCCGCCGTCGCCGCCCTCGGGCCCCAGGTCCACCAGCCAGTCGGCGGTCTTGATGACATCCAGGTTGTGCTCGATGACGACGATGGTGTTGCCATGGTCGCGCAGCCGGTGCAGCACGGACAGCAGCAGCTCGATGTCGGCGAAATGCAGGCCGGTGGTCGGCTCGTCGAGAATATACAAAGTGCGACCGGTGTCGCGCTTGGATAATTCCAGCGCCAGCTTGACGCGCTGGGCCTCGCCGCCCGACAGCGTGGTCGCCGACTGGCCGAGCTGGATGTAGGTCAGGCCGACGTCGATGAGCGTCTGGAGCTTGCGGGCAACCACCGGCACGGGCGAGAAGAATTCGCGGGCCTGTTCGACTGTCATCTGCAGGACTTCGTAGATGGTCTTACCCTTGTAGCGGATCTCCAGGGTCTCGCGGTTATAGCGCTTGCCGTGGCAGACGTCGCAGGGCACGTAGATGTCGGGCAGGAAGTGCATCTCGACCTTGATCATGCCGTCGCCCTGGCAAGCCTCGCAACGACCTCCCTTGACGTTGAAACTGAACCGCCCCGGCCCGTAGCCGCGTTCGCGGGACTCGGGCACGCCGGCGAACAGCTCGCGGATCGGCGTCAGCAGGCCCGTGTAGGTTGCCGGATTGGAGCGCGGCGTGCGGCCGATCGGCGACTGGTCGACGTTGATGACCTTGTCGAAGAACTCCAGTCCCTCGATATCGCGGTGAGCGGCCGGCTCGACCGCCGAGCCATAGAGGTGACGCGCGGCGGCGGCATAAAGGGTATCGTTGATCAGTGTGCTCTTGCCGGAGCCGGAGACACCGGTAACGCAGGTGAATAGGCCGACCGGAATTCCGACATCGACCTGTTTGAGGTTGTTGCCGGTGGCGGCGTGAATCTTCAGCTGACGCAGTTTGTTGGGCGCTGTTCGCTTTTTCGGCACGGCGATGGCACGTCGCCCCGAAAGATAGTCGCCGGTAAGCGATTCCAGGTTGGCCGCCACCTGCTTCGGCGTACCCTCGGCGACTATGCGGCCGCCATGTTCGCCGGCACCCGGGCCCATATCCACGACATAGTCGGCGGATTCGATCGCCTCGTGGTCGTGTTCGACGACGATGACGGTATTACCCAGGTCGCGCAGGTTCTCCAGGGTGTGCAGCAGCCGGCTGTTGTCGCGCTGATGAAGGCCGATGGATGGCTCATCGAGCACATACATGACACCCGTCAGGCCGGAGCCGATTTGCGAGGCCAGCCGGATGCGCTGCGCTTCACCGCCGGAAAGCGTTTCCGCCGAGCGGTCGAGGGACAGGTAGTCGAGGCCGACATTGATCAGGAATGTCAGCCGCGAGGTGATTTCCTTGACGATCTTCTCCGCCACCTGCGCCCTGTGGCCGCTCATCTGCAACAGATTGAAAAAGTCGCGGCACTGGATCAGCGAGAGCTTGCTGACATCGGGCAGGGACCGATCGCCGATCAGCACATGGCGTGCTTCACGGCGCAGGCGCGTGCCGGCGCATTCGGGGCAGGGTTTGGCGTTGAGATACTTGGCCAGTTCCTCGCGCACCATTACGGAGTCGGTCTCGCGGTAGCGGCGCTCAAGATTGGGAATGATGCCTTCGAAGGCATGGCTGCGGTCGAAGCGCGTGCCCTTCTCGTTCAGGTAACGGAACTTGATCTGCTCGCGGCCGGAGCCATGGAGCACGAGGCGCTGAATTTCCGCTGGCAGTTCCTCGAAGGCCAGTGACGTGTCGAAGTTGTAGTGAGCCGCCAGCGACTCCACCATCTGAAAGTAAAACTGATTGCGCTTGTCCCAGCCCTTGATGGCGCCGGCAGCCAGGCTGAGGTGCGGGTAGGCGACGACGCGCACCGGGTCGAAGAACTGGATGCTGCCCAGGCCATCGCACTTCTGACAGGCGCCCATCGGATTGTTGAACGAGAACAGGCGCGGCTCCAGTTCCTGCAGGGCATAGCCACAATGGGGACAGGGGAACTTGGCCGAAAAAAGGTGTTCGTCGCCCGTGTCCATTTCGACGGCAATGGCACGGCCTTCGGCATGGGTCAGCGCCGTTTCGAAGCTCTCGGCCAGCCGCTGACGCACGTCGGGTCGTACCTTGAGGCGATCGACGACGATGTCGATCGAGTGCTTTTGCGTCTTGGCCAGTTTGGGCAGGGCGTCGATGTCGTGCACCTTGCCGTCGATGCGCAGGCGGACGAAGCCCTGGGCCTTGAGTTCCGCGAAGAGATCCATCTGTTCGCCCTTGCGGTTGGCGACCACCGGCGCGAGGACCATCAGCTTGGCGTCCTCCGGCAGGGCGAGGACAAAATCGACCATCTGCGAGACGCTCATCGCTTCCAGCGGGTCGCCGTGCTCGGGACAGTGCGGCGTGCCGGCACGGGCATAAAGCAGGCGCAGGTAGTCGTGAATTTCGGTCACGGTGCCGACGGTTGAACGCGGGTTGTGGCTGGTGGCCTTCTGCTCGATGGAAATTGCCGGCGAGAGGCCCTCGATCAGATCGACGTCCGGTTTTTCCATCAATTGCAGGAACTGGCGCGCGTAGGCCGAGAGCGACTCGACGTAGCGACGCTGGCCTTCTGCGTAGAGGGTGTCGAAGGCGAGCGAACTTTTGCCGGAACCGGACAGGCCGGTAATCACGGTCAGCTTGTTGCGCGGCAGGTCCAGGTTGATGTTCTTGAGATTGTGGGTCCTGGCGCCGCGGATCTTGATCTCTTCCATGGGGCTGGAGGGGGCGGGTTGGGCAACCTGTTAATATACGCGACCCGTTTTCCCAAAGCCATCCGGCATGTTATCCCCCGTCACCGATCCCATGACCCGCGACGAGCGGCGCGCCGGCGCATCGCTGGCGGCCATCTTTGGCCTGCGCATGCTGGGCCTGTTCCTGATACTGCCGGTGTTTGCGGTCTATGCGCCGACGCTGGCAGGCGGCGACGACGTGCTGCTGGTCGGCCTCGCGTTGGGCGCCTACGGCCTGACCCAGGCCTTCTTCCAGATTCCCTACGGCATGGCGTCGGACCGGTGGGGCCGCAAGCCGGTCATCGTCGCCGGCCTGCTGCTGTTCGCGGTCGGCAGCTTTCTTGCCGCGGCGGCCGACAACATCTACTGGGTGATCGCCGGCCGGGTCGTGCAGGGCGCGGGCGCCATTTCCGCTGCCGTGACGGCGCTGGCCGCCGACCTGACCCGCGAGCAGCATCGCACCAAGGTCATGGCCATGATCGGTTCCACCATCGGTCTGGTGTTCGCCCTCTCGTTGGTCATCGCACCGCTGCTCTTCGCCGCACTCGGCATGCCGGGCATTTTCGCCCTGACCGGCATTCTGGCCCTGGCAGCGATCGTGCTGCTGCTGAAGGTCGTGCCGTCGCCGCCAGCCGTTGCCGCCAAGCGCCGCGTGCCATTTTCGTCGGTGCTGCTTCATGGCCAGCTGGCCCGGCTCAATTTCGGCGTGCTGGCCCTGCACGTGATGCAGACGGCGCTCTGGGTCGTGGTACCGCCGATGCTGGTCAGCGCCGGCGGCCTCCCGGTGGCCGAGCACTGGAAGGTATATCTGCCGGCCGTGCTGATCTCGTTTGTCGTCATGGTGCCGGCCATCATCGCCGCCGAGAAGCATGGATACATGAAGCCGGTTTTTGTCGGCGCCATCCTGCTGCTGGTTGCCGTACAGATTGGCCTGGCGCTGACCGGTGGCAGCGGCCTTTATGTCATGGGCTTCTGGCTGCTTGTGTTCTTCGTCGGCTTCAATATTCTGGAGGCGATTCAGCCGTCGATGATTTCGCGCCTGGCACCGGCCGAAGCGAAGGGCGCGGCCCTGGGCATTTACAATACCACCCAGTCTGTTGGCCTGTTTCTCGGCGGTGCGCTAGGCGGCTGGCTGCTCAAGCATTTTGGCGCCAGCGCAGTGCAGGGGTTCTGTGCGGTGATCGGCGGCATCTGGCTGTTGCTGGCGGCGGGTATGACGCCGCCGGTGCGCAAGACATCAACTTAGGGAGGAGAGTTCAATGGCATCGGTCAACAAGGTCATCATCGTGGGTAATCTGGGCGCTGACCCGGAGATGCGCTACATGCCCAACGGCGATGCGGTCTGCAACATCCGTGTCGCCACCACCGAGTCCTGGAAGGACAAGCAGTCCGGCGAGAAGAAGGAAATCACCGAGTGGCATCGCGTAGTGTTCTACCGCAAGCTGGCTGAGATCGCCGGCCAATACCTCAAGAAAGGTTCGCAGGTCTATCTCGAGGGCCGCATTCGTACCCGCAAGTGGACCGACAAGGAAGGCCAGGAGCGCTACACGACCGAAATCGAAGCCAACGAGATGCAGATGCTCGGCCGTCGTGAAGGCATGGGCGACACGGGGCCACGCGAAAATAGTGGCGGCACCGGCAAGCCCGCGCCCTCGAAGTCCGCCGCCTCTTCGGGCGGCGGCTTCAACGACTTCGAAGACGACATCCCGTTCTAGAAGAGCCGTAGCCAGCAAAGCCCCGCGGCTGATCTGCCCTGAGGCTTTTTCTTGCCTGCCTACTTACCTACGAGCCACTTGATGATCGCCTGGTCGGCCTGCGAAAGGGCCGTGCCGGCGGCGCCCGTGTAGGCCGGGTTCATGTTCGGCGGCAAAGTGCCGCCGCTGCCGTCGCCGCCCGGTCCGTTGTGGCATTCGAAGCAGCTGATGCGCTGTCCCGCCGCGAAGGAGACGTTTCTGCTTTCGGCAGAGAAGGTCTTTGCCTGGCGGACTTCCGAGAGATAGGTGCCCTTGAAATCCGCGCCGTGGCAGTAGGCGCATTGGGTACGGTTCTGCTTTGCGGTGCTTCCGTGCCCCTTTACCCATTGCTGAGTCGTCGAGTGCATGCCATGGGGTCCGCCCGTGGTCGTGCTGGGCACCGTGGCGTGGCAGGCGGTGCATTCCTTGACGGTGCCGCGGTACCCCTGTAGCGCGACGCTCAAGACGTTGTCGTTCTCGTGGGAACTCGGATATTCGGCGTGCGTGGCACCGTGGCATGCTTCGCATTGCAGGTTGCCGTGGCCCTGGCTGAAGCGGAACAGCGAATAGCCGCTACTCGGCGAGTTGGGCGTGGTCGCGAAGCGTGTATCGGTGACCTGGCGCAGGCTGCCAGTGGTGGCATCGATCGCCGACGTTTCGCGGTTGCTGTCATGGTGGCAGGCTTGGCAGTTGGGTTCCTGCAGCCAGCCGACGCGAGTGGCAAGGCCCACATCCTTCATCAGGCCGTGGCAGCTCTGGCACCCCATAAGCGCATTGCCCGAGGCATCCACGGCGTTGCCCATGGCGCCTCGCAGGCACTTGGTGACGGAACCGGGGTGGCACATGTAACACGAACTACGGTTGCTGATGTCGTCGAGTTTCAGGTTTTGCGTCGGATCGACAACCTGGCTATGACTGGTGTGTTGCACCGCGGTCAGCGCCGAAACGCCGGCAAGCCCCGTTCCTGGCAAGGCATTGGAGGCATGACAGGACGCGCACAGGATGGGCTTTCCGGCTGTAGCCGTGGCAGCAAGCCCGGCGGGGTTGTAGCCCTTGGTCGCTAGCGCCTGGATGAACGTGGCGTTGGCCTTTTGCTTGTCGTCGTGGATGCGCAGGACGTTCTTCTTCCAATCCTTTTGTGGGTCGCTGTCGAAAGCCCAGCCTGAGGTCGGCGGCTTGGCCGCCATCTGCGCCGCGGTACCAGACTGGAGCGACGTGTGACACGCCTTGCAGGTCATTTCGTCGGATACGGGCAGGACCACTTTTGCTGTAGCCAGCGCCTGGCCCTGAGCATCCTTCGCAACTACGTTCACCATCGGGTAGTAGTTCTTGTTGCTGGCGTCGTCGACCGGCGTAATCGGTATGCCACTTGCCTCGAACCAACCCTGGGTGGCGTTGTAACTTAGCGGAGCCGGGGTGAGGCTTGGGGCAGGATTTCCCGTCAAGCCGACATTACTGGCGGGGCTGACACCAAATAGGGCAGCGACATATTGCCAGAAGTTAGTCTTGCCGGCGCTGCTGGTGTTAATCGAGCCCTGTAGGTCGACAATCGACTGATACGTCAGCGTGACACCGCTGGTCACCTGCTTGTTGGTGGTCCGATCGATCAGCTGCGCGTGCAGATTGTTGTATGGCGGCAGGATCGACATCACGGAATAGTCGTTGCCGTCGACACAATGCATACCCAGGTCGTTCCATGCGGTGAGCGCGTAGTTGCCCGACACCGTAGCCGAGCCTCCGGAATTGGCCGCGGAGCCACCGGTCGAATTGCCGGGCGAGGTGCCGGTCGATGTGCCGGTCGAGGCGCTGGTCGAGGTTCCATTGCCCGGCGCAGTCGAGCCGGTCGAACTGCCGCCGCCACCCCCGCCGCCGCAGCCATGACCGACGACGAGGGTTAACATGGCAAGTGACAACAGCCTGACGATGTCCTTCATGGGATGACTCCGGGTCTCTGGTTGGGCGACCGCCGGCAGCGGGCGGGGCGTTTATTTTGCGGGGATGATGCCAGAATCAAAGGCGGGATTTTGTTTGTCTCTATTCCCCGACGTCCGCAGGGCAATCGCAGTTTTCCATGCCACTGCCAGCTGCCTACAGGGCTCGGCGACAACCCATTGCTCCGCCGGGATTCCGATGAGGCTGATTTACCTCAGGGCTGGCTCAGAATTTGACTGACCACGTGGCGCGCACGCTTGAGTCGTTGCTGCCCTGAATGCCGGACGCGTCCTTGCGTATCCCTACTTGGAGGTTAAGCGATTCATGCTTTCCGACCGGGAGATTGAAGGAGACCTTGTAGCCGGTATCTCGCCCCGGCGGATTCAGGCCGGGTGTCTTGGCGTCCAGTCGTGCGAGACCGGCTTCGTCCTTGTATGCGGGCATCGCGGCTGGAGGCTCGCGAAGCATCGTCTCCGCCGGTGGTTTGAGGGAGATTGTCGAATCCGGCCCCGTCCACTGAGAGCGATTGCTCGCCGATGCCATGCGGTCAAGTTCCGATCGGGAGCTGATCGTGCGCGACATTCCATTCCAGGAAATGACTGTGCAAGCGCTTTCCGGCATCGACTTGCCACAGGCAAAACGGCCACCACGGGCTGCTGTCGGTGTCAGCGAGTAGGCCATATTGCTATGGCGCGCTGTCTTCATGGCTTTCGAGTTCTTGCGCAGACGCGTCGGCGAAGAGGTGCTGCCCGTGGCCTGAACCGGGGTTGCGCCAGCCTGGGCTGCCCGTCGGGCGATTCCGGCTTCTTCCACACGGGCGCACACGCTCGCGCAGGCCGAAAACGCGGCAATTGCGGCAATCAGTTGTGCAGTACTCCATTTTGGCATCGCGATCTCCTCAGCCTGCGGAAATCGGGATGCAAAGCGACTGACCGATCACGGGACTTCTTCGCGACACCCCGGCGGCCCGGCTGGCATGGAGAGTTCTCTCGTTAGCCCCGCGGCTTTGCGCCCCCGACTTTCGATGGGTTTGCCTTTACATATTCGCCTTCATCCTAGTACGCGGATATTGAAAGTCAATACCGCCGGTCGGGAAGTCGGCGGCGGCGCCCGGAAGACGAATAGGGATAATATGGAACCGATTCCTGCTGCGACAGCAGTCCTTGGCAAACCAGCCGTGTATCGAAAGGCACACGATTCCCATGCTCCTGAACCTACGTGATCAATCCGGAAAGCGCCGCCCGCTTCGCGAGTACTCACTGCGCGATGTGCTGATCGTCGCGCTGCCGTTGCTGCTGATCCTGATTGCGGGTTTTTGGGGAGCTTCGCGCTTCATTCGTCCTGCGCCGCCTGATACGCTGGTGCTGGCCAGCGGCGGCGAAGGTGGCGCCTATCAGCGTTTTGCGGCGCTTTACGCCGACTTTCTCGGCCACTACGGTATCAAGGTGATCGAGAAGCCGTCCGGCGGTTCGATCGACAATCTGGCCCGATTGCGCGATTCCGCACAGGAGGTCGACGCCGGTTTTTTTCAGGGCGGTACCGGCGAGCCGCTCGAAGATGACGCGCTGCGTTCGCTCGGCGCCTTCTATTACGAGCCTCTGTGGGTGTTCTACCGGGAAGGCGTCGCCCCGCACGGCGGCAGCCTCGACCAGGTCTTGCAACTGAAAGGCAAGCGCATCGCCGTCGGTGGACCCGGTAGCGGCACCCGGTATCTGGCACTTGAGATACTGCGCGCCAACGGTATCGATGCCGCCAATTCAACGCTGGTCGAGAAGGGCGGCCTCGGCCTGGTCGAATCCTTGGGCAAGGGTGAGATCGATGCCGCCTTCGTTGTCGGG